>Ga0209321_10002415_pt1 | contig 12577 bp, 9 predicted proteins | sample Rifsed16ft4_FD_184012 | JGI IMG/M metagenome (GOLD analysis project Ga0209321, IMG submission 184012) | Soil microbial communities from Rifle, Colorado, USA - sediment 16ft 4 - CSP-I_5_4 (version 2) | ecosystem: Environmental > Terrestrial > Deep subsurface > Rock core/Sediment | place: Rifle... | reverse complement strand
TATATCGGCATCCTGAGCCGGACCACGCCCACCGACGCCGAAGCGTTCGAGGAGAAGGAGGATATGGGCCTGTCGGATCGCGCCATCGTCCGTCTCAAGAGCCGCGGCCGCTATGACAAACAGGAACTCTTCCGGGAAACGAAAGAAGGGCCGCTTTGGTTCAAGAGCGAAATCGGGGCACGTTACATCGAGAGCGACATGGAGGAGCACGTGTTGCGCCTGCAACCGGTACCCTATGGAAAACTCAAGGCACTGCCAGAACTGCGCGGGGTCTATTTCAGGGCGCTGGCTTACTGAAAAGGACAGCTCATGAACGATCTCTCACCACGTCAACGCCAGCGCGGCTCGCGGGCCATCCAGCGTATTCCCCTCCAGTCAATTTGGTATTGACTGTGAATACGATGTGCCTGAGGATGCGTCCATGGCCAAGGAATCGCGGCAAGGCTATCTCCGCGGAGCAACGGGCACCATCAATCATCATCCCGCATTCAGCAACGTTTGACAGATCGTTCCACTCTCAAGATTGGAGGACATCATGGCTGAACTGACACTGACGACTTTCCTTACGCTGGACGGAGTGATGCAGGCGCCCGGCGGCCCGCATGAGGACACCAGCGGCGACTTCCCTCATGGCGGCTGGCTCGTTCCCCATGCCGACGCGGACATGGGCCTGATCATCTCCGAGATATTCATGAAGGCAGACGCCTTCCTGCTCGGGCGCACGACCTACGATATCTTCTCCGCCTATTGGCCCAAGGTCACGGATCCCTACGACCCCATCGCCAGCGCGCTCAATTCGCTCCCCAAGTTCGTCGCTTCGCGCACGAAGGACACGTTCAGCTGGAACTCGAGCTCGCATATCCGCGGTATCAAGAAAGACCTCATCGAACTCAAGGACCGTTTCCAGCGCGAGGTGCAGGTGCACGGCAGTTGCGGCCTTGCCCAGACGCTGATCGAGAACGACCTCATAGACGAATACCGGCTTTTCACCTTTCCGGTGGTGCTCGGCACCGGAAAGCGCCTCTTCGGTGTCGGCACCGTCCCGGCCATGTTCAAGCTGGTGAGCTCCAAAACCACGGGCAGTGGCGTGGTTTTCAGTGTCTATCGTCGCGGGGCGGCTTTCAAGACCGGCTCGTTCGAGCTTGAGTGAAACACCAGTCCGGGCCGAATGACCTGTTGCGTCTGCATTTTCCATTCCTTATCATACGGACGCAGCTATCTGTTACATCACGGTTATGTTCTCTTGGGAGCTTCGCATGGAGTTACTTGGAACTAGTCCACTTGAAACCAGGCTAGCGCAGCTGATTCATGACCACCTCGCCGATAAAGTCTGTGCGCCATTCGTCATCCGCTTGCCGAACGATGATATCTACCGGTTCGGCAACGGCGATCCGACATTCACCATTTCCCTGAAAGACCAGAACGCCATGCGCGCCATCACGCGCTTCGACGAACTGCGTTTTACCGAAGCGTATATCGATGGCAACCTGGATATCGAGGGCAGCATGTGGGATGTCGTCAGTTGCCGCGAGGTCTTGCGCGATATACATCCGCTGCATTTTTTGCGGTGGCGACTGGCGCCGCTGCTTGCGGGACAGTTGCGCACCAACCGGCGTGCGATCGCCGAACACTACGAGCATGAGAGCGATTTCTATCTCAAGTTCATGGACTCCAGCCGCTGCTACTCGCAAGCCATCTTCGAACATGACGATGAGCCGCTGGAAAAGGCGCAGCAGCGCAAGCTGGATTTTGTGGTGCAAAGCTGCGGGTTGAAAGCGGGCGACCGCGTGCTGGATGTGGGGGGCGGCTGGGGGACGTTCGTCGAGCATGCCGGCAAACAAGGGATACAGGTCACCGCGCTCACGATCGCGCGCAAGTCGGAAGAATTCATCGGCAATCTGATTCGCCAGATGCATCTGCCCTGCAAAGTCATCTACGGCGATTTTTACGAACACGTAGCGCCGGAACCCTATGATGCGATCGTCATCCTCGGCGTCATGGAGCACCTTCCCGATTATCCCGCCGTCGTGCAGCAGTTCCAGCGCCTGCTGAAACCCGGCGGCAAGATCTATCTGGACGCCAGCTCGTTCCGGGAAAAGTATTCCAAACCCACCTTCATTTCGCGTTACGTCTATCCCGGAAACCACCGCTTCTTCTGCCTGCACGATTTCCTGACCGAGGTCGCGAAAACGAACCTGGAAGTAAGGAGCATCCACAACGACCGCCACAGCTACTACCTGACTTGCCGCGAGTGGGCAAAGAATCTGGATGCAGAACGCGACGAGATCGTGCAACGCTGGGGAGAAAGGCTTTACAGGATCTTCCGGCTCTATCTGTGGGGCTCTTCCTACTCGTTCTTTACCCGCGGCATGGATGCGTTCCGGGTGGTGCTGGAACGTCCCAGTGATACGCGGCGCAATTGCACTCCCCCAGAAAGATAAAGCTCGTAAAGAACATACCCTCCGCTTTGAGCATGCAGGATCAATTGGTGTAGCACAGCCGATGCATGCTCCAGGTAAACGTACGGCCACATCCGAAAGGAGAAGATCATGGCGATGCAAACAGTGGAGATTCAATTCATCACCGGCTTGAAGCGGAAGATCTTCCGCAACGCCCGCCTCTGCGGCAGCTGGGACGGCAACGGTCGCCATTCCGATAGCTGGAGCGAGTGCACGATGCGAGAGGAGATCGGGACAGACGGATGCCCGACCTTCAAGGCATCGGTCGCGCTCGATCTTGCCGATCAGGACAAGACATTCAAATGGGGTGTGCTGCTTGATGGCCCGCAGGGAGCCAATTTCTGGGGGATACCAACCGAGGCACAGGATTCCAATTCAACCGACCGTTTTTGCCAGTTCCAACTCGCCGGCAATCCTTCACCGCAAGTGGAACGCTATTACTTCACTTATGGCCGCCGCCTGGGAGCCAACAAGTTTTTCGCAACAAAGGGCGCACCACCCGGATTGCGTTTTGGTGTTTGGGCGCCCAACGCACAGAAAGTGGATGTCGTCTTCGGCGACCCGGCCACCGGCTACATCGCGGACGACGCCAGCGGAATCAGTTCAAAGCACCACCCGGTTGCGCTTACGCGCGTCGCTGGCGGGATATGGGAAGGCAGCCCTCAGGGAAGTTTCGAATCGTTCAAAAGCCACCCCTATATGTACCGCATCAAGAACGCGCAAGGGCAAACCGTTTATCGCACCGATATCTTTTCCCGCAGCCAGATCGGCAAGGGAAGCATCAATCCGGCCAAGGCCGGCTGGACGGGAACAGTAGACACCTTGGACGGCACGGTGAGCTGTAGCGTGGTCATCGATCCCGATGTGGTGCGACGCGATTTTGCATCCACGCCCCCGGGCAAAATGCCCGCTCTCATTTCTGCCGAAGAATTCTGGGCCTCCGAATTCACGTTCGGCCTGCCGGTTCAGACGCATCTGGATGACCTCGTCATCTACGAATTGCACGTCGGCTCACTGGGCTTTGGCAAGGCCGGCCCGGGCGATTTGAGTGATGCGATAGCCTTCCTGGATCACCTGGTTGATCTCGGCGTGAATGCAGTCGAATTGCTGCCCATGGCCGAGTTCTCCGGCAATATCGCCTGGGGCTATGGCGACACACATCATTTCTGCATCGAAGCCAGCGCCGGCGGACGCGACAAATACCGCCATTTCGTGCGCGAATGTCACCGGCGCGGCATCGCCGTCATTCAGGACGTCGTCTACAACCACTACGATCCCAACTCGGATCGTGCCCAATGGGCGTACGACTCGAATGCGCCCGAACAGAACATCTATTACTGGTATGAAGGCACACCAGGCGATTACCCGGCCTTCGAGGCAGCTGCCAAGCTTGCAGAAGAGAATCATTCGACCGCACCGGAGAGGCCCATTTCAGGACATGGCGGCTATCTCGACAACGGTTCCACGGGTTACGCCCCGCGCTTCTGGGAAGAAGTCGTGCGCCAGCAGTTCATCAGCAGCGCCGCCTTCCTGATTGAGGAAATGCACGTGGACGGATTGCGCGTAGACCTGACCCAGGCGCTCCATCGCGACAACGTGCTGCATGCGGATGGGCGTTCCATTGGCAACGCCAACCGCTTCGGGCAAAAGTTTCTGCGCGAATGGAGTCGCACGCTGCGCATGATTCATCCGAACGTCATGCTCATCGCCGAAGACCACACCGGGTGGGCCGCCGTGACCAAGCTGCCGGCCAACGGGGGACTGGGGTTCGAGGCAAGATGGGCCGCGGAGTTCTATCACAACCTGATCGGCGATGCTTCGTCGGCGGACGGCAAGGCGCGCTTGCTGAAACAGGCCGGCTACGGCGGAAACGAACCGCTGGAAATGGACTGGTTTGCCGGCGCCCTGTCCGGCAGCAGCCACAATCAGGTTGTGTATCACGAATCGCATGATGAAGCCGGCAACGCCAGCGGCACGGAACGGACCATCGAAACCGCCGTCAACGATGTTCTGAACGACGCCACCCGTCCCTGGGCGGAGGCTCGTTCCCGTGTGAGCTTCGGTCTTTCGCTGCTGTCCGCAGGCACACCAATGTTCTTCATGGGCGAAGAGATCGGGGCGAAGAATCGGTTTACCTACGACAACTTCATGAATGAGCGCGAAGACATTCGCGGCGAGCGGCTCAACAGCGGCAAGGCGCTCTTCCGCTATTATCAGGACCTCATCACCCTCAGCCGTCGGCAACGCTCGATCCGCAGCCACAACATCGACATCCTCCACCAGTCCAACGCCAATCGCGTGATTGCCTTCAAACGCTGGAGCGGAGATGAAGAAGTCATCGTCGTGGCAAGTCTCAACAACGCCCCCTTTGCCGACGGTTATGCCATCGAGAAAGACCAGCTCGCCATTCCCGATGGCGGATGGAAAGAGGTGTTCAACAGCGACGCCTCCGTCTATGGCGGGCAGAACATGGGGAACGGAGGAGCCACGATCCCGTCATCACATGGTTGCATCAATACGAAGATACCGGCGAACGGGTTTGTGGTGCTTGCGAGGCAATGATCTCTCCCGTAGCGGAATAACCAGCGACCAGGTTGCCATTTGGCAGCCTGGTCGAATGGCTAGTTTCTTCATCAGAGAGTCAGGGTGAGGGACCATGTTCCCCATGCATCTTTCATTTCATGGTTCGGTACATTTCCGTTCGTCCATAGACATCACGATTGCATTGACCCTGCTGAGCGAAGGGGGTATGTTCACGCCACTTGTGATCCTGAATCGATTGACTTAGTAATGTTGTCAACCACTCCGCCCAATCCCACACTGCTGCACCGCTGGCGCGTGATGGAGGCTGTGTCGCCAACGGATATTCGCACCCGCCACGTTTGCGGGCAGAATGCCACCAGCAGCTTTGGTATCTCAACAAGCGCCATTCAAGAGTTCGATCCAGTCGCCATGACCGTCAAGACGCGCAGCGGCAAGACTTACACCCTGTCCGGTCGGCCGGGCAACTCCCGCCTCGGCGAAGGTGCGTGGCGCAAATGGTGCAATGACAACGGCATCGTTGCAGAGCAGGACGTAACCAGCAACTACCTGAAGGCCGATCCGGCCCCGACGATAACATTCAAACGGATCGGCGTCCGGCACGGCGTTGTTGCCGCAGACTGCTGATCTTTCCGGATGGTATCCAACCGCTCAACTTTATAAACGTCGCCGCCATTTGCACTTATGCAGACGCGCAGTTGGCAATGTAGGGTGGGTACGTTTGGGGTGCCCACGCGGTCGGTCTGGGTGTTTCGGCGTGGGCACCGAATACGTGCCCCCCGTACAAAACTGTCAGTCTCAAAAGGAAATGTATGCTGAAAAAGTTTGTTGATGGTCTGGTTTTTGGCGCCGGTTTTGCCATTTCATTCGTGGCCTTGCTGGTCCTGGCTGGTCTTCTGCTCTTCCCGATGATTGTGAGCAGGCAGATCGAGCATTCCCCCGACATCCGACCTTCGAGTGTTGCGGCGCATGCTCAACCATCCATACCTTTTCACGATTTTGAACTGGAGGACCAAATCAAGGAATCGAGTGTCATTGCCTTGGCCAGATTCGAGCCGGCTCCCGATGGAAAGATGAAAGCGATAATCAAGGAGTTCATCAAGAAGGAGCCGAACGCAACCATCTACTACAACATCGGCGACGAATACCCCTCTTCAAGTTATTACCCCAAAGACGACATGAGCCATGGCGACGGCCTTGTGATCTTTTTTGTGGGCTCCCCGGCCAGCATGAGAATGTCGATGTCATATTCGGGCGACCGCATCCACGGCCTTGGCGACTTGCCGGTTGAATTGTTCAGACAGAAATGTGCAGAACCGGCTGCCAAACAATAGACTCAAATCCGGCGATGTTCGCGGCCATGTCCAAACGCTGATCGATCGCATAGACGAATACAGGCTGCTGACCCTGGGGGCGGGGAAACTCAACTTATGCGCGCCTCGATTGCCTGATCTATTTTGGCAATCAGACTCACCATCTCCTGATCAATTTGTTCCAGCAAAGATTCAACATCACTGAACGATCCATTCTTGATGTTTTTTTCCACTATTTCGGCCTGATTTTGCATGGATTCCGCACCCAGGGTGCCGGCAATACCTCTAAGGGTGTGTGCCAATCTTTCTGCTGTTATCGGGTCGTTTGATGCCAGTGCTTCCCGAATTTTTGAAACGACCTGCTGTTGATTTACTCTGAACGTGTCAAGCAGCGAATAATACAAAGTCACATTCCCGCCAATCCGGCGCACGCTTGCATCCACGTTTATGCCTGGCAAGTTCGGGAGTGTCTCTGTTGCCGAAGTTGGAACGGTTTCACGGGGCGCAGGCGTCTCTGTTGCCCGATTCGGATGCACCCATTTTGCGAGAGTAGCCACAAGACGATCCGGATCTATCGGTTTGCCAATGTGGTCATTCATCCCCGCAGCCAGAATTTCGTTTTGGTCACTGACCATTACATTGGCAGTCAGTGCAATGATCGGCAATTTGGCATACTGCGGATCTTTTCGTATCTCACGAGTGGTGCTGACACCATCCATCACCGGCATCTGCATGTCCATCAGTACACCGTCGAATTGCTCTTCCTTTAACCTGGCGATCGCTTCTTCACCGTTCTCTGCGACAGTCACTTTGATTCCATAGTTTTCGAGCATCTCTCGCGCCACTTGCTGGTTGATTTCGTCGTCCTCGACCAGGAGCATGCGCGCCCCACGGAATTGGGAAACGAGTACCTGATTGAACTGTGCTCCTGCTATCCTGAACTGGCCTGAGACCAGACTATCCCAACCAGATACGCCGGCTTTATGGAAGCATGCGGTGAAAATGAATTTCGATCCCAGGCCGGGAGCACTTTCCACCCAGATTCGTCCGCCCATCATTTCTACCAGACGCCTGCTGATTGTCAGACCCAGCCCTGTTCCGCCAAATTTGCGGGTAATGCTGGTATCGGCTTGTGTGAATGGTCGAAACAGATTATCGATCTCCTTTTGCGACATTCCGATACCGCTGTCTTCCACGGTGAAGCGCAAGGTGACCTGATCATCCGACTCCTTTTCCAGCTCGACTCGAACGATCACTTCACCCTTTGCCGTAAATTTGACGGCATTTCCGGCCAGATTGATCAGCACCTGTCCAAGCCGTAAAGGATCGCCAATCAACGATGATGGGACGTTCGGGGTGGTCTTCAAAATGAATGCGAGATTTTTCTCCTGAGATTTGACACCCACGATCGTGGCCAGATTGCCCATGACTTCTTCAAGTTCGAAGGGCCTGCGGTCCATCGCCATTTTTCCGGCTTCAATTTTTGAAATATCCAGAATATCGTTAAGGATCCCCAGAAGCGATTTTGCCGAACCATGAATTTTCTGCAGATAATCGTGCTGCTTGCCGGACAAGTCCGTCTGCAAACACAGATAGCTTAAGCCAATGACAGCGTTCATCGGTGTGCGAAGCTCATGACTCATGTTGGCGAGAAAAGCATCCTTGATCTGACTTGCTGCTTCTGCATGACTCCGGGCCTCTTCGGCTTCCTTCAGCTTCTGGATGTCTTGTTCAAGTTCGCGATTGACCGACACCAACATCTTGTTCCGGTTTTCCACGACCTCTTCCAGCGCCACGATGCCGCGGTTAACCAGCAGCGTAAGCACCGCAATGACCAACAGCATCAATGAACCGATCACCGCGCCGGAATTCTGCGCACCTTCTGATCGTGCTATCGCCTTTCTGATGGTCTCCTGAAACTCTTTCTCGGCAATATCCCTGTATGACACCGCGGCCAGGGAATAGGAATCTCGCAAAACCCGCAAATTTTGTATCTGCTGCAGACTGGGCATGTCCGTTTTGCCGGACATCTTCTGTGCCACATCAAAAGCCAACGCATAGAAGGCATTGAAACCGGATTGCAGTTTTTCGATTTCGTCCTTGTGTGCCGAGTCAATGATGGCCAATGTTTCGTAACGACTCAGTATTTCAGAGGCCTTTGCTTTGGAAGCCTCTAAAAAGTCCTCATCTCCGGTCGCCGCTGCCGTATTCAACGATTCCACGACACCCTCGAAGCTTTTGAGATTTTCACTAGCCGCATACAGTATCGGGAATTCAGTATCGCGAATTTCTTTGAGAAGGGAATTTCCGCCTGACAGAACCAGAGAAGAGTAAATCAGGTAGGCGGCAAAACTCAAAGTGGCAACCGCAGGTACCAGCAACAGTTTCAATTTCAAAGGATAGTTGCTGAATTTGTTCATTTGCACGGGCAATCCGCCTTAAGGCTTTAGAACGACCCTGACACTGCGGTTTACCGCGCTTTTGTCGATATAGCCGATGGCGTTCGGGTTGCCGGCTATGGCTTTTCTGACGGCTACGTTATCAGCCAGCAGTTTCGGCGGACGTCCATCCCCCGTGAAAATGACTTTTGCCCAGTATGCGGTGAGCTGTGAAGAATTCTTGTGGACTACTTTGGAATAAAACTCATCCCTGATTGCGCTTCCTTCAGGCTGATCGATAGGGAAAGCAGTTTGGCCGTTCGGAAAGGTAACGACTTTACCGAGGAAGATTTTTGTGGTCTGTTCGGACGTCAGGCTTTTGACGGAGCTCTTGGAAGAAACGACAACCACCACTTCGGCATGTGCACTCGCGACAAACGTTGCCACGGCAACAAGCAGAGGAAGTATCAAGCTATTGCGGAACATTTTGGGTGATCTCATCTTGTTCTTCGCGACTAGAACACAAAGTCGACAACCGCAGAAATCACATGAAACTTGCTGCCGTAGAGAATCACGCCCGGCGGCACGTTGATGAGATAGCCATTCGAGTTGTCACTGAGTGTCACCTGATCATACTGGATCTTGAAATCGTAATTTCTCCTGAAATCCCAGCGCACACCCAGGCTGACCGTACTCTGGGCCCGGTTGGCCCGTTCAATAGCAGCTGCGGTTGGCGGGGGATACCCCGTAAGAAAGGAACCGGGGCCAATTTGGCCATATGTCAGATACGGGGTGAATTTATTGATGCGATAACCGGTGCTGATATACATCGCATTTATCTTGAAGGTTGATCGACGCTGTATCCACTCGGACATGGCAAACCAGTCGCCCGGATCATAACTTGCCCCAACAGACAGATCGCTGTTTTGAATCCATGCATCGGTAACACCGGTCAGGAGATTCTGGGTTGAGGACCTGCGCTGTTGATAACTAGCGTGAAATGTCGCCTGTCCGTATTCAAGCTTATCGAATAATCCCCACATATCTTTCGCGGTCGATCTGTTGCCGTACATAGCCTTGATCGAATTCACCGCCTCGCCGATTTCAGAGCGGTACGTGGCATCAACACCATCGGTGGAGTGGATGGACAGTTGGTAAAGGTCAACTGGTGGATTGACCCATGCAAAGCTATAGCCGATATCGTGATTTTCGGAATCTATAAAAGTCGGTATGGCAAGACGTCCGACACGCATGTAGAAATTCGGAATGAAAGCATATTTCACGTTGACGAATTCAACCTGCGGGTTGTATGTCCCATTTTCCTGATATTCCGCATCCACCTGCAACAGACCCGAGACTTTAGGCGCGAAATTGCCCGTCACATGTGCGGCGAGCCGGGTGTTATTGCTTTCCGTCCACTCGCTGCTGCGCCCCACTCCTTTGGGCATGGAGTTGCTCAGGACATAATCCCCCTGGTCCAGGCTGGAATGGGAAACTCCCAGCGAACCGAACCCGCCGAATTTGAACATCGGCAAGTCTGGTAAAGACGTAGTGCCGGGAGCAGCCGACTGAACTGCACCACCCTTTCCGGTTCCGGTAGTTGGATTATCTCTCGGGCTTGTCTCTGCAAGGGAAACACCTGCAGCAATCAGAAAAGGAATAGCGAGGAAGTATTTTTTGGACATAAGGTTCACCTTAATATCAAAAAATCATGCTTCGTCAGGCAGCTTGGTTTCGAAAACTATAAACGTAAAACGTAGCTTCCAAAAGAGCGCTTCGATCGATTGCAGCTGCTGTTGCTTGATAACACTGTCTTGATCATAGCCCATAATCAAGTAGAACAAAATGGACGATTAAAGAAGAGGAGCACACCATAAAAAATGGCCAGATCGCTCTGGCCACTTTTTTCTATCACCTGCAGAGAACCGTACTCATCCTTTCAGCTTCGCGAACGCCGCCGCCATCGCGCCGCCCATCGGCGCCTGCGCCGGTGCGCGGTTGGCAGGCTTGCCGCCCGCCGGCCTGCCCTGCCCGCGATTGTCGCGCTGACCTGAAGTTTCCGGCCTGCCGCCAGCTTGCGATGTCGCCGTATCTGTCAGCCGCATGGTCAACGCAATGCGCTTGCGTTTCTCGTCCACCTCCAGCACCTTCACCTTCACCACCTGCCCCGCCTTCACCACGGTGTGCGGGTCTTTGACGAAGTTATTCGACAAGGCGGAGATGTGCACCAGCCCATCCTGATGCACGCCGATGTCCACGAACGCGCCGAACGCCGCCACGTTGGTGACCACGCCTTCGAGGATCATGTCCGGTTGCAGATCGGACAGGGATTCCACGCCTTCCTTGAACGTCGCGGTGGTGAACTCGGGACGCGGGTCGCGGCCGGGTTTCTCCAGTTCCTTGAGGATGTCGCTGATGGTGGGGATGCCGAACTTCTCGTCCTGATATTTGGAAGGACTGAGCGACTTCAGCAGGTTGCTGTTGCCGATCACGCCCTTGATGTCCTGCTTGATGTCTTCAAGGATGCGCTGCACCAGCGGATACGATTCGGGGTGGACGGCCGAGGCATCGAGCGGATCGTTGCCGCCCATGATGCGCAAAAAGCCCGCGGCCTGCTCGAAGGTCTTGTCGCCCAGGCGCGGCACTTCGCGCAGCTCGGCGCGGGTGCTGAAGCGGCCTTTCAGGTCGCGCTGGTTCACGATGGCCTGCGCCACGCTGCTGCTCAAGCCGGAAACGCGCGCCAGCAAAGGCACCGACGCCGTGTTCACGTCCACGCCCACGGCGTTGACGCAATCTTCCACCACCGCATCCAGCGAACGCGCCAACTGGAACTGGCTCACGTCGTGCTGGTATTGGCCCACGCCGATCGACTTGGGATCGATCTTCACCAGCTCGGCCAGCGGGTCTTGCAGGCGGCGCGCGATGGACACCGCGCCGCGCAAGCTGACATCCAGCTCCGGCAATTCGCGCGAGGCGAATTCGGACGCGGAATACACCGACGCGCCCGCCTCGGAAACGACGATGCTGGTCATCTTCAAACCGGATTGTTCATTAGGCTCAAACCCCTCCCGGCCTCCCCTTGTCAGGGGAGGAGCAGGCTCCGCTCTCCCCCTGACAAGGGGGAGTTGGAGGGGGTTTGGGTTTGGGTTTGATGTTGAAGTGCCGAGGGGCGCCGATGTCCCACACAACTTAATCAAATCATGCGCCAACTTATCCGTCTCCCGCGACGCCGTCCCATTCCCAATCGCAATCAACGTCACCCTATGCTTCTTCGCCAACATCACCAGCGTATGCAACGCCCCATCCCAATCATTCCTTGGCTGGTGCGGATAGATGGTGGCGGTATCCACCACCTTGCCGGTCTCGTCCACCACCGCCACTTTCACGCCGGTGCGGATGCCGGGGTCCAGCCCCATGGTCACGCGCGGCCCGGCGGGTGCGGCCAGCAGCAGAGCTTTGAGGTTGAGGGCAAACACGTTGATGGCCTCGGTGTCGGCCTTGGTGCGCAGCGCGCCCATCAGCTCGGTCTCCAGATGCATGAACATCTTCACGCGCCAGGTCCAGCGCACGGTGTCCATCAGCCAGCGGTCGGCCGGGCGGTTCATGTCCTTGATGTTGAAGCGGCTGGCGATGCGCATCTCGCACGGATTGTGCGGCGAGGCCCAGGTCGGCTTCTCTTCCTCGCTATCCAGGCGCAGTTCCACATTCAGCATCTCCTCGCGCCGACCGCGGAACACCGCCAGCGCGCGGTGCGAAGGGATGGTGTTGATGGATTCGGAATAATCGAAATAGTCGGCATACTTTTCCGCCGCGTCGTTCTTGCCCTCGATGACCTTGGACTGCACCACGCCGTGCTCCTGCACATATTCGCGCAGCGATTGCAGCA
>Ga0209321_10002411_pt1 | contig 12583 bp, 9 predicted proteins | sample Rifsed16ft4_FD_184012 | JGI IMG/M metagenome (GOLD analysis project Ga0209321, IMG submission 184012) | Soil microbial communities from Rifle, Colorado, USA - sediment 16ft 4 - CSP-I_5_4 (version 2) | ecosystem: Environmental > Terrestrial > Deep subsurface > Rock core/Sediment | place: Rifle... | reverse complement strand
AGTCTGATGCTCTATCCAGTTGAGCTACGGGCGCGCATTCGGTATCAGAGATCCTCTTCGCCTATGGTCGCGCCTGGTGGCGGATCGGCTGCCTTAAGGGACTCACTGCTCTGCGGTTGTGAATTCGTACTCGGACACGGGCTGCTACTGGCAAAACCCATAACATATCCGGCGGTTTGATAGAAGACGCCGAGGAAGGGGCTGCCGATCACGCTCGCGGCAATAGTTCCCAAGACACTGCCGACAAAACCCCCGGTCTTGGCTCTATCCACGCGGTCAGAACATCGAGGCGTAACCGATGGAGCGACTGAGGCTGCTGGAGCAGGGTTCCCCGAATTTTGCTTTCGCAGCGCACACCCTGAGCCGAGAAAGGTCACAGCCAAAAAAATAAAAAGAAGAGGCTCGATCCGTTCGGAAACTTTCAAACGTTTTCCTGCCTTCTCGCCGATCTAGCAGTGTCAGACATCCGGCCCAGAGCTTTCACCGCACCCCTTTGTTTGCCGCCTTCGAACGACTACTGGAAATAGACGACGCGCAGCCCCTTTTCGCCAAAGAATTTCTGCAGGCGTGCGGGGATCGCGCGGTCCGTCAAAAACAAGGAGCGATGGACCAGAAAAAATCCTGCAAGGCTCAATACGATCTTGTCCTTCGCCCCGCCTTCGGTTGCGGAGAAGCGGTGTTCCCGGTAAGCCGTTTTCTCCCCCAGGAACTCCAAAAGACGCGCGATCAATTCACGGGAGGAGAGCGCCGCAAGATCGATCTCGATTACTCTGAGACCTTCCCTCTCTTGCAAGGCCCTTTTCAGCTCCTCCCCAACAGCGCGGAAGAAAAGAGCGACTTTCTTGCCTCCGATTTCAAAACGTCTATCGATTTTCGCGTCTAACCGGATCCCTTCCCGCAAAGGAACGGAGAGCTGCTCCCCGCTGGAAAAACTGATTTCGTAGGACTTAAGTAAAGCGTCGACCAGAGCCCCTTTCTCGCGCGGCCAGCTCTCGACCCGACTCTCCACCTCCTGCCCCTTTACTGCCGGTGCAGCCGGGACCCGAGGAAAGGGAGAAGATGGAATCAATATCTCCTTTAAACTCATCCCTTTTAACGAGAGATAGTCCTTGAGGTAATCCGGCGTCCTGCCGGGGTCATCTGTGAGATTTATAATAAGCACTTCCTGCCTCCCGCCGCTCTCTTCCGGGGCGGCGACCATCCATTCCCCTTTCACCTGCAGACCAACTCCTCCATCCTGGATCTCAACCGGCCGGTTGGAAGGCAGGGACTGGAAACCCAGGCGGGCAAGCAGATTGCTCACGGTGTCGTGAAGGGAATCCCCTTTCTTCACCGAGACGACCTGGGCGGCGGAGCCCTGCCCCTCCAGTTTGGATCGGAGAGAAGGAGGGATTTTTCCCTCCGTGTCGAGAATCACCTTCTGCTCGACCTTGGGATTTCGAATAACGGGGTAAGAGTCGCGGTCAATCCGGATGCTTCCTTCCTGGAGGGCCAGGACTTCTTCTCCTCCCCGCTGCGTCTCATTTCCCAAAGCCGCCATCACCTGCTCCAAAAGCTGCATGTTCTCCCGCACGGGGAGTTTTCTTCCATAATCTAACCCGACTATCTCCACAGGCTTCGCCGGCTCAACAGCGGCAGGCACAGCCGCCGGCTTTCCGGAGCCGGGAAAGAGGATGCCCTCCCCTATAAATAGGAAGTTCCAATTCTTCTTGCCTGGATTGAGTTCTTTTACCTGCTCAAAGGTGTTCCGGATCTCCTTCTTTTCCTGGATGTTAAACTGCTCGCGGAGGATCTTAAAAAGGTAATCCCCTTGCTTCACCCTATAGATTTTAGTTTCTCCCGCCTCCCCCTTCCCCGTAGGGACTTCTATGCCCAGGATCTCATCCGGCCGGATCGGGATAAAGATTGTCTGGCCCACTTGCAGGATATTCGGCTTTTTGACATGAGGATTCAGTGCTCCGATTATGACCAGATAGCGGCTAAAGCGCTTCTCCGACAGCCCTTTTTCCTGGATGAGTATCCGCCACAGCGAGTCTCCCCGGGTGATGACCTTTTCCTCTCCCTCGACCGCTCGTCCCTTATACTGGCGCTGCTTTAGCGGCGTCTTGCGCAGATGCAACTGAGCGCGCTCCTCTTCCTTTCCCGCAGCGGGACGCTCCTGCGTCATTGCCGGGGCCGCGAAAAAAACGGCCAAGAACGCCGTCGCAACTAAAAGCCATAGTCTTCTTATGCGGGTGGACTTCATCTCACCTTCCATATGGTCCCTCCAGGGGTGTCTTCCAGAGTGATCCCCCTTTCCTGCAACTCTGCTCGAATCCGATCCGCCTCTTGCCACTGCTTCGCGCTTCGCGCTCGGTCTCTTCTTTGGATCAGCTCCTCGATCGCCTGCGCAGACAGACCGTGATTGCGCATCCATCGCTCCCTTTTCCTGCTCAGAAAGAGCTTCGCTTTCTCCTGAAACAAACCCAGAACCTCTCCTGCGCTCTTCATGGCCAGCACGCGCGCGGACAGCCCGGCAGTTTTACCCTCATCCAGCCGGCGATTAAGAGCATGGATTTCATCAAAGATAAACGCCAGCGCCCTGGGGGTGTTGAAATCCTCATCCATTTCCCGGCGAAACTCATCCAGCACCGCCTCATCTGGAATCGTGCCGCCATTTGAAGGAACTAAGCGGTCCAGCCGGTCCATGGTTTCATAAATCCGCTCCATGCTCTTTTCCGCATCCTCCAAGCCCTGATTGGAAAAGTCAATCGGGCTGCGATAATGACTGCCAAGGAAATAGTAGCGTAGCGTGGCCGCCTCGTAACGCTCAAGTATTTCTCGAATTGTGTAGACATTACCCAATGATTTCGACATTTTTTCCTGGTTTATATTAAGGAACCCATTATGTATCCAATAGCGCGCAAACGGGCAGTCGAATGCCCCCTCCGACTGGGCGATCTCGTTCTCATGATGGGGAAAAACCAGGTCTCTTCCGCCGCCGTGAATATCAAAGGGCTGACCCAAATACTTTGTGCTCATTGCCGAGCATTCTACGTGCCACCCGGGTCTCCCCTCACCCCAAGGGCTCTCCCAGAATGGCTCCCCCTCTTTGCTTGCCTTCCACAGAGCGAAATCCATGGGAGATCTCTTGCGCTCATCTACCTCGACCCTGGCGCCGGCCTCTAACTCCTCGATCTTTCTGCGCGAGAGCTTTCCATAGCCCGGAAATCGCTCCACCGGGAAAAAAACATCGCCGTCGATCCTGTAAGCCATACCCTTCTCTTCGAGCCGCCGGATCAGTAAAATTATCTCTGGAATATGCTCCGTGGCCTTGGGCTCATGTGTTGGGGGGAGAAGCCCTAGGGCAGCGCTGTCTTGGCAAAACTCTCGGATATACCTGGTTGCGATCGCTTCCGACGTTGTCCCCTGCTCCTTCGCCCGCTGAATGATCTTGTCGTCCAGGTCGGTAAAGTTCCGAACGAAAGCAACCTGATAACCCAAAAAGCATAGATAGCGGTAAATCACATCGAAGGTGAGGAGCGACCGCGCGTGGCCTACATGACAGGAATCGTAGACCGTAACCCCGCATACGTACATCCGCACCTCTCCCGCTTTGATAGGAATAAAGGGTTCCTTCCTACCTGAAAGGGTATTATGGATCTGGAGGCCCATGAATAAAATGCTTTTTTACTCCATCATACGGATTGACCGCTGATTTGCAAGGGAAATCTGAGGCGGGCTCTTGCGCAAGGCGCCAAAAAAGCATAGACAACCATCTCATGGCTTCACAAAGGCAATTTGCCAAATACTATAACGACTTACGCGAGTTCATTGCGGTCCTGGAGGAGAACGGGAAGCTTGTTCGTATTCGACGCGAGATCAATAAGGATACTGAGCTTCAACCTCTGGTGCGCTGGCAATTTCGCGGCTTGAAAGAATCCGAACGCAAGGCTTTTCTTTTTGAAAACGTCACTGATTCCAAAAATAGAAAATATTCCAGCCCTGTTCTGGTCGGTGGACTGGCGGCATCGGCTGAAATCTATTGCCTGGGTCTAAAGTGCCGCGCCGAAGAAGTCGCGGACCGCTGGATCTACGCCATGGATCATCTGCTGGAGCCGGAGATAGTCGGCCGCGGACCGGTTATGGAAGAGATCCATAAGGGAAAAGAGCTTCTCAGCCACGGCGGCTTTGCGGAGTTTCCCGTTCCTATTTCGACCCCTGGTTTTGACAACGGTCCCTACATCACTGCAGGCCACTGGATCACAAAGGATCCTGAGACCAGGAAGAGAAACGTCGGCAATTACCGGGGATTGATCAAGGGACCGGGGTTAAGCGGGATTATGTCCGGCACGCCACAGGATCTTTCCCGCCATTGGGAAAACTGCAGAAAAAAGGGGATTCCGCTGGAAGTGGCGGTAGCTGTCGGCACGGTTCCTGCCGTTTCCTACACGGCCACGCAGAAGGTCCCCCCGCATATCGACGAAATGGCTCTGGCCGGCGGTCTGGTTGGGGAACCGATCAGGCTCGTCAAGTGCCAAACTGTGGACCTCGAGGTCCCGGCCACTGCCGAGATCGTTCTGGAAGGGATCATACCGACAAATTATCTTGAAGAAGAGGGGCCATTCGGCGAGTCGATGGGTTATGTGGACCCCAGGACATTGAGCGCCGTCTTTGAGCTCACCTGCGTGACGCACAGGAAAAATCCCATATGGGTATCGATCATCAGTCAGGTAACGCCCAGCGAGAGCTCCAAGATCAAGGCGATGGGAATGGCGACCCTCATCCACCGATCTCTCAGACAGAAGGGTTTTTCCAGCGTGCTAGAGGTCTCTCTTATGGAGCCGCTGGTCAACCTGCGCCCCTATGTTGTCCTCAGGATGAAAAAAAGAGACGACCAGGATCCCTGGGCGGCAATGGATGCGCTGCTGGATTACGGCGACCGGGTAGGAAAGTTGGTTATTGCAGTCGACGAGGATATCAACCCGCATGATCCTATCGCCGTCACCTGGGCGATCACCCATCGCTCCCAGCCCAGTAGGGACATCAAGGTTGTCGGCAATCGGCCTTTCGGCGCCACCCCGATCGGCATGGTGGCTACCCATCCATCGAGCCGCTACGAGAATTCGGAGTCATCACTCTTGATTGACGCAACCAGGAAGGCTGATTTCCCTCCGCTGTCACTCCCGAAAAAGGAGTACATGGAAAGGGCCAGAGCGATTTGGGAGGAGCTAGGCCTCCCCAAGCTCGAGCCTCAAGAACCCTGGCATGGTTACCTTTTGGGTCTGTGGCCGGAGGAATTGGACGAGGAGGCGCGACTGGCAGCCCAGGGAGACTCCGACAAGGTAGGCGAAAAACTGAGAGCAACCAGGGTCCCGGTAGGTGAAGGCGAAACCCTCGGCTCGATGAGGGCGAAGTGGGGACGCACCCATTCGGGCAGAGCGGAGTGATTTTTTGAGTCTACTCCACCGTGGCTGATGAAAACCACCACCCGCTCTCCGAGCCCGCGCAATGGGTAGGTGGTTATTCCCACCGTTGGTCATCGGATGCGCGGGCTCTTCGATCGCCCTTCGACTTTGCTCAGGGTGGTGAGCTTTGTCGAACCAGCGGCGGTTTTCACTTCGAGGCCGAGGAGCGCGAGGGAGAGGGCAAGCCCTTCGGGATGGCAAATGGCAGATCTCAAATTGCAAATCCGAAATCATCTGAGATCTGAAATTTGCGATCTGAGATTCCTCGCAAAGCGAGGATAGCCCCGAGGAATCGCTTTCAGGGGAATGACACGATGAAGCGACACATTGCGCTAAATGTCAATGGCGAAGAATACGACATCGAAATAGAACCAAACCGTTTGCTGCTCCAGGCGCTGCGGGAGGACATCGGCTTGACGGGCACCAAAGAAGGCTGCAGTATCGGCGTCTGCGGCGCTTGCAGCGTCATCGTGGACGGAAGGTTGGTGAGCTCCTGTCTGACCCTTGCCATCGCCTGCCAGGGTAAAGAAATCACCACTATCGAAGGGCTGGCCAAAGACGGGAAGCTCCACCCCCTCCAGCAGGCATTTCTCGAATACGGCGGTTTTCAATGCGGTATCTGCACGCCGGGACAGATCATAGCCGCCAAGGCGCTGCTGGATCAAAACCCCAATCCTTCGGAAGAAGAAGTTAAAGAATGGATGTCAGGCAACCTTTGCCGCTGCACCGGCTATTATAAGATTTTGGAGTCCGTCATGGCAGTGGTGCATAACAAAATCAGCGCGGATTTTCAGCTGCAGCGCGAGCACAAGACCGCCAAGATCCAAAGTCTGAACGTTTACAAACCGCACTAGCGGTTATTAGTTACTGGTTACTGGTTACTGGTTATTGGTTATTGGTTATTGGTTACTAGTTATTCGTTAGTAGTTTTGAAATTTGAGATCTGATCCTTCGACGAGCTCAGGATCATGCTGAGCCAAGTCGAAGCATGAGATTCTGCGTTGCAGATATGAAAACAGAAAAATTCTCCGTAGTCGGACATCGAGTCAACCGAGTTGAGGGATACGAAAAGGTAACCGGCGAGGCCAGGTATGTCGCCGATGTCGTCCTCCCGGGAATGTTGATCGGGAGAATCCTGCGCAGTCCCTACCCTCACGCGAGAATCGTCAGGATCGACACCGGTAAAGCGGAAAATCTGCGCGGGGTTCGAGCGGTGGTCACAGCCGAGGATACGATCAAACAGGGCTGGGGCGCCTTCTTCCCGGATCAGTACCCGCTTTCGGTCGGCAAGGCTCGCTACGTGGGCGAAGAGGTGGCGGCCGTAGCAGCCATCGATCAAAGCATCGCGGAAGAAGCGTTGGAGCTTATCGACGTTGAGTGGGAGGATCTTCCGGCCGTCTTCGATGCCGAGGAGGCGATGCAGGAGGGGGCGCCGCTTATCCACGAGGACAAACCGCGCAACATAGCCATGACGATCGATGTCGAAAGAGGCGATGTCGAGCGCGCCTTCGGGGAATCGGATCTGATCGTCGAGGACACTTTCGAGAGCGTGCCCCAGTGGCACTGCGCTATTGAGACGATCGGCAGCGTCGCCGACTACGCAGCCAACGGGAAATATACCATTTACATGAACACCCAGACGCTTTTTTCCGCCCGGGTGAGGATCGCCGCCGCTCTCGGCGTAAGGGAAACCGATGTGCGGATCATCCAGACCGCCGTAGGCGGCGGCTTTGGCGGAAAGTCTTGTGACGACAACAACGCCATCGTTGCCGCCATCTTGGCACGCAAGGCGCGGAAGCCCGTCAAGATCATCAACACGCGCGAAGAGGAGTTTTTGGCCGGCCCCCGTCCGAGAGTCAACATGAAGATCTGGGTAAAGATGGGCTTTAAAAAAGATGGGCTGATCCGCGCCAAACATATTCGCGTCGTCGCCGATAACGGCGCCTACTCCGGCAAGGCGCCCGCCATTACCGGAGTCGCCGCCCTGCGCCACGACACCTGCTACAGATACTCGGACGTTAAAACACAAGCCTACCTGGTCTACACCAACAAGATTCCCACCGGCGCCTTCCGGGGCTTCGGCAATCCCTCGGCGGAATGGGCGGTAGAGCAGACCATCGATAAGGCCGCTCATGAACTTGGCATCGACCCGCTGCATATCGCCCGCCTTAACGCTGTCGAGCCCGGCTATGTCTCGCCTCACGGCAACCGGGTAAACAGCTGCGAGCTCAAGCAGTGCATCGACAAGGTCGAGAAGTTGATGGACTGGCAAAAAAAGCGCGCCGAAAGAAAGACGAACAGAGGCCTGGGCATAGCCTGCACGGTTCATGTCAGCGGCAAGCGCCACTTCGGCGACTACGACGGCGGCTCTGCCACCATCAAAATCAACGAGGACGGCAAGGCGCTGATCATCAGCGGAGAAGGCGAAGTGGGCCAAGGGGCCGGCACCGCGATGTGCCAGATTGCCGCCGAAGAGCTCGGCATCCCGATGGAGGACGTCGAGATCTCTCAGGCGGACACCGATCTCACGACCTTCTGCCTCGGCGCCTTCGGCAGCAGGGTCACCTACATCGGCGGCAACGCCGTCAGGGACGCAGCCCAGAAGGTCAAGCAGCAGCTCTTCGAGACCGCGGCCGAGATGCTCGAGGCGAGCCCGGATGATCTGGCCTCCAGGGACGGAGGCATCTTCGTAAAAGGCACCGAAACGAAATCCGTTACCGTCGGCGATGTCGCGCGCGCGCGCCTCTTTCGCCGCGGCGGCGCGCCGATTGTCGCCTCCGGGAGTTTCGATGCAGATTCCGTTCTGCAGGACGCCACGCGCTACGGCAACGAGTCGGGCGCCTACAACTTCGGCTGCCAGGCGGCGGAGGTTGAAGTGGACCGGGAGACCGGACAGGTCAAGGTGTTGAAATACGTTGGCGCCTCCGACTGCGGCACTGTCATCAACCCTATAGGGGCCGAAGGCCAGGCAGAGGGCTCCGTGGCGCAGGGACTCGGCTATGCTTTGATTGAGGGTCTAAAGATGGAAGACGGCCGGCCGATCAACCCCAATTTTTCCGACTACCGGATTCCTTCCATGCGCGACATGCCGCCGCTGACACACGAGTTTGCCGATTCCTACGAACCGACCGGCCCCTTTGGCGCCAAGGGGCTTGGAGAGCTCGGCATGGACCCCACCGCGGCGGTCATAAGCAACGCCATCTTCGACGCGGTCGGTGTAAGAATCAAAACCCTCCCGATCACGCCCGAAAAGGTACTCAAGGCGCTGCGGGAGAAAGGGGGGGGAAAGTAGGCAGAAAGCAGATAGCAGGCAGCAGCGTTCATCCTGCTTACCGCCAACTACCTACTGCGTACTGGACAAGAGATGGTGAAGTTCGAATATCTCGAGCCCAAAAGCCTGCAGGAAGCGTGCGAACTCCTCGAGCAGCATCCGGATGACGGAAAGCTCATTGCCGGCGGAACCGCGCTGCTGATCATGATGCGCATGCGGCTTCTAAATCCGGGATATATCATCAGCCTGGAAAAGATCCCGGACTTTAACTGCATCCGCTACGACGATAAGGAGGGGCTCAGAATCGGAGCGGGAGCGCGCCACCGCGAGATCGAGCTTTCGCCGGCGGTCCGAACCCACTATCCCCTGATCCATGAGACCTTTCGCAAAGTCGCGCAACCCAGAATACGGAACATGGGAACCATCGGCGGAAATCTCTGTCAGGGCGATCCCCTCACCGATCCCGGGGCGAGCCTCATGGCACTGGACGCCGAGCTCACTCTCGCCGGCGCCAAAGGCAAACGGGTCCTACCGCTGGAGCAATTTTTCATCGACTATTACCAGACCGATCTCAGGCCCGGAGAGATCCTCACTGACATCCGCGTTCCTCCTCCTGCCAAAGGGCTCGGCTGGTCCCACATCAAGTTTATGCCTCGAAGTCAGGAGGATTTCGCGACCGTCGGAGTTGCGCTCACGCTTAGCCTTCGAAATGATCATTGCGAGGATATCCGCCTGGCCCTAAACTCCGTCGCCCCAACCATCCTGCGCGCCAAGCGCGCCGAGGGCGTCCTGCGCGGCAAGAAGGTAACGGACCAATTGCTCCAGGAGATGGGCGAGACCGCGGCCACGGAGGTCGACCCCATGGACGACAATCGCGGCTCCGCCGACTATAAACGCGAGATGGTCAAGGTTCTCGTGCGCCGGGCCGCGCAGGAAGCCCTGCAGAAATTATAGCTTAGCTGGTAGGGGTTGATTTTTCTGTCGATCTTGCCCTAAAGTGGAAAATGATAACCAACGAGGAGGACATTTTATGAAGAATGGAAAATATCGACGCAGATTGTTCATCTATTTCCTTACTTCAGTCATGGGCCTTTTGTTCTTTACTGTTTCCGATTCCCATGGCCAACTCCAAACATTAAAGCTGGCGATTCCGCAGAAAGGACTCTTCGATACAACGATGCCCACGCTCATGGCCGACAAAATGGGCTTTCTTAAGGAGGCAGGGATCAAGCCGGAGATATTCTGGACAAGCGGCGGTGCGGAGACGGTGCGGGTGGTCACGGTAGGAAGCGCCGACATCGGGATTTCGACGGGCACGGAATCACTCGTCACCGCCTTTATGAAGGGCTCCCCCGTGAGAATCATATCTGCCCAGATGACCGGTTCACCCGAGCTGTTCTGGATTGTCCGGGCTGACTCCCCATACAGAACTATCAAGGACTTAGATGGTAAGTCGATAGGCTTTAGCCGGCCAGGCTCATCGACCCACATGATCCTGCAGCTTGCAGTAGATCACTACAAGATCAAGGCAAAGCTCGTCCCGGTGGGCGGCGTGCCCGATTCCTTCACGGCCGTGATGACGAAGCAGGTCGATGCAGGCTGGTCATCTCCGCCATCTTTCCTCGACAGAATTGATAAGGGGGAGATCAGGATTGTCTTTAAGGCTGCTGATTTGGAGAGCATAAAGGACGTAACGCTGCGGGTGAACTTTGTCAATGCGAGTTTCTACGAGAAAAACGCCAAGTTAGTCAAAAGCTATCTCAATGCGCTGAAGAAGGCCATTGATTACATGTATCAAAACCCCAAAGAAACCGCTGCGCTTTTCGCAGAGATTAATAAATTTCCCCTTTCCGTAGCCGAGGCCGGATTGAAATTTTTTCCAAAGGAGTCGGTGGCTCTGACGCCAGTAAGCAGGGTTGATTTTTCAGTGGACCTTGCGCTGAAGTTGCAAATGATAACCAAAGCCCCGACCGAGGAAGAGCTAAAAAAGCTCATTGTCGCAGAGTGAATCGTCTTGGAAACCTGGCGAGAGAAAACATTCAGATGGGGTTTTTTCGCTTTAGTTGTCGGTGCAATCGAAGTTGTAGTCAGACTCAACCTGGTTGACAGGATATTTCTTACATCCCCCTCCCTGATCGCAGTCGCAGCGTGGGAAAGGCTTCTCTCCGGCGATCTCATAGGCCTACTGATGACTACGGTTTACGAGGCCGCCATCGCTTTCGGCATCGCCGTTATTGTGGGATTGCCGGCGGGATTCCTCTTATGGAAATACCCTCTATTCGGGAGAGCATACGACGAGCTACTCGGCGCCCTGTTCGCCTCACCTCTAATCCTCCTATACCCGATTTTTCTCGTGATTTTCGGTAGGGGAATAAGCGCGGTCATAGCCATGGGCTGCATCTCCGGAATAATTCCCATCGTGCTTAATACCCACCAGGCACTAAGGGACGTCAACCAAACCTATATCAAGGTAGGGAAAAGCATGAGACTTACCAACGGACAAACCATTACGTATATTCTATTCCCTGCTGCATGGCCCATTATCATGGGCGGCTTGAAACTAGGACTCACTTACACCCTTATCTCGATTATTGCTCTTGAGTTTTTGGTTGAGATTGGCGGTATCGGGACCCTCGCCTCGAAGGGATATTATTGGTTCAACACGGAGGAGCTTTACCTGGGCGTAGTAGGCGCTATCTTTTTGTCGATGATATTTATCTATCTCCTGGGGAAGGCTGAATCGAGGCTGTTTAGCTCATGAATAGGGTGACAAGACCGCTCCTGGTCCAGATAGGAACTGTGCTATTCTTCATGCTGATCTGGGAGGTAATCGGAAAGAGCAAGCTTCTGTTCGAAGGAATAGTGCCGAGCATTTTTGAGATAATGAAGGCGGCATGGATACAGGTCTCAACGGGTTTCATATTCCCGCATCTCCTTGTCACCGTCTATGAGGCATCTGCTGGATTCGCATTTGCGTTATTTTTTGGGGTAACCGTAGGTCTCCTACTTGGTGCAGATCCATTTTTAAGGAAGATATTCGAACCGCCGATACTCTACTTTGCGGCAACGCCTAAGATCATTCTCTATCCAATTTTTCTCATGATCTTTGGCGCCAAGTTCGAGTCGAAGATGGCTATGGCTGCTGTATCAGGGTTCTTCCCGATAGTGATCAATACGGCCATTGCCGCAGCGAACGTCAATAGAATTTTCATTAAGGTGGCCAAATCCGTCGGTGCATCAAATTTCCAGACATTCACCAGAGTCTACATGCCCTCTATGTTGCTGCCGATATTCACGGGGATGAGACTCGGAATTGGCGTGTCACTTGTAGGCGCGATACTCGGAGAACTCAAGGTTTCAAATGCCGGCCTCGGATTCATCATTATACAGGCATTCAATTACTTCAGAATCCCAGAGATGTATGCAAGCATCCTGCTGACATTTTGCTTCGCCGCTATGGTCAATCTCCTGATGACTCTAGTCTTGGTGCGAATGCGAAGGTTTGCCCAATAAAAAACCTAGAATGAGAAGCGCTTCACCGATTCTTGAGATTAGCAACATTTCGAAGGAATACCCCGGTACTACTGCAATTGAGAACACTAGCTTCGACGTTTGTAGCCACGAGTTTGTATCCATTATAGGCCCTAGTGGGTGCGGCAAATCCACCCTACTTGAGATCGTGGCTGGGCTTATTCCAAAAACATCCGGCGATGTATTTATCAAAGGACAGGCTGTAAGAAATACCCACGCCTCGATCGGCATCATATTTCAGGAAGAATCCATTTTTCCCTGGCGTACCACGCTTGAGAACATAGAATTCGGCTTGCAGATGCGGGGGGTATCGAAGAACAAGCGGCGAAAAAAG
>Ga0209321_10002410_pt1 | contig 12589 bp, 6 predicted proteins | sample Rifsed16ft4_FD_184012 | JGI IMG/M metagenome (GOLD analysis project Ga0209321, IMG submission 184012) | Soil microbial communities from Rifle, Colorado, USA - sediment 16ft 4 - CSP-I_5_4 (version 2) | ecosystem: Environmental > Terrestrial > Deep subsurface > Rock core/Sediment | place: Rifle... | reverse complement strand
TGTTCGAGCCTTGCCTGCTCTTCCTCATAACGGGCACGCTCCTCAGCGCGCTGAAGGTCGGAGGCCACTTCCTCTCCCTGCCTTCTGGAGTCCTCAACGAAATTTTCGTATTCTCTTTGCTTGTTCAGTTCCTGTTCCTGCTGCACCCGCTTCGCGAGTTCTTCGCGCTGTCTTGCGGCATCTTCCAGTTCCCGCGCTTCCATTTCTGCTCTGCTGCTCACTCTCACTCCGGTGCGCTGGTAATAATCCTGCAACATCACTTTTTCCTCGGCTTTGCTGACATCATTCACGACGCTCATTGCCTGGCGATTCACCAATAGCAGGAACAGCACTTGAACAACCATCCCTATCGCAATCAAACTGCCGACGATAGTCAAGGCTTTCTTCGCAGGCGTCAACAATCGAGAGAATTTTTGTAGCACTCCAACGGAGGGCGCTTCATAACCGCTGTCGATCCTGAGCGCAATGACGTCAGCCCTGAGCGAGACAGCTTCGGCCTTAAGCGACATGGCCTCGGCCTTAAGCGCCATGGCTTCCGCCTTTAATGACGAAGCATCCTCCTTGGGTTCGACGGAAATCAGGCCAAGTGGCGCGGCACCACCAGCAGGAGCGTTGAGCGTAGCCAAGCGGGCATCATAGGCATCTCGAGTCCTTTTGACCGAGAGCGTATTGAAAGCCACATTGACCACCCTCAGCTTGAACTCGATGTCATCGCCATTGCTGTCGCTCCTTTCTGACTGAAGCTGTTGGGACAGCCGTTGATGCGCAGCTTGAATTTCAGAATCCGAAGCGTCCGGCGAGACTTCCAGAATCTCATACATCGTTTTCTTTTTATTCTTCACATGCGATCCAGTCCGATTGATTGCTTAATTAGTACGCCCAGCTTGCTGATCAGCTGGTGTTAATTAGAGCAGAATTGACCGGCCTGTTCAATGCGTTACACTCCATCAAGGCGATCTGGGTCATTCGCACACTCCCAAGACGCACAGACCGATCCAACGTATTCAGGGCACGAAACAACCAGAACGATTCTTGACTAGTTTGCTCGGCAAAAACATTTCCGGCCCCTCGGTGTCCGGCATTGGAATCCGCCCTGACCTCCCCATGACTCTGCAGTGATTCATTCAATCGGCAATTTAACACCCCTGGTTCAGCCCCTTGCCGGTTAGTCTGCCAACCCAAATTGTGTACAATCACGCCGGTCATGAAGTCACGACGTTATTTCAAGGCAACGATGCCCGCCCCGAATAATTGACTTTAATCGCAGCTCGGTGAAAACAACAAGGAGCAAATGATGGCTAAGTTCACACAGGCAATGCGTAGCGTATTGATGGCGACCATGATCGCCGGGCTGGCTGGCTGCGGCGAGGAAGCACCACCGCCCCCGCCACCTCCGCCGCCCCCACCTCCCACCATCGGCGGCTCAGTCTCCGGGCTGGCTGGAGGCGCAGTGGTGCTCCAGCTCAACGGCGCAGAAGAATTGAGCGTCAGTGTCGACGGCAGATTCAAATTCCCCAAGGCCCTGACCCGCGGCAGCGCCTACACCGTTACCGTCAAGACCCAACCCTCGTCACCCGTCAGGCAGACCTGCGCGGTCGGCCAAGGCACCGGAAGCGCCAACACGCCGGTCAATAATGTCGCCATCACCTGCACCACCAATAGTTACGCCGTCGGCGGCACGGTCTCCGGACTTTCCGGGAAGAAACTGCTGCTGGTGCTCGAACTCAAGGGGATGAAGGAAGTCGAGATAGCAAAGAACGGCAATTTCATCTTTCCCGATGTCCGCCTGCCGGATGGCAGCGACTACAACGTCGCCATCAAGAAGACGCCGTCCGGGCATAGCTGCGTGATCGACGCCATCAACACCGCACCGGACAGCGACACCATCAACATCGTCGCCGTCACCTGCAAGAAGATACGCCGTTACTGATCGCAGTCTCGATGTGCCTCTGCCCATAACTCGCACGGGGGCGAGCAGGGGTTCTCGCGACAACTCCGCCGAAAAAATCCGCTTCGAAAGCCGCTGCGGAATTGGCTCTTTGGATCTGTCGGCACCCCGGGATTTCTGTACCGCCCATTTCCCCTATCCTACATTCGCGTCAATGTGACCAATTGTGCGTCCTCGACACGTATGTGATTGACCAGCCAGTTGCGCAGATAGGAGAGCACATCGAATTGCGCGACCATCGGATTGGCGTGCAGCTCTTCGTAAAACTCGCCGATCTTGTCCTCGAACGCATGGTGCTGATGGAACTGCCGATCTATCCCGGCAAATCCATAGTGGGTCATCATCTGCTCTTCCGCGCGAAAGTGGATCTTCGCATACATATCCAGCGACTTGATCAGCCGGGCCACCTCACGTGCCCCGCGTTTTTCGACGACCACCGTGTAAAGATCGTTGATCAGATCGAACAGGTAGCGGTGATGCTCGTCGATGACATCGATGCCAACGCTCAGATTCTCTTCCCAGGATAACCAGTCACTCTCGCGATGTTTGAGCGCCGGCAGGGTGAGCACTTGTTTGGGATCGATGATGTCGTCCCGATAAAGCTCGCGGATGCGCAACAGTTCCGGCATCGCGTCATCGAAGGCCCGCACCACGGCAGGATCGAAATGCTTGCCCGATGCAGACATGATCCAGCTATGGGCGGCCTCAATCGGCCAAGCCTCCTTGTAGGTGCGTGTCGAAGTCAGCGCATCGAACACATCGGCTACCGCACATATCCTGGCCAGCAGCGGGATCTGCTCTCCCTGCAGCCCTTTCGGATAGCCTTTCCCGTCCCAGCGTTCGTGATGCGAACCGGCGATGTCGCGCGCGGCATCGATGAGTTCATCGTCCCCGGTCAGGATGGTGACCCCGATCTCGGTGTGCGTCTTCATGACCTCGTATTCTTCCGCAGTCAGCCGGCCGCGCTTGAGCAGCACCGCATCGGGGATGCCGATCTTGCCTACATCATGCATGGGAGCCGCGCCGTACAGCAATTCGCGCTGCTCTTCCGGCAAGCCAAGCGCCCTGCCGATGGCTTGCGCAAAATTGGTCATGCGCATGATGTGCCAGCCGGTCTCGGTGTCGCGATATTCGGAAGCCACACCCAGGCTGCGCAACGCATCGGCCCGTGCTTCCTCCAGTTCAAGTTCGCGTATGCGCAAGGTCTCGCTGGACAACGCGCGCTGGACGAGGCTGGACAGTGCGCGCGCGAGGTCGTTGAAAAAATCCATGTGTATCGCGCTCACCTCGTAGTCGCGCGGAACGAACAGCATGGCATAGCCTATGCCCTGTCCATCGATATGCAGCGGCAACAGCAGCGTGCGCGCCTTGTCGCTTGCGCGCGCTTCGTCGGAAACGTCCGTCAACAAAACGTCCTGCACTTGGCAGCAATCGGCAACGACAGGGTTGGCAAGTGCCGGTGCATCCCAGTTCACTTGCGCCTTCCAGGCCGGCCTCATTCCGAATTGAGCGACCTGAAAGTAGCGCCCGCGGGGATTGAGCAGGAGAATCGCTCCGCGCGACTCGAGATGAAGATCATGGTAATTGCTCAGTACTGCAAACAGACGCTTTAGCAGAACGTCCAGGTCCGAAGTCATGCTGCCGGTGATGGTCAGCTCAAACACCAGCTTGCTGATCGCCAGCATCTCTTGTTCTTTGTCCATTGCTCACCCCTGCCAACTTGTTATCACATCAACAGCCCGGCTATTGCGACCCTGACACGACGTATTAAGCCATATTTGTTCTTGATAAACCATTTCGCGTGTGGTTTTTTTATCTCGACCACAGGCCTTGAAGAGCAAAGAGTTGGCGTCGGGCGAGACGCATATCACAATGAAATATATGAAATTTTACGCGCGTCAGCGACCTTCCGCGGAGACGCCCGTCATCAAGGAACGCACGCCAGGACATCAGATCTGAAGGCATCCGCCATATTCCACCGCGCCTCTAAATCCGCTCGCCCTCGCGCAGCTGCCTCAACTCCGCCAAGCACAGGTGGATGAACGCCAGACCGACGTAGATGGGCGCAAACAGGTTGAGCAGGGGCACGAACTGCAACAGGCCGACAAGCGCGCCCAGCAGATAGAGTTTCGGCGTGGCACGCTCGATCACCTGTTCGTATTCTTCCGCGCTGGCATGATCGGCCAGCGCGTCGTAGCGGAACAGCCGCTGATTCAGATAAGCCATGAGAATGATCGGCAGCACCAGCGCGAACGGCGAGAACAGCCATAACGGCAGGCTCAGCACCCAGCCCGCGCAATACACCAGTGTGGCGACCACGGCGTTCGCGACGCTGCCGGCAGTGCTGCCGCCCTTCCTGAATTCCAGCTCGGGATAGGATTGGCGGGCGACGTGGCTGACCATCATAGGCATCGCGAAGACCGCCGTGATCACCAGCGCGGTGACATAGATCGCTGGGAGCAGCAGCAACACCAGGATAACGGTGATCAGGTAATGGGACACGACTGCAAAGACACCCTGCTCCATCCACTGCTCCAGCGGCGTCGCCTGCACCATGCCGGTCATGCCTTCGACCCAACTGCCCCAGTAGATCATGGCCGCTCCCACCCACAGCACCACCGCCACGAGCATGGGCCATAGCACCAGGGACAGCATCTTCGGGTGAAAGAATGTCTTGAGCGCTTCGACAAGGGCGGAGACGACGCTATTCACGTGTTGACGACCTCACGGAAGTAACGAGTGCGGGCTCGCAAAACAATTCGGCTCCATCCGCTTCACTTCTGCCGGGCATCGCTGTACGTGATCGCGAATTTCCACTGCGTCAGCGGGGAAGTCCGGTATACAGCCTTCTTCGTGACGTCATCGAACTCGTAGCTCGTTTCTCCCGCAGGGTTTGCCAGCATCTCGTTCGTGGCCTTTTTGAGCGACTCGCTTCCCAGTTCACGGGGATCCAGAAAGTGGCGGTCGGTCTTTTTATGAAGGGTGGTCAAGCCATCCGGAGCTACGGAGAAAAATGCTGCATCTGCCCGGAGCGCCAGGGCGGAGCCAATCTCATCGGAGAGCTTGTCGAGAAAGAGCGACGCGCCAATCGCGCCGACCACTTTGCCCCCCTGCGTCACTGGCACCGCAATCACAGCGGAACGCAGACCGGTGCTTTTGCTGACGACAAGTTCGCCCATGACCTGCCGGCCCGAAATGAGTCTCGGGAAATAGCTCCGGTCGCTCAGTTTCATATCCATGAGTCCCCGGTCGACGGTGTAATAGCCACCATCGGGGCGGACGAACCAGACGATGAGGTCGCCATCCGATCTTTCATATCCGCTCAGCAGGGGCTTCATCTTCTGCCATTTGGCCGACTTCGCCTCGCTGGTGGACGCGAGTATCTCAAGGCTCTGCTGTACGCTGGTCATGCGCAGGTCGGTGTATGAAACGAAAGCAGACAGCAGGCTGCGCGCATCCGCCTCGGACGAGGGCTGGGCAAGACCGGGTTTGGAAACGACCATCATGAGCAAAGCAGCAACCATCAGAAAACGATTTCCAGGCATTTTCTTCTCCTTCCTCAACGTGAACTCGACTGACTCCCCGATTGATCTCTCTGACTCGCTTCGACTTCGTTCATGCTAGCCGCAGAGATCGGCTCCGGATTCTTCCATCTCGCTCAGGCGGCAATCGGCGAACACGAAACCGTCGCGCGATCACTTCGCCCATCTTGATGTCGAGCGGCCGGGTGAACATCGGGCCATCGAAGACGGAGGTATGGAACTCGCCGTTCTCGATCCACCGCGGCGTTCTTGCGCTGCTCCAACTGATTGCGCACACCACTCCTGAAGGCGGTGGCGCGATTCTAATCGCAGAACGGGGAAATGACACAGGTAAAAAATACCTGTTGTTCCAGATGTGGCGCGAGGAAGAGTCGACCTTGCGCATGCTCATGCAGATAACCATATCGCAGTAACGGGAAAACGTATAATCTTGCCGCCGCGTCGCGATACAGGTGGCGCGAACAAAAATCGAAAACACATACAGTTGGGGAGCTGGCATGCGGAAATCCGTAGTGTTCTATGTAGCGTCGTTCGTTCTCGTTTTTTTCATGCTTGCCGGTTGCGACCGCAAAGCGCCTTCCGCCCCTCCGGTCATCCCCGCGCAGGACGCCGCCTGGAGCCACATCATCAGTGCGCACAGCAGCGGCATGATCTCGCGCAAATCTTCCATCCGCGTGGTATTCGCCAACGACATCGTCGGCGCCGACCGTGTCGGGCAGGATGCGGGAGCCCACCTCAAGACGGAACCCTCGGTCAAGGGCAAAGTCAGCTTCGCCAGCCAGCGCGAGATCGTGCTGGTGCCCGATGGCGATCTGCAGCAAGGGGGCGGTTACCGCGTCGTCGTGAACACCGAGGGGCTGCTCAACATGGTCGAGAAACTCAAAATCTACGAGTTCGCCGTGCAGGTTCAGCCGCAGCAATTCGAGGTGAATGTGGGCGGCCTGGTTGCCGGCGCCACCGCCAAATCGGAAATGACGCTCAACGGCAGCCTGGTCACCGCCGATGTCGACGATGCCGCCCAGATCGAGAAGCTGCTGGAAGTGCGTTATCTGGACAAGCCGATGCCCGTCGCCTGGCAACACAACGTCGATGCCCGGCATCATGATTTTTCCGTGCAGGGCATCCTGCGTCAGGACGCGGCGGCCAATGTCGTTCTGCGCTGGAACGGCAAGCCCATCGGGGTCGACACGCAAGGCGAGCGCACGATCGAAGTTCCCGGGCGCACCCAGTTCAAGGTCACCCAGGTCACGCTGGCCAAGGCGGAAGAGCAGCCGTTCGTGCAAGTCTTCTTTTCCGACAGCCTGGATGCCCGTCAGAACCTGCAGGGACTCGTGCGGCTGGGCGACGACATCCAGGCCACCAAACGCATCGAGGGCAACGTGCTGAACATCTACCCGGATCGCGGGCTGCAAGGCGAGATCACCGTCACGCTGGAGCCCGGCATACGCAACGCCGAAGGGGATCGCACGCAGCAGCAGTCGCAGCACAAGGTCAGCTTCGCCAGTTCCAAACCCCAAGTGCGTTTCGTCGGCAAGGGCGTGATCCTGCCGGACAGCCAGGTATTGAGCGTCCCGTTCGAGGCGGTCAACGTGCGCTCGGTGCGCGTGACGGCCATGCGCATCTACGACAACAACGTCGGCCAGTTCCTGCAGGTGAACAAGCTCGACGGCAACCAGGAACTGGCCCGGGTCGGGCGCTTCCTGTGGCGCAAGACCATTCCGCTGTCTGCGCTCGAAGCCAACAAATGGCAGCGTCACCATCTGGACGTATCCGAACTCTTCCAGAAACACCCCGGCGGAATGTTCCGCCTGACCTTGTCCATCAGCAAGGCCGATTCGGTGTATCCCTGTGCGGGCGACAGCGCGGACAGCGCCGAGATCGACGCCCCGCTCAACAGCGCAGAGGATCTGACGGAACGCGAATCCAGCAGCTGGGATTACGCCGAGGACTATTACAACCCGGGCGAAAGCGCCAACTGGAACGATCGCGGCAACCCGTGCAAGAGCGCCTATTACCGGTTCAATGCGAATCCCAACTACGGCTATGGCGGCGGGGAACGTTTCAGCATCCGCGACGAGCGCAATTTCCTGGCCTCCAATATCGGCCTGATCGCAAAACGCGATCCGCAGGGCCGACTGCTGGCGGTGGCCACCAACCTGAGAACCTCCGCCCCGCTCAAGGATGTCAAGATCAGCACGATGAACTTCCAGAACCAGGTCATCGCCACGGAAACCACCGATGGCGACGGCATGGCCCGCTTCAAGTCGGGCGGCACGCCGTTCTACCTGCTGGCCGAAAAGGACGGGCAAAAGGGCTACCTGAAAGTCGGGCAAGGCATTGCGCTGCCGGTCAGTCATTTCGATGTGGGCGGCGAGAAGATCTCGGCCGGCATCAAGGGCTACATCTACGGCGAGCGCGGCGTCTGGCGGCCCGGTGACGACATATTCCTGACGTTCGTGCTGCAGGACAAGGACAAGAGCCTGCCCGCCAATCATCCGGTCACGATGGAATTGCGCAACCCGCAGGGACAATTGGTGCAGACCCTGACCAACGCCGCACCGGTCGGTGAATTCTACAAGTTCGCGATGAAGACCGAGAACGACGCCCCCACGGGCGACTGGACCGCAAAGGCCATCCTCGGCGGCGCCAGCTTCACCAAGACCGTCAAGGTGGAAACGGTGATGCCCAACCGCCTCAAAGTGGAAGTGGCGTTGGCGAAGAAGCTGAGAGGTGACGAGCCGTTGAGCGGCAAACTGGTCGCGCAGTGGCTCACCGGTGCAAGTGCAGCAGGTCTCAAGGCGGACGTGGAGCTGCGCCTGAACAAGGCGGCCACCCAGTTCGACCGTTACGCGGATTTCATCTTCGACGACCCGGCCCGCGAGTTCTCGGCCGAGCCGGCCACCGTGTTCGAAGGGGAACTGGACGAGTCCGGCGAGGCTTCCTTCGAGCATACCGTTGACCTGTCGAGGGAGGCGCCGGGCATGCTCACCGCCGCGCTGACCAGCCGCGTCTTCGAGCGCAGCGGCGCCTTCAGCATCAATCGCCAGACCGTGCCGTTCTCGCCCTATGCCAGATACCTCGGCATCAAGCTGCCCAAGGGCGATGCCAGTCGCAACATGCTGCTGACCGACGTGAAGCATACGGTGGAGATCGCCAGCCTGAGCGCCGACGGCAAACCCGTGTCGGTGAAGAACGTCCAGGTCACGCTCTACAAGGTCGACTGGAAATGGTGGTGGGATCAATCCGGCGACTCGCTGGCGCAGTATGCCTCGGCCTCGCATTCGAGCAAGATACTGCAGTCCACCGTTGCCACCGTCAACGGCAAGGGCAACTGGGAGTTCGAGGTCAAGTATCCGCAATGGGGACGCTATCTGGTGCGCGCCTGCGACATCAGCGGCGGCAAGGAAGCGCACTGCACGGGGCGCACCCTGTACATAGACTGGCCGGGCTGGGCAGGTCGCGCGCAGGAACAATCCGGACCGGGTGCAAGCATGCTGACCTTCCAGTCCGACAAGCAGAAATACAGCGTCGGCGACAAGGCCGTGATCCAGCTGCCGGAGGCGTCGCAGGGACGCGCTCTGGTCACGGTCGAGAACGGGGCAGGCATCCTTGAGGCGCGCTGGATAGAGTTCACGCCGGGACAGGCGGGCAGCAAGGACAACAAGGAGAAGGCCCGCTTCGAGCTGCCGATCACGCGCGCGATGGCGCCCAATGTCTACGTCAGCGTGACCCTGATCCAGCCGCATGAGGGCAAGAACAACGACTTGCCGATCCGCCTGTACGGCGTGATCCCCATCCATGTCTCCGATCCGCAGACGGTGCTCAAGCCGCAGATCCACGCCGCCGAGGAATGGGCTCCCGAAGCGAAAGTATCGCTTGAGGTCTCCGAAGCGAACGGCCGCGGCATGAGCTACACCGTGGCCGTGGTGGACGAGGGCCTGCTCGGCCTCACCAATTTCAGGACGCCGGATCTGCACGGACACTTCTACCAGCGCGAGGCGCTGGGCATCGCCACCTGGGACTTGTTCGACGAGGTCGCCGGGGCTTACGGCGCCAAGCTCGACCGCCTGCTGGCGCTCGGCGGCAGCGATGCCGACGCCGCCCAGGATGCCAAGCGGGAAAAGAAACGCTTCCCGCCGGTGGTGAAATATCTGGGGCCATTCAAGCTCGGCGCCGGCGGCAAGAACAAGCATGAGCTGCAATTGCCGCCCTATGTCGGCGCGGTCAGGGCCATGGTGGTCGCCAGCGATGCTGGGACCGGCGATGCCGGCAGCGCATACGGTTCCGCGGAAAAATCCATCTATGTGCGCCAGTCGCTGATGCTGCTGCCCACCTTGCCGCGCGTGGTCGGACCGGAAGAGGAATTCACGGTGCCGGTGTCGCTGTTCGTCATGGACAAGAACATCAAGGAAGTCACGCTCAAGCTGGAGCCCGGCTCCGAATTCCAGCTACTGGACAAGGGTTCCGTGAGCGTGGCCTTTGCCCAGCCTGACGAGAAGCTCGGCCTGCTGAGACTCAAGAGCGGCGCGCGTCTTGGCAAAGGCCGGCTCAAGTTCATCGCCACCAGCGGCAAGCACCACGCACAGGCGGAGGTCTTCCTGGAAATACGCAGCCCCAATCCGGTGTCGACTCGCCACCAGCGCAAGGCCTTGATGCCGGGCGAAACGTGGGAAGCCGACGTGGTACCGCACGGCCTGCCGGGCACCAACGTGACCATGCTGGAAGTCTCGGGCGTGCCGCCGCTCGATCTGGAACGGCACCTGCAGTACCTGATCCAGTACCCGCACGGCTGCGTGGAACAGACCACCTCCTCCGCGTTCCCGCAGCTGTATCTTTCGTCGCTGGTCAAACTCGAAGACAGCCGCAAGCAGGAGATCGAGCACAACATGCATGCGGCGATCCACCGCTTGCGCGGCTTCCAGCAGCCGAACGGCGCCTTCGACTACTGGCCGGGAGGGTTCAACTCCGGGTTCGACGGACGCAATGCCTGGTCCACCAATTACGCCGGGCATTTCCTCGTCGAGGCCGGCAAGCTCGGCTACAACGTGCCGCCCTCGATGCTGTCCGACTGGGCGCGTTTCCAGAAATCCGCGGCACAGGCCTGGACCGCCGGCGGCGCCACTTCCACGCTCGACCAGGCATACCGCTTGTACACGCTGGCCCTGGCCAATCAGCCCGAGGTGGGCGCGATGAACCGCCTGCGCGAAACGGCCAACCTGCCTTCAGCCGCGCGCTGGATGCTGGCTGCGGCCTACAAGCTCGCAGGACAAGGCGATGCGGCCGCCAGCCTCGTGAAGGGCGACCCGATGAACCTCAGCGAATATGCCCAGCCGGATGCGACCTTCGGCTCGCGCGTGCGCGACGCGGCCATCGTCCTCAACAGCCTGGTCATCCTCGGTCAGCTCGACCAGGCAAAACCGCTGGTCGACGAGATCTCCGCCCAGCTCGCGTCTGAAAGATGGCATAGCACCCAGTCGCTGGCCTATTCGCTGATGGCGATGTCCAAGTTCGTGGGCAGCGGCAAGATCAACGACTACAGCTTCGATCGCACCGTCGCGGGCAAGACCGAAAGCGTCAAGACCAGCTCGCCCATCCACGCGGCGGAGATCAGGAACTTCCCCGATCAGGGTGCCAAGGTGAAAGTCAAAAACACCTCGGAACGCAGCCTGTTCGCCACCATCGTGACACGCGGCATCGCCAAGGCGGGCGAAGAGGCGGCGGCCTCTTCCGGATTGTCGCTGGAGGTGACTTACAGCGACGAGGACGGCCAGCGGCTGGATATCGCGCATTTGCGTCAGGGGCTGGATGTCATTGCGGAAGTGACCGTGAAGAACCTCACCCCGCTCAAGCTGGACAACCTGGCGCTGACGCAGATGGTCGCAGCGTCATATGAGATCCATAACGACCGCATGGACGGCGCGGACACCTCCGGACAACGGGACGCGCAGCGCAGACGGTCTCCGTACTACGACCCCGGCTATGCGAGCGCGGCTGCCAGTTCCAGCCTTGAGCATCTCGACATCCGCGACGACCGGGTGCTGCGCTATTTCGGCTTGAGGTCGGGCGAGAGCGTGAAATTCACCACACGACTCAATGCCGCCTATCTGGGACGCTTCTACCAGCCCGGTTTGCAGGTGGAAGCGATGTATGACGCGACCAAGAACGCCCGCAGCAAGGGACAGTGGATCGAGGTGGCTGCGCCCACGAAGTAGGCACGCGGATCGTCGACTCTGATCTTTCTGCCTCCGCAGGGGGCAGAGGGTCGGGTCCCCTTGTTTCGCGGCACGCCCGCATCGCCCAACAGAATATGCGCGTCACAGTGAAGATGTTCCTGCTCCGCCATCGCCTGCTTATCGGCTTGGCCGCGATAGCGGCTTGCCTCGGCATATGGCGCAGCCTGCCGTCACCGCTGTTCGAGGAACCGCTATCCACCATCGTTCTCGCCCGTGACGGCTCACTGCTCGGCGCGCGCATCTCTCCGGACGGGCAATGGCGTTTCCCGTCCGGCGAAGAGATACCCGAAAAATTCCGCATTGCGCTGGTCACCTACGAGGACAAGCGCTTTGCGCTGCATCCCGGGATCGACCCGCTGGCGCTGGCGCGCGCCGTTCAGCTCAACTTCAAGCAGGACCGCATCGTCAGCGGCGCCAGCACACTCAGCATGCAGACGATACGGCTGGTGCGCGGCAGCCCGCAGCGCAATTACCACGAGAAAATCGTCGAGATGCTGCTGGCGCTGCGCCTGGAGCTGCAATACAGCAAGCGCGAGATATTCGCCCTGTACGCGGCGCATGCGCCCTTCGGCGGCAACGTGGTGGGACTGGAAGCCGCATCTTGGCGCTATTTCGGGCGCGCCCCGCAACAGCTATCCTGGGCCGAGACCTGCACCCTGGCCGTACTGCCCAACAGCCCGTCGCTGATCCATCCCGGACGCAATCGCGCCAGGCTGCTGGAAAAGCGCAACAGGCTGCTGCAGCGCCTGCATGAAGCCGGGCATCTGGCGCAGATGGATCTTGAACTGGCGCTGCAGGAACCGCTGCCGCTGCAACCGCTGGCCCTGCCGCAGCTCGCGCCGCATCTTCTCGACACCCTGCGTGCC
>Ga0209321_10002407_pt1 | contig 12592 bp, 8 predicted proteins | sample Rifsed16ft4_FD_184012 | JGI IMG/M metagenome (GOLD analysis project Ga0209321, IMG submission 184012) | Soil microbial communities from Rifle, Colorado, USA - sediment 16ft 4 - CSP-I_5_4 (version 2) | ecosystem: Environmental > Terrestrial > Deep subsurface > Rock core/Sediment | place: Rifle... | reverse complement strand
GGGCGAGCCGGTGAATAGAGTAGAGGCACGAGCTCCCAAGCCTGGTGCGGCAAAGACACCAGAGAGCCCCGATGAACCGGCACGACAGAAGATCGATCAGCTGTTCGAGCTCTTTCAGCAACAGGACGATTGGCAGGTCCTGGGAGTCGAGCCCGGCGCGTGTCTGGATGAGATCAAGCGCGCCTTCCAGAAAAAGACCTTTCAGTTCCACCCCGAACGCTATGCTCCCATCGCCGACCCTGATTTCCGAAGAAAGCTGTCATTCCTCTTCACGCGGGTGAGCGAGGCCTTTGTTACCCTTTCCAACCAAGTCTGTGGGGCCGAGAAGTTCACGACAGTTGCGGGAGGCGGGAGGCGAGCGGAGCTATGAAAACCGTTCTCGACCTCATTAGCGAGTTCGGGTCTTTGAACGACACAAAATTCCGCTCCGGGGGGAGTCTGCCCTCTGAGGACGAGGAACGTTGGACGGAGCTCAAGACCTTCTACGAGCTTCTCATGTCACGAGAAGGGCTGCCTCTACCTCTGGAGATGCCTCGATTCTCGGCCGATGACATCCGCGTGTGTCTGAGGGATCGGGACCGCATTCGTGTGCCGGTCGAGGCACCCATGGTCTTCGAGCATGATGGCCGCTTCTACACCGCCCGCGTGGTCAATCTGAGCAAGAGTGGCGTCTTCGTGGCATCGGAGACTTTGCTGGACACCGGGTCTTTCCTAACGTTGTTCCTGGCCGGCATCGGCGGGCGCCAAGAGGATCTTCTGGAAACCAAGGCCGAGGTCGTGTGGTGCACCAAGCGAGGAGTCCCGGAGGCCGATCTTCCTCGAGGCATGGGAGTCCGTTTCGTCGACTTCCCCAAGGAAGCCCAAGAAAAACTCGACGCCTACGTCGTCGAGACCATCGCCAAGCGACTCTCCGGTCTTTGGTAGCACTGCGGCGAGCTGCGCCTATCGTCCGCGCGTGAACCAAGTTCCGCCGTTTCCGTCATAGCTTTCGCCGGCGCCCCAGATGACCCCATTCATGCCGTTCTGGTCGACCGCGATCTCCAAGTAGTCACCGTACGGGAAGCGGTAGCCGTTCTTGTCCCTGTAAGATGGTCCCGACCCGACATCGGACAGTCGCGCCACCCTGCTCCACGTGCTGCCACCATCGGCCGTGCTCCGATACCAGGTGTTCCAACCGTCTCGCGAAGATCTGCGATCGTCTTGCCAAACCAGGCGGAAGTCTCCCCGGTCGAACGCCGCTGCGGCTGGAAAGGCGTTGTTGACCCGGTCCGGGCGTGCGGAGACCCGCCTCCGGGAACTCCAATCAACACCATTGGTGGAGGTGCGGATCCACATCGCTTGGGGGCCGCCCGGACGGTCCCCGGTGTGATAGGCGAGCAGGATCGTGCCGACAGGATCGATGGCGAGAGTGGCCGACGGGCCCAAGAAACCCCGATAGCATCCTTCCGCCCACCGGCAGGCGGGGATCTCTTGCGAAGTGTCCACGCGATGGGTGGTCCACGATGCGCCACCATCGATCGACTTGAGGACGTTGATGTGGGAAACACCCCGGTAGTTCTGGCTGTAGTCAACGGCCGTGAAATAGACGTCGCCATTCGGCGCGACCGCCCCTCCGCTGTGAAACCAGTGCCGCTGGTCCTGGTTGGTCCGAACCGGGGTCTCGAACGTACGGCCGTAGTCGCGGGAAGCCGCCACGTAACTATCGCTCGAGTTGAAGGCGATGTAGACGTCACGGCCGTCCGGGGAGAGGGTGAGCCACGGCTTGTCCGACCAGCGGGGACCTCCCGCGTCTTTCAGGACAACCGGCGGGGTCCAAGTCACCCCCAGGTCCGAAGACTTCTGCAGCACGACGCCGGGCCGCAATCGGTGAAGATAGACGGCGTAGATCGTGCCGTCCGATGCCACTTCGATCTGGGGATCGTGTTGCGAGCCCGGCACCGGATCCAGATAAGAATCGGCCTCCCAGGTTCGGCCGCCATCACTCGATCGCCGGAAGACGATTGCGGGATCCCCACACCCATGACAGGCAGGAGCGTGGTAGCGGGTGGTGAGCTGATAGACGTAGGGAGCACTCGGGTCGGCCGCGATGGCCGGCTCCCAATCGACGTGCCGACTCCAGAGCCGCTCGGAGTCCCAGCCGGTGGCGGCAGACGAGGCGACTGGTTGCGAAGGGATCTCCATCTGCGCCGAGTACCCGGGAGTTCCCCGTTGCACTTTCTCTTCCTCGCTGCGACTATCCCCGCGAGGTCGACCCTCGTCCTCCCGGATCGCCCGGCAGCCGGTGGCGATGAGGAGCGTTCCGGCGATTGCCAGCAAGACCAGCCTCATGCCTGTCGGAGCCATGGGCATTATTCTATGCCGCTTCCGGCCTGCCGGCTTCCATCGCCTTTGTGACTTGCGGGTATCGGTGCTGTCGAGTATCCTTTTGCGGGCTCCTGGAACGAACTTCGGTTTCGAATCCCACCGAGGACGTTGTTTCCAGGACGTGGGCGCCTGTAGCTCAGCTGGATAGAGCGTCTGCCTCCGGAGCAGAAGGTCAGAGGTTCGAATCCTCTCAGGCGTACCAGCAACCAAGCGGCGCGATTCGGTCCGTTCAAAGGCGTGGGCCGTTAGCTCAACTGGCAGAGCAACTGACTCTTAATCAGTAGGTTGGAGGTTCGATTCCTCCACGGCTCACCAAGCTTTCATTCGGATTCTTCTCAGGCGCCAAATACTTGAAACCTGGCGCGGTTGGGGCGGTCCGATTAGATCGACTCGGAGTGACCGTCGATCTGCGCGAGCGTAAGCAATCCTGCGATGATATCTACTACGACCAAGTCGCGCTGGATGGCACATCCCCGTGCCCTCCGGACGCTGTTCTTCACGGAAATGTGGGAGCGCTTCAGTTACTACGGGATGCGCGCGTTCCTCATTCTGTACATGACGGCGCCCGTGGCGGTCGGAGGGCTCGGGTTCGCCGATGCCCACGCGGCGTCGATCTACGGCACCTATACCGGGAGCGTCTGGGGTGCGGCGATCCTTGGGGGCATCGTAGGCGACCGCTGGCTCGGTCAGTACCGCAGCGTGCTCATTGGTGGAATCATCATCGCGGTCGGGCACTTTACCCTGGCCTTCAAGGCGTTGCCGTTCTTCTACACCGGCCTGGCATTGATCGTCGTGGGCACCGGGATGCTCAAGCCGAACGTCAGCACCCTCGTCGGGTCGCTCTATGACGAGGGCGACAGCCGTCGGGATGCAGGCTTCTCCATCTTCTACATGGGGATCAACCTCGGCGCGTTCATGGGTCCATTGATTGCCGGCTGGCTCGCCCAGCGGGTTGACTGGCACGCAGGATTTGCTGCAGCGGGCGTTGGCATGACGCTGGGGCTCATTCAATATGTGCGTGGGAAGAGCCGTCTCAAGCCGGCGCTCGACCGCTTAGCCAGCCGGCCCCTCACCTCCTCCTCGTACGTCGATTCCTCCGGGAGCGCAACCGGATTCACCGGCGCGGAGTGGAAGCGCATCGGCGCCATCGTCGTGCTGTTCGTTTTCGCCGCGCTGTTCTGGGGTGCGTACGAGCAGGCAGGCTCGACCCTCAACCTGTTCGCGGACCGCTACACACGCCTCTCGCTCGGTGGCTTCTCGTTTCCGTCTTCGTGGTTTCTGTCGGTCCAGCCGATCTTCGTAATTCTCCTCGCGCCGGCATTCGCCTGGTTGTGGATGCGGCTGGGCCGTCACGAGCCCTCTAGTCCCGCCAAATTCGCTCTCGGCCTTCTGTTCGCTGGTCTTGCGTTCCTCCTACTCGTGCCGGCGGCGACCCTCGCGCAGAGCGGTCAGGCCATCCGCGTCAGCCCGTGGTGGCTCGTGTGGGCCTACTTTCTCACAGAGCTCGGAGAACTCTGCCTGAGCCCTGTCGGACTCAGTCTCGTCACCAAGCTATCTCCCGCACGGATTGTGGGCCTGATGATGGGGGTCTGGTTCCTGTCGAACGCCTTCGGCAACAAGCTGGCGGGCTGGGCCGCAGGATTCTTCAGCACCCTGCCCTTGCCTACGCTGTTTGGCACGGTGGCTGCCGTCACGCTCCTCTCGGCGTTCGTATTGCTGCTGCTGGTGCGGCCGATCAAGCAGTTGATGGGCGGCGTGCTGTAGCCCCTGGACACCGGATGCGTCAGAACAGAAAGCCGGCAATCGTCGCCGTGACGAAATTCGCGAGCGTGCCGGCGAACATGGCCCGAAGGCCGAGGCGAGCCAGGTCGTGCCGTCGATTCGGGGCGAGCGCGCCAATGCCGCCGATCTGGATACCGATTGAGCTGAAGTTCGCAAACCCGCACAGGGCGAATGTCGCGATGGTGAAGGAACGAGGATCGAGCGTGTCCTTCAACGGTCCAAGCTGCGAGTACGCGACGAATTCGTTCAGCACCATCCGTGTCCCGAGCAGATTGCCGATCGTCGCCGCGTCCCGCCACGGCACACCCATGCTCCACGCCAGCGGCGCGAGCGCCCACCCGAAGATCTGCTGCAGACTGAGGCCGACGACACCGAGCAGTGCATTCGTGAGGGCGATCAGCGCGAGAAAGGAAATCAACATGGCCCCGACGTTGAGGGCGAGCGCCAGTCCGTCCGTCGTTCCGCGCCCCGCGGCATCGATTAGATTCACGTCGGTCCGCTCGACCTCGAGCTTCACGGTGCCCATTGTTCTCGGCACGGCGGTTTCTGGAACGAAGATCTTCGCCATCATCAGCGTGCCCGGTGCCGTCATGATGACTGCCGTCAGCAGGTGTCTGGCCTCGATGCCGAACAGGATATAGGCGGCCATGATGCCACCCGAGATGTGTGCCATGCCGGACGTCATCACCGTCATCAGCTCGGACTTGGTCATGTCCGGTAAGTAGGGTCGGATGGTGAGCGGTGCCTCGGTCTGCCCCATGAAGATGCTGGCGGCGACGTTGAGGGATTCCGCTCCGCTCGCTTTCATGAACCGGCGCATACCCACCGCGAACAGTCGCACGATGAACTGCATGACGCCCAGGTAGTAGAGAATCGCGAACAGCGCGGCAATGAAGATGATCGTCGGCAGGACGTGAAAGGCGAAGAGAACGGCGTAGCGGGCTCCTTCGGCACCGAGCACGTTGGTCATGATCCTCGGCCATACCTCCCTGTCTCCGAGGGGTCCGAACACGAAGGCCGCGCCCACGTTGCCGAACTCGAGGAGGCGGTTAATAGCCTGGCCAAGAAATACGAAGAGGCGCTGCCCCGGGACCGTCTTCAACACCAGGAGCGCGAACAGCATCTGCAGCCCGAGCCCCCAGGCGACTGTGCGCCGATCGATGGCCCGCCGGTTCGCGGACGCCACGTACGCGATTGACAAAATCACGAGCAACCCGACGAGTGATTGGATCTTGGGCGTTTGGGTCACATGGGCCGTCACCGCCGCGATTGCCGCGACAGCCAGAGCGCTCCCAACCAGGAGAGAATCCGTCCGGTTCCACCGCGGTGGTGGGGCCTCGGTGTCGGTTGATTCGCTTGTTGCCAAGCCCCGGCCTCCGACGTCGGTCGTACCCCGTTCAATGCTCATGCGCCGAGAGCATATGCTGCAGAGGTGCCGCGATCAACCCTTCCGCTGACCAGGCGGTCCGCCGCGGCGGGGTGGGTGAAGGCCACGCCCGCAGCGCCAGGGCCACGAAACAACCAGTGGACTGTAACAGACGAATCGGTACTGAACTGTCTGTTCGATCGCCTGTGTATAAATAAACGCCTGAATCTGCACCGCCGACATCGCGGATTCGCATGAACTCCTCGACTGGCGGGACGATCTCGAGCTTCGTGAAATCTGTTTCGACACTCTCGGGCGGCAGCTCGGGATCGCGTGATCTAGAGCCGGAGTAGGCATGGACTTTCGATACGGTGACACCCGGCAGGTCCGGGATTTCGTGCAAGGCCTCCATCACGTGATCGAGGCGCTGCGGTCGGATGACCGCTTTCACCTCGCGGATCACAGCTCCACCTCCGCTCGCTCGCGTTCAAACCATGCGTACAGCAACGGCAGTAACAGAAGCGTCAGGATCGTGGACGTGATCAGGCCGCCGATCACTACCGTTGCCAACGGGCGCTGGACCTCCGCGCCCGTGCCGTGCGAGAGCGCCATCGGCAGGAAGCCCAGACCTGCCACGAGCGCCGTCATGAGCACCGGCCGGAGCCGGGTGAGGGCACCTTCGCGCACGGCCTCGCCGAGCGGTCGGCCTTTCTCACGGAGTTGATTGATGAACGTCACCATCACCACCCCGTTCAACACGGCCACGCCAAACAGCGCGATGAAGCCGACCCCTGCGCTCATCGAGAACGGCATGCGGCGCGCGAAGAGCGCGAGGATGCCGCCGGAGATCGCGAACGGAATGCCGGTGAAGACGAGTGCGGCCTGCTTCAACGAGTTGAAGGTTGTGAACAACAAGAGGAACACGAGCAAGAATGTCGCAGGTACAACGACCATCAGACGTTGACGCCCGCTCTCAAGGTGCTCGTACATCCCGCTCCAGTCCATGAGGTAGCCCGGAGGCAGGTGGACCGCCGTCTCGGTGCGCTGGCGCGCTTCGGCGACGAACGACCCGATGTCGCGACCGCGGACGTTGATTTCCACCGAAATGCGGCGCTGGCCATTCTCCCGGACGATCTCGGCGGGACCTTCCTCATTCGTAATCTGCGCGATCTGTGCGAGCGGGACCTTATCGCCCGAAGGCCCCGCCACGAGTAGGTTCGCGATGGCTGCGGAATCCGAGCGCACATCGGCGGGGAACCGCACGACCAAGGCGAAGCGCATGAAGCCTTCGAGAACGGTCGTCGCTTCTGTCCCAGCAATCGCCGACTGAATCACCTCTTGAACGTCCGCGACGTTAATGCCATACCGAGCGATCGCAGCGCGGTCAATGCGGACCTGCAAGACTGGCAGTCCGGTGATCTGCTGGACCTTTACGTCCTCCGCGCCGGGCACCTCCCGAACGACCGCGGCAACCTCGTTCGCCTCGCGCAGAAGCACGTCCATGTCATCACCGAAGATCTTCACGGCGACATCCGAACGAACTCCGACGCCTTCGATCAACTCCATCATTCGGAACTTGATGGGTTGCGACATGGAGCTCGCCACACCCGGAAGCTGTTCGAGTCGTTCCGCAATCTGTGACACGAGGTCTTCTCGCGTGACCCCAGGGCGCCACTCCGATCGCGGCTTGAGGATGGCGTAGGTGTCGGCCATATCCGGTCCCATCGGGTCGGTCGCGATCTCGGGCCGACCGATCCGACTGACCGTCGTCTCCACCTCCGGGTATTCCCGCACCAGAGATTCGATGACTTGCGCCTGACGTACGGCTTCCGTCAGGGACACGCTCTTCAGCCGGACGTGGTTGATTGCGATCGCGCCTTCATCAAGCTCTGGGAGGAACTCGGCGCCGAGAGTTGTGAATAGGAGACCGCAGACCACCAGGAACGCAACGGCTGCGAGAGTCACGGTTCCGCGCCGCCGCCTGACCTCGTCCAGCGTGCGCGCGTACCCGCGGCGGATCCCGTCGAGGACGGGGTTCTCCCGCTCATGCGCCTGATCGCGCAAGAACGTTGCCGAGAGTGCGGGAATGAGCGTGAGGCTGAGCACCAGCGCCCCGACGAGCGCCAGGATGACCGTGAACGCCATCGGGCGGAACATCCTTCCCTCGATGCCCGAGAGCGTGAGAATGGGAATGTACGCGGCGATGATGATTACCATCCCGAAGAGCGCCGGCTTGAGTACCTCGCCAGCGGCGTCGCGTGTGAGGCGGAGACGTTCGTCGGCCGATAACGCGCGGCCGACGTGATGCCGTTGCGCGGCGAGGCGGCGGACCGTGTTCTCCACGATGATGACGGCACCGTCGACGATCAGGCCGAAGTCGATGGCGCCAAGGCTCATCAGGTTAGCGGAGACTTTGAAGTAGTGCATGCCGACAATCGCCGCGAGCATCGACAATGGGATGGCAGAGGACACGATGAGGCCGGCGCGGATCTGCAGCAGGAACAAGAACAGTACGCCGATGACAAGCAGCCCGCCTTCGACGAGGTTAGTGCTGGCCGTCCGCACCGTCTGATTCACCAGGGACGTGCGGTCGTAGAAGGGTCGGATGATGACGTCAGGCGGCAGCGCTTTCTGCACCGTCGCCAGCCGTTCCTTCACGCGCGCGGCGACCGCGCCGCTATTCTCGCCCTTCAGTAGCATCGCCATACCCATGACCGTCTCGCCTCGGGCATCACGCGTCGCCGCGCCCTGCCGCACTTGCGAGCCCACGCCAACAGCGGCGACGTCGCGCACGCGCACCGGCGTCCCGTTTTCTGCCGCGATGACGATGTTCTCGATATCGGCCATCGAGCCAATCAGTCCGATGCCGCGCAGCAGTTGCTGTTCGCCGCCGCGCTCGAGATACGCGCCTCCGGCATTGACGTTGTTGCGCTCGAGCGCCTCGATCACTTGGTGCAGCGTGAGCCCGTAGGCGACCAGCCGTCGCGGGTCGACCAGCACCTCGTACTGGCGCTCGCGGCCTCCGAAGCTGTTGATCTCGATCACACCAGGCACCGTACGAAGCTGCGGTTTGATGACCCAGTCCAGAATGGTCCGCAGGTCCATCAGGTCGTCGGCTTGCGCCGAGCCGGGCAGCCGCGACGAGGCGGGCAACAAATCGGGCGTGGTACTGCCCGGCCGGCGTTCGACGGTGAACTGGTAGATCTCACCGAGCCCGGTGCTAATCGGAGCGAGCTCCGGGGTGACGCCAGGGGGCAACTCGCGCTCCGCCTCGGCTAACCGTTCGAGCACGAGCTGCCGCGCCCAGTAGATGTCCACGTCGTCAGCAAAGGTGACCGTCACCTGCGACAGGCCGAACTGCGAGATCGAGCGAATCTCCTCCTTGCGCGGGAGGCTGCTCATCGCCACCTCGATCGGGAAGGTGACGTACTTCTCCATCTCTTCTGGAGCAAAGGCCGGTGCGACCGTGTTGATCTGCACCTGGTTGCTCGTGATGTCCGGAACAGCATCGATGGGCAGTTGTGTCGCGGAGTAGAGACCGGCGACGGCCAGCAGCAGGCCCCCGACGATCACGAGCATGCGCCACCGGATACTGAATTCGAGCAGGCGCGCGATCATCGCTCTCCCTCCTCGGCTTCGACACGCAGCTTTAGCTGCGACTTGAGCATCAGCGCACCCTCCGTCACGACGCGCTCGCCCGGCTTGAGGCCGTCAATCACTTCCACAGAGTCAGCGATGGCGGCGCCGACCCGCACGGCCCGCGTCTCAAACTTCTCCGCGTCCACCCGCACGAATACAGTGGGCACGCCGTCAATCTCCTGCACGGCCCGGGATGGAATCAGGAGCATGTCACGAGGCATCGAGACCGGCAAGGCGAGGGTGGCGAACATCTGCACCTTCAGGCGTCCGTCGCGGTTGGGGACTTCGCAGCGGACCTTTGCGGTGCGCGTGTCGGGATCGAGGACGTCGCTCACATAGGTGACTCTTCCGGTGAACGTCTCGCCTGGATACGCGTCGACCGTGACGAGTGCATTCTGACCGACCCGTATCTTCGCGATGTCCTTCTGGTACACGTCCCCTTGGATCCACACGCGAGAGAGATCCGCGACGACGAACAGCTCTCGCTCCGGTGTGATCACTTCGCCCTGCGACGCGTTCACCTCGATGACCACGCCGCCAAACGGCGCAGACACGACACTGCTAGACGCGGCATTCACCTCACCGCCGCTGCGGACACGGGCCAGGTCCTCTTCTGACACGCCGAGCCGGAGGAGCTTCTGTTCGAGGTTCGTCACCCCAGCCCGTGCGCTCTTCATCTCGGCGATGGCGCGCTGGTGCTCCGCTGCACGTCGATCCCGTTCCCCCCTGGCGACCGCCCCGATGTCCACGAGGTTGTCGGCCCGCTCAAGAGAACGGCGCGCCACGTCAGCTTCGGCGGTCGCCCGTTCGAGCCAGGCGACCGCCACGCGATACTCCGAAATGAGCTCACCCGCCGTGATGCTGTCGTACACGAGTAGCGTCTGGCTCGCCCCGACACGATCCCCGACGCGCACCACCACGCCCGTCGCGCGACCGTCCGCAAGCGGCCGAATGTGCGCGACACGTGTCTCGTCCGGTCCAACGACGCCCGTGGTTTGGATCGTCTCGGCGATGGCACGGCGTTCTGCGGGCTGGTCTGCGAGCCCCGCCGCGCGTTGAATGTCCGGCTGGATCTCGATCTTGCCGGAGGCGCCGTTCGAAGTCTCGGTTTCCTGTTCCTCCTGCTCGGGCGTCTTCGGCGCCGCCGTTGGCGCGGAGCGCCACCACACAGCGCCGACGACGGCCACAAGGATCACAAGCGCGCCCGCACCCAACCAGCGGCGAGGTGCTTGCGAATTCTGCGTGATCTCATTCAGTGGTTCGTGGTGCATCGCAAGTCCTTTACTGGAGGGGCGCACCGATCGTGCGTTCAATCGCCACACGGGCCAGCGCCTCCTGTCTCATCGCCTCGGTATACGCCATCTGGGTGTCAATGAGGCGCCGCTGCTCCGTGAGCACGTCGAAGAGCTGCACTTCACCAGCGGTGTAGCTGACCCGCAACACGCGCACACTCTCTTCTGCCGGCGCAATGACCGACGTCTCGAAGGCCTGAACCGCCTGGCGCGCGGCGAGGTATCGGCCATACGCGCCGGTAATCTCGGCGCTGATCGCGCGTTCGAGGTACTCGCGGCGCAACGTTGCCGCCGACTGCCGGGCGCGGGCGGCTTCAATGGTCCCCTGGTTGCGGGAGAACAGCGGGAGCGTGATCAACACGCCGCCGGTCAGCACGCGATCCCGGTCACGCAGGGGCGCAAAGGCGCCCGACTCGGTGAGCCCGAACTGATCAAACTGGGACTGCGTGTCGGTGTACCGAATGAGCGCAGCCACATCCGGCACCCGCTCGGCCTGCGCCAGTCGAACCTCGCCGCCAGTGCGCGCCTCTTCCTGTCGAGCGGCCGCCAGATCCGGCCGCGTGGCAAGACCTCGTTCAACCACCGATTCAAGAATCAGGGTGATCGCTGGCCGATCGCCCTCTGGTCGCAGGCGCAGTGGCTCCGAGAGATCCAGGCCCGCGACAACGCGCAGCTCCAGCATTGCCTGCTGCGCCTCGCTGGCAAGCAGCAGCCGCTCCGCCGTGAGGCGTCCCACCTCGGCTTGCAGCACCATCTCCTCGACGCGCGGGGACTCTCCTTCAGATACCCGCCGCTGGGTCACCGTGTAGCTCTGCTGAGTGACTTCAAGGTGTTGGGCGACAGCCTCGAAGTTGCGGATCGCCGTCATGGCCGCGATGTACCGTTCCTGCAGCTCGGCACGCAGCGTTCGCTCCCGATCGGCGACCTCGAGCCGCGCCAGACCAAGGCCGGCCTGCCCGACGTCTACGCGACGCGCGCGTTTGCCACCCAGCTCGAACGTGTGCGCGTAGCCGATGCTGAACTCCTGTTCACCCGAACTACCCGTCGGCGAGCCCGTGCCGTACTCGGTTTCGAGCACCGGGTTCGGACGGAACCCGGCCTGCCGCAAGAGACCTTGAGCTTCCACCGTGCGCTGCCGTGTCGCCAGGAGATCGGCGTTACGGGTAAGCGCCATCTGAACGAGCTGCTCGATAGCGACGCCGTTTGCCGCGTCGACAAACTGGCTCGGCCAGGGAGGCCTTTTGTTAGCGGCGGCAGCGACAGAGAGCGGATCCTGCGCGAGCAAGGGTTTGCTCGCGTTTGTCATCATGATCGAGATAAGGGCGCACAGAAACATCCTCGCTTCGTGACACATAGAGACCTTTCTTGGAAAACACCTGTGCCAATCCCGGTCAAACGACAGGCCGGGTGCTGGAGCGGTGGAGCTAAGACCGGGGAGGCGGTGAGGTGTTTGAGACTGAAATGTCGGGCGCGTTGGGTTCGGGCGAAGGTGTCATGAACTCCGTCGGCCCACCGGATGACTGCTCAAACGTGATGACCTCGGCCCCACTCGAACAGCAGAAGCAGTGGTGGCCGGTGCAGCAGGAAGGTGCCCCGTCTGAATCATCGGCAGCACGAATGGCTGCGGAAGTGGCCGACGCGGGAAGCAGCTCGGGGCTACAGAAGCCAAGGGCTGCCACGTCTGCCGTCAGCCACAGCACGAGCAGTAAGATCCCCGCACGACGGAGACGTGAGACTGCCATTCGGGATGACTGTACCACAGTCGAAGGAGCCCGGCAATCGCACCTCACGACGGCGCCCTCCGCTTTGTCCGATGCGCGTCCGCCCCCTCAAGCAGCTCGTCGTACAGCCTCGATTCTGGTCACAAAAATCGCGGATGAGATTCCACCTGGCGAAAGTTGGGTCACCAAGACACTTCGCCCATTCTTGAAGCGATTCCCCCCACCGGAGCTGGATCTCTCTCTCCGTTTTGCAATGTGATCCTTGTCCTATTGAAGGAGGCCCCGTTCGATTAGATTGACCCGCCCTGCGATCGCTAAGATGGGGTGCGCGTGGATGGTGTCTCGGCGCGCTCAGGGAGGTCTGGATGCCCAAGATTACCAAGCAGCAGAAGGAAGCCCTCGCCAACGCACAGAAAGCGCTCAGGAAG
>Ga0209321_10002401_pt1 | contig 12618 bp, 8 predicted proteins | sample Rifsed16ft4_FD_184012 | JGI IMG/M metagenome (GOLD analysis project Ga0209321, IMG submission 184012) | Soil microbial communities from Rifle, Colorado, USA - sediment 16ft 4 - CSP-I_5_4 (version 2) | ecosystem: Environmental > Terrestrial > Deep subsurface > Rock core/Sediment | place: Rifle... | reverse complement strand
TCGATCTGGTCGTCGTCGCAGAAGAGCCTCGCGACTTGTGGACCGTCGCCGGTCCTCCGCGTCCTAAGGGCCCTAGGCGATTGCCTGTCATAGAGGCCCGACGTGCGGGCAGAGCCTCCGGCCCTTGTGGCATCATCGAGTCTCCACTAAACTGGAATTGGATCGCTTGTTCCCCCTCGGACCACCGCCTTGGAAAAAGAGCGCCTCTCCCCACGCGACCTGGTTCTTCTTTTCGTTGTCTGGATTGTCTCATCGCTCGCTGTCGCCGACATCTGGGCGAGCTCCCCTGGCGGATCGACATCAGGGAGGGGATGGCCTGACAGTTCTCTGATCGGGCTTATCGCGGTGCTGGCCATTCTTCCGCTGTGCGCTCTTTTGAGCACGTTGACCTCCGGAAGGAGGCACCTGAAACAGGCGCTTCTAATCTTTCAGGGTCGCGGGTTTCTCTGCCTCCTCCTTCTGATCTTCGGATTCGGTCAGATCCTGCTTCTCGCGCCCGCCACGCGTGGCCTGGTTACAGTCCAGAACCTCCTTGTCCCGATTGGGCTACTGATCATTCTCTGGGTGTTCCTCGGACGCAGCGAGATTCGCCGGCAGACGGTCATTCTGACTGCTTGCTGGCTAGTCGCGGTGGCTCTCTCCGGGCGGACGCTGGGGCTCATGATCGAGAAATTCGATCTGGCAGCCGCATCGTGGCGCACGCAGGCCCTTGCCATGTACCTGGCCGGCAGTTTGCTTCTCTTGGCGCTCGCGCCGCTGTTGAGCGTGGCGGCTTGGGTGGCAGCCGGTGATGGCCCGCTGATGAAGTCCGCCTGGTTGGCCGCCGGTACGTGGCTATTGGGGATTCTCTGCGTGTTTGCGGCGAACTGGGATCGGAAGAGCCGGCTGGAGTTCTCGGCCGTGTCACGACCGGATCTCCTGATCGCTTGTCTCGTGTTCGTAGCGGCCCTTCTCCTGCGAGGTCTGCTTATTGGACAGATCCCGTGGCTTCTCACCGGCGATGAGTCTTCCGCTGGATTGAGTGCGGTTGAATTCGTCCGCGGTGTGCGCAATAACCTGTTCGGCGTTGGCTGGTATTCGTTCCCCTCCCTTTACTTCTTCGTGCAGTCGCTTTCCATACGAGTCCTCGGGCAGACCGCGCAGGCGCTGAGGATCACCTCCGCTCTTGCGGGTGCCCTGACCGTCTTCGCACTCTACTACTTTGCCCGCGAAACATTGGGGCGAGGGGTTGCCTTGATTGCAGCCAGCTACCTGGCTGCATCTCATTTTCATATCCACTTCAGCCGCATCGGACTGAACAACGTTTGGGATGGGCTGTTCATCGTCGGCTTCTCGGCTTTTCTGTGGCACGCCTGGGACTTCGGAAATGAGAGCTCCGTCGGACGTCGATTCTCCTTCGTCATGGCCGGCGTTGTGCTTGGCCTGGCACAGTACTTCTACACATCTACGCGGGTGCTTTTCCCGATGCTGTTTGCATGGCTCATCGTCGCCGCACTCCGGGAGCGCAAAGCCGTATTCCAACGCCTCCCCGGGTTGGCCGCCATGCTCCTTGCCGCGGCGGTCACGTTTCTCCCGCTCGCTCTCTACTTCAACCGCCACCAAGAAGAGTTTTTCGCCCCCTTCAAGCGGGTTGCCGTTCTTGGTCCCTGGCTGCAAGACGAGATAAGCCGAACCGGATTGCCGGCCTGGAGAATCATGGCCGAACAGTTCAGGATCTCCGCGCTGGCCTTCACGCATGTCGAGATCCGCATGTGGTATCAACCAGGGACGCCGATGCTGCTCCCTGCAGGGGCGGCATTGTTCATCCTTGGGCTGGTCCTCCTGATGTCCAACCTGCTCGACTTGCGCCGGCTCTGGCTTGCCTTATGGCTGCTCAGCGCAGTAACCATCGGCGCTCTCAGCCATGGATCGCCAGCCGCCCAACGTCTGACTGTCGCCGTGCCCGCTGTGGCCATCGTACTCGCGCTGCCTCTGGCCGAAGCTTACCGCTGGCTTGTGCATTTATGGCCGGCCCGGGCTGCGATCCTGCGCGCGGCAGTCGGCGTTGCGCTAGCCGTAGTTGTTGTCTGGGACCTCAACTTCTACTTCCTGCGGTATTCTGCCGAGAGGAGATTCGGGGATGTCAATACTGAGACAGCCGATGTGGCGGCTTCATTTCTACAAGATGCCGAGAGCGGGCATCAGGTTTTCTTCCTTGGATCTCCGCGAATGGGCTACAAGAGTATCTCTGCTCTTCCCTACCTCCTACCCCAGGTCGAAGCAAGGGACGTCCTCCAACCGCTGAGCGATGCGCCTCTTCAGGCCCTCACTATGCCGACGACGTTCATCATCCTCCCCGAGCGGCAGGCTGAGCTACCGCTCCTTCAGGAGAGGTATCCTGGCGGGGTACTCACGGAGCATTCCGGCAAGGATTCGAGGCTCCTTTTCGTGGCCTACTCCTTGGGTAGGCCTCCGTAGAGAAACCGCATGAAGAGAGCCTGGACTGGATTAGGGCCCGGCTGGCACGCCTCCCCGCGCAGCGGTCAAGTCCCGGGCAGATCCGTTCAGCGTCGACCTCCCCTCCCCCCGGACAGATGCCCTGCAAACGCGCACTCGCGGATGAGCTAACCCGGGTCGAGCCAGGGCCAGTGCCTTCCTCGGCATTTCGGCGCTTGTCCTATGACAGACTGACTACCCCGATCCTCGAATGCCCGGCAAGCCGCTCGGGCGGCCCGGAGTGCCATGGCGGTCTTCCGCGGGAGTCCCCTTCACCTCCCCGAATGACCTGCCCCACCCCCTTTCCGGAGAGCTGATCGCCTGGAAGACTCACAACCCCGAGTGCGAAGACGGTCTCACTATCCACTTCGCCCCGAATGCGGCTATCCTTAGGTGGTCTCATGTCCTGGAACACGATGGAACCCTTTGGCTGGCTGTTACTGGCCCTCGTCCTGGCGGTCGTGGCTGACGTGGTGTTGATCCGGCTATGGCAGCGGCACCAGGCACATCGGCGCCGTTCGCCCGAGCGGAGAGGGGCTGCCGATGGTGATGGGGACGGGCCTGAGGAACCGGCTGCCCCCGGCGGTCCGGAGCCGCTCCCGCCGGGCGTGACAGTCCCGCGACCGCCCGTGGCTGTCCGTGGCGCGGAGCCTGAGCCCATCCCGGCCGCGCCCTTTCTTACCGGCTGGGTCAGTCGCCGACTTCATGAACTGGAGGCGCGCCTTCTGAATGCGCTCTCCATGCTGCGTGCGACCATGGGGAAACTGGAGCTGGCGCTCTTCGCGTTGGCCATCGGTGTGTACCTCATCACTCGCTTCATTGGTCTGGATCGGTTCCCGATCTATTTCTTCACCGACGAAGCCGTCCAGACGGTCCTGGCTTCCGACTTCGTCCGGGACGGGTTCCGGGACTTCAACGGCGCGGTCTTCCCGACGTACTTCCAAAATGCTTCGCTCTACAACCTCAGCCTGTCTGTCTATCTTCAGTTGATCCCCTATCTGCTCTTCGGAAAATCGGTTCTGGTCACCCGGGGGACGGCGATGCTGGTGACGGCCATCGGAGCTATTGGGCTCGGCCTGACGCTGAAGAATATCTTCCACATCCGCCACTGGTGGGCCGGTGTGCTCTTCCTGTCCATCACGCCCTCCTGGTTCCTGCACTCTCGAACCGCCTTCGAAACGACCCTGATGGTCTCGTTTTACATCTGGTTCCTCTATCTGTATCTCCTCTATCGCACCCGCTCACCCCGCTATCTTTACGCCAGCCTCATTCTTGGGGGATTGGTGTTTTACAGCTACAGCCCAGGCCAGTTGATTATCTTCGCCACGGGATTGTTCCTGCTGTTCTCAGATCTACGCTACCACTGGCGCAACCGCCGGACCGGTTTCAAGGGGCTGGCACTGGTCGCTCTGTTGTGCGTTCCCTATCTCCGCTTCCAGCTCACGCACCCGGGCGAGACGGTATTCCATTTGCGCATGCTAGATTCCTACCTCTTCCACGATATCCCGTGGTGGGACAAGGCGCGCACATTGCTGGACAACTACCTCCATGGTCTCAGTCTAGCGTATTGGTACTGGCCCAACACCGAGGATCTCCCTCGTCACGTCATGAAGGGATACGGCAACATTCTCTTGGCGACTCTGCCTCTTGCCCTGACCGGGCTGGTCAGTTCTCTACGCCGCCTGCGGGACACCGAGTATCGGGCTGTGCTGATTGCCCTGCTGGCGGCTCCAATGGGCATGGCACTGGTCGGCGTCGGACTCACCCGGGTCCTGGTGTTCGTCTTTCCGGCAGCACTGCTGACGACATTGGGGATCGAACCGATCGGCCGGCTCGTTTCGCGCAGGCTTCCCAGCCCGGTTTTCGCCGTAGCCCTTTTCGCCTTACTCACTGCTTACAACCTGCACATGCTGGATGACTCCCTGACCGACGGGCCGACGTGGTTCACCAATTACGGCCTGTACGGAATGCAATATGGGGGAAAGCAGGTCTTCGGAGAGGTAGAAGCCAGCCTGAGGCAGTCTCCCGACACGCTCGTCTTCGTGTCCTCGATATGGGCCAACGGCGCCGACATCCTGGAGCGCTTCTTCCTACAGGAAGATGATCCGGTCTGGATGCTCGACTTCGACGGACTTGTCTACGCCAAGGTCGAGGAGCTCGATCGGATGCTGTTCGTCCTGACGTCGGAGGAGGTCACCAAGCTGTCGAATGACCCGAAGTTCGACGATCTCCGCGTCGAGAAGACAATCCCCTACCCCGACGGGAGTATCGGCTTTTACTTCGTCCATCTGGCATATTCTGATGAGGCCGATGCGATCTTGGCGGCCGAGAGGGCCGAACGGCGTCAACCGGTTCGGGACAAGGTCTCGATCAAAGGGGAAACTGTCACGATCGATCATCCTGCCTTCGACTCAGGCCAGGTGGAGAACCTCTTCGACGGTGACCCCTTCACACTCGCCCGATCTCGCAAGATCAATCCGGCGGTTCTCGTTCTGACCTTCGAGCGGCCCCGGAGCGTGCAAGGCCTGCGATTGACGACCGGGACGATGGACATGACGGTCATCGTCCGAGTCTATGCCGGCGAGACGGCCGAACCGAGGGAATACTCGGCCACGTACCACGACCTCCCCGAGGATCCCACAATCGAATTCGTGTTCGACAACGCTCCCCTCAAGCTGACCAAGGTTGAGATTTCAATTCAGAACCTGAATGACGGCCCCGACGGCAACGTACACATCCGCGAGATCGTCCTCGATTGATTTTCGCACCTCGCCCGGGCGAGGCCCGCACAGCACCGTCGGTATGGATCGGCCCGCGATTCCGGCGGCCGTTTATCCGACTTGTAACTCGCCTCAGCGCTCCTGGCCGAGTCCTGATTTCTTTCTCATCCCGACCTTCGACTCCGAGAGGCTATAATCCTTACGTGAGTACTTTGGCCGTTAGGGCACCGATCGGAGTTCCTCTCCAGCCTCTTCGGACGGGGACGATCCCTTGAAGGCGATCTACATCAACAAACACGGCGGGCCGGAGGTCCTTGAATTCGGCGATCTGCCCGCGCCCGAGCCCGATCCGGGTCAGATCCAGGTTCGCATACATTGGTCCGCTCTGAATGCAGCCGACTTGTGGACCAGGGCGGGCTGGCCGGGCTTAAAGCTCGAGTTCCCGCACATCCTGGGCGCCGATGCTGCAGGGGAGGTCGCCGGCCTCGGCGATGGTGTGACCGGTTTCGGGCTCGGCGACAGAATCGTGATCGACCCGAGCATCGCCTGCGGCCAATGTGAGGCGTGCCTGTCCGGGAGAGACAATCAATGCCAGAGATGGCACCTGCTCGGCGAGACTATTCGGGGGACATACGCCGAAACGGTCTGCGTCCCCGCTGTCAATGTCCTCAAGATCCCCGACGGATTCGAGGCCAGAGCCGCGGCAGCCGCCGCTCTCGTGTTCCTGACCGGATGGCACTCCCTCATCACGCGTGGGGCGCTCCGGCCCGGCGAGAGCGTCCTGATCATCGGTGCCTCCGGGGGAGTGAGTACGGCTTGCATCCAGATCGCCAAACTGGCCGGTGCGAAAGTCATCGTGGTCGGATCGGATGCTGAGAAGCTCGGCCTGGCGGAATCGCTCGGTGCGGATGTCCTCATCGACCGATCGGCGGTCGAAAACTGGTCCTCGGCGGTCTTCAAGGCAAACGACCGGCAAGGGGTAGACGTTGTGGTTGATAACGTCGGGGCAGGTTCAATGCCCATGAGCATGCGCGCCGCGCGGAAGGGCGGCCGCATCCTGACCGTCGGGAACTCGGGCGGAGCGGTCTTTGAGATCGACAACCGGTACGTCTTCGGGAAGCATCTTTCGATTCTGGGTTCGACCATGGGCACACACCAGGACTTTGTCTCGGTCATGGCCTTGGTCTTCGCCGGCAAGCTGCGCCCGGTCATCGATCGAGAGTATCCACTTGCGGAGGCCGGAGTTGCTCAAGACCGGCTCGCTTCCGGCCGGCAAATGGGGAAGATCCTCCTTGCGATCTAGACGTCGGCCTGTGATCGTAACCCTGCTGAGCCTGGGGGTTTTAATCCTCGCAACGCTCTATCTCATCCGGCTGGCGGCCAGCCTGCGCTCACCCTCTCTCCCGTTCACAATCCCCACCTGGTATCTGCCGCTGACCGGCGCCGTTTGGGGAGTGGGCGGATTGCTGCTTGCATGCGGCTTGTTCGTCGGCCACGGCTGGGCGCCAACCGCTGCCCGCTGGGGCAGCCTGGCTTTCGTGGGATGGTACTGGGCGGATCGACTTCTTCTTGGCCGGAGCGACTACTCTACCGTCACCCGTCCTGCGGGGGCGGTTCTGAGTCTCACGGCAGTGATGATCTTGCTTCTGGGGCTCAACCGAGAGGGTGCGCGTGAGTATTTCGGGGAGAACTCCTCATGAGCGATAGCTCAAGGCTTGAGCATCTACGGCAGCTCCGTGAACAGGCCATGGTCGGCGGTGGCGAGGAGCGGATCGAGGCCCACCACGCGCGCGGCCACCTGTCCGCTCGGGAGCGGCTGGAATTGCTCCTGGACAAGGGCTCGTTTCGAGAGACCGACATGTTCGTAAGCCACCGGACGACGGATTTCGGCCTCGACCAGCGCAAGGTCCTCTCCGACAGCGTGATCACAGGTTGGGGCACGGTTGACGGACGCCTGGTTTATGTGTACTCGCAGGATTTCACCGTCTTCGGCGGGAGCCTGGGTGAGGTTCACGCCGAGAAGATCTGCAAGATCATGGACATGGCCGTCAAGAATGGAGCACCGTTGATTGGGTTGAACGACTCCGGTGGCGCTCGAATTCAGGAGGGGGTTGTCTCGCTCGGCGGCTACGCCGACATCTTCCTGCGCAACACGCTTGCCTCGGGGGTCATCCCACAGATCAGCGCCATCATGGGGCCGTGCGCCGGGGGCGCCGTGTATTCTCCAGCCTTGACCGATTTCGTTTTCATGGTTCGGGAATCCTCGCACATGTTCGTCACCGGCCCGGACGTGGTCAAATCGGTCACCCGGGAGGAGGTCAGCTTCGAAGAACTCGGAGGGGCCGAAGTCCACGCCAGCACTTCCGGTGTCTGTCATTTCGTTGCCGAGAGCGAGGCGGATTGCCTGTACCTGATCCGTGTTCTGCTCTCCTACCTCCCGGCCAACAACATGGAGGACCCGCCCTTCGTACCGACGACCGATGATCGTCTTCGGACGGACGAAACCCTCGACCAAATCGTCCCTGAAGAGGCCAACCGGCCATACGACATCCGCGAAGTGATCCGCAAGGTTGTGGATGACGGGGTGTTCCTCGAGATCCACGAACGGTTCGCCCAAAATATCGTCGTCGGCTTCGCCCGGATGGGAGGACACAGCCTGGGCATCATCGCCAATCAGCCGGCAGTGCTGGCAGGTGTGCTCGACATCAATGCCTCAGACAAGGCCGCCCGATTCGTGCGGTTCTGCGATTCCTTCAACCTACCGATCGTCACGTTCGTCGACGTCCCCGGCTTCTTGCCGGGCACCGCCCAGGAACACGGGGGAATCATCCGTCATGGGGCGAAGCTTCTTTACGCCTATTGTGAGGCGACCGTCCCCAAGATCACGGTGATCACGCGCAAGGCCTACGGCGGCGCCTACGACGTGATGTCCTCCAAACACATCCGAGGCGATCTGAATCTGGCGTGGCCGACGGCCGAGCTGGCGGTGATGGGCCCCGAAGGTGCGGTGAGTATCATCTTTCGCAAGGAACTGGCCGAAGCCGACGACCCTGAGAAGCGCAAGGCCGAGCTCGTGGCGGAATATCGGGAGAAGTTCGCCAATCCTTATGTGGCGGCCTCGCGAGGCTACCTGGACGATGTGATCGAGCCGCGCCATACCCGGCCGCGCGTCATAAACGCCCTTGAGATGCTCTCAAACAAGCGCGATACCAACCCGGCGAAGAAGCATGGAAACATACCACTCTAAGATCGCCAACCCGGCTGGGGCTCTGCGGGGCGGCCGCCCACCAGCCAGTCGGAAGGCCGTCCCCGGGCACGAGCATACCCGGACAACCGACCCTGTGCGGGATCGACCTGGGCCTCCGGCTCCCGTCATGCCAGGAACCGAGACGAGAGGGGCGAGCCATGTTCAGTAAAGTTCTGGTCGCCAATCGAGGCGAGATCGCCGTGCGCATCCTGCGCGCCTGTCGCGAGCTGGGGATGGACACGGTCGCCGTGTACTCAGAGGCCGACCGTTCGTCTCTGCACGTCCGCTATGCGGATGAGGCCTACCTGCTTGGCCCGGCCCCGGCGCGCGAGTCCTATCTGCGCGGGGACAAGATCATCGAGATCGCCAAGCGCTGTAAGGCCGGCGCCATTCACCCGGGTTACGGCTTCCTGGCCGAAAGGGACGACTTCGCCCTGGCTGTCGAAGAAGCCGGCCTTGTCTTCATCGGCCCGAGGCCAAGTGCCATTGCTGCCATGGGCGATAAGGCTGTGGCCCGGGCCACGGTCACCGCCGCCGGCGTCCCGATCGTCCCCGGCACAGAAGGCGAGGGCGACCTGCGCGACGAAGAGATCATCGCCATCGCTCCCAGGATCGGTTTCCCCTTGCTGATCAAAGCGACGGCCGGTGGCGGCGGAAAAGGCATGCGCGAGGTGACCTCGCCTGAGCAGATGGGCGACCTCCTGCAATCCGCCCGCCGCGAGGCCGAATCGGCTTTCGGCAACGGGAACGTCTACCTGGAAAAGCTGCTCACCAATGCCAGGCACATCGAGTTCCAGATCCTGGCCGACTCGGCCGGAAACGTGATCCACCTCGGTGAACGTGAATGCTCGCTCCAGCGTCGTCACCAAAAGCTGCTCGAAGAGTCGCCCTCGCCGTTCATCGATGATGCGCTTCGACAACGCATGGGCGAAGTGGCGTGCACAGCAGCCCGGGCGGTCGACTACCTCAACGCCGGTACCATCGAGTTCCTGGTCGACGCCGACCACAACTTCTTTTTCCTCGAGATGAACACCCGGCTCCAGGTTGAACACCCGGTAACCGAGATGGTCACCGGGATCGATATTGTCAAGGAGCAAATCCGCATCGCCCGCGGCCGGAAGATGCGCTATTCCCAGGATGACGTGCGCTGGAGTGGTTCGGCCATCGAGTGCCGAGTCAATGCCGAGGACCCTTACAACAACTTCTTGCCCTCGACCGGGACTCTGAATCAGATCATCCCGCCGACGGGCCCAGGAGTGCGCGTCGACACCGGCGTTTATCCCGGTTTCCAGATCTCACCTTACTATGATTCGATGATCTCCAAACTCATCTGCTGGGGGGAGACGCGCGGCGAGGCCATCTTGCGCATGCGCCGCGCCCTGGAGGAGTATCGGATCTTGGGCGTCAAGACGAACATCCCCTTCCACCAGAACATCATGGATTCGCACCGCTTCATGGGAGGCCAGTACGACACTCGCTTCGTGGAGGAGCGGTTCTCGATGGACAAGGCCGAGGAGGGCAAGCCAACGCGATCCGATATCGCCGCGATCATGGCCTCGCTGGTCGCCCATCGCCTCAGCCAACAGGCCTCGCAGATCGTGCGGCGCGGCGAGCGAGACACCAGCAACTGGAAATGGGTCGGCCGTTGGGAGCGCATGAATCGATGAGAGGCGTGACTGCGGCTGGACATCTCTTCAGCTCGCCGCCAGTGTCCTTGGCGTTCGATCCGCCCAAGTCGGAATCGACGGCCTCGACCTGTGCCGCCCGCTCCTCCTGAGGATCTGAGCCCGCATGCGATACATCACGACGGTCGATGGCGAAACGTACGAAGTCGAGATCAACTCCGAGAGTGAGATCACCGTCTCCGGCCGCAGGCTGCAGGTGGACTTCCAGTCTGTCGCCGGCCAGCCGGTGTACTCTCTGATCCTCGATGGCCAGTCGTACGAGGCCTATGTCTACCCTTCTGAGCAGGGTCTGGATGTGCTTCTCCTGGCGCAGCTGTATCACATCACCGTCGAGGACGAGCGACAACGACGCCTACGCCAGGCTTCGGGCATGCAGATCAGCGGTTGGGGCGAGTTCCATCTGAAGGCCCCCATGCCGGGACTGATCGTGGCCGTCCCGGTCGCCGAAGGACAGGCGGTAGAGCAGGGACAGGACCTGGTGATTCTCGAGTCGATGAAGATGCAGAACGAGTTGAAAGCGCCTCGAGCAGGGAGCGTTTCAAGGATCCGCGTCAAACCAGGGGACAGCGTCGAGCAGAATCAGATCCTTGTGACCCTGGTGTGAGATGACAGGCTCTGAGGCCGAGATCGAGGCCAAGTTCTACCTGCGCCACCTGGCCGGTGTGCGCCGGCGACTACTTGCCCTCGGCGCCCGCATGCTGGCGCCTCGCGTCCTGGAACGAAACATCCGCTTCGACACCCCGGACCGGCGCCTCAGACGGGCGGGCGCCGTCCTCCGGCTCAGGCAAGATCGCGCCGTCTTTCTTACGTACAAACTCCCTGGTCCCGTCCCAGAAATCAGGCAAGAGATTGAATTCGAGGCCGGCGACTTCACCGCCGCCGGCAGCTTTCTTGAAGCCCTTGGCTTTGAGCGCGCATTCTCCTATGAGAAATACCGGGAGGTTTTCGCCCTCGATCCGACGCACGTCATGCTCGACGAGTTGCCCTTCGGGTGCTTCGTTGAGATCGAGGGGGGCTCTCTCCCGGCCGTCATTGAGTGCTCCGGCAGGCTTGCGCTGGATTGGGAGCGCCGCCTCCCCGAGAGCTACCCGGCACTTTTTGAACGTTTGCGCAAGGCATTGGAGCTGCCGTTCGTCGACGCGACATTCGCCAATTTCACAGGACAACCCCGCATCCAGGCCGAAGATCTTGCAGTCCATGATGCAACGATTTCCCCGGCTCCGGAGGGAAGACCGTGACCGAACGCCTCCATCAGGCCTTTCATACGTGGGAAGAAGAATCCGTCTTGCCGATGATCGAGCGCTTCCCTGAACGGCGGGCTCCTTTTGTCACGTCTTCGGGGATCCCGTTGGATCGGCTCTACCTGCCGGGCGATCCTGATCCTGACTACCTCGAGCAATTGGGCTTCCCCGGGGAATATCCTCTGACGCGTGGGGTGCATCCGACGATGTATCGCGGCCGCCTATGGACCATGCGCCAATATGCCGGATATGCGACCGCCGAAGAGACAAACCGTCGCTTCCGTTATCTGCTCGAACAGGGGCAGGGTGGTTTGTCGGTCGCCTTCGATCTGCCAACACAGATTGGCTACGACGCCGACAACCCCATCGCTTCCGGCGAGATCGGCAAGGTCGGGGTTTCCATTTCAAGCCTCGACGACATGGCCCGTCTGTTCGAGAACATTCCGCTCGACCAGGTTTCAACGAGCATGACGATCAATGCCCCGGCGGCAATCCTGCTGGCGATGTACTTCGCCGTGGCCAGGCGCCAGGGCGCCGACCTCAACCGGCTGCGCGGGACAGTCCAGAACGATATCCTCAAGGAATACATCGCACGCGGCACATATATCTTCCCTCCCGCGGCAGCCATGCGTCTGATCACGGATGTGTTCAGCTTCTGCCGGGTGAACGCACCCCGCTGGAACACAATCTCGATCTCGGGCTACCACATCCGCGAGGCCGGTTCAAGCGCCGTGCAGGAGGTGGCCTTCACCTTGGCCAACGCCATGGCCTACGTCCGGGCGGCCATCCAAGCCGGCTTGGCCGTCGATGATTTCGCCCCTCAGGTGGCATTCTTCTTCAATGCCCACAACCTCTTCCTCGAGGAAGTCGCCAAATTCCGCGCCGCCCGGAGGATGTGGGCCCGACTGATGCGGGATCGCTTCGGCGCCGCCGACCCCGACTCGTGGAAGCTCCGCTTTCACGCGCAGACGGCGGGCTCGACCCTTACCGCCCAGCAGCCGGAGAACAACGTTGTCCGGGTCACTCTCCAGGCGCTGGCCGCGGTCCTGGGAGGCACTCAGTCACTGCATACCAACAGCATGGACGAGGCGCTTGCCCTGCCATCCGAGCACGCGGTCAGGGTTGCCTTGCGCACCCAACAAGTGATTGCCTTCGAGTCGGGCGTGGGTGACACGGTTGACCCCCTGGCCGGATCGTACGTGGTGGAACATCTGACCGACGAGATTGAGCGGCGGGCCACCGCCTATCTT
>Ga0209321_10002400_pt1 | contig 12619 bp, 11 predicted proteins | sample Rifsed16ft4_FD_184012 | JGI IMG/M metagenome (GOLD analysis project Ga0209321, IMG submission 184012) | Soil microbial communities from Rifle, Colorado, USA - sediment 16ft 4 - CSP-I_5_4 (version 2) | ecosystem: Environmental > Terrestrial > Deep subsurface > Rock core/Sediment | place: Rifle... | reverse complement strand
GGGCAGCCGCGGACACAGGCGGGCAGCTCGCCCTCCTCGGCCCTGTGGGCGCAGAACATGCACTTCTCCACGACGCCCATCCGATGGGGCCACGGGGCCTCCGGGCGGTACGTGTGCGCGAGCTCCTCGGGCGTGTGGGGAGGCTCCGACCAGTTGAACGTGCGCACGTCGTAGGGGCACGCGGCCATGCAGTAGCGGCAGCCGATGCACCGGTTCTGGTCGATGAGGACGAGGCCGTCGTCCCGCCGGAACGTCGCGTTCACGGGGCACACGGCCACGCACGGCGCATTGTCGCAGTGCATGCAAGGCCGCGGGAGGAAGTAGTGGGCCCCGTCCGGCTCGTTCACCTCGTATATTTTGATCCACTCCTGGCCGTCCGGCACGTCGTGGGTGTTCCGGCACGCCGTCGTGCACACCCCGCAGCCGTCGCACCGGTCCAGGTCAATCACCATGACCCATGCGCGCGGATCGGCGGTCTGGGTCCGGACGTCCGGCGGGATTCCACCGAGCCGCTCCACGAGGAATTTGCCACCCACGATTGCGAAGCCCACGGCCCCCGCGCCCTTCACCGTGAGGGATACGAAGTCCCGGCGCCCCATCCGTCGTTGAGATGCGCTCGTCATCGGCATCCACCCCGTGACATGTCGACGCACGTCGCACCACAAGCGTAGTAGCAGCGACATGTACGTGGCCGTCGTACTACAACTATAGTACATACAGAGCGTCAAAGAAACATACGGTGGTCTCGAAAACTCGTATGTTGGGGCCACTCGAGCGACAGCTCATTTCCGTCCTCCGCAGACGTCGGGAAGCGACCGCGCGGGAGATTCTCGACGAACTGCGCTCAGGGGAACGGGACCTCGCGTACACGACGGTCAACACGATCCTAGGCCGGCTCCACCGGAAGGGTCTCATCGGTCGGCGCAGCGAGCCCTACAAGGGCGGCGACCGGTACATCTACCAGTACAAGGACATCGAGGCAAGGTACATCGACAATATCCTGGATGGCCTGATCGTGACCTTCGGGCACCGGGCCGTCGTCCATCTGGCCGAGCGTCTCGATCGTCTCTCGGAGGAAGACTCGAAACGAATCCGTGAAAGGCTCCGGCAATGACCTCTCTCGGGCTCTTGCTAACGAGCGGTGCCGTCGCCATGGCGGTCGCGGGTGCGGTTGCCTACCTCGGGGCCCGTCGGACCGCCTGGAGATCTCGGGGGATGGCCCTGGCGTTGTTCAGCCACGGAGCGTTCGGGACGGCGGGCTTCCTGCTCCTTGTGTCGCTCATCCACTTTCACACGTTCACATCCGTCCACGTCCACGCCCTCCCGGAGAGCCTCGTCGCCGCATTCGCGTGCGACTTGGAATGGAGCTGCGCGGCCACGGTCGCCGGGGTCGTCGCCGCAACGGTGCTCGGGGTCTCCTTCCTCCTGAGCCAGGTCGTCGCCCGTGCCATGATCGGCCGCGCGCTGGAACGGGGGGCACGTCCCCTGTCGGTCGCCATCGAGCCGTGCGCGGACGTCCTCCTCGTCAGAAATCCTCGACCCGATGCGTACTCCGTCGCGGTCTTGCGGCGAGGCGGCCGATTCCGCCTCCGCTTCAGGGACTACGTGATCCTGACCACCGGGCTCGTCGACCTCCTGTCCTCCGATGAGTTCGACGCGGTCATCGAACACGAACTGGCCCATATCCGTTCGAAGGACGACCGGTATCTTCCCTTCTTCCACCTCCTCTCGTCCCTCGTGTTCTTCGATCCCTTCGTTCGGTACCTCCGGAATCGCCTGAGCCGCCGCTACGAGTTCGACGCCGATGAAGCCGCGGCTCGGGCGACGCGTCGCCCGAGGATCCTGGCGGGGGCCCTATGGAAGGTGTGGGAGGCGACGTCCGGACGGCCCGCCGGGGCGGCGTTTCTGGGTCGACGTCGGCCCTGCGAGATCCTGGAGCGAATCGAGCACCTCCTCTCCCTTGCAGAGTCGATGGAGAACAGAGTCGATTGAAGGCGGCCCGGAGCGCTAGTTACTCGCAACCCGTATGAACAAGATGTCGACGTACGGAAGACTCTGGACACGTATTTTACCCCCATCGATGCATACGTGTACCCATGGAGCTGGAGACGAGGAAGGTCCAGAAGCTCGGATACTCGAGCCTCGGGGTTTCCTTGCCGAAGGAATGGGCGGTCTCGAACGGCGTTCGGCAGGGAGCCCTCGTGAGCATTTCGATCGAGGACGACGGCAGTCTCCGCGTCCGGGTCGGCCCCTTCGAGGAGAGCCTCGTGCCCACGGAGGCGACGATCGATGCGGATCAGTGGGCCGGGGCGGAGGCACTCACTCGCATGATCACAGGCAACTACATCGTCGGCTGCAACACGATCCGCGTCAGGAGCCGCGAGGAGATCTCTCCGGGTCAGCTGCAGGAGATCCACGAGGCGGTCCGCGGGCTGACGGGCTTGACGATCGTGAACCAGGGCCCGAAGTTCGTGACGATCGAGAACTTCGTCGAGCCGACCCGCTTCCCGATCGACGGCCTGTTGCGCCGCCTGCACTACCTGACGTCGCGGATGGAGAAGCTCGCCCTAGGGGTCCTGATCGGCGACCCGGTCGGCAGCATCGAGGAGGTCGGTAGGATGGAAGCGGAGGTGGACCGCCTCTACTGGCTCGTCGTGCGGCAGCTCCTGCTCGCCGCGCAGAACCGCACGGTCGCCGCGAAGATCGGGGTCACGGAGCCGCGTCATCTCCTCGGCAATCGCGTCGCCGCCGTCACGCTGGAGAACATCGGGGACCTCTGGGAGGAGTTGGCGGCTGCCGCCGCGCCTCTGCTCGTCCCGAAGCGTCGCTTCTCGAAAGACGCCTCCAAGGCGATCGTCCCCCTGAAGGACAAGCTCGAAGGGGTCATCGAGGACACGATGTCCGCCTTCTTTGCCTCGAATCTCGAGAAGGCGAACAGCGCCCTCGACAGCCAGTCCGCCTTCGTGCGATCGATTCGGACGTACACGGAATCCGCTCCGGCCGGCCGCCCGAGGAACACGCGCGCGGGACCCGGGTTGCCCCTCGGCTACCTCCTCCGACCCGTGGAACACATCGCGAAATACTACGGAACGATCTCGCAGATCACGATTAACCGGGCTCTGGAGTCCCCCGCGCAGGTGCGGGCTGTCGCGCCGACTCCATCGCCGCCATCGTGAACGAGAGTCACGTGCGGCCTCGTCGGGCCAGGTAATCGCGCCGGAGTTCCTTCATCGTCATCGTCTTCCCGGGGCCGGCCTGCGGCAGCTCCGGGACGAGAACCACGTCGTGGACGTGGGCCAGGAGCGGATTCAGTCGCTCCTTGATCGCGTCCTGGAACTCCGTTCGCAGCCGGTCCTCCAGGTCATCCGATCCGACGAGGTCGGGATTCAGCGGGACGACGTAGACCACGAGCCGGTGCTGTCCGCTCCCGTCCACGTCGACTGCGACGGGCTTCGCGTCGTACACGAGGTCGTGAAGGATCACGCTCCGGATTTCCTCCGCGCTCGTCTTCACCCCGTTGATGTTGATCATGTCATCGATGCGGCCATGGTGGCGGAAGTAGCCGCCACCGAGGCGTTCGAGTTGGTCTCCATGGCGGCGGAGGATCTCGCCCTCCGGGCCCGGCGGGACGCCCGCGAAGTATTCCTCGTCGTGGTCGTAGTTCAGGAGATCTGTCGAGAGGCCGATGGACGGCGGGACGAGGAACACCTCTCCGCGTTCCGCGGGACGGCCTTCGTCCTGGATCACGAAGTCGAGCCCGAGGGCCGGCGTTGTGAACGTCGACGGGGCACACGGTTGCACGACCGTGCCCGTGATATATCCGCCGCCGATTTCCGTGCCGCCGCAGTACTCGATGATGGGCTTGTAGCCTGCGAGGAACATGAGGTACAGCATCTCGTCAGGCGTGGATGGCTCCGCGGTCGAGCTGAACAGACGGATCCGACCCAAGTCGAGTCCCTCCATGGTCCCGTCCGCCTTCCAACCCCGCACGAGCTTCGGGACGACGCCGAGCATCGTGACGCCCGCTTCGACGACGAACTCGCCGAATGCGCGGCGCTGCGGCGCGCCGACATAGAGGGCCATCGTGGCGCCGTTCACCAAGCTCGCGTACGTCAGCCAGGGGCCCATCATCCAGCCGAAGCTCGTCGGCCACACGAGGACGTCGCCCGGATGGACGTCGTGGTGCAGATACCCGTCGGCGGCCGACTTGATCGGCGTCGTGTGGGTCCATGGGATCGCCTTTGGGTCCTTCGTCGTCCCGGAGGAGAACAGGATGTTCGTGTAGTCCCCGGGTCTGCACGGGAGCGCGTCGAACGTCTCGCGGTCTCCGAGGAAAGTCTCCCATTCGATATCCCCGGTACGCTCGAGTCGCGCTTCCGGTCCCCCTTCCGAGGGCAGCACGACGGTCCTCGGCGCGCGCGCCGCCACGACCTTCGCGTAGATCCCTTGCTCCTTCCCGTCCCGCACATACGAGTCGATCGTGAAGACCGCCTGCGCCTCTGAGATGCGCACGCGCTTCTCGAGGTCCGGTGGTGCGGACGTGTCCGCGATCCCGACGGCGCATCGCCCGGACAGGACCACGCCCAGGTAGATTGCGACGGACTCGGGCGTCATCGGCAGGTACAGCGCGACGCGGCCCCCGGGCGGTACCCCGAATCGATCGAGGCCATGGGCCACCTGTGCCGCGAGTCGGTGCACGTCTCCGTATGTGGCCCGCTTCACGTCCGGCGACGTCTCCGACGCGGAGACAATCGCAATTTTTCCTGGGTCTGCCCGGAAGCAGCTCTCCCCGATGTTCAGGCGGGCTCCGGGAAACCAGTCGGGTCGCCTGGGGTCCGATCGCGGATCGAGGACGCGCTGCGGTTCCGTGCGGAACACGATGCCGAGTCTGCGGACGACCGCAGTCCAGAATTCCTCCCGATGGTCCGCGGCCCACCGGTGAAGGTCTGCATACGTCGCGAGATGCCGCTCCGCAATCAGTCCCGCGAGGTTCGAGGTTCTCATGTCCTCCTCGGCAGGAACCCATGCGGGGCCGGGACCCTCCTCAGGTCGGCGGTCCGCATATGCGAGGCGATACGCGAGACGATGTAGCTCGAAATGCGATCGGGAGGAGGGAGCCGCTATCAGGGTGTCCCGGAGCTCCATCCAGAGTCGGACCTGTTCCTCCGGATTCGAGAGGTCTGGGCGGCGGCGGAACGCCTCGTCGAATCGCGCGGCGATGCGCTGCGCGTCGGCGGACGGGAGGCCCATTCCTTCGAGTTCTTTCGGGGTGATGGACGAGCGCACGCCCGAGAATCTCGGCCAGTCCACTTAAGGATGCGGACCCGGGGCGGTCACTTGACGAACGCGGGGCCCGCGCTCGCCGCCGCCAACGCCCTCCGTGCATACTCCAGCGCGCGGTCCACTGCCTCCCGCGGCGTCGCGACGGGGACGAACAGGTGGGATTCCACGCCCGCCTTTTCCATCGGCCACGTCCTCAGGGCGAATACCGTCTTGCCGAGGTCGAAGGCGTGGGCCATCTCGCTCAGCGTGCCGTACGAGCCGTTGATCGCGATGATCGCGTCCGCCGTGCGGACGATGACCAGGTTCCGGGCGGTGCTCATCGCGGTGGCGATCGGCAGGTCGATGAATGCGTTGGCGTCTGCCTTGTTGCCGGTCGGCAGCACGCCGATCGTCAAGCCGCCGCCGCGCTTCGCGCCTTTCGCGGATGCCTCCATCACGCCGTTGAGGCCGCCGCAGATTAGGACCACATCCGCGCGGGCGATCAGGAACCCGACCTCTTCCGCGAGGGCCAAGCCCTCCGGGGACGCCGTGCTCCCGCCGCCGATGACAGCAATAATGGGCTTTCGTGCCATGTGGAACTCCCATCGACGCGGCACTTCGCATTAAGACTTTGCCGATGCGTTCTCAAGGTCGAGAACGAACCGGGCGGAGAATCTCCCGCAGGCCTTCCAAGGACCGGATCCACGGGCACGGCGCGGGCGGCTCCCCCTCTCGCTGGAGAAGGACAGCATGGAGGCCCGCGCGGCGCGCGCCTAAGTAGTCCGCCTCGAAGCTGTCGCCAACGTGGACGCATTGCTCCTCGGCCGCGTTCGCTCGCGCGACCGCGCGGCGGAAGATTCGCACGTCGGGCTTCTCCGCGCCGACGTCAAACGAGTACGTGACCGTGCCGAAGAACTCCGCTAGGCCCGCGAGACGCAACTTCTCGGGGAGGTCATGCGATGCGTTCGAAATCACGCCGAGCCGGAACCCGGACTTCCGGAGGTCCTTGAGGATCGCAAAGGTCTCGGGGTACGGCTTCCATGCGACGACCTTCGAGAACTGTGCGTGGATCTCGTCCAGCATGCTGTCGTCTGGCTCGACGCCGAGGTGTTCGATGACCCGCGCGTTCATCGCGCGGAAGAACTCCCCCTCGCGGCCCGCCGGGAAGGGTCGGATCAACGTGACGATCGTCTCGGGCGTCCGCAGGAGACGCGCGATGCGTTCGCGGTCCATGACATGCCCTCGGGCCGCAAGGATCCGGTGGAAGAGGTCCGCGGCGGACGGATCTGAATGGAGCATCGTGCCGCCCACGTCCAGGAAGACGTGGGTCACGTCCTCGAGAGCTCCACGCGCGCGGTCGCCCACGGTCCTTCATCCGCCCGGCCTCGAAAAACCTTGCCCTCGGGTTTTAAGCTCGCCCGGGCCAGTCCCCGGCGGGAAGGCGAATTCCATGGCCGGGGACCCCACACGGGCGTACTTCGCCGGAACGGACCGAGACCGCGCGGCATTCGAGGCGGGCATCAAGCTCGGCTCGATCCTCCATCAGTATGTCGGCACGCCGCTCGCCGCGTCGAACGTCGAGGGCCTCGAGCGGGCGATCGAGGCCGCCACCCGCGTTCAGCCCCTCGTCGAGGACGTGCGCGTGCGGATCGATCGGGAGCGGCTGCACATCCGCGGACCGTACCGCTATGGCACGCTCACGGAGGACTTGCTCCACGTCGAGGTGACCGTTCGTGTCGGCGCGGAGCGAGCCGTCGGCGTGCTCCGGTACGTCCCCGAGCTCGACTATCCGCTCATGTATTTGAACGACATCGGCAGGCCGACCAAGGGATAATAAGGGACCCCCATTCTGCCGCGACCCGATGGCCCAGGGACGCGAGGTCGAGGTCAAGTTCCGTCGGGACCTCGGGCTCCTCGAGATCACGATGATCGGCCTCGGGCCCACGATCGGGACGACGATCTTCCTTCTGGTCGGGCCCGGATATGCGATTACCGGTTCGTCCCTGATCCTCGCGTTCTTCCTCAACTTCATCGTCACGCTGTTCACGGCGATGGCGTACATGGAGCTCGGCTCCGCATTTCCGGAGACGGGTGGGGGGTACCTGTGGATCCGCCACGCGATGCACGATCCGTGGGGGTTTCTGGGCGGCTGGGTGTCGTGGTTCGGGCACTGCATCGTCGGTTCGTTCTACATCTTCGGGTTCGGCCTCGCCGCCGTGGTCCTCCTGAAGATCTACCTCGGCGTCCCCGACCTCGTCCTCTTCGGGTTCGGCGAGGAGCATCTCACGAAGATGTTCGCGATCCTGGCCGCGGGCGTGTTCATCCTCCTGAACTACCGCGGAACGAAGATCACCGGGCGCTCGGAAACCGCCGTGACGCTGATTCTCGTGTCCATCGTCGTCGCATTCATCCTGTTCGGCCTCGCGCAGTTGCTGCGGCCGGGCGCATTCTCCCTGCAGGACTACGAACCGTTCTTCCACGGGAGCACGGGCTGGGACCGGTTCCTCGCCCTCTTCGGCGCGATGGGCTTCACGTTCATCGTGTTCGAAGGGTACGAGATCATTGCCCAGACGGGAGAGGAATGCCGGGACCCGGAGCGGAACATCCCGAAGGCGAGCTTCATCGTGATCGGCCTGTCGACTACGATTTTCATCCTCGTCGCGTTCGTGTCGATCGGGATCGCGGGGCCATGCGTAGCGCCACCTGCGAGCGCGTGCCTGCTCCGCCAGGCATCGGAAGGATCGATCATCGGCAACACGAACGCGATTGCGGACATCGCCGCGCAGGTGATGCCGTTCGGGATCGGGCTCTTCGTGATCGTCCTCGGCCTGGCGCTGGGAGCCCTCGCCGCAATCAACTCGCTTATCTTCTCGTCGAGCCGCGTGGCGTTCGCGATGGGACGCGATGGGACCCTGCCGAAGGGCTTCGGCCGCCTCCATCCGAGGAAACGCACGCCGCACGTGTCTATCGCCCTGAGCGGCCTCCTGATCGTCCTCATGACGCTCACGCTCGATCTCAACACGGTTGCGGCGAGCGCCGGGATCATGTTCCTCCTGCTGTTCGTCATGGTGAACTGGTCGGCGATCGTCCTCCGGCGGACGATGCCCGAGGTCCGCCGATACTACCGGATGCCCTTGTTCCCCTTGCCCCCGATCCTGGGCATCGCCGGCACGGGCATCGTCGCGGTCAGCGTGTGGGCCATCGACCGGCTCGCTTGGTTCGTCGCCCTCGGCTGGATCGCCCTGGGCCTCGCGATCCATTACCTCCACGGGCGGAAGGAGATCGTCGTCGGAGTGACGAAGGTGGTCGAGTCGATCCTGCCCGCCCGTCGGCCGAGGTATCGGATCCTCCTGCCGATCGAGGACTTCGAGCGGGTCGAGCTCGTGGATTTCGGGGCCCTCGTGGCAAAGGTCGAGGACGCGGAGCTCACCCTCCTCCACGTCATCGAGGTGCCTCCGGCGCTCCCGATCGACGCGATTGACCGGCTCTACGTGAGTGAGGTCCGCTGGAACCTAGGCAAGCTGCGTCGTCGCGCGGAGGACCTCGGCGCGACGACGACCGCGCGCGTCGAAGTGAGCCACAAGGTGTTCGACGCGATCCTCGACAACATCCGCGAGGACGAGACGGACCTCTTGATCCTCGGATGGAAGGGCGGCTGGGGCAAAGGCCGGATCCTCGGGACGAACGTGGACCGCTTCGTCCAAGAGGCCCCGTGCGACGTGATCGTGTTCAGGAGCGCGAACTTGAAAGAGAAGCTGGACCGGATCCTCGTGCTGAACGCGCCGGAGTGGCATGTGTCCTATGCGACGGGGTACGCGATCCTGCTCGCGAAGCAGCACAAGGCAAAGATCACGGTCCTGAGCGCCGTGCAGACGGACCGGGAGCTCGCGAAGGAGAAGACGTACAGCGCCCGCCTCGTGGAGATGTGCCGCACCCACGGCGTCGCCGTCGAGGAGCGGTTCGTGAAGGTCCGGAACATCGTGGACCTCGTCGTCGAGGAGGCGAAAGGCTTCGACCTACTAGCGATCGGGGCGTCCTCGGAATGGCGTCTCACCCAGTTCGCCTTCGGGCCCATGCAGGACCAGATCGCACGGCGCACGGAGGCGCCGACCCTCATGGTCCGCAAGGTCCGTCGACGCGAGGAGGCCGCGCCCTCGACGCAGCCCCTTGCCGCGCCCGCTCAGGTCTCGCGAATTTGAGAACGGCCGGAGGTCGTCACGGGAGGGCCGCACCGCAGCCCGCGCAGAACCGGTTTTCCGGCGGATTCTGGCGCCCGCATTGGGCGCAGGTTTTCTGCCACGCCGGGGGCACGGGCGGAGGCGCTGGCGTGGGCGCGTACATCGGGACGGGAACGCGCACCTCGGGCGGACCCTTGAGCGCCGCGCCCGCGACGGTCAGGGCGAGCCCGATGATCGCGACGAGGCCCGCCACGAGGGCGACCTGGTTGTAGCGCGCCGCCGTGGCCTGAAAGGTCGCACACACGCTCTCGTTGTACGTCCCGTAGAAGATGCTGCCGGGACTGCAGAAGATGTTGTACGCCGTCTGGGCGCCGTTCGCGGTGAAGTACGCGTAACCGAGCGTACCGAGGCCACCGATCAAGACGACAATCCCAACGACGAGCAAGGCTACTCGCAAGGAATCCCTCTCGCGGCGGACGAGCCGAGGGGATATCATCGTTTGCCTGTGATTCCCGGACCGGATTCCTGTTCGGACGGCAAAGAGTGTTTTAATAGCGCAATGCATATTTCTGTCGCCCCGGTGGGTTGCATGGGAAAGGCACTGAAGGTCGGGATTACGGGCCTCCCCGGCGCCGGAAAGACGTACTGCCTTCTCAAGATTATCGAGATGCTCGAGGGGGACGGCCTGAAGGTCGGCGGGATGATCACGGAGCCGATCGTCAAGCGGAACCGGCGCGAAGGGTTCTATGTGATGGACTGGGCCACGAAGGAGAAGCGGGTCTTCGCGTCCCGCGAGATCGCGTCGAAGATCATGGTCGGTCGATACGGGGTGGACATCAGCGCGCTCGAGGAGGTCGGCGTGAACGCGTTGCGCGGCGCGACCGCGAACGCGGATGTGATCGTGATCGACGAGGTCGGGAAGATGGAGGTCGAGTCCCCGAACTTCGTCCAGGCGGTCAAGGACGCCATTGACGCCGACAAGCCGCTCCTGCTGACCCTCCACAAGAAGTCCCGGAACCCGCTCCTCCAGGACATCCGGCGGCGGGACGACGTCCGTATCCTCGAGGTCACGCTGGTGAACCGAAACCTCCTGCCCTACAAGATCGTGAAGCTGATGAAGGGCGAGGTCGTCTGAGCCCGAAGCCCTTTTGCCATCTTGCGCCTTCGCGCCCGTCGTGGCGTTTCCGTTCCCGGTGCGTGAGGTCGTCGAGGGCGCGTCGCGCATCCTCGTGCCCGATGTCCCGCGACGCAAGGGCCCCGGGACCCGCGGGCCGTGGCCTTTCTACAATCCCACGATGGCCGTGAGCCGCGACCTGGGCGCGGTCGTCCTGCGTCGCTGGCCGCGCCCCGTGGGCAAGATCCTGGACGGCCTCGCGGCGACCGGGATCTGGGGGATCCGGATGGGTCTCGAGACCCGCGCCGATGAACTCGTGTTCAATGATCGCTCCGTCGCCTCGGCGTCCCTGATCCGGGAGAATCTCCGACTCAATGCTCTCGAAGGGACCGTCGTGTCGACGGACCTTCGCGTCCTCCTCCCGGAGGTTCCGTTCGACGTCGTCGACGTGGATCCGTTCGGCCCGCCGACCCCGTTCCTCGAGGCCACGTTCGCGGCTGCGCGACCCGGATCCGGCGTCGGAATCACTGCGACGGACACCGCGCCGCTGTCCGGAACGTATCCGAACGCCTGCGTGAAGCGCTACGGCGCGCGTCCGCTCCGTTGCGACCAGGGATCCGAGATCGGCCTGAGGATCCTCCTCGGATACTGCGCGCGGATTGCTGCCACCCAGGGAAGGACGATCCGCCCGATGCTAACGTACGCCGCCGAACACTTCGTCCGGCTCCATCTGCTCGTGGAGTCGGGATGCGAGTCCGGACCAGTCGGTCGGGTCATCCGCGACGCCCCCGGTCAGTTTCGCCCTGCCGATTCCGCGGATCGCGACGCGATCGGTCCCCTGTGGCTCGGTCCCCTCGGCGAACGCGAGTTCCTCCAGGCGCTGGAGCCGACAGAGTGGACGGGCGTCGAGGCCGCTCGCCTCCTGAACGCGGTGAAGTCGGAGGCGGACCTGCCGCCGTTCTTCGTCACGACGGATGAGATCGCGGCCCACCTGAGCGGTTCTCCTCCAAAACTCTCCAAGTTCCTCGATGGCCTCCGCGGCCTTGGGTACCGCGCGGTTCGCACCCACTTCCACCCGCGGGGCGTGAAGACGGACGCTCCCTACGACGAGGTGATCCGGGTGTTCCGTGAACGCGCACCTAGCGGATCCACGGGTGATTGAGGGACTGCCACGTGAAGCCGAAGGCCGCCTCGCTCTCCGTGGCGTAGTGATAGAGGGTCGTGACGAGGATTCCGTGCACGACGGACCAGAGGGCGCTCAGGGTGAGCCAGTAGAGGATCGCGACGACGGGCCCGAGCAGGCTGCCCGGATCCACGAGGATTCCCCACAGGAACGGCACGAGTCCGAAGGAGAACAGGAGGAGGAAGACGAGCCCCGTCCCGAGGACGCCGCTCTGGTGGGCGCCCCAGCGGTCCTTCAGAAGCTCGCGGCTCCGCCGCATCGCCTTGAGCGGGCCGAGCCCCTCGATGACCATCGCGGGGATCACGAACAGCGTGGCGATCGCCCAGCCGAAGCCGAGGACCCGCGAGACGAACCGGCCGCCCTCCTCGGATCGCAGGGACGTGAGCCTCAGGAGCACGCCGAGGGTCCCGGCCACGAGGGCCCACACGACGATCTGGAAGAAGCTCCGGTTCGCGGCCGCGATCCCGTCGGCCACGCTCGGCCGGCGTCCCTCGAGCCGGATCGCCGCCGCGCCAATGATCGCGGACATGAAGTACAGGGAGAGGAAGTACGTCACGAGGTATGCAATGAAGATCTCCTGGTACAGGATGCCGCTTGCGCCTGAAGTGGGCGCCGTGCCCAGCGCGATCCCGGTCAGGATGACGATGAACCAGACGAAGCCCGTGAACACGAGGGCGAGGAACGGCAGGACGAGCAGATGCGTGTCGTGGACCAGGACGCGGAGGCTCGCGCCGGTCAGATGGAATCCCCGGGAGAGCTGCGCCCGGAGTCCGGTCTTCGCCTTGGGCTCATGGCGCTTCTTGTGCGCCCACTCCGTCGAGTGCATCCCGCGATGAGCAACGAGCCCACCCGACATAAGATTATTGTCAAGGCTCGTCTCCG
>Ga0209321_10002396_pt1 | contig 12624 bp, 8 predicted proteins | sample Rifsed16ft4_FD_184012 | JGI IMG/M metagenome (GOLD analysis project Ga0209321, IMG submission 184012) | Soil microbial communities from Rifle, Colorado, USA - sediment 16ft 4 - CSP-I_5_4 (version 2) | ecosystem: Environmental > Terrestrial > Deep subsurface > Rock core/Sediment | place: Rifle... | reverse complement strand
GGTCGAAATCGCGAAAGCCCTGCCTCGCGTATGGGGCGATCGTACGCGCCTGAGACAGGTTATATTAAACCTCGTCAACAACGCTGTTAAGTTTACTACCCATGGCGAGGTTAGCTTAACTGCTCGTGTTGATAAAGGCCGGGTACTCGTATCGGTGGAAGATACAGGCTTGGGTATCCCATTGCACGAGCAAAGCGTAATCTTTGATGAGTTCCGTCAATCAGAACGTACCACTGCACGTGGCTATGGCGGCTTGGGACTTGGCCTGGCCATCTGCCGGAAACTGGTGGAGTTGCATGGGGGCGAGATCGGTGTCTGTTCATCTGGTAATGAAGGGGAAGGCTCGAAGTTTTTCTTCTCCCTGCCGGTTATTGAGACACAGCCGGATTTATTGGAGAAGAGCACCCCTTCCTCTGATGACGAGCAATGGGTGTTGCTGCTGGTCAAGGATACAAAGGGCGGTATCTTACTGCAGAATAATCTCATGGAGCGCGGATATGAGGTGGAATTGTGTGTGATAGAAGAGGAAAGTGACTGGCTGGCATCGTTACTGCTCGCTGCACCCGACATTGTGGTGTTGGATCTTGGTCTGGCTTCTGAACGCGGCTGGGAAATTCTCAAGATTTTGAAAGAGAACCCTGCCACCAAAGATATCCCGGTGTTGTTCTATTCACTTTCGGGCGATACTGACCATGGTTCCCTGCTGGAAATCGATTACCTGACCAAACCCGTGGGAACCACTGCCCTCACCGAAATGCTCGCCTCAAAAGGAATTTTCAGCCAGGCTGGTGATCAAACTGGCAAAAGAGCCATTCTTATCGTAGATGATGAGCCGGGCATGTTGGAACTGCATGCGCGTATTGTCAAAGCCCAACTTCCGGGCTACCGTGTGCTATTGGCAAGAGATGGGCGCCAGGCATTGCAAGTCATTCACCGGGAACAACTGGCGTTGGTTTTGCTCGATTTGATGATGCCTGTGCTGGATGGTTTCGCGGTACTAGAGGAAATGAGAAAAATCGAATCGACTCGCAACATCCCTGTTGTAGTGATAACCGGGCAGTCGCTGACGAAGGAGGACATGTCGCGCTTGAATTCGGGAGTTGCCAGTGTGCTGGGGAAAGGCATGTTTAGCGTAGAGGAGACCCTGCACCACCTTGCAGATGCCCTGGCGCACAAGCGTAGGGCTGGTTCGGAAGCCCAACATATCGCTTTGAAGGCGATGGCTTATATCCATGCTTATTATACGGAATCGATCTCCCGTAGTGATGTGGCCGCGCATGTGGGGTTGAGCGAACGCCACTTGACGCGTTGTTTTCATCAGGAAGTGGGGCTGACGCCAATCACTTACCTCAACCGCTACCGGGTAAAGCAGGCCAAGATATTGTTGGACACAGGCGATAAAGGTATCACTGAGATTGCGGTGGAAGTTGGGTTTTCCAGCAGCAGTTACTTCACCCGTGTTTTTCGAGACGAAGTGGGTGTATCACCGCGCGATTACCTGCGAAATCGCTCTGCCAGCCAGATCGAATTTATCCCTGGGCAGGCAGCATGAAATTCTTCCTAGGGGTTAAGGTGTTTTTGACAAAACAACCAGTGCTGAGTTGTCCCAGAAGTACAAATCTGCGTCCCAAAAATGGAATTTTTTATTCGCCAATCGGAGTAAAGTTACAGTGAGAATTTGGTAAACGATAGCCTCTTCTCACGAGAACATAATGGATCAGATTGCGAACAAGCGGATTATGATCGTGGGCAGGGATTCGCATTTTTCGTACTTGTTGCAGCGCTTTGTGAGGACAAGTGCCCATCGAGTTATCCCTGTGAATCTTTCCGAGGATGTGCTGGCTTTGGCCCGATGCGAGAAACCCGTTGCCATTGTGTTGGAAGTAAATACGCCCGAGACAGTTGGATGGCAGACGCTGCGAACCCTGAAATCTGACCCGGAGGCAGGCCGAATCCCGGTGATTGTCTGCTCCTGGCTGGACGAATCAGCGCGCGGTCTGGCAGAGGGAGCCGATGTCTACTTACGGATGCCGATCCTGTACAAAGAATTTGGAGCTGCGCTGGCGGCCATTCTGACGAAAGAGGAGAATGACCAGAATCATTAAGTATCTAGGCGCTTATGCCTTGTGGGTTGTAGATCTAGGGCTGGCGTTTTGGCTGATTTTTATCAGCAGGACCGTTTTTCTTGGCATATTTGCCCTGTTTTACAAACCAGGAGCATGGTTATATTCCCGCCGAGTTGATTTGGCCGATAAAGTTTTCTTGCTCATACTTGGTCTAGGATGGCTGGTTTTCATGATTGTTGTCGAAGCATATTTCCGAGCTGGCGCACTGGGTGATGATTTGCTTCAACGCTTTGCCAGGGTCACCGGACCAGTATTGTTGGGCATTTTTGGCGTTGATTTGATCCTCTTCTGGTTGCAAGGCGTTGGCGGAGGTAACTGGCTGCACTGGCTCATCCTTGCGGCTGAACTGGGCATTGGTATCGCTTTGCTCGTAGCGGCCAGACCCCAGTCGAAATCCGAACCCACCTAGGAGATCTCCAACTTAATGCGCGTTCGCAACGTTCATTACAACCTTGAGCACGGGTTTCTTCATAACTGGCTGGTAGCTGGTCCTCAGACAATCACTGTTAAACCCGGGCAATTCAAAGGGGACAATATCCGTCAGCAGATTGTTCAACATTATTACGAGTTTGATTCAGGGATTACAGAGACCCCGGTCGAGCGCGGTCCTTTAACTGAAGGGCTCTTTCAGATTGGCGATTATACTGGTTCATGGAGGTATCTTGCCTGCCGGGAGGATCACCTGGTTGAACATTCAGGCTTTTATCCCACACCTCGATACTTGCGCTCTTGGGCTTATACCCAGCTCAACAGCAAGATGGCCCAGGAGGTGTCGCTGGTATTGACCACCCACGGTCCGGCGGATGTGTGGCTGAACGAGCAGCACGTTCAACGCCAGGAGCATTTCTGCGAACAGCAGCCTTGCAGCGTGTCCTTCAAGGTTTTCCTTAATAAAGGCGTAAACAAAATTCTTGTACGTTTCGAGGCAGTAGCCATGCGGGAGTGTTCTTACGCCATGGCGCTGCAAGTTGTCAGCTCTGCCGGGGGGGAGTCTGCCGGACGCGCAGAACCGCATCAGGCTAAATTGGGAATCGAGGTGAGCATCCCCACCTTGATCCAATCGATCTCCCGCCGGAATAAATTCGAACAGGTTGCTGCTGTAACATATATCGCCCAGGACGTTTTTGAGATCGACGATCGGATCCGGTTGCATTGGCCGGACGACTTGAACCATTCCTCTTCTGCAGTCGTCCGCCTCATGACACCCACGGGTCAGATCTACGCTGAAGCGAATGTGGACGGAACCGCAGGCGATCAGTTATTCTTGCAACACCCTCGTCAAATTCCAGCGGGACCATATCGTGTTTTTATGATGCCACTGGCCTGGGAGTACTACGAGCGCGATTTACGCATTACGCGGGAGATAAGCCTGTGGAGCCTAGGCAGAAGCTGGTATTCTGCCACGCCATACGGTACTTATGAGGAAAGACGCCGGGAGGCACTGATCAGCGCAACCCAGTGGACGGGCTTGTTCGCTGAGATTGCCAAAATGGCGCTTAACCAATGGGCCGAGGTTGAAACCGAGGGTATCCTGAAAACCACACAGAACACAAGTACATTGGACTTATTAGGGATTCTGGGAATGATCTATAGATTTGGCGACCAGCCGCAGTTTCCCAAGGAGCTCCTTCAGCCATTGGAAGATTACATCCTGAGTTATCCGTATCAGCGCACCGAGGTTTTTGATATCGAAGATGTGGATAGCGAGAGTGATCGTATCTTGTCCTACGCGGCTGAAATCCTGGCAGGGCAACGCTATCCCGAGCGCATCTTCTCGCTTAGCGGCAGGACTGGCCAATGGCACCGCCAAAATGGTGAACGGCACGCCCTAGAATGGTTGTACCAACGCGGCGAGGTTGGCTTTTCGGATTGGGACTCGAATTCCTCATTTGCCGAGCATATATTGGCTCTTTCTCATCTGGTTGACCTGGCTGAGTCTGAAACTGTATGGGAAATGGCAGCTGTTGTGATGGATAAACTTTTTGTCACGATCGCCATCAATTCATATCGGGGCGTATTCGGATCAACGCACGGACGAACCTGCGCCTCATATGTGAAAGGAGGTCTGTTAGAACCGACGTCTGGCATCGCGCGGCTGATGTGGGGGGTTGGTATTTTCAACCATCACATCGCCGGACCAGTCAGCCTGGCCTGCGTGGAAAAATACGAATTTCCTTCGATCATTTCCGATATTGCCGTCTCTCTGCCTGAGGAGATGTGGAGCCGGGAATGCCATGCCGTAAATACCTCTCGGGTTGTTAACAAGGTCGCTTACAAGACACCAGATGGCATGCTTTGCTCGGTGCAGGATTATTACCCGGGCCTAAGAGGCTGCCAGGAACATATTTGGCAGGCCACTTTGGGACACACTGCCACGGTTTTCGTCACGCATCCGGCCTGCAATAGTGAAGACGATGCCCGCCAACCGAATTATTGGGTTGGTAACGCGGTGCTGCCGCGCGTGGCGCAATGGAAGGATGCGTTGATCGCAGTGTATCAGCTGCCCAAAGATGACTGGATGGGCTTCACGCACGCATATTTTCCAGTGTATGCCTTTGATGATTATGCCCTGCGCCAGGGTTGGGCTTTTGCCCGCAAAGGCGACGGTTACCTGGCAATAACCGCTTCACAAGGGTTCAGTCTTATAAAGAGCGGACATTACGCGCTGCGGGAACTGCGCTCGTATGGGCACAATAATATCTGGTTGTGCCACATGGGAAGGGCTGATTCAGATGGCGATTTTTCTTCGTTCCAGGAGAAAATATTGGCCCTGGATGTAAAGTACGTTGATGCTTCTGTCCGCTTCAGCACCTTGCGAGGCGAGGCATTATCCTTTGGTTGGCAGGGTCCCTTCTTGCGGGATGATCACGAGCAGCCGCTCTCAGGCTTCGAACACTACGAGAATCCATACGTTGCATCTGGATATCCCAGCCGTCAATTGGAAATTCGATATGGTGAGTCTGTCTTACGTCTTGAATTCGGCAGTGCAACCAAGTCTGGGCTTCAGCAACCACCACCCACCTCTGAGCAGCCAGACCTGTCCTAAAAATCCAATATTTTGTCCTAAAAGTGGAAGATTTGTAGTATATGAGATGATAAAGTAATATCGGAATAAAGTATCTGGCTGTTGTCGCCAGATATAAGTCTATTTCATAATTAAAACAAAGAAAGAAGGAGATCGAAATGGACAAAAGGAAGATAAGTCGCCGTGATTTTTTGAAAGTGTCAGCCGTGACAATTGTGGGAACGGTGGCGACAGCCTGTGGCGTTGCTCCCACTCCCACCCCAGCGACCATTGAGAAAGAGGTCCAAGTCACTGTCGTAGTGCCCAAGGGCCGTAGCGAGCCGCCTATGCTGCAGGCCAAAGTGGCCGCCGGAGAGTTGCCCCCGGTGGATGAGCGTTTGCCTGGAACCCCGCTGGTTGTGGGCGGGCGTGATGCCATCGGCGTCTATGGTGGCGAAGTGCGCATGATCCACTTCGACCCGGTGTGGAGTGTCAGCACCTACGACTGGAATTCCGAGCGCTTGCTGCACTATTCGGATATCGACCTGCGCACGATCGTGCCGAATATCTTTGAAAGCTGGGAAGTCAGCCCGGACGGTAAATCTTACACCATCAAAATGCGCAAGGGCATGAAATTCTCGGATGGCCAGCCCCTCACCACCGAGGATGTGCGCTTTTACATCGAAGATATCTGGTTCAATACCGACCTCAACGCCAGCCCGATGTGGCAGATCCGCTTCGATGGGAAAGGCAACAACACTCCTGCGACGCTGGAAGTCATCGATGACTTCACCTTCAAGCTGACCTACGCGGCCCCCTTTGGCGCCTTGCCTGCCCACATGACGCGTTGGGAGCCGGGCAACTGGCCGAGCATACTGGGGCCCTCGCATTTCTACAAGCAGTTCCACAACAAGTACACCGACCAGGCCAAACTGGATGAAATGGCCAAGGCCGCCAATCTCGAAACCTGGGTGCAGTTGTTCAACCGGCACTGGCAATGGGGCATGGCCGTCTGGCAATTCCCGGCCTGGCAGAAGGAGACCCCCTATCCGGTGCTCTCGCCCTGGCACTTGATTGATCTGCCGCAGGAAGGCCTGATGATCATGGAGCGCAACCCCTACTACTTCAAGGTTGACCTGGAAGGCAACCAGCTTCCTTACCTCGACAACCTGCGCTTCGACTACATTACCACGACCGATGCGGCCAAGCTCAAGCTGGCGCAGAACGAGTTGGATTCGCTGGGCATGCATGATGTCACCATGGCGGAATATCCCTTCTACAAAGAGAATGAACCTGCGGGCAATTTCCAGGTGATGGATTACATTTCCTGCATGTCCGACCGCAATGTGCTCTTCCCGCAGCATGTTATTTATAAGGAAGATGGCACGCCCGATGATGTCATGACTGAGATCGCCCAACACCCGAACTTTGTGAAGGCGCTTTCGGTGGCCATCGATCGCGACGAGATCAACCAGAGCCTGCTCTTCGGCACTGCCCGCATGGGCCAGTTGGCTCCCTTGCCCTCCTCCAAGTATTACAAGGAGAAATACGGCACGGCCTGGGCGCAGTTCGATGTAGATCTGGCCAACCAACTGCTTGACGAAATGGGCCTGGACAAGAAAAATGCCCAGGGCATCCGCCTGAAGAAGGATGGTCAGCCGCTCACGTATGTCATCGAACAGGCTGGATTGCGCGTGGGTCCTCTGACCCCGAAGGTTTGCGAGTTGGTTGCCGCCTACTGGCGGGATATCGGCATCGATGCCACATCCAAAGAGGTGACAGAAACCCTCTTGAATGAACGGCTCAACAATGGTCAGGTGCATTGCACAGTCTGGCACGCCGACCGCTGCACCGACCTGCTCCTGCCGCTCGAAATGGAATGGTTCATCCCCACCCGCCAGGGCCAGGGTGGAGCTTCCAGCCTGTGGGGAAGGTGGTTCCTGGCTGCCGATAAGACAGCTGAAGGCCTGGTAGAACCGCCAGATCAGATCAAGAAATACTACGATCTGTTCGCCAAGATGACTTCGACCGTTGACGAAGATGAGCGCGTCAAATTTGGCCAGGAAATCTTCGATGGCCTGGCGGAAACACCGTTGGGGATCGGCCTGATCCTGGAGGGCCCGGCGCCCTTGACCTACAACAAGAACATGCGCAACCTGCCGCGGCCGCGGGCCATCATGGGTTGGGACACCTACGGCAATTCCACTTATCACCCTGAAGCTTACTTCTACGAAGGCGGCACGCGCGCCTGAAGTTTGAAGGAGGATCAACTACCGGATGTGGGCGCGTGGCAGATATCAACCATGCTGCCCACATCCGGTAGTACTTAATCAGGAGGTGAGGCTCTTATGCTGAATTACATCATTGGCCGCCTGGCAAGGATGATCCCGCAGATTTTCCTGGTCTCGATCCTTGCCTTCATCATCATCCAATTGCCGCCAGGAGATTTCTTGACCGAACAAATCAACCGTTTGCGCGCCACCGGTGCAACGGTGGACGAGGCCGAGATTCAGCGGCTGACCAATATGTATGGCCTTGACCAGCCCATGTATGTCCAATATTTCCGCTGGATCGGGAATATCGTTACTCGCTTGGATTTTGGTTATTCGTTCCTCTGGCAGCGGCCGGTCAATGATGTCCTGTTAAGCCGGATGGGGATGACCTTTTTTATCGCCTTCCTGGCTTTTGTGGTCTCTTGGGGCTTTGCGATCCCGGTCGGCATCTATGTAGCGGTCAAACAATATTCGTTTGCCGACTATTTTTTCACTTTTATCGGCTTTATCGGCCTAGCCACGCCCGGGTTCCTGTTGGCCCTGGTGCTGATGTATGTCAGCTATGCCATCTTGGGCATAAGAGTGGGGGGGTTGTTTTCACCGGAATTCGAGCCGCAGCCGATGAGCTGGGCAAAATTCATGGACCTGCTGGGGCATCTCTGGTTGCCGGTGCTGATCCTGGCCATCGCGGGGATGGCTAATATTATCCGCACCCTGCGCGCCACCATGCTGGACGAGCTGCGCAAACAATATGTCACCGTGGCGCGTTCCAAAGGCCTTTCAGAATTCCAGGTGATCATGCAATATCCGGTGCGCATCGCCATCAACCCGATCATCAGCCAAACTACCTACTTATTGGCGTGGTTATTCTCGGGAGGCACAGTGGTTGAGATTGTGCTCAATCTCAACACCGCCGGGCCGGTCTTGTGGCGTGCGCTGCTCCAGCAGGATATGTACACTGCCGGCGCCTATATCTTGATCCTTGGAGTTTTATACTCGCTGGGCAGCCTGCTATCAGACCTGCTGCTGGCAGCGATTGATCCACGCATCCGCTTTGGAGCCATGGAGGCCGCATGAGCACAGCACATCCGACAACCCCCAAGCGCAAGTGGTGGGATTTTGGAAAAAAAAGCCAGCCAGGGGGCGAGGCGCATGAGAAAGATGAAACTTTCTATCGCGCTGGGCAGTGGCAACTGGTGTGGTGGAAGTTCCGCCGGCACAAGCTGGCGCAGATCGCCATGGCCGTGTTGGGCCTCTTCTATCTCATCGTTATTTTCGCCGAATTCATATCCCCCTATGACCCTCAAAAGCGCTTCAAGGATTATAGTACGTTGGCGCCCGTCAACGTGCAATTGGTTGATGCACAGGGCAAATTCCACCTGCCGTTCATCTATGCACTTGAGCGCGCGCGCGATCCAGTAACTTTACGACCAATATACAAAGAGGATACAACATCCAAGCGCTACCCGGTCGTGTTATTTGCAAGGGGAGATGAATACAAGTTGTGGGGATTGTTCCCAAGCAATATTCATCTCTTTGGGATACGAACTGCGCCGGACGAATTCGTGCCTCTTTTCCTCCTGGGAAGTGATACGTTGGGCCATGACATGCTTTCGCGCATCTTTTTCGGTGCGCGCATCTCGCTGACCGTCGGCCTGATTGGTGTTGTCCTGGCCTTCTTTATGGGGTTGGTCCTCGGTGGCATAGCAGGTTTCTTCGGCGGACTGGCGGATGAGATTATCATGCGGGTCATTGATGTACTCTTAGCTTTACCCACCATTCCTTTATGGATGTCCCTGGCGGCCGCCTTACCCCAGGATTGGCCGCAGTTAAAAACCTATTTCTACGTGACCATCATCCTCTCCATCTTTGGCTGGACCATCCTGGCGCGCGTCGTGCGCGGCAAGCTGCTCAGCCTGCGCGAGGAGGATTATGTCATGGCGGCCAGGCTGGATGGCGAATCCGAGACGCAGATCATCACCCGCTACATGCTGCCCGGCTTTACCAGCTATATTATCGTCTCACTGACCCTGTCCATCCCAAATATGATCCTGGGCGAGACGTCCCTCAGCTTCCTGGGGGTCGGGTTGCGCCCACCGACCATTTCCTGGGGCGTGATGCTCCAGGAAGCCCAAAACTTGCAGACAGTCGCACAAACCCCATGGTTGCTCTGGCCCGTGGCATTTGTCATCCTGGCGGTGTTGATGTTCAACTTCCTGGGCGATGGTCTGCGTGACGCCGCCGATCCATACGTGACTTGATAGAGGCCATTATGGCAGATATGAATACCCTTGTAGAAATAAAGGATCTTCATACTTACTTTTACCTGGCTGAAGGGGTTGTGCATGCCGTGGACGGCGTTGACCTGACCATAAGACGCAGCCAAACACTCGGCGTCGTTGGCGAGAGTGGTTGCGGCAAAAGTATCACCTCGCTATCTTTGCTCCAACTGGTGCCTCCACCGGGCAGGATCGAGAGTGGTGAAATTTTGTTTTACAAGTCCGTTCAGCGCAGTGGTGCTAACGAGACGGTAGATGTGGTCAATATTACCGCGCTCGACCCGAATGGCAAGGAAATTCACGATATTCGCGGCAACCACATCTCGATGGTTTTCCAGGAACCCATGACCGCCATGATTCCGGTGCGCACGATTGGCCAGCAGATTACGGAGGCGATCATCCTGCATCAGAAGGTTTCCAAGCAGGAGGCTCGTGAACAAGCCATCGACATGCTGGCGCGTGTCAAAATGTCCAGGCCGCAGCAGGTCATCGACGATTATCCATTCCAGTTGAGTGGCGGCATGCGCCAGCGCGCGGTAATTGCCATGGCGCTCAGTTGCCGACCCAGCCTGTTGATTGCCGATGAGCCAACCACCGCCCTGGATGTGACCACGGAAGCACAGATCCTGGATCTCATGCGAGCGCTCCAAAACGACTTCGGGATGGCGATTATGTATATCACCCATAACCTGGGGGTGGTGGCCGAGATGGCGCAGGAAGTGGTCGTGATGTACCTTGGCAAGGTTGTTGAGCAAACCGATGTCAAAACGATCTTCCTCAATCCACTGCATCCTTATACGCGCGGGTTACTGGCGTCCATTCCTCAACTGAACGAGACCATCACCCATACCAATCGGAGCCGGCGCCTGCAGGCGATCAAGGGCATGGTGCCGGATCCCTATGCGCGGCTAACCGGTTGCCCATTTGCTCCCCGCTGCCCTGCAATGATCCCAGACCTTTGCGACAAAGTAGAGCCGAAAAACGTCATGGCTGAATCCGGGCACCTTGTACGTTGCCACCTTTATACTGAAGCTACCTCCTAGGGTAGCCAAAACCCGGACCAAAACAAGGATATCATCTATGCCTGTTCAAGAGAACCAAACAAATCCAAGCACTGTCGAATCAGTTTCCACGGAGCCATTGCTGGAAGTGATTGGTTTGAAAAAGTACTTTCCAATTCGACGCGGTTTTTTGAGACGGATTGTCGGGTATGTGAAGGCGGTTGATGATGTAAATTTCCATGTCAACGAAGGAGAAACTTTGGGCCTGGTTGGGGAGAGTGGTTGCGGGAAAACAACCACAGGAAGGTGCGTTCTGCGCGCTGTCGATCCCACCAGTGGACAGGTAAGTTATCGCGACCCGGTTTTAGGACGCATTGACATTGCAAAATCGGATAAGGAGCAAATCCGAATCGTGCGTCGCAGTATCCGCATGATCTTTCAGGACCCTTACGCTTCTTTAAATCCTCGTATGACCCTGCAGGAAATCGTGGGGGCGCCTCTGCGTGCAATGGGGCTTGCGCAGGGGAAGGAAATTGAAGAGCGCGTGGCCGAGATGTTGACACTGGTCGGTCTGCGACCCGAATACATGCGGCGATATCCGCATGCCTTCAGCGGTGGGCAGCGCCAGCGCATCGGATTGGCGCGTTCCCTGGCTCCCGCCCCCAAATTCGTAGTCTGCGATGAACCGGTCTCGGCGCTGGACGTTTCCGTGCAGGCGCAGATTCTTAATCTGCTCAAGGAATTGCAGGAAAAGATGGGGCTGACCTATCTGTTCGTGGCTCACGACTTGAGTGTGGTCGCCCACATCAGCGACCGTGTGGCAGTCATGTATGTCGGTAAGATCGTTGAACTGTCCTCGACTGCCGAGCTTTTCAGCAACCCCAAGCACCCATATACCGAAGCCCTCATGTCGGCCATCCCACGCCCGGATCCGCTTCCGAGGGAAAAACGTATCCTGCTCACAGGCGAGGTCGCCAACCCTGCCAACCCACCCTCAGGCTGTTATTTCCACCCGCGCTGTATATATGCTAAAGATATTTGCTCCAAGGTGGAGCCTCCTTTGGAAGAAGTTGCCCCGGCTCATTATGTGAAATGTCACCGCGCCAGGGAACTTTCCCTGGTCGGGGCCGTCAAAGCTTCCCTTTAAAGTTTTTGGTTTACGTTCTGCATTCTGTAAATCCAAGTCTGGCGGTATCATCCTTCGCCAAGCTTTCATTCGCTTGAAAACTGTTGATATTGATCGAGGCAATTTGACCACCATGCAACCTAGAGATTGGGAAAACCCTCAGGTCGTGGGTCGCAACAAACAACCCGCCCATGCGACGCTGCTGCCGTACGCAGATTTAACCACGGCCATGACAGGAGAACGGAATAGCTCGCCGTATTTTCAGTTGTTGAACGGCGACTGGCAATTCCATTTTGTGCCCACCCCCGCTGCTGCGCCTGAAGATTTCCACCGTCCTGATTTCGACGCGCGCCGGTGGGATATCATTCCCGTGCCCAGTAACTGGCAGATGCTGGGATACGGCATCCCGCGCTATCTCGCAGCGGATTATGCCTTCGATAAAAACAATCCTCCACATGTCCAGGAGGACACCAACGAGACCGGATCGTATCGTACCACCTTTACCGTCCCCGAAGACTGGCAGGGTCGGCAGGTGTTTATTGTCTTCGATGGGGTGGATTCGGCTTTCTATCTGTGGGTGAATGGGGAACAAGTTGGTTACAGCCAGGATAGCCGGTTGCCGGCCGAATTTGATATTACTCCCTACATCCATATCGGTGAAAACTCGCTGGCGCTGCGCGTCTACCGCTGGTCAGACGGTTCTTTCCTGGAAGATCAGGATATGTGGTTCCTAAGCGGCATCTTCCGCGATGTGTACTTGTTCTCCACTCCCGGTGTGCACATTCGCGATTTTTGGGCGAGGCCAGAACTGGATG
>Ga0209321_10002387_pt1 | contig 12633 bp, 10 predicted proteins | sample Rifsed16ft4_FD_184012 | JGI IMG/M metagenome (GOLD analysis project Ga0209321, IMG submission 184012) | Soil microbial communities from Rifle, Colorado, USA - sediment 16ft 4 - CSP-I_5_4 (version 2) | ecosystem: Environmental > Terrestrial > Deep subsurface > Rock core/Sediment | place: Rifle... | reverse complement strand
TCGCCCTTACAAAAGCGCAGTTTGTGCCCGTAGAGAGTCCAGATTGGCGGAAGGTTCAGCGGACTCGGCCCCGACGGGTGAGGGCCCCCGGCGAGGGAGCGACAGGGGTTGACGCAGACTTCGGGCGCGCTACCAGAGGCAGGTAAACCGTGGAATTTCCGGCAGGGGAAATTGAGGTCGCCGTCGGCGTCGGCGTGCCGCTCGACGCCTGAGTCGTGGTCGGAGTGGGTGTCTGGCTGGCGGTGGATGTCGGCGTGCCGGTCGGCGTCGCCGTGGCCGTGCCATCCGGCCTTTGCGTTGTGGTCGGGGTGGACGTCTGGCTGGCGCCGGGCATCGGCGTGATCGTCGGCATGTGCGTTGCCGTCGGCGTGCCGCTCGACGCCTGAGTCGTGGTCGGGGTGGGTGTCTGGCTGGCCGTGGGTGTCGGCGTGTCCGTTGGCGTAGCTGTGGGAGTAGACGTGGCAAAGTTAGTCTCATACTTTCCCAGGTCGGGGGCCGCGCCGAAGTAGGCGCCAGGCGGAAGATCTAGAACGGTTTCGCCGTTCCATTCAAAGTGGGCTATGCCCGCGTCAATGGCCGGACTGCCGAGTTGGAGCTGGTCATTACCGTCCAGGAGGGGGTCGCTAAACAAAGTGGTGTCAATGTCTATATTGCTGCCCTGGTAATTCGTCCCGTTGTTCCAAAACAGGTTGTAGGCGGCGATGGAGCCGGCGTCCACATTCTTCAGCGCCAGGTTGGGAGAATTGACGAACAGGTTATTGAGGGCCACCAGATTGTCGCCGCCCGTGACGCCGTGATTGTTGCCGCTGAAGGTGTTATGGATGAGATGAATAGGCTCCGGGATGCTGGCCGCCCGGAAATCTTCGTTGGTCTCGCCGTTATCCATCAGCCCCAGGCCGACCATGTCGTTGTTTGTGATCCGGTTGCGTTCGATGCGAAACACTCGATGGGAGAGGTCGGGGTAATCAATCAACTGGATGCCGTCTTCGACGTTCCCCGCGATGAGATTGTTGCGGATCACGATCGTCAGCGTGACGCCGCTGTAGGCGTGGAGGCGAATTTCAATGCCATCATCGCCATTGTTGCGGATCGTGTTATCTTCGATGGTAACTTCGGTGGCGCCGTCCAAGTCAATGCCATCGTCGTGGTTGTTTTCAAACACGTTATTCCGGGCGAAACCGCCGCTCGAGGAGTAATCAATGCCATCCCCAGTGTTGAGAATTCGGTTATTGAGGATGTGGAGTTTACCGGCAGCAGCGATCCCGTCATTCCCGTTTTGGATGGTGAAGCCGATGATCCGGGTTTCCGGGCCAACAGACGAGCCGACGGTAATGACCACATTGCCGCCTCCATCCAGAATAGTCTGGTCAATGAAAGCAGGGTCGCCAGTCGTATAGAATTGGGACGCCAGGGTAATCGTTTTGCCAGCAATGGTAATGTTTTCGTTATACGTACCGGGAGAGACCAGGATGAGGTCGCCATTCTGAGCAGCGTTGATGGCAGTTTGGATCGTTGGCTGATCCTGAGGCACCCGGATCGTGGCAGCCGGAGGCGCTGTGTCTGTCGGGGTGGGGGTACCCGCCAGGACTTCGCTCGACGTTGTTTGCGCGGCGAAAGAAGGCCCAGTGTTAGACCTGGGATTTAGCGCCAGGTAAAGCGCGGCTAATACGAGGGGAATGAGGCCTAAGCCTCGCGTGTTGTTGCGCGACATCTCTGCCCCGTGGGCTTGACTTCTGTAATAGACGAGGTGAATCACAAGAAACGTCACACGCTATTACGTTCTTTTATACTGCCGCTGTTGGCAGCGTGTCAAGGCTGTCGGATTGAACATTTCCTCCGCTGATAGCGATGGCTTCTCGGCGGGCTGACCCAACATGCGGATCTTCGCACGCAGTGATTTTGGGTGAACGATTATGTTTTCCAACCCAGCAATTTCATCTCGTGCTTCAGCGTCTCCCGCAGTCCATCTTCCAACGGGCGGGGGTTGTAGCCCAGTTCGCGCCTGGCTTTGGCGTTGTCGCCGAGGTAGGTGACGCCTGCGGCAATGCGCAAGCCTTCGGAGGTGTAAGCCTCGGGCAGGAGCGTAAATTTCTCGACCACGCTCATAATGACTGCCATCACCTTCAGGACACTGGGGGAGGCGCGCAGGCGCGGCAGGGGGATGCTGGTAATCTGCTCGGCCAGTTTCAGCGCTTCGCTGAGGGTGTGCTTCGGCCCGGCGATGATGTACGTTTCGCCCGGCCTGCCCTTCTCCATTGCCAGAATGTGCCCGCGCGCGATGTCGTCCACGTGCCCCCAGCAGAAAGCCGTACCCTCGGGAACCAATGGCAGCGTGCGATGCAGATATTGCAGGAGCGTGGTGCGCACATTGCTGGTGTCGCCCGGCCCATAGACCAAGCCGGGCATGACGATCACCAGCGGCAATCCGCCGAGGATCATCGTCTCGGCCAGTTCGTGCGCCAGCCACTTGGTGCGGTCGTACTCGGTGAGGTGCGCGCCGCTGTGGTGATACGTCTCGTCCACCAGTTTGCCGCGCGTGTCCGAGAAGACGGCGAGAGTGCTGGTGTACACGCCTTTGGGGACGCCAAGCTCCTTCATCAACTCCAGCACGTTGTGCGTGCCGTCCACGTTGACCCTCACCGCATCGCTTTTCTTCCTCGCCCCGATCTTGTACCAGCCCGCGATGTGAAAGACGCCGTCCACGCCCGTCATCGGTGCGCGCATACTATCTTTGTCCGTCACATCCCCCTGATGCAGGACGACGCCGAGGCTGGCGAGGTCTGTGGCCCGCTCGGGGTCGCGCACTGCAGCCATTACCTGATGCCCGGCCCCGGCGAGTTGGCGCGCGACTCGTCCGCCGATGAAGCCGGTGGCGCCGGTGAGGAAGTACTTCATGAAAACTTTATTGCCCGCCAAATCTTCTCCGGCTTGAGGGGCATGTCAAGGTGGCGCACGCCGAAGGGCTTGAGCGCATCCATCACCGCGTTCACCATCGCCGGGGTCGAGCCGATGGTCGCCGCCTCGCCGATGCCTTTCGCCCCAAGCGGGTTGCGAAAGGTGCGCGTCTCCGTGCGGTCCGTGGTGAAGCGCGGGAAATTCTTCGCGCGCGGCAGGGCATATTCCATCAACGATCCCGAAAGCAGTTGGCCGCTTTCGTCGTAGACCACTTCTTCCCACAGCGCCTGCGCGATGCCCTGCGCCAGGCCGCCATGCACCTGCCCCTCGACCAGCGTCGGGCTGATGCGCGGGCCGCAGTCGTCCACCGAGAAATAATCGCGTAGATGGACCACACCGGTCTCGCGCTCCACCTCCACCACGGCCACGTGCGCGCCGAAGGGGAACACCAGGTCAGGCGGGCGGAAGAAGTCCGTCGCCTCCAGCCCGGAATCAATGTCGTCGGGCAGGTCGTCGCTGTAAGCCCGCTTCGCAATCTCCGCGAGCGTCACGCCCCGCCCTGGCGCGCCCTTCACATGATAATGTCCATCAGAGAGAATGATGTCCTCCGGCGCGGCTTCGAGGAGATGTGCGGCGATGCGCGTGGCTTTAGCGCGGACGGTTCCAGCCGCGCGGAGGGCTGCCGACCCGCCGACGGCGAGGCCCCGGCTGCCATAAGTGCCGATGCCCATCGGCGCGTTGTGGGTGTCGCCGTGCTGGACGGTGATCTTGCCGAAATCCACGCCTAACTCGTCGGCGACGATCTGCGCGAAGGTGGTCTCCTCGCCCTGGCCGTGGGGCGAAATCCCAGTGATGACCGTGACGCTGCCGCTCGCATCCACGCGCACGACGGCGCTCTCGTACGGCCCCGGCCCGCACAGCTCCACGTAGCAGGAAATGCCGACGCCCAACAAAGGCGCGCCCTGCCGCGTCTCTACGCGCCGTCGCTGCTCCTCGCGCAGGGCGGTGTAACTGGAAATCTCCAGCGCCTTCGTGAGCGCGTGGTCGTACTCGCCGCTGTCGTAGGTCATGCCGCTCGGCGTCTCGTAGGGGAAGGCTTCGGGCGGGATGAAGTTCCGGCGCCGCAGTTCGGCCGGGTCGAGGTTCAATTCGGCGGCGACCATGTCCATGAGCCGCTCGATGTAATACGCGGCCTCGGGCCGCCCCGCCCCGCGATAGGCCGAGACGGGCGTGGTGTTCGTGAGCACCCCGATCCCTTCAAGATCAACACTCGGGATCCGGTAGACCCCGACGGACATCTGCCCGGTCAATTCCGGCAGCCACCAGCCCAACGGGTATGCGCCTAAATCGTTGAAAATGCGCAGCCGCAGCCCGGTCACCGTCCCATCCGCCAGCACCGCCGCTTCGATATCGGCGACTTGCGCCCGCCCATGCGTCGTGGCGGCCATGTGCTCCAGGCGCGTCTCGACCCAGCGCAGGGGCAGATGGTATTTGAGCGCCAGCGCGGGCAGCAGGGCTTCCTCGGGGTAAAACCCGCCCTTGAGGCCAAAGCCGCCCCCAACCTCCGGCGCGATGACGTGAATGGCGCTCTCCGGCAGGTTTAACATCTCCGCCAGGCTCGCGCGCACGGCGTGCGGCACCTGGGTGCTCGACCAGACGGTGAGGCCGCCTGTCGCCGGGTCGGGCGCGGCGACGACCGCGCGTCCTTCCATCGGTACACCTGCGAGGCGCTGGTTCACCATGCGCTGCCTGACCACGCGATAGGCGCTGGCGAAAGCCGCCTCGGGATCGCCGCGCTTACGCGTCCAGGTGTGCTCGATGTTCTTCGGGCGGTCATCAAAGAGCTGCGGCGCGCCCGGCTCAATCGCCTTCAGCACGTCGGCGACGGCGGGCAGGGGATCCCAATCCACGCGCACCGCGAGGGCGGCGTCGGCGGCGTGCGCGGGCGAGTCGGCGATCACGGCGGCGACAGCCTCGCCCACGTGTCGTACGCGGTCGGCCGGGAGCGGATAGCGCCGGAGTGGTTTCTCGCGCTCCCGGCCATCGCTGCCTTCGCCGGTGCCGATTTCAGGCATGGGGTTGCAGAGCGCGGGCACGTCCGTCCCGGTGACCACCGCCAGCACACCGGGCATCTTCAGCGCCCCTGAAGCGTCAATATTGAGGATGCGCGCGTGGGCGTAGGGGCTGCGGACGAAAGCGACATGATACATTCCCGGCAGTTGGATGTCGCCCGTATATTTGGCTGCGCCGGTAATCAAACGCGGGTCTTCCTTACGTCTGACCCGCGCGCCGATGAGGGAGGGTATAGGCATGTATTTATCCGTTCGCTATTGGGTGGTTGAACGCATCCTTCGACTACGCGGCGCGCACCCTGAGCGAAGCGCCAGCGAAGTCGAAGGGGCGCGCCGCTCCACTCAGGACGCTGGTTTCTTTTTGTTAGGAACTCTTAGGAGGCTTATCCGTTGATCCGTTCCCCATCCGCTGTCACCATCTCTCTCTCAAACACCTTCCCGAACTGCTCCGCCACTTCGTCCATCACCGCCTCCACTGGTGGAGCTTCGCCCAGGAAGTCGGCCATCGAGACCGTTGCATGGTCGCGGATGCCGCAGCCGACGATGCCGTCCCAATAACTCATGTCGGGGTTGACGTTGAGGGCGAAGCCGTGCTGCGAGACGCCGCGCGCGTCCACTTTGACGCCAATCGCGGCGAGCTTGGAAGGCGCTTTCCGGGCGGCGGGGGGGCAGTGCGGGCAGCGCGAGGCCACGTCGGCCTGAATCCACACCCCGGTGAGACCGGGCATCTGCCCGGTCACGAGGCCAAACTGGAGGAGCGTGCGGATGAGCGTCTCTTCGAGGCAGCGCACGTAGCCCACGTAATCCGCGTGTGGGAGGCGGCCATCCCCCCCCAGCGGCGCGCCGAGTTTCAGGATCGGGTAGCCGACCAACTGCCCCGGCCCGTGGTAGGTGATGTCGCCGCCGCGATCCACCCAATGGACGGCGACGCCCCGCGCCTGGAGCTGCGCCTCGTCGAGCAGGAGGTTCTCGGCGCGCCCCGAGCGGCCCAGCGTGTAGGTGTGGGGATGCTCCAACAGGAGGAGCGTATCCGGAATTTGGTCCGCCGCTCGTCGAGCCGCGAGTTGCCGCTGCAACTCCCACGCTTGAGTGTAGGGGATTAAGCCGAGGCGGCGGACTGCGCAAACGACCATGACTAGGCCACGCCTAATTCTTTACTCATCATACCAAAACTACATGTGAACCGGACACGAGCGTGACTCGTGATACCTGATCCATCAGATACTATACAACAAGAATGGAATCTCCATCTCCTGCCGGGTGAGGCCGCCGTGGTGGCCGTAAAACCGCTGCTCAAATTTGCCCTTCTCGTACCACCAGACGGACTGGTATTCGTAGGGCAGGATGACGAGGTTGCCCACCCGGTCGAGCAAGGCCTGAGAAACCGGCGCCGGCCCGAAGAAGCCTTGCGCGATGAGCTGCTGCACGGGGTGCACCTCGGCCCGCCCTGCCAGGCGCTCGGAGAAGAAAGGCAGGGCCTCATCCAGCAGGTCGTCTTTGACGTACAGGAACACATCCCGGGCGGAACCGCCCGGGACCAGCACCTCGCCCCGGCGGTTGGTCTTGAGATAACGTTGAAAGCCCGCGAACCGGGGATGCCGGTTGAGATAGATCGTCGTCTGCGGGTCAATCTCTATCTGGCCGTGATCGGCGGTCAGGATGAACAGCGTATTCTTCAACCGCCTGAGCGCGGGCTTGTAAAACAGGCGCTCCATGCTGGTCAGAAAAGCGTCAATCTCCCCCTCGGCTTGGGGCGAATCGGGGCCGTAGTCATGGCAGATGGCGTCAATCCGGTCGTAGTAGAGGAAGAAGTAGGACGGCGATGGCTGCTTGTCCAGCAGGTGATGCAGGTTGACGAGCGCTTCGGGGAGCGTTTTGTAAGGGACGACGTTCGCCCCCTCAAACATGATATCAGAAAAGGTGGATGGCGTGTACTCCCGGTGCTGGAAGACGTAGGAGGTCACACCATAGGGCTGTAGGGCTTGATAGAAAGTGCGCGCCGGGTAGAGCGTCCGGGGGTCAACCTTGTGGGACTTGAGCGTGTCGCGGTCTCTCGTCCCGGCAAAAGAGAAGAGCAGGGGAGCGATGACGGCGTCCAACTGCGGCTCGTAGTACTGCCACTCGAAAATGCCGCTCTGCCCGACGGGCAGGCCGGTGTGGATTGTGGTGACGTGCGCGGCGGTGGTCGAGGGGAACTGCGAGGTCAACTGCGAAACCACCCCTTCTTTAGTGAAGCGCCTCAGGAAGGGGTAGTCGTCGCCATATTCTTCAAAGAACCGCCAGCCGAAAGCGTCAACGAAGAAGAGGATGACGGCGTCGTACCGCGCCGCGAGGCCATCCAACACCCCTTTGGCGAGGCCCGGCCTGCCCACGCCGGTGAGAAGGTGCTGCACGGTGGCCGGGATGCCGGAGAAGCAGTGGGAGGGGTAGCGGGGTTTGAGGAAGCTGGAGTGCATATCCGGTTATCCCCAGTACTGGTTCTTCATCTTTGTGCTCTACCCAACAAGCCTGTTTATAGGATACGAATCAGCTTCGCCTGCCTCCCCTCAAACTGCGTTACGTATTTTAGCCCCGCCTCTTTTGCGGCGTCTAAGGCGACGTCCAGATTCGCGCCGAGGTGTTCGGGGCGGTGGGCGTCGGAGCCGAGGGTGACCCGCTCGCCGCCCATCTCGGCGTACCAGCGCAGGATAGGGAGGCCGGGGGTCAGCAGGGGCGAACCGTGGTTCGACCTGACCTGCCGCCGGAGCATGGCCGTGTTGATATCCAGCGCGATGCCGCGCTCGACGCAGTTGCGGAGGACGGGGCGGATGTAGTCTTCGTAGTCGTGTGGGTCGTAGCCGCCGTAGATACCATAGGCCGTGCGGACGGGGACGTCAAAGTGGCTGAGGATGTCGAAGCCGCCAGCGCGCGTCATGCGCTCCAGTTCCTCGAAGAACAACCGGAAGGCCTCGGCGGGCGGGCGTGAGCGAAAGTAGCTCTCGTCGAAGATGATCTCATCGCCCACCCAGTGCAGCGAGCCGAGGGCATAGTCGAAGGGGTAGCGCGCGAGGAGGGCCTTCGTCTCGGCGCGGTAAATGTGCGGCTCGCCGATCTCAATGCCCGCGCGGACGGCCAGCCCTTTGGCGGCAAACCGGGCGCGGCAACGCTCGATCTCCGCCGCCCATTCGTCGAGGCGGAACCAATCGCGGCACTGCTCGCCGGGGTGCAGGTCATAGTGCTCGGTGACGCCGATCTCCGGGATGCCCCGGTCAACCGCGCTCTGGCACATGTCGGCCATCGGGGCCGTGCCGTCGCAGGAGAAGTTTGTATGGAGGTGGTAGTCGTGGGGGACCATAGAGAAGTTAGAGGTTGGAGGTTAGAAGTCGGAAGTCAGAGAGGTGCTGTCCGACTTCTGACTTCCGACCTCCATCTTCTATTTACGCGTCCACGTCTGCCCGTCCTTGCCGTCCTTCACGACGATGCCGCGGGCGGCGAGTTCGTCGCGGAGGCGGTCGGAGGCGGCCCAGTCTTTGGCGGCGCGGGCGGCGGCGCGCTGGTCGAGCACAGCCTGCAGTTCAGGTTCGAGCGCCGCCGTGGGCGCGGATAGCGCGGAGACGAGGTCGAGGCCGAGGAGTCGATCCCAGTCGAGGAGGAGGTTCAGCTTCTGGCCGGGTGCTAAATCCGATTTCGCCATTTCCCAGAGGATGGGGACAGCCTGCGGGAAGCCGAGGTCGTCGGAGACGGCGGAGACGAAGCGGGGGTGATAATCTAAAGCGCTTGGAGATTGGAGGTTGGCGACTGACGACTGTGGGCTGGCGACTGGCGTCTGTCGACTCCACTCGGCGACGTAGCGGCGCAGGCGGTCGAGGTTGGATTGCGCGGCCTTGAGCGAGTCCCAGGTGACATTCATGTGGCCGCGATAGTAGATGCCGAGGCAGAGCAGGCGGAAGGCGAGCGGATCGTAGCCCTCCTCGCGCAGGTCTTTCAGGCGCAGGACGTTGCCGACCGAGCGCGCCATCTTGCGCCCCTCGGCGAGGAGGTGCGCGCCGTGCATCCAGTAGCGGACGAAGGCCTGGCCCGTCGCGCCTTCGCTCTGCGCGATCTCGTCTTCGTGGTGCGGGAAGACGAGGTCCTCGCCGCCCGTGTGGAGGTCGAGTTGCGGGCCGAGGTAGTGCATAGACATGGCCGAGCATTCGATGTGCCAGCCCGGGAAGCCGGGGCCCCATTTGGAATCCCATTTGACGGTGCGGTGCTCGCCCGCGACGCGCCAGAGCAGGAAGTCGTTGGGGTCGTCTTTGGTCTCGTCCACCCCAACGCGGTGGATCCCAGCCTGGAGGTCCTCAAGCGCGTGGCCGGAGAGGCGCCCGTAGCCTGGGAAGCGCGAGACGTCGAAGAACACCGCGCCGCCCTTTTCGTAGGCGAGGCCTTTGGTTTCGAGTTGCTCGATAAGCGTGAGCATTTGCGGAATGTGCTCGGTGGCTTTGGGGTAGACGTGCGCAGGCTGGATGTTCATCTGCCGCACGCAGTCGAGGAAGTCGGCCGTATAGAAGTCGGCAATTCCCCTGGGGGTCTTTTTCTCGGCGGCGGCGGCGGCCAGCACCTTGTCCTCGCCGGGGGTGATGGTGAGCGAGTCGTCTTCGGCCATATGCCCCACGTCGGTGATGTTCATCAACTGCGTGACCCGGTAGCCGTGATATTCGAGCACGCGGCGGACGAGATCGGCCATGAGAAAGGTGCGCAGGTTGCCGATGTGGACGTAGCGGTACACCGTCGGGCCGCAGGAGTACATTTTCACTTCGCCCGGGGTGAGCGGCTCGAATTTCTCTTTGCGGCGGGTGAGGGTGTTGTAGAAGTAGATGTCCATCTGGGGCAACGGGAGATTGGTGATTAGAGATTTTCAATCTTCACCGGCTCCACCGGGTCGGCCAGTTGGAACTTGAAGACCCTGGAGTAAAAGTACAGTTCGGCGTCGAGCGTGCGCTTAATGTTCTCGGCCTTGCGGAAGCCGTGCTGCTCGCCCTCGAAGGCCAGATAGGCCACCGGCAACTCCTTCGCGCGCACGGCTTCGTACATCATCTGGGCCTGGTTCGGAGGGACGATCTTATCTTCCAGCCCCTGGAACAGGATCAGGGCGCACGCGAGTTTGTGCGTGTAGTGGATCGGCGAACGCTCCACATACAGGTCGCGCCGCGCCGGGTACGGGCCGACGAGGTTGTCGAGGTAGCGCGACTCGAACTTGTGCGTGTCCTTCGCGAACGCTTCGAGATCGCCGATCCCGAAGTGACTCGCGCCGGCCTTGAAGACATTGCGGAAAGTGATGGCGCAGAGCGTGGTGTAGCCGCCCGCGCTCCCCCCCGTGATGGCAAGCCGCTCCCCATCCACCGCGCCGCGCTCGACCAGATAGCGCGCGCCGTTCACGCAATCGTCCACGTCCACAACGCCCCAGTTGCCGTTGAGCCGCTGGCGGTAGGCGCGCCCGTAGCCGGTGCTGCCGCCGTAGTTCACGTCGAGCACGGCGAAGCCTCGGCTCGTCCAGTATTGGATGCCCGGCGAGAAGACCGAGGAGGTCGCGCCCGTCGGCCCGCCGTGGCTCATCACAATCAGCGGCGGCTTTTCTCCCGCCGGGGCGACGAAGTCCTGATTGCGCGGCAGATAGTAGAAGGCATAGGCCGCCAGGCAGCCCAGCACTCCGCCGGCGGTCTGCACCAGCTCGGTCAAGCCATCCACCGACACGGTGCTGCCACGCTCCATGTAGACGTTCGCGCCGATCCCAGGCACGAACGCGATCGGGAAGTAGAGGTTCAGGGCGAACACCCCTGCCGCGAGAGCTGCAGAGTTCGTATACTGTTCGACCGACCGCACCCCGTAGTCCCCAGTAGCAAGCTGCATAAAGGGGCCTAGGCCAACCGGGACAAGACGCATCACGATACCACCACTCAACCCGGTCTGAGCACCTGTCGTTTGGGCGGCGGTGCCCGCCTGGTTCGTGTAGGAGTTGACCGTCATGTTGTGGGCAGTAGCCGAAAGAGCAGTCGTGATGTCAAAGGTCATCATCACGCCTGCGCCGGTCGTGTATCGCGTCAGGGCCGTTGAGTTGACGGTTTGGGCAGATGCTGTGGTTGCCAGAATGTTCCCGGCTGCCACCAGCAGGTCGATCAGGATGAGCATGTTGAGCGCCGAAGCGTGCGTGAAGCCCAGCGTCAGCATGTACTTCTTGTCCGGGTTAGTTGGGTCGATGAGGCCAGTAGACCAAGCCCCTGTCGAGGCGCGGGTGTGCGCCGCGCCGCCGGGGATGTTCGTGTACGTCCCGGCCACCGGCAGACCGCCGGCCCGATAGAGCGTGGAGTAGGTGTTAGCGACGGTGGTGATGCTGGTCTTAGACCAGGTGATGTCGAACGCTTTGCCGCCAGCACGCGCGCTGATGATGCCGTCGTAGGTCGTGATGGCTCCCTGTTCGGCCCAGGCCAGCGGCAGGCCAAATCCCACCAGCCCGTCGATCAGCCGCTTCACGGGGGAGCGGGCGAAGACGTGACGCGGAAAGTGCGTCATCCCTAGCTCTTTGGGGTCGAACTCTAGATACAGCCCCTTGCCTGGCAGCAAGCGGCCCATGTACTCGCCACCCGGCCCGCTGTAGACGTGCGAGATGTGCGCGCCCTTCCACGCCGGCGGCATGGATCGTGCAAGTGCGCCGGCATACGCCAAGTTCCGCGCCAGCACATCCGGGTCTGCGGTTTGCACTCGAAGGAGCTCCATGAGTTACGTCTGCTCCAGCGTGACGGTGAACTCGATCTTGTCGCCCAGCAACAGCGCGACACCAGCGAAGTCGCCATGAACAATCAGCGTCCCGACCGTCAGAGCGCTGAGCACGCCCCCGTTGGTGATGGTCTTCGCGGCGTCAGCGGTCAGCGTGCCGAGCCACTGGTTCTTGTCAACCGCCGGCTGCGACTTGGTCGCGGCCACGCGGGTCTCGGACGCCTCTGTGAAGAGGGTCGTGTCGCCCTTGGCGGCCGTGCCTGCGCCCGTGCCCCAGCCGATGTAGTGCGTCGCCGCGCCGCTGGCGGTGTCGTCGATAAGGTCAACGACCAGCTCTTCGCCGGCCTGCGTGTAGATTGTCGCCATGAGTTACTCCTTGTTAATGGGGCGGATGTCGACAGAGTCGACGACGATCGGCGCCTCCCAGGTCTTCGTGGCTTCTCGATAGACTCGAAGGACCATCGAAGCCCTCGGGCGGGCCGTCGCAACGATTGTGCTGCCCTGCATCCCGAGATCGACTTGGGGCGGAACTAGCTCGCCGCGGTCCTGGGCGCGCCACACCTCTTGCCGGCCGCGCCGCGGTGCGACGACTTGCGAGTCCTCAAGGAAATGCCGAACCCGCGCGGTGAACCGAAGCCACCAGCTAGAGTTCGGCAGGGTTGTCACGGGCCGGACCTCGGGAAGGGGCGTCTTAGCAGATACCCCCTTGAGTGTCATTCGATGTAGATGTACGCTTCTGCGCCGGCACCAGCGATCGTAGCGTGGATGACGTCCTTGAAGATCGCTTTCGTGACGATGCCGTCGAACCCGTTGATCGCGACGTCGCCGACGCTGATGAGCTTCTGTCCAGTGCCCGCGGCGTCATCCCGCAGGATCACGCTGGAGGCTGCCGCCGCAGCTTTCACGGCGACGGCGATCACGCGGGCGCCGCCGG
>Ga0209321_10002383_pt1 | contig 12640 bp, 10 predicted proteins | sample Rifsed16ft4_FD_184012 | JGI IMG/M metagenome (GOLD analysis project Ga0209321, IMG submission 184012) | Soil microbial communities from Rifle, Colorado, USA - sediment 16ft 4 - CSP-I_5_4 (version 2) | ecosystem: Environmental > Terrestrial > Deep subsurface > Rock core/Sediment | place: Rifle... | reverse complement strand
CAGGTCGGTGACAAACTCGGTCGCGCCCCGCGTGGGCGCGTGGATTGAAACATGGATGGTTGCTCCGCAGGTTGTGCCGGCGCGTGTCGCGCCCCGCGTGGGCGCGTGGATTGAAACAGATAAACATCTTCGATCGCGTCCACTTCATGCCGTCGCGCCCCGCGTGGGCGCGTGGATTGAAACAAATCGATCCTTGACTGCGGGCGATAAGCCCGCTGGTCGCGCCCCGCGTGGGCGCGTGGATTGAAACATTGATCCAGATACAGATAAACCTCATAAAGATGGTCGCGCCCCGCGTGGGCGCGTGGATTGAAACAATCGAGTCTTTGGCATGATCCGGTATAGGCTTGGTCGCGCCCCGCGTGGGCGCGTGGATTGAAACACACCATTACCGCCGGAACCTGACCAGACGCTTGGTCGCGCCCCGCGTGGGCGCGTGGATATATCTTTGATAACGAAAGGCGTTGAGTACTCAGAACATCCATAACAAAGCTATTATCATCCCCAGCACCTCAAGAAAAAAATTTCCGTGGAAGACCAGATCAAAAAAGAATGCCGTGTGCGTGGTTTGCCGGAACCGAAGACGTTTGAACGGTTGGAATCCATTCAGGTTTTTTCGCTGGCAAGGCCCGCTCCTGCGGCAAATATGAAATCTGAGGCCGGTAACGGAAGTCAATTCATTGTTATCGTTACCGCAGTGGTTCGTTGCGGCCGGTTATTATGGCGCGGCGGTGTGCGGGCAGATAAAGCTGTCTCCGCCCATTTCCTGGTCTGCCGCACGATTCTGGATGCGCACAGGGTTCAGGCCGAGCCGTTCGACCTCGCTGTGGATCAGCGATTGCAGGGTCGCGCCAAGCGCGCGGTAATAGGGGTGCGGATTGCAGTTGCACAGGCTTTCGGCCCACACATCGATCCAGGCGGCGAGGTGTTCCTCCAGGAATTTCTTCTGCGCCTCGCGGGTGATTTCGAGTGGTTCACTCAAACCGGTGTACAACGCGTATGCCTCTTTGAGATACAGCACGCTCATGAACTCGAGTTCACTCAAGAGATGGTCCTCGGGAACAGCATCGCCCTCATCCTGCGGGCGCAGGCTGAAGGCGCAATAGAAGCCGGCGATATCGGCAATCTGCGCGGCTTTGCCGAGCAATCGTGCCGCATCGCCCCACGAAGTTTCAGTCAGTGGGCAGAGTGCGGCCGGACCGAACAGATGGTGATGTTCCGCGGCCAGCGTCTCGACATCAGCGGCACGCAATTGTTCATAGCCTTCAACGACCGCCTGCTGCAGAGTTTCCTGCCATTGATTGTCCGCTTTCAGCAGCTTGGCCCAGCGATCCGTCACCGGCCCCAGGGTTTTCGCATTGGGATAGGTAAAGGCCTGCGCCAGTGCCAGATACAGGCCAGCGTGCTGAAGCGCGGTACTGGTTTCCCGGCAAGGCGAGGTGTTCATTTCGACAACCGGAACGGCACCCAGTTAGACCAGGCCTTGCGCGCACCCACCTCGCGCTGACCGCCTTCCCACACCGCGAATGCCGCGACCGTTTCGCCGCCTGCGGCAAACTGCGCACTGTTCTTGCTGAATGGCGCCAATGGGTGCGTGAACACCACATGCCACTTGCCGTCCCGCCAGAATCCGCGCCCGTTGGTATCCTGATCTTCCGGCAGAGCAGTCAGGGTGCCGAAACCTTCCGCGATCTGTTCGAGCACTGGCGAACCATGCGGGTGAGAAACGAGGTTGTCTACGCCCAGGGCGCCCGTATAGGCGCGCGCATCTGTAACCCGCAGCACCTCGTCCGGATACACATCCACCATCGTATTGGGATAGAGGTCCCGAACACCGGGTTCACCCTGCTCGATATCGCGTTGAAACGCGGCGCGCCATTGCCAGATATTCACACGCCGGCCGGGGTTGCCCATCATCGGGCTCGGCAATTCGTCTGGTTTGTATTCCACCGGAAATTCAACGGCCACCTGGTCACCGAATTCATCTACGACAATTCGATCGCTTTGCGTGGGATCTTCCCACTCGACACGGATCCCGACCCAACTGCCGTTGTACACGGCACGTACGATCAACGTCTTGGTCGCAGGATTCGGGTTTGCCGGAGTCGTAACCGTCTGCGGCAGCATCTGCACCTGGAATCCCGGGGTTTTGTTCCAGAATTCCGCAGTCGGATCCATGATCGGGCCTGCTCCCGGAATCTGCACGGCATAGATTCCCGCGTCCGCAGTGTTGCCCGGTCCGGCCGACAATATAGCGATCGCTGTGAAGATCACGGCCAGTATTGATTTAAGGTAATTCATCATTTCATCCGTTCAGGTGATGTTGGTGCGATAGACTTCGCGTGTCTCGTCGTATGCCTTACGCACGTGGATCGGTTCCTTGAGCGGCACGCGCACGATTTCTGCGCCCTTTTCGTCGTAGGCAAACACGGTATCGCCCGCGATCTTGTAATGGTGCGTGATCTCGGGCGTAGCACCGAACAGAAGCAGCGTACCGAGCAGTTTTTTGTCATCCGCCGCTTTGCGGTAGGTCGCAATCGCTTCTTCCACGCCCCAGCCGAACATCTGGTAAAGGTATTGCGGCGGTACATGCACCGGCGGGATGTAATACACGTTGGGTTCAAGCCCGAACTGCGGATATAGCGGTTTCGCGATCTTCGCGATGTGCACCAGGTAATCCAACGGGTTGTCCTCGCGTGCCTTGTCGGGTGTGGTGATGAAGCCCTGCAATCTGATCTTGCCAATGCAGGTGATGGTGCACTGGGTCTGGCGGTTGTTCTCCACCGCCGGGTAACAGCCGATGCATTTTTCGGAAACACGCGTGATCGGATTGAAAAAGGACTTCTTGTACGGGCAGCCCTTCACGCACTCGCGGTAACCGCGGCAGCGGTGCTGATCGAGCAACACGATGCCGTCTTCTTTACGCTTGTAGATCGACTGGCGCGGGCAGGCCGCCAGGCATGCAGGGTACGTGCAGTGATTGCAGATGCGCGGCAGGTAGTACATCCACTGCATGTGCGGCATATTCAAAAATGCGCCCTGTGTCATGTTGCCGAGAGAGTCGTCTTCGCCGACGTTGGGATGTGCGTAATCAAGGTCGGCCGGCAGGTAACCCATTACGCGTTCGCCTTGCGGTGCGGCGTCGAACAGTGTCTTGCCCTGGTACGGGAAGTGCGTAAGATCCTGCACGCCGTGTCTGGAGAGTATGTTGACGTCCCAGCCGAGAGGATAATAGCCGTATGGTTTGGTCTCGACATTGTTCCAGAACATATATTCCTGGCCGCGTCCCGGCGTCCAGGTGGTCTTGCATGCAACCGTGCAAGTCTGACAGGCGATGCACTTGTTGGTGTCCATCACCATTGCGAACTGTTTTGCGGGCCGGGCTTCCTCGTACGGGTAATCCATCTCGCGCCCGATCTGCCAGTTGTAAACCTTTGCCATGTCTTCCTCCGCTGTTTATGCTTTGCTGATCTTCACGAACCCGCCCTGCAGATACTGTTTGAACGCATCGTTTTCCGATCCAGGCCGCAGGCCCAGCATGACCGGCCGCCATGCGCCCTCGCCGCCGATGCCGCCGTTTTCGGCTTTCGTGAATTTCGCGAGCGCCTCGCGCGGCGCGCCGGTCACGCAATGCACGTCGGCCGCGAATCCCTTCTGCAATTCATGGCCGAACAGCTTGCGCGTGATCAGCGTCTGCGTCTGGTGCGTGGGCTTGAGCCACGAACGTGTGAGCGACTGGTGGCCGCCGTAGCGGAAGAGGGCCTGGTAGTTCGTTACCTCGTTTTTGGCGGCGCCGTCTTCCCGCGTTTCATGCGCCTTGACAGAACCGGGCGTCGCCATGTAGCCATTGAACCACATGCGTGTTATGCCGTGCGGCGTGCCCGGATAGTAACGGGCGCGCGCCATCAGCCGCGCGACCTTGTATTCGTCCTTGCGATCGGGATCATTCCAGCCGCGGAACGGCAGGTCGTCGGGATCGCCGTCGATCCAGACATAATCGCCGTCGTTGATGCCGAGCTCCCGCGCGTCGTGCGGATTAATATCCACGTACATCTCGCCGGCGCCGGGCATGCGCTTGTCGCGCCGGTACATGTCGCCGAACGGGCCAAACAGCGCCGCCATGAAATCGGTGTCGACCGGCATGGTGTGTGCGCCGTGGCGGTACTTCGGCGTATGGAACACATGATCGAAACCCTGATCGCGCAGCGGATGTTTGCTCGCCAGCAATTCGTCGGCCTTGTAAGTTGTATTGCGCATCTGGCGCGTGATGTGCGTACGATCATCCGCCGGAATCTTCCAGTCCTCCGGCCGCTTCGGCCGGATCGCGGGATGCGGCGCGGCGAGTATCGCACATGGGTCATAAAAGGTGGCATCGGATGGTTCACGGTATACGACCAGGTTCTCGCCGGCCTCGACAAACTCAGGCTCAGGCCGGTAGAACTCGAGCCGCCCGGTCTTCGTATACCATGGCTTGGATTCCTGTACTTGTTCGTAGCTGTTGATGCGCGGGTAGGTGCGCGTGTTCGCCAGTACCGGGATGCCCGCTTTGGCCAGGTTTTCCAGATCCTCGAAGTGGTAGCCGCGATAAGGCGCGGAATAGTCGAGGATGCGCTGCAGGTATACTTCCGGCCGGTTCTCAGCGATGAAATACCACACGTCCTCGAAACGCCTGTCGCCAGTGGATTTGGCAAACTCTCTGGCCACCCCGAGATAAGTCTCGTTGTCAGAAATTGTATTGAAGGCGCGGCGCGCCGGCGTGCGTGGATAAACCTGCAGGAACGGGTTGGTGTTGGAAGCCGTTATATCCGGATACTTGAACTCCATCCACGAGTCCACACCGTAAACGATGTCGCTGTACTCACAGGACGCAGTCCACCACCACTCGTTGTAGACAACCAGTTCACAACGAGGCAGCGTGTTGTTGACCACGTCGTAATGGCCCTTCTGGTTGCCGAGACTTGAGTTCGAGTTCACCTGCCAGATACTCTTGGTCGGTGTCGGCACGTGCGCCCCGACAGTGATTTTCTTGTCGCCCGCCTTGACCAGGCGTTCGCCGTTCGCCCAGTAATGCATGGACTCGTAACGGATGGTACTCCGGTATTTCACCTCGCCGTCCGGATCGAGCTGGATATGGAAGGGGTCCTCACTCGAAAACTTGCCGATACCCGAGAACAGCGTGAGCTTGTAATTGCCGGCGTAGGAACCGATGTTGCCGCCGTGCCGGCCGAGACTGCCTGCGAGCGCAAGTATCAGAAATAATGAACGGTCCTTGTTGTCGTTGTTCCAGAACTGGTTCGGTCCCATACCGCACGCAATCAACGTGCGCCCATCACTGCCTACGATATCGTGGGCCAGCGATACAATTGCTTCTTTCGGCGCCCAGGTGATCTGGCTGCACTGCCCGGGGGTCAGATTGGCATCGAGATATTCGCGAGTGAGATCAAACACCGTGCGTGCCATGACTTCGCTGCCGTCGGCCAGCTTGATCGAAAACTCGCCTTCAAGCGCCGGATTGATGCCGAGCTTTGCGAAGTTCTCGCCGAGATCGTTGTGCGAGACAGCGACAGGCTGGCTCATGGTTTCATCCCACATCACGAAATCTGCGAGTTCGTTCTCAAGTTCCTCGGGCACCTGAACGCCGTTCTGCTTCAGTGTCGGTGGCGCCTTCTCACCTTTTGGAACCACATGCGCCCAGTTGGAGAGCGGCTGTTGCCGGTAATCCTTGAACACATCGCTCGCCTTGATCCGTTCGAGCGTGTCCATCCGGACGAGTGTTGGCAGGTCAGTGTAGCGCTTGACGAAATCGACGTTGTAGAGCTTCTCCGCGATCATTATCTGGGCAAGACCGAGCGCGAATGCCGGGTCGGTGCCTGGCCGGATTACGATCACGTCGTCGCATTTGGACGCGGTCGCCGAGTATTCCACTGTGACTGCAACCGTCTTTACGCCCTTCAGGCGTGCCTCGGTCAGCCAGTGCGAATCCGGCATCTTGGTGGTAATCCAGTTCATACCCCAGGCGATGATGAGTTTCGCGTTCTCGGTGTCGAAAAGTTCGAAGTCGTTGGTCTGCTCGCCGGTCACCATGGGGTGTCCGGGTGGCAGGTCGGTGTGAAACGAATACGAATCCCACGCGCCGGAGCCTTTTGCTTCCTCCTCCGGTACGCCGCGTACGTGGGCATCAAGCAGCGCCATGCTGTTACCCATGCGGAACGCGCCGACGATGCGCAGCACCCCTTGTTTCGCCATACCGCCGCGGAATTTCATCACCCGCGTGCCTGCACCGCCCACCTGTTCCACCATGTCCGGGTCGTAGCCCTGCGCGAGCAAGTACTGTTTGCCCTGTTCGCCTGAATAAGTTTTGGCGATGTTGTAGAGCGCCTTGGTGTGATATTGAAACGCCACCTCGTACGGTACGCGTTCCCAGCTGTCCCAGCCGCGGTGCATGAGTTCTTTCGGCGCCGCGCCGGTGTTCGGATCGCGCGGGAATCCCCGGTCCACCCAATCCTTGAATCCCTTCCGCAGGAATGCGCCGTTCACGCGCCGGTCACCATAGAAACGTCGCGCCAGCACCAGTCCCTTCTGGCAACAGCGCGGATCCCAGCGATGGCTCGCCTTGTTGCCGTAGAGGTCGGTTGCCTTGCCGTAACCGTAGGTCGGCTCGATGCGCACTACGACATTGTTCTTTGCAAACGCGTTCAGCAGGCAATTATGCGTATCGTTCGGGCAACACATGAACACGAAGGTCTTGTCGTGGCGGAAGATGTCCCGGTACAGCCGCTCCCAGTCACGATTGGGATAATCGGCGAGCGGATTGGTAACTGATACTGGACCAAGATGCTTGTATTCTGCGAAGAGCTCGTACGGGTTGAGCAGCGAACCCATGCCCACTGCACTTGCCATTGCCAGGAAATGCCGCCGCGATAATTTCATAGTTACCTCCTCAACTACAGCCTCCTGACCGTCTGATTACCGGCGGACCAAGTGCTTCTTCTTTCGTATCAAAGCTTAGAAGAAATCACGCGGTTTTTACTTGACCTAGATCAATAATCCATACAGATGGCCGCGCAACAATGTGCGTATGGGTATCAGTCTCTGGAAATTGCAGGTGATTCTGGCCTTCGTGGAACAGATCTTCGGTACCACGCGGTTACGAAATCCGGGCGCCGGACTCGTAGCGGCAATCAGGGGATTATGCAGTGCTTTGCGCGATAATGTCTGAGTCTACCAAGTTCCGGTAAACGATCTAAACAGAAATGAAAACATGCACTAGGTTTTTATTCGCCATAGCAGCCAGCAGATCGTTATCACGTTCAACCGGCCATGATTTGATGACGATGGTAAGTGGATGATCATGTTCATGCAGTGTTGCAATGGTCTGACGTGTGATCTTCCAGTGACGTTTCATCGGTTGATAGAGATCGATATTAGTACCCAGTGCAATTGGTGTGCAACGGTAACCAGGCTTGCTGATTTCGGCTTTTAGTAATTTCGCTGCATCCGGTATGGCAAAGAGTTTTGTTTCAAAATCAATCCCCGGCGAAAGATCCATGTAGGCATGGGTGGGACGGGCATAACAATAAATACATCCATGCTCGCAGCCTCGGTAGGGATTAATCGAGGATTCGAAAGGAATATCCGGTGATTTGTTATAGCATATGATGGTCTTCGGTTTTTACACGGTAATCATGGTGTGCAGAGATCTGACTGCATCTGCATTATCCCAACCGTCATCGATGTTGTTCCTTATACTATCCGGATAACGCGGATCAACAGCACTGGCAGTACCCCTGCCCTTGATACTTTTATTTATCATCCTTGTCCAATACCGGAATTATTTTTTCTTCCAGCATATTATTAACAAGTTCATCGGGTAATTTTTTACTGGTTTCCAGGCCCAGTTTGCGCATATCCTCAGCCCGTTTAACAAGATTGCCTTTACCCTCTGTCAGTCGATTATGTGCTGTCTGATATGCAGATTGCGCCTTGTCCAGTTTGTCACCAACATCTTCCAGTGCTTCGACAAAACCGACAAACTTTTCATACATATCTCCGGCACTTTTGGCAATCTGCTGCGCATTGCGGTTTTGATATTCATATCGCCACATATTGTGAATAATATGCAGATTCATGGTCAGGGTTGAGGGACTGACCAGCAAAATACCTTTCCTGAACGCATCCTGATAAAGATTTTCATCATGCTCGAAGGCCAGCATCAGGGCTGGCTCTATGGGCACAAACATCAATACCATATCGAGTGAATTTACCCTGACAAGTTCTGCATAATTTTTCCCCTGCAAACCGGAAACATGATTGCGGATTGAGGCGATATGTTCACTCAAGGCCAGTATGCGTTCGTCTTCATCTTCCATGGAACAATAACGCTCATAGGCATTGAGCGAGACTTTCGAATCAATCACGACATCCTTGTTGTCAGGTAAATGCACGACCACATCAGGGTAAAACAATTTTCCACCTTCATCGCGGAAACTGCCCTGTGTTTCATATTCACGCCCGTTTTTCAAACCGGAATCTTCCAGCACCCTTTCCAGTATGACTTCGCCCCAGTTGCCGCGTGTTTTACTGTCTCCTTTCAACGCTTTGGTCAGGTTAATTGCCTCTCTGCTCATCTGTTCATTCAGAGATTTCAGGCTGGTGATTTCATGATGCAAAGACAACCTGTCTTTTGATTCCTTGTCATAGACATCCTCAATTTTCTTTTTGAAATCTCCCAGTTGTTCGCGCAGGGGATTCAATACTTCCCCGATGTTGAGCCTGTTCTGTTCGGTAAATTTTTTACTTTTCTCCTCGATAATCCGGTTGGCCAGATTTTCGAATGAGGCTGTCATATTCTTCTCGGCCTGTTCCAGCAGTGCTATCTTCTCGCCGATTGAACGCCTTTCACTTTCGAGCAGGGTTTCTAATTGGGCAATCCTGGCCCGGTAATCGGCATCTTCATGTTGCTTCAGCCTGGATTTCAATTCGTCCAATTGTGCCGCCCTGTCTTCCAGCAGCTGAGTCACGGCAGCCAGCCTGTCTCTGGCGATAATCCATGCCAGCCCCAGCCCGAGGATAAACCCGAAAATACCGGCAATAATCGTGAATTCGTTCATGCAGTTGATATGTATGTGATTAAACCCAAGAATACTCAATAAATTCAGAAAGATCAGTAAATGTATGTTGTGTCAGGCTTACCGCAATCATCCGGCATGATGGGAAATCCATGATACGCCATGTGAATGTGGAACTCGAAAACATGCGCTCAGTCCCAATATTGGTAGACGATCAGGACGAAATGTCTTAATATTGCTATGCATCAAAAATAATATTGTTATACTTCAATTACTAGCGATGAAAACTGAAAGAGGTTTTAATAAATCATTTCTAACTTAATGCAACCCCTGAAAGCCATCATATTCGACGTTGACGGCACCCTCGCCAATACCGAAGAAACACACCGGCAGTCATTTAACAGCGCTTTTGACGAATTTGGTCTTGGTTACCACTGGTCGGAACAGGAATACACCGATCTGTTATCCATATCCGGTGGGCGGGAAAGAATTACTGCCTATCTGAAAGCCCAGGACTTTAAAGTCAAGGGTGATTTCAACCTGCGTGAATTTGCACTACGGCTGCATCAACGCAAATCGGAAATATACCGTGATAACCTGATTGCCGGTCATAAAGGACTGCGTAACGGTGTGTTGCGGCTGATCACTGAAGCAAAACAAAAAGGTATCAAGCTGGGCATTGCCACTGCAACATCAAAATCCAATGTGGAAACCCTGTTACGGCATAATCTGGGTAAAGATGCCATGTCACTATTTGATGCTGTTGTGACCTGCGATATCGTCAAGGATAAAAAACCATCACCGGTAGTCTATCAGTTTGCCATAGCGGAACTTGGACTCACTCCGGAAACTTGTATTGCAATTGAAGATTCCACCAACGGCAACAAGGCGGCCCGCGCCGCCGGATTAAAAACCGTTATTACCACTCATGCCTTCACCATAGATAACGACTTTACCGGTGCCAGCCTGGTCATCAATCAACTGGGTGAACCGGATCAGCCTTTCAATGTGATCTCTGGAAAGAGTTATGGGGCCAGCTATGTGGACGTGGGTTTGTTGAAAAATCTGCTCAATGAACAGAAAAAGGAAATTGCGGAAACCTGGCCTGATAATGTAATTGTGATTGCAAAATAGTTCTAATTACCAGTAATAATGGTGATGCAGTCCGAATCTGTACCGGGGATAGTATCCATGCCCGTATCCAAAATGAAATCCATATCGATACGGATAGTAGTAGGGATAGTAGGGATAGTAGGGATAGTAAGGATAAACATAATAACGGCGGCGAGCATAATCACTCCATAGATAATGTGACTGCGCCTTGATTAATGGATAGTTATAAGAATAATCGTCTATCTGCCCTACCACACGGCTTTCGACCGTGCCATAGACAGTAATACCTCGGTCGGCCTTATAAATGGCCGGATCCAGAAAACCATCTACCCTTACCAGAAAACGCCCACCGGATTCATCAGAGAATACCGGTTCACCCCATGAATTAAGTTCCTTACCTACAACCTCTATCCAGGTATCGTCCTTCCTGTTCTCGACAGAGGCTATAGTACCGCCCCAGCGGACCTGCTTGCCCTGGTACTGATCAATATCTTTACTCGCCGCATTGATGGAAACAGGGCTGTCAGTAATATCCTGCCTGATCTCCAGCGGAATGTTGCTCGCACAACCACTCAGGAAAGTCAGCAACAAAACAGTCAGAAATAAATATCGCATAAATGCCTCGATGACCTGCCACCGCTATTACAATAGACACTGAGACTATTTTTAAATTCCCGGAATAATTCCCCGTTTAACGCACTGTTGCTTATTTAATAACAATAAAGGCCGCAGCATTACCACGCACGATACGCAACACCAGAGACCCTTCCCGCTTGTCCACTGCTGTCAGGAAATCCTGTAAATTTTTTACCGGTGCATTATTTACAGACGTGATCACATCTCCCTCTCTCAGACCACTGCGCCAGGCCGGACTCCCTCGCTGGACACCGGCTATGACAACACCCTCCATCTTGCCATAAAGAGGATGGTCCGGTTTGATGTCACCAACGGTCATCCCTTCAAGCCGTGGATTAACTGCACTGGGTGTACCCGGATCTTCCTTGCCCGCTACGATCTCCACTGCAATATTTATTGTTTTACCATCACGTAAAATGTCAAAGATAACCTTTTCACCGATGCGGCGCAGGCCAATTTGATTTCTGACATCACTCGAATTTCTGACCGGTTTGCCATCTATTTTGGTGACAATATCACCCGTCATGAGTCCGGCCTTTTCCGCCGGGGAATTCTCCAACACCCGGTTAACAATTGCACCCGATTGTCTGGTTAACCCAAACGCCTCGGCCAATTCCGGGCTCAGGTCCTGCGCATAAACGCCGAGATAACCTCGTTGTACCTCACCCGTCTCCAGTAATTGCTCCATGATATCGAGCGCCATGTTAATCGGAATGGCAAATCCAATACCGATATTGCCCCCGTTTTGAGAAAAGATCGCAGTATTGATGCCAATCAATTCACCATTCAGGTTTACCAATGCGCCCCCGGAATTGCCCGGGTTAATGGAGGCATCTGTCTGGATAAAATCCTCATACCCTTCTATCCCGAGCCCGCTGCGACCCAGCGCACTGACTATTCCTGAAGTTACGGTCTGACCCAGGCCAAACGGATTACCGATTGCGACGACAAAATCCCCGACGCGTAATTGATCGGAATCTGCAGTTTTGAGCGAAGTCAGCTTATCTGCAGGTATTTTTATAACAGCCACATCAGCTTCGGGATCAGTGCCTATAATCTCTGCATCCAGATGGCGCCCGTCACGGAGAGTCACTGTGATCTGTACCGCATTGGCAATCACGTGATTGTTGGTCAAAACCAGCCCGCGTTTTGCATCAACGATAACACCGGATCCCAGGCTCTGTGTTTTTCTTTCGATGGGTTGATCAGGGACATTGAAAAAGCGCCGGAAAAACGGATCGGCGAACAGCGGATTTTGTTGAAGTTGTATGCGGCCTTCTGTAGCGACATTGACTACGGCAGGTGTCACGCTTTCCAGCATGGGTGCAAGGCTGGGAAGCTCCTTATCTCCTGCTTTTAATGGCAGGGCCGCCCTGCCCAATGTACTGACTGTGATCAATACCAGAGTGATACAAGCGAGAAAATATCCTGTTTTTATAAACGTCATGCAGATAACTCTCCAGGAAATATTTACCAGTGTGATTGTATAACTTTATGTGTGGTTTCAGGAATTAATGCTGCAGTTTAGGGTTTTATATACATGAAAAGTTCAGGCCCGTTTAAACAAAACCAGTTTGATTGTATAACTTTATGTGTGGTTTCAGGAATTAATGTTGCATTTTAGGGTTTTATATACATGAAAAGTTCAGGTCCGTTTAAACAAAAAAGGCGGGGATTACCCCGCCTTGTTAAACACAATATGATCAGCTTTTAACAGCGATCTTGCGTGGCTGTTCTTTTTCAAGTTTCGGCAGCACGATCTCCAGCACACCGTTTTTGCCTTTCGCTTCGATATGGTCAGCATCAGCGCTGTCAGGCAAACT
>Ga0209321_10002378_pt1 | contig 12652 bp, 11 predicted proteins | sample Rifsed16ft4_FD_184012 | JGI IMG/M metagenome (GOLD analysis project Ga0209321, IMG submission 184012) | Soil microbial communities from Rifle, Colorado, USA - sediment 16ft 4 - CSP-I_5_4 (version 2) | ecosystem: Environmental > Terrestrial > Deep subsurface > Rock core/Sediment | place: Rifle... | reverse complement strand
GGCGATTGCCCCGCCTGTGGGCTCGGAAGGCTCGAGTATCTCGCTGGCGCTTCCGAGAGCCAGACGCTCACGCTCTGCGGTCGAAACGCGGTCCAGGTTCGGCCGGCTCGCCCCGCTTCGCTCGCGCTCGAAGAGGTCGCCGCGCGATTGCGAGAGCTGGGCGAGGCTTCGGAGATCGTCGTGAACTCCTATCTTCTTCGCGGGCGGCTCGCGGGGCGCGAGTTCGTCCTCTTTCCCGACGGAAGGGCGATCGTTCAGGGAACTCAGGATCCCGCCGAGGCCCGAAGCCTCTACGCCCGCTACGTGGGGATGTGATCGGATGAAGACGACCCTCATCATCGACGCCGACGACACCCTCTGGGAGAACAACGTCCACTTCGAGGGCGCGACGGAGGAGTTCCTCGACCTCGTCGACGAGAGCGGCGGGTCGCGGGAGGCGGCAAGGGCTCTCCTCCCGAGGATCGAGCACAAGAACATACCCATCCACGGATACGGCAGCCGCGGCTTCACGCTCTCGTTGATGGAGACCCTCGAGGAAATCACCGGAAAGCCCACCTCCTCCGAGGATCGCGAGCGCATCCTTGCCCTCGGCGATTGCGTCCGCCGGATGCCGATCCAGTACTTGCCGGGCGTCGTCGAGACGCTGACGCAACTGAAGGGGCATCACCGGCTCATCCTCTTCACCAAAGGCGACCACCAGGAACAGCGGGACAAGGTGGAGCGGAGCGGCGCCATGGTCTACTTCCACCACATGGAGATCACCGGCGAGAAACGACCGGAGGACTACCGGCGCCTCCTCGCGAGCCACGCGCTCGACCGCGACCTCAGCTGGATGGTGGGCAACAGCCCCCGCTCCGACATCAATCCCGCCCTCGAAGTGGGCCTGGGCGCGGTCTACATCCCGCACCCGAACACCTGGAGCCTGGAGCATGAAGAAGTTCGGCCTTCGAGCGGCGCCCGCCTGAAGGTCCTGAGGCGGTTCTCGGAGCTGCTGGAGCATTTCCGCCGTCCTGGCTTCTAGCGATCCCGACACGCCGGTTTTCCTGTTGACATCGTCTCGTTGCCGTTAGAGAATATCTGCACCCTAACCCCGACAACCTGAGATTAGTCACCTTTGCGAAGGGGGATCTCCATGTTCAAGAAGATCGGGCAACGCATCCGCAACGTCCGATTGGAGCAAGGCATCAAGCAGAAAGACCTGGCCCGTCGAATTGGCATTTCTCAGGGCGCCCTGACGAATTTCGAGCTGGGGCGCCGGAGGATTTCCTTGGAGTGGATGTTGAAGATCGCGAGAGCGCTCGAGGTTCCGTTGGGCTACTTCGTCTCAGCAGTCGAGACTCCGATGGAAGAGGATAGCCTCGGCCCCAAGGAGCACCGACTGCTTCGGGCGTTCCGCCGCATCTCCCGGGACCCGCGTCTCCAAATGGAGCTCCTCCATGTGCTGGAGCGGGTCGGTCTGCACCTGGAAAAAGGCGCGGGCCGGGCCCCGCGAGCCGCGGCGGTGTGATCCTGGCCGGCCGCCTCCGGGAGCTACGGCGTGCCTGGCCGAAGCCCCAAGGGCGAAGACCGGCCGCGAAAAGACTGGGAAACCGCACCTTATTCCCCCCCATTAAGGTACAATCCAATCAGATCGCGACATGCCGGAGCTACCGATCCATCCCGACGGCGGGCGGGAGGCGCCCGGATACGCTCTGGAGCGTCGGCTCGCCCGATTGAAGGGTCTCCCGGCGGAGCGAAGGCGAAGGGCCCACCAGGGGCTCTGCGAAAGCTCCGTCCTCGAGACTCTCCGTCTCACGGGGGCGGCCCCGATGGAGAATGTGGAGAAAGACCGCGAGAGCCCGCTCTTCGAAGGCGCGCTCACAGCGCTCGCGCTCATCGAGACGAAGGCCTCCTCGGGTACGGAGCTCGACCTCGGACTCATTCGCGAGGTGCATCGGCTTTCGAGCCCTCCCTCCGGGGGAGAGATTCGCACCTCCGATCTAGCTCCGCAGTTCCAGAACGCGCGCATCCTGTCGCCGCGTTTCATCGAGTCCAGGCTCCAGAACCTCCTCGACTGGCTCCACGGCGATAGCGGCCGGGGGATGTTTCCCGCGGAGCGTATGGCCCTCTGGTTTCCTCGCTTCCTCGAGATCGCGCCTTTCGAGCGGGGGAACTTTCGAACCGCTCACCTCTTCCTGAGCTTCTTCTCCTGCGCCGACGGTTATCCGCCCGTAAGCTTGACGTTCGAGGAGGCGGAGGCGGTTCGCGGCGAAGTCGAGCGGGCGTTCCTCTTCGACACCGGGCCCCTGGTTCAGAGGTTTTCCTCGGCCCTCGGGCGATCCCTGGAGGCGGTCGAGGCGCTCGACAACGTCGGGGGCGAGGGCGGGTGACGGCCCAGACGGCGCTCGCGGTCCCCGTGGGGCGGTTGCGCAGCGCCGCGACTCTCGCCGTTCTGATCTTCATCCTGGCCACGAGCGGCGCGGGCCTCTTTCTGGACGATCCACCGATCGTGCTGGACGTACTGGGCAGGGACCTGGGGGCTCTCGACCTCTTGAGGCTCGTCTACCTCGCGGCGCTCGTCGTCGGCCTCGCTCACGCCGCTTTTCGATACGCCGAGAAGCACCACTCGTTTCTCGACGAGCTCTCCCTTCTCCTCCTTCTCACCTGCGGGGTCAACCTCGCGGTGCAGTTGACGGGCGGGGCGCGCTCCTACTGGCAGGGTCTCTATCTCGTGGTGGGAGGGCTCGCGTCGGTCGCCTTTTCGCGCCGCCTGGTCGTGGTCATGGTGGCGTCGGTCCTCTCGCTCGAGATCGCGAACGCGTTCTTCCATCCCGGGACTCCGGTCACCGACCTGATGCGGGTCGCCATGCTCTTCCTCCTCGCGGTCGTGGGCTTCAACTACATGGAGCGCGCCGAGCGCGAGCGAGCGGAGCGGGCCGAGGACCGCCTCCTGCGCCTCGACGCGGGGCTGAAGCAGCTCTCGGGCCCGGAGGAAGACGAAGCGGTGTCTCCTCTGAGCGAGGAGGGACAGAGGGCGCAGCGCGCGGAGCACCTCCAGAAGCTCGAGAGCCACGTGACGCCGCTTCTGGTCCTGGCGAGAACCGGAGCCCAGGCGGCGGACGCGGTTCTCCTTCAGGTATCCGCGGATGAGAGCTCGTTCTGGGTGCGCCTCGGCGCCCGCCCGGAGGACGACCTCGAGAGCCGCCGGTTTCCGCTCAAAGGCTCGATCCTGGCGGAAGTGCTTCGAGGCGACCGGGACGTGGCGATCGCGGTCTCCCACGAGAACGCCCGTCTTCCCTGGGTTCCGAAGACGGAGACCGTCGCTTCGATCGTGGCCGTGCCCATTCGCATCTGGGACGAGCCGCCCTGGATTCTCGTCGCGCACCACGAATCCCCGGAGCACTTCGATTCCGAACGCCGCGAGCTCCTGCGCTCGGTGGCGCAGCAGATGAAGGAGACCCAGGCGCTCTTCCGCCAGAAGGCCCAGCAGCAGGTGGAAGAGCTCGAGCTCAAGGGGCTTCTCAAAGCGAGCGAGGGACTCTCCGCCACCACGCGGATCGCCGAGCTTCTCGATCAGATGGTCGCGTACGCTCGCAACGTTTCGAGGTTCGAGACCTGCGCCGTCTGTCTCCGGGAAGAAGGCAAGGAGCACTTCTCGGTGGCGGTGGCCGAAGGGTATCGGAAGGATCTTCTCGGGAACCGGTTGTCTCTCGAGTCGCCGACCTGGGCGGGGTGGGTTCTGCGGGCTCGCGAAGAGCCGCTCGCGATTCGCATGGAGCGGCGCTCCGGGATGCCGATCCTCGACCCCAAAGAGCGTTCGACCGCGGGGGCGAGCTTCCTCGCGGTCCCGCTGAAGGCCCAGAAGCGCGTCTCCGGGGCTCTTCTTCTGACCCGGCAGGGCGAGTCCTTCACCGCGCGCGAGCTGCGGCTTCTGCGCATCTACTGCAATCAGGCGGCGGTGGTGCTCGAGAACGCGATCGTTCACGAGCGCGTCGAGAACCTCGCGGCGACCGACGGGCTCACGGGTCTCTTCAACCGCCGATACTTCGACTCCGCCTTCGCCCGCGAGCTCGCGCGCTGCGACCGGAGCTCCTCGAGTCTCGGTCTTCTCCTGGCCGATATCGATCACTTCAAGAGCTTCAACGACACCTACGGCCACGCGATGGGAGACCTCGTCCTCAAGAAGGTCGCGGGCATCCTTTCGGGAGCCTTGCGGAAGGCGGACGTTCTCGCCCGCTTCGGTGGAGAGGAGTTCGTGATCCTCCTTCCCAGCGTGACCGCCCGCGGGGCTCTGGAATCGGCGGAGAGGCTTCGGCAGTCCGTGGCCGGAGCGGGGGTTCACCCCGGTGGACCGAGAAAGCAGGTCACAGTGAGCATCGGGGCCGCTCTTTTTCCCACCGATGCCTCGGACTCCGAATCTCTCCTGAAGGCGGCGGACGAAGCCCTCTACGAAGCGAAGCATCTCGGTCGAAACCGCGTGGTGGCGAAACGCACGTGAGGTACTACGAGCTTCTGGGTGTTTCCGCCGGCGCCAGCGATGGCGAGATCAAGGCCGCGTATCGCCGTCTCGCGGTCCAGGTTCACCCCGATAGCGGCCGCCCCGGTGACGTGGAGCGATTTCGGGAGATCCAGGAAGCCTACGAGACCCTTTCCGACCCGGAGAAGCGCCGCATCTACGACCGCGCGCGCAATCCTGTCGTCTCCGTTTCCTGGACGGGAGGATTCAAAGAACCGCTTCCCCCGTTTCGCGAGATCTTCGCCCGCCCGCCCCGGGTGGCGCCGGTAGAGCTCGACATCGTTCTGAGTGAAGGGGAGGCGGCGCGGGGCGGAGAAGCGGTTCTCGAGATCGCGAAGGACATCGACTGCCGCGATTGCCGGGGAAGCGGCTTCGGGTTCTACGGATGGTGCGCCGCGTGCCGCGGGGAGAGAGTCGTTCGGGCGCGTGAGAGGATTCGCTTTCGGATTCCCGCGGGCGCGGAATCGGGCGACGTGGTCCGGGCCCGCGCGGGAGACGGCTCGAGCGTACGAGCGCGCATCCGCGTCGTATTCTCCTGAGTTACTTGCCGGTATCGCGCAGGCGGAACGTCTCGCCCGGATCGTCCTCGGGGACGCCGTTGAAACGGTTGTGGGGGTACTTCTCGAGGAGCCAGACGCGGAAGGCGCCGAACGCGATACCGAGGACGAGAGCGACCCCGAGCGCCACGGCGATGAAGAAAAACGCGTTGAGGACGAACCGGGCGAACGCCCGCTCGGGGTCGGGCTCCGGGTCCTTCACCGAGAAGTAGCGGACGGCGTCGTCAGCCGGCTGGAGAGCGAAGAGAAGGGGGAGAGCGAAGGGCACTCGCGCCAGTAAATCCAGAAGCACGAGCCATTCTACCGCGGCTCTTCCTTCTCAGCGACCCGGGCTCCGGACCCTTCGGCGCCCGTGGTCCGCACCAAAGAGTCCTGGTAGCCGCGGATCCCAACCGCGATCGACTCCGCCACCTTCTGGCGGAACGTCCCGTCGCCAAGGAGCTCCGCGTCCTTGCGGTTCGTCAAGTACGCGACCTCGACCAGGACCGAAGGCATCTGCGCCCCCAGGAGAACGTAGAAGGGTGCCGTCTTCACCCCGCGGTTTCGCGCGTCCTTGGACGAAGCATAGAGCTCGGAGGAGAGCGAGGTCTGTACCTGGCTCGCGAGCTCCCGCGACTCGGTGATCTTCTCGTTGTTCAGTAGCTTCTGCAGGATGCCCTGGAGCTCGTTGACCCTCCGGGTGGTGACTGCGTTCTCTCGGGCGGCGACCTCTTCCGCGTCGGGGGTGGTCGCCAGGTTGAGAAAGTAGGTCTCGGTGCCGCGCGGCTTGGTGCTCCGGGCGGCGTTTACGTGGATCGAGACGAAGAGATCGGCGCCCTTCGAGTTCGCGATCGCGGTTCGCTCCTCGAGAGGGATGAAGACGTCCTTGTCGCGGGTCATCACCACCTCGAAGCCGTCCTTCTCCAGGAGCTTTCGCAGGCGGTGGGAGACGTCGAGGACGACCTCCTTCTCGCGCAAGCCGATCTTGTTCATCGTTCCCGGATCGTGCCCCCCGTGGCCGGGGTCGATCACCACCCTCGAGGCGGAAAGACCGAGCTGCTGGATGATGGAGTAGCCGTCGACCCTCGGCGCCGGCGGAACGCGAATGATGTCGGGCGAGGCCTCCGCGGCGACGGGCTCCGGCGCCGGCGTCGCTTCCGCCACGATCTTCGAAGGCGCCGTGGGGGTTGGCGCCGGGACCTCCACCGCGGGCGCGGCAGGGGTCGAGGCCACTTCGACCGGCGTTCCCGGAGCCGGCGCCTTTCCCAGGATATCGACGACGAGTCGATAGGGATCGGGAAGGGTGAAGACGTTGTACTCGCTCACGTTCTGGAAATCGAGGACGACTCTCACCACATCGGCCTTGTTCTGGCCGACCCGAATCTGCTGCAGGAATCCGTCGCGCACCGGGAAGATCCGGGATGCGAGGTCCTTGGTGACGCGGGCGCCGAGGAGGTCGAAGTAGATGCGGGCGGGATCCTGGACGCTTCCCTCCGTGTACTTCACCTCGTCGTCGAGATCGATGACGATTCGGGTGTACTCGGTCCCCGTCCACTGTCGGATGTTGCGCACTCCCACGACGCCGCTCGGGAAGACTTCGCGCTCGGGCGCGGCGCGCCGCGTCTGGGCCATGTCGTCGAGAACGCGTCTCGCCTCGGCGGCTTCAGACGTTCCTGGCCAATCGGCGACGACCCGGGAAAGCTCGGCCGAGGCGCTCTTGCGGTCGGAGCCGCGCTCGAGCTGGATCTTCCCGCGGTTGAGGCAGGCGCGCGGCGCCCATTTGCTCGAGGGATAGCCGTTCGCGAGGAGGAGGTACGAATCGAGCGCACGCTCGAGGGCGGCCTCGTCGTCGAAGCGCCGATGAACCTCGCGGTAGATCTCCGCCTCGTAGAAGAGGGCGTCGTCGGAATAACCGCTCTGGGGATGGGAAACCACGACCGAGCGGTACATCCGGGCGACACTCACCCATTCGCTCTTCTTCGCCGTCCGCGACTTCGACCCTTGAAGGCGAGTCTCCGCGGCGTGAGCCTCGTCGTAGAGCTTGCGCGCGGACGCCTGCGCCCCCTCGGTCGCGCCTCCCGCCGAAAGCAGGAGAGCGAGAAGGCCCATCGCGGGCTTAACGAAGCTGGCGGTCCACCTCATCGAAATAGTCCTTGGGCACGAGGACCTCGCGACGGTTGGATCCGTCGTTCGGCCCGACGATGCCGTCCGCTTCGAGCATATCCATGATGCGAGCCGCGCGGCTGTATCCCAGCCTGAGCCGCCTCTGCAGATGGGAGACGGAAGCGACCCGGGTCTCCACCACCACTCGGGCCGCCTTGTCGAACATCTCGTCTTTCTCGTACGCCGCGATCTCCAGTGCCTCCTGGGCCTCGAGGATCGAAGCGTTGTACTCGGGCTTGCCTTCGCGTCTCCAGAACGCGACGAGTCGGCCCACCTCCGCCTCGGAGACGAAGGGGCCGTGAAGGCGAACGAGCCTCGACGAGCCGGGCGGGAGCAGGAGCATGTCCCCGCGGCCGAGGAGCTGCTCGGCGCCATTTCCATCGAGAATGGTCCGGGAGTCCACCCTCGAGGCGACCCGGAACGCGATCCGGGCGGGGAAGTTCGCCTTGATGATGCCGGTGATGACGTCGACCGACGGCCTCTGGGTCGCGAGGACGAGATGGATGCCGACGGCGCGCGCCATCTGGGCGAGGCGGGTGATCGCGTCCTCCACGTCGGCCGAAGATACCATCATCAAGTCCGCGAACTCGTCGATGACCACCATCACATAGGGAAGCGGACGAAGGGGCTCGCCCCTCTCGTTCTCTTTTTTCTCTCCCGCCTCGACCGCGCCCTTGAGGATGTTGTTGTACTGGTCGATGTTCCGGACCCCTTCGGAGGCGAGCATCTTGATCCGGCACTCCATCTCCCAGACCACCCACTTCAAGACTTCGCTCGCTTTCTTCGGGTCGGTCACGACCGGGGTCAGCAAGTGCGGGATGTCCTGGTAGACCCCGAGCTCGATGCGCTTGGGATCGATCAGAATCATGCGCACTTCGTCCGGGCTCGACTTGTAGAGGATGGAGCAGATGAGGCTATTGAGGAGAACTGACTTGCCGCTTCCCGTCGTTCCGGCGATGAGAAGGTGCGGCATCTTCGCGAGGTCGGTCATGTAGGGAGCGCCGTCGATGGTCTTCCCCAGAGCGAGGGTGAGCCGCGACGAGCTCCCCTGGAACTCCTCGGACTCGAGGAGCTCGCGCAGCCCGATGGTCTCGCGAATGCGGTTCGGGATCTCGATCCCCACGGTGGATTTTCCCGAGATGCGATCGATACGGACCGACTCCGCCTGCAGCGCCAGGCAGAGGTCGTCGGCGAGCGAGGTGATTTTGCTGTACTTGATCCCGGCGTCCGGCTTGAACTCGAAGGTGGTGACGACGGGACCCGGGTGAATCTGGAGCACCTGCCCCTCGACCGCGAACTCCCGCGAGCGCGCCTGAAGCGTCTTCGCCCGCTCCATGAGGTCTTTTTCGTCGGCCTTGATTTCCTCGCGCCGGACCTCGAGGATCCCGAAAGGCGGCATGTTCCACCGACCCTTCTTCGGGTTGAAGGGGAGGATCTCCTGCTTGGCCTCGGGAGCGATCGTCGGCGCCTTCTTCGAGAGCGGAGCATTCGCGGCTTTTGGCGCTTCCTCGTCCTGCACCTCCTTCTCCTTGGCCTGCTTCGCGTGCTTCTTCACCACACGCTCGCGGAGCTTCTCCTTGCGCTTCGTCTCCCGGTACCGGTGAAAGGCGATGAAGATCTCGGCGCCCTTCTTCTTCTGCCAGGAGCGAAACGCGCGGAACCCGCTCGAGAGCGACCAGTGGGTGACCACGACGATCGCGGCAAACAGGATCGTCACCAGCAGGATGAACGCTCCCATCGGGTTGAGAGTGGAGACCAGGTAGGAAGCGAGCATCTGTCCGACGGCGCCTCCGGCGGGAGTGAGGACTCCCGAGAGGGGAATTTCTCCGAGGGCGAGCGCCAGGAGCGCCGCGAGACAGGCGATGATCGTCACCAGACCGATGAGCTTCGTGGGCTTGGAATCGACCGGGTGGAACCAGAAGCGATTCCACCCCGTCGCGAAGGCGACGATCGCGACGAGGTACGAGGCGAGCCCGAAGACCTGGAGGAACGCTTCCGACAGGAACGCCCCCGCGGGTCCGATCAGATTCTCCGTGGGCCGGGAGCTGGTCTCGCGGAAGTACCAGGCGGGGTCGGAGGCGGAGTGGGTAAGAAGGCTCACCGCGACCATGAGGGCGAGCGCCATCAGGATCACGCCGAAGACTTCCGATAGCCGCTCCGCGGGCAAAAAACCCGCGGTTTCGTTTCGCCGCGAAAGCGAGCGCGAAGGGGAGAGGTTCGCCGCCACCCGATTTACCTTCCTTCCGGCGCCACCACGACCGGAACGATGACCGGCCGGCGCACGGACTTCTTGCGGAAGAAACGTTTGAGCGTGGTCTCGAGGAGCTCTTCGATCGCCCGCTCGCTTCGGTCGTCGGCGGGGGAGAGCTCCCGCACCGCCGAGAGCATCGCGTCGTGCGCCTCGGCGAGAAGCGCTTCCCCCTCCTCGCTCTCGATGAACCCGCGGCTCAGAAGGTCCGAGACCTCGAGCTCGCTCGAGGGCGAGAGCGAGATCATCGGCACCACCAGGCCGCCGGTCGCCAGGCGCTTTCGGTCCCGCACCACGCAGTCGTCGACGAGCCCGAGGCCGCTCCCGTCGACGAGCACCCGGCCGGTCGCAATCTTGTCGGCGACCGAAGCCCCGTCCTGGTCGAACCGCAGCATGTCGCCGTCCTCGGCGAGGAACACGTCTTTTTCGAGGACGCCGTTCTCGCGCGCGATCTTCGCGTGGTGGTGGAGCTGCCGCCATTCGCCGTGGATGGGGACGAAGTAGCGCGGCCGCAGAAGACGGAGGAGCATCGCGAGCTCCTCCGCGCATCCATGTCCCGAGACATGGACCTCCGACCTCGGGGGATAGTAGACCTCGCAGCCGAGCTTGAAGAGGTGGTTCACGATCCGGTTGACCGCACGCTCGTTTCCGGGAATGACCCGGGCACTCAGAATCACGCGGTCTCCCGGCTCGGCGGAGACGAACCGGTGCGAACCGTTCGCGATCTGGGCGAGAGCCGACATCGACTCTCCCTGGCTTCCCGCGGTCACGACGAGCTGCTTCGGGCGGGGGAGGCGGTCGATGTCCTCGACGGGCCAGAGCGTTTCGGACGGCGCCCGCAAGTAGCCGAGCTCGATCGCGGTCGCGACGTTCTCGACCATGCTCCGCCCGACGAGCACCGCCTTTCGTCCGTGCTTCGCGGCGAGATCGAGCGCGATCTGGAGACGATGGGTGCTGGAGGTGAAACAGGAGAGAAAGACGCGTCCGGGGGCATCCCGCAGGATCTCGTCGAACGCCTTCGAGACGGCGTTCTCGGGGCCGCTCCTTCCGGGAACTTCGGCGTTGGTGCTGTCGGACAGGAGGCACAGGACTCCGCGCTGTCCAAGCTCGCCGAGCCTCTTCAAGTCGATGGGCGGGCCGACGGGCGGGCCTTCGTCGATCTTGAAGTCACCGGTGTGGAGCAAAACGCCCTGTGGGGTCCCGATCGCGATAGCGACCGCGTCGGCGAGGCTATGGGACACGTAGATGAACTCGAGCTCGAAGGCTCCGATTTGAATGCGTTCTCCGGGCGCGACCTCGCGGAGCTCCACCTTGTCGAGAAGACCGTGCTCCTCGAGCCGCCTCCGGCACATTCCGAGGGTGAGCCTCGTGCCGTAGACCGGCACCGCGTGCTCGCGCAGGACGAACGGAAGCGCCCCGATGTGATCCTCGTGGCCATGGGTGAGGACGATTCCACGGACGAGATCGCGATGGGCCTCGAGGTAGCTCGTGTCCGGAAGCAGGAGATCGACCCCCGGAGTATCGGCGCTCGGGAACATGATCCCGCAGTCCACGACGAGCACGTCGCTTCCGAGACGGTAGGCCATCATGTTGAGGCCGAACTCGCCGAGGCCGCCGAGCGGCAGCACCTCGAGGTGCGGCGCTCTATGCGCAGATTTCACCATTGACAACAGGGGTTTAGCTTCTCAGGGCTCAGAAATCGCTTCATACTACCAGATAAAAGCTCCTGGAAACGCAAAAAAGAGACCGTTCAGCGAAGCCCGGCGCAGATGCGGGAGAGCTCGGCAAACTCCTCGACGCCCAGGGTTTCCGCCCGGCGGGCCGGGTCGATCCCCAGGGTCTCGAGGGCTCCCAGGGTCGCCTCACGCGAAAGCCCGCTCGGCTCCAAGTGCTTGATGTTATTCCCGATGGTCTTTCGACGGTGGGCGAGAAGTCCGCGGACGAGGGAGCGGAAGAGCTTCTCGTCCACGGCCTTCTCCGGCTCGATGTCACGGATCTCGAAACGGAGAAGCGCCGAGACCACCCGCGGGCGGGGACGAAACGCGTCGGGCGGGATCCGAAAAAGGACGCTCACCTTGGCCGCGCGCTGGGCGACGACCGTGAGAAACCCGTAGGCCTTGGTGCCTGGCTTCGCCATCAATCGCTCCGCGACCTCGTTCTGGAACATGAGAACGAGCTCGCGGAAGGATTCGCGCGCGGCAAGGAGCCGAAGGAGGATCGGCGCGGCGGCAGAGTAGGGAAGGTTTCCCACGACGCGGAGCTTCCCCGGCCCGTGTGCATGGGCGAGGTCGCGGAAGTCGACCCGGAGGGCGTCGGCTTCGAGAAGCTCGACCCCCTCCACGGAGGAAAGAGAGCCTCGGAGCTCCTCCGCGAGTCTCCGGTCCGATTCGATGGCGACAACGCGCGCCCCGGCGCGGACGAGGGGAAGCGTGAGCTGGCCTTGACCGGCGCCGATCTCGAGGATCGTCTCTCCGGCGCGCGGAGCGATGGCCTGGACGATTCTCTCGACGTAGCGCTCGTCCCTGAGGAAGCACTGGCCTTTGGCGCGCGAGGGATGGAATCCCTGAGTCCTCGCGCGCGTCGCTCTCGACATGCGGGGAGGATAGCACGCGCCTCGCGGCGCCTCTGCCTTTGAGGCTTCGAGGTTGACGGGGTCTCGACGCGTTTGTTAGTTTGGCAAGTCATGCCTAATAAGCCGTTGACGTTCACGGACGCCAAATGGAACGAGGACGTCCTGTCTTCCCCGCAGCCGGTTCTCGTCGATTTCTGGGCGGAGTGGTGCGCCCCCTGCAAAATGATGGCGCCCTCGATCGAGGCTCTCGCGCAAGAGCTCGACGGGCGAGTTCGAGTGGGAAAGCTGAACGTGGATGAGAACGCGGGGACGTCGGAGAAGTACGACATCCGCGGAATCCCCACGGTCATGATCTTCAAGGGCGGCGAGGTCAAAGAGCAGGTGGTGGGAGTGACGTCGAAGGAAAACCTCGCGCGTCTCGCCGAAAGGCACATGACATGACCAATCGACGAGTGGTCATCATCGGGAGCGGTCCGGCGGCTTACACCGCGGCGGTCTACGCCGCTCGCGCGGAGCTCGAGCCTCTGGTCCTCGCCGGCTCCGGGATGGACACCCAGATCGGGATTCCCGGCGGACAGCTCATGCTCACGACGGACGTCGAGAACTACCCGGGCTTTCCCGAGGGCGTGACCGGTCCC
>Ga0209321_10002377_pt1 | contig 12655 bp, 19 predicted proteins | sample Rifsed16ft4_FD_184012 | JGI IMG/M metagenome (GOLD analysis project Ga0209321, IMG submission 184012) | Soil microbial communities from Rifle, Colorado, USA - sediment 16ft 4 - CSP-I_5_4 (version 2) | ecosystem: Environmental > Terrestrial > Deep subsurface > Rock core/Sediment | place: Rifle... | reverse complement strand
GAACCAATTTCAAACTCTATTTTTTGCCTTTCTATTACCTGAGGCGTATAAATATATAAAACCCTTGCATTAAGAATTCCCTCATATCCACTTGGCATACGGAATGTAAAATGCGCCACCCGAGCCAGCCTTGACGCCCAGACGAACTTGGGTTTATAATAAAGAGAAATATAACGAAAAACTTGAAATCGTCCTTTCTGTTTCCCCCACCGAGCATGTTGATGAAATCAGTCCGGATTTTCTTCAAACGCGCACCGCCAGATAATCTGCCAGAAAAGTAGAAAAACACCTCGTAGTTACTTTTTACCCTTTTAATGCAAGGGGGGGCATTAAAAATCCCCTTATTTTTTAAGGCGATCCTATCTCCAGTCTCTGGCACATGGATTGCAACTACTTAAATGCCGGAGGTGAACAATGAAAAACTTGAAACAGGCAATGACAATAATAGCCGTAATAGCGATGACAATTATGCCAGATTATTCATGGGCTGAGGAAATAATAAATATTACTGATATTCCGGATATGGTCTTTGAAGAGCCTATTTCCTTAACAGAGACATCAGAACTGACGGTTGAAGGGTATATCGGCGATTATTCCGAAACAAGGCTTGTTTACTCCTCGGAGATTGAACAACTTGCATCTTTAACACTTACAGAGGAAGAGGTTCTCAATGCTATCTACTCCCTTATGTCAAGCGAAGAGGATATACTCAAGACTACGGCCATTTATCTTGCCGGAATGCTTCGGTCTGCGGAATCACAGAGAATTATTTTAGATGCATTATCGGACAACAGCAGTATTGCCAGGGACGAAGCTAATTTCTTCGTTAATAAATCTCTTGTATCCAAAAGCAGTCTTACCTCCTTCTAATATCATAACTACCCGGTTGCGGCGGATTACCCTCCCACCCCTTCTTCCCGGCGCAACCGGGATCTTTTTTTACAGGGAAATATATCCATTTTCAGCAAGTTAGTGTATAATATTTTATATGAAATTCGTCCTTACAATTGCCGGCTCTGACCCCACAGGCGGCGCTGGCATACAGGCTGATCTGAAAACCATATCCACGCTTAATTGCTACAGTCTGAGCGCTATTACAGCAATCACAAGCCAGACTACCAATGGGATGAAAGAATTTGTCCCTGTGGACCCGCAGGCTCTTATGTCCCAGATACTTCATCTCTACAGGGAATTCAATATCTCCGCAGTGAAGCTGGGCATAATTGCTCTTGCTGAAAATGTAAAAAATGTAACAAAACTTCTGATCCAGAAAAAGCAGAAGAATATTGTTCTTGACCCTATTATATTCACAGGGACAGGCTTAAGAATCCTTGACGACAAGGGCATAGACGCAATTAAAAAACGCCTGATTCCGGAATCCACAGTTGTGACACCAAATCTTTTAGAAGCGTCCATTCTTGCAAACATGGATATAAATGGTATTGACGGCATGGAGAAGGCGGCAAAAAAGATTGCTAATATGGGCGTAAAAGCGGTTCTCGTCAAAGGCGGACATCTTGCAGGTGATCCTGTGGATGTGCTCTATAACAGGGGAAAAATTACCCTGCTGCCAGACAAAAGGATTCCAAAAGATATCCACGGAGCAGGGTGCGCACTCTCATCAGCAATTGCTTCATTTCTTGCTCAGGGTAAAAGTATTGATACAGCGGTTAAAATGGCAAAAGAGTTTACCTCTTCCTGCATAACTGCCGGATTCCGCGTCAGCAGAAAAGGGAAATTCCTTCTCAAACATTTCAGGGATTAATATTGGAGGAATCCTCAAACCTTGTGTATTCCTTCAGAAATACGAGGTTCACAACATCCGTAGGTCCGTTTCTGTTCTTGCCAATAATTACTTCTGTTATCTTGGATTGAGATTTAGGATTGTAAAAATCCTCCCTGTACAGGAATAAAATTAAATCCGCATCCTGTTCAATTGCTCCGGATTCCCTAAGGTGGGCAAGTTTGGGTCTTTCGTTCTGTTTCATCTCCGCCTGTCTGGACAACTGCGCCATAGCAACGACAGGAATATTCAGCTCCTTTGACAAGGATTTCAATGACCGTGAGATATATGATATTTCCTGCTCTCTTGTATCAACATCCCTGGGCCCCTGAACTAATTGAAGGTAATCCACAAAAATAATTCCAACATCGTGCTCCGCCTTAAGCCTCCGCGCTTTTGCCCGCAGTTCAAGTACGCTTATGGTGGAGGTATCATCAATGTAAATCGGCGCTTTTTCAATCTCTTTGGCTGCCGTGAGAAGCCGCTCTGCCTCTTTGTCTGTCAGGTATCCGGATCTTAAACGCTGGCTGTCTATCTTCGCATGGGAGCAGAGCATCCGCTTTACGACTTCTTCCTTGCTCATCTCAATAGTAAAGAAGCCAACCGGCACCTCCTGCTGAAGCGCCGCGTTTAACGCAATATTCGTTCCCAGGGCGGTCTTCCCAACGCTCGGCCGTGAAGCGATTATTATGAGATTTGCCGGCTGGAATCCTGACATTGAAAGATCAAGGTTCTTGTAGCCGGTGGAAACTCCGGTGATATGGTGCTTATCCTTGATCCTCTTCATTATCTCTATGAGAACTTGGGAGGTAACTTCTTTCAGTTCATAGTATCCCCTTTTGACCCTGTTCTCGGTGATTTCAAATATCTGTTTCTCTGCCTTGTCAATAAAATTGTCAACGTCCTTTACATCTTCCAGCGCTGTTGTAGCAATTTCAAGTGAAACATTTACAATCTTTCTCAGAACGGATTTCTCTTTTATAATCCTGGCATAATTAACAATATTTGAGGCTGCTGGCACAGAATCAACTAACTGCGACAGGTAAGCAGGACCTCCGACTTCATCCAGCTGCCCCTTCTTCTGGAGTATATCGCTTAGGGTTATTAAATCTGCGGGTTCACTTTTGGAGTAAAGGTCAAGTATCGCTTTGTAAATTTTAGCGTGGGATTCACGGTAAAAATCGCTGGAGTCAATTATCTCAATTACCTGATAAATATTGGTGTTATCTATTAAAATTCCGCCAAGGATTGATTGTTCTGCTTCTATATTTTGGGGAGGAACGCGGTTAAAAAAAACTTCTTCCTTTTTCGAATGCTTTAACTCTCTAATTGCCCCCGCCATCTCCTGATCCGTGCTTCTTAAGTTTTATCCTTTTTCACAACCAGGACCTTGATCTGCGCCTGAATATCCTTTGACAGTTTTACAGCGACAGTATACTCTCCCAGCCCCTTTATGGGTTCATCAAGTTCTATCAACCGTTTATCTATCCCTATTCCATCCCTCTTAAGCATCTCTGCAATGTCTTTTGCTGTTACAGAACCAAACATCTTATCCTTGGCGCCAACCTCCACGAAAATGTTGACCGATCTGCCGTCAAGGACCTGCTTCAAGGATTCGGCATCCTGAGCTATTTTCAGGAGCTTTTTATCGTTCCGCTTTTTGCTGTCATTGAACATGCGAACCGATGATTCAGTGGCAGGAAGAGCAAGATTCCTTGGGATCAGATAATTTCTCGCATAACCGTCCGCAACCTTAAGAACATTTCCCGCTTTTCCGAGCGATAATACATTTTCTATAAGAATCACTTCCATAAAATCCTCCAGGGTACTAATTTCGCGTTATCTGCCAACCGTAGACGTTTTCAGCGTTGTGTAAGGCAGCAGGGCAAGCATCCTTGCTCTTTTTATTGCAGATGACAACTCCCGCTGGTGTTTGGCACAGAGACCATTTATCCTTCTTGGCATTATTTTCCCCCGTTCTGTTACAAACTCCCTCAGTAGCACCGCATCTTTAAAATCTATCTTCAGGTTTGCATCTGAACAGAACCTGCAAAACTTTTTGGGTGGCGGCCTTCTTGAATATGTCGGCCTCTGAGCGTCTCTATTCATTTATCCTCCTTTTTAAAATGGAACATCCTCATCATCGGCAACCTCTGGCTCGTGCCCGGTATCTACTTCGGATTCTCCTTTTGCAGGTGGTTGTCCGAGAAATTGAACAAGATTTGCCACAACCTCAACCTTTCTCCGCTGCTGTCCGTCCTGAGCAGCCCACCTGCGCTGTCTCAGCCTGCCTTCAATCAGAACCTGACGGCCTTTGAATAGGTGCTCCTTGCATACTTCAGCCTGTTTTCCGAAAACAACTATATCAAAAAAACTAACCTCTTCCCCCTGTTTCCCATCTGGAGATTTTCTTGGGTTCACAGCAAGGCTCAACTGCGCAACCGGCTTGCCGCCTCCCGTATATCTCATATCAGGATCCTTTGTAAGCCTGCCCGTCAGAATAACCCTGTTATAATCCATTTATTCATCCCCCTCACAGAAATCAGGTTTTTACCTCTGCCTCTTGTTTCTTATCCTCCTGGATCTTCGTGGTCATAAAACGGAATACATTTTCCGATACACGGAGAATGCGTTCAATCTCATTAACGGCCTCCCGTTCTCCGGTAAATTCCGCTCTGACATAGATTCCTTCGGAACTCTTATTAATCGGGAACGCAAGGGTACGCTTGCCCCAGATGTCAAATTTTTCAGAGTTCGCGCCCTTGTCCTTCAGCGCCTGGGTTGCCCTTTCAATAATAGCCGTCTGTTCCACTTCGGAAAGAGAAGGGGAAAGAATAATAACTGTTTCATATTTTCGCATCTTGACCTCCCTATGGGTTCACAGCCCACCTGTTTTATGCAACAAATGAGCAGGGATATAATTTAGACTACTCTAAAGATAAATTAAAACTTTGTCAAGGGATATTTATGTTCAAAAAATTATTTGTAATTTTTATTCCGTTAGCAATAAACTCCCGCATAACCTCCGGACAGTTAATAATGATCAAAAATACCGCAACTGCAAGCACAATTTTCAAACTATGCATAAGAAAATAAGCATTCAATTGTGGAAGCGAGCGGTTGATTACGCCAAAGGCAATATCCGCAAGAAAAAAGATAATTGCAAATGGCAGAAATAACGAGAGAACCGCGGTGAAAAAGAATCTAAGGAAAATTAAAATGTAATCAAACCCTATACTGACGAGATTAAAATTTTCAAATAACCTCGGGAATACCCTTATGATCCCGGCTATAAAGAACTTGTAAGCGCCGGATGACAGAAAAAGGAAACAGGCAAGCAAGAAGAAGAGCATGCCGAACTGAGAAGTGTATGCAGACATGGAGGGATCCACGAGGCTAACCTGCGCCATGCCCCTCGCATCATCAGCCATCCTGCCGGCGGATTGAAAGACATGGAAAACGAGAGAGGCGAGCCATCCGATCAGAGCGCCACATGTCAAAACAAATAAAAATAAAATAATAAGCTTGTTGCCTGAAACATTTACAGAAACAACCCCGTAAAGCGGGAATGCGAGGGAAAAACCAACACAAATTCTCGCCGGAACAGGAAAGAGCCTGCTGCCAGTGAGCGGACCCAAGGACATCACGCCAGCCAAGCCGGCGCCTGCAAGCAGAAACCCCTGAATTTCTGCTCTGTTTATCTCAATTATGTTTAAAAATATATTTAAAGGCCCTTCTGTTACCATATGCAATATAAAATAAAAATGGGTAGAGATCATCCATGTGAAATAAGCACAAATATCTCCTGGGTAAAAATTAGTATCTTCTCAAAAATCCACTTGCCACAGAGGCCAATAACTATAAACATGACAATCAGCTTGGGAACAAAAGAAAGGGAGTTATCCTGTATCTGGGTAACCGCCTGAAAAATACTTACTGCCAGCCCAATCAGCATCGCAGGTATAATCACCGGAAGGGTAACAACAAGCGTAAGCATCAACGCCCTGCCGAGCAGGAATATTATAATTTCTTCTTCCATCACACCCTGTAGCCAAGAACAAGGCTCTTGGAGAGCAGTTCCCAGCCATTTACCGTTACAAAAAGCAGAAGTTTAAAGGGAAGCGAAACGGTCACCGGAGACAACATATGCATCCCCATTGAAACAAGTATGCTGGATATAAGCATATCAAACACAAGAAAGGGCAGATAAATAACAAAACCCATTTCAAATGCCTCCTTTAGTTCGCTTATCATAAAAGATGGAATCAGGACAATAAAACTATCCTCCGGCGGAAGCGGCATATTTTTTTTACTTCTCACCTCTCCTGCGAGTTTCCAGAACATTGCGGATATATCCGGATGGGAATTTTCGGAAAGGAACTGCTTCAACGGAGACATTCCGGCGTTCCAGCCCTTTTTAATAATTGTAAAGGCGTCTGCCTTCAAAGATATTACAGATTCATTTTCCATGCTGGTTTTAATCCTTTCTCCAACCGGAGACATTATATAAAGTGTCAGAACAAGGGATATACCCATAATTACTATATTGGGCGGAACCTGCGATGTCCCGAGGGCACTTCTTAGAATAGAAAACACAATAGAGATCTTAACAAAGGATGTGAGCATCATCAAAAAAATCGGGGCAATGGTCAATAAAGCAAGAAAGAAAAGAAGGTATGCCGGATTTTCAAATCGCATTATCATCTCCGGGCTTAACCTGTTCTACCTCTTGATGACATTCTCCAATAGGTTCGTAAAGCAATCTGATTCCAGCCGGCGATACCCCGATCATCAGACTCTTTCCGTCAGAATCAATAAGATAGATTGCATTTTTTGAATCAAGCCTTAGAACATTCTTAATCCTCATAGGACCAGATATTTTTAATGCCTTCTTCCTGTATAAAAACAACAAAAACCAGGCAATGCCGGCAAAAAAGAATACAAGCAAAAAGATCTCCATCATCCGGGTTATTGCTTCCATCACTCACCTCTCAACAGACAGAATTTCTACTCCAATTTCGTCCCCTAAATTTATAAGCCTGCCCCTTCCTATTATCTTACCGTTTGCCGCTATGAGCACATCTTCAACAGGTTTTTTCTTCAGGCTTAGAAGAATTCCGGGGACAAGCCTTTTCAATTCTGACAACCGCATCTTCATCCTTGAAAGTTCCACTGTTAAAGTAATTGGAATGCTGTCAACAATATCCGCAGATTTTTCCCCGCCCGCCGGAGCGCCGGCCTTATTCCCAGGGTCAACAATAAATTCTCCTGTATCAATATCAAACCCGCCAATGTCATCTCCGTTCTCAGACCTCAGCATAACCGCACCTCCAATTTTTCCATCATCAATTTTAATGTATGGTACGGGAAACAGGATTATTGATCCTGGCAAAAGGTCGTTCATTTTGCCAGCAAGGATTTCGGCTTCTGCAATTACAAAAACAAGCCATACCTCTGCGTCATCAAGCGCCCGGTTCTCTCTACTAATATTGCAATTTAAAATCTCCTGTATAAATGCTCCAGGCATATCAATTCTTACAAATCCCGTCTCATCATCAAATTTTATACTTAAAACAGCGCAGGGCTTATCCGGTGAAATTTTATTTAGTCCCAACCCATCCCATCTAATCTCATTAAACGGATGCACTCCGCGCAAGCAAAATAGAATCTTTATCATGAGGTAATCAAGGAATGCTATCTCAGCAGAAGTGAATCCTGCGTTGTTTCCACTGCCAAGCAGTGCAGTTAAAAGACTATTTATAAAATATTCGCTGAAAAACAGATTAATTCTTTCGTTCCGTGGAATCCAGAGCGCTGTTCCGCACAATTCGTTTTTACTATCAAGCGCAGCAAACTCCCGACCAGCAGGCGTAACTACAATATCTTTGTCTACGCCAATAATACCCTTGAGATTTACAGTAAAGCCTTCTCCGACTTGCGACAATAACATTGTCATTGCATTTATTTGGCTCCAATTCTTGTTATCAAATGATAATAACCTATCCATTTATCGTAAACGCCTCCACTCCAATCCCCCGAATCAGGAGTCCAGCCTTAATGATTTCCGAACATTCCCGGAAGAACTGTATTGCCTCTCTATCATTTGTCAATATCCGAATTCCCACTTTTCCTCTGGAAACCCTCTCAACCCGTATCCTCGTATTTCTGAAAATATCCTCCTTAATGGCTATATTCGCCTCTAAATTTCTTGAGGAATTTATACCTGAAAATATGCTGTGAATTACACTGGATGCGACCTTGTTCAGCATCAGCCTTTCTGGATATGTCTTATTGGCCTGATTGATTAAATCCGGCTCCTGATTTTGAATCGGGGGATAGGGCATTTTCTTAGTTTTTTCAGGTTGTTCGGAATACGGCTTATCCTTTTCCCCTCTGTTCTCTGCTGAAAACAATCTTTTTATAACATCTTCCTCGGCAGCTTTTTTATAAACAGAGATCCGGTGATAGCTTTTATGCCTGCCGTGTTTTGCGCCCAGCTTTTTTTTAATTATCCGGACACTGGATTGCCTGCTGATCTCATTGCTGTCCGTGTTTATTTTCAGTTCCGCCTCCTTTTGGCTAAAATAAAATCTTCTGTTTCCACTGCTGATTTCTTCTCCTTAAGCCTTCCCTCTGCCACGCTGAGCTTTTTTTGGTATTTCCTGAGCCCATTCACCTTTTCTGTTGCATTTTTATATTTCTTCTTAATGCCTTCAAGCGCCTCTTGCAGGCAAAGGCACTCTTCTTTAAGCCTCCCAATATCAGATCTGTATTTATCTATCCTGCCTCGTATTTCTGAATTGAACATACTGATACTTTCAATATTCATTGAAGATCGGATTTTCCCCTTTATAACTTTTTCCAAATCTTGCAGATATCTCTGTCTCTTATTAAATATCAAGTCTATGTCCGAATACCGTTTATCCAATTCACTTATTTTCCTGCTTGTCAATTCCTTCAGCATCTTCTTCTCTTCCTCAAGCAGACTCAGCATTTTTTCAATCCGGTATGCCATGGACCAGATCCCTCAGCAACTCCAAAGTTTTGGAAAATTCACATCGCTCGCCTGCTTCCTGCGTGAGGAATTCGCGTATATTCATCCTGTTTGCCACAGCAAAATCAATCAATGGATCGCCGCCGATATACATTCCAAGGTCAACCATGTCCCTTTTTGACTCATAACAGGAGTACATCTGCTTGAATCTTCTAACGATAATGTTCTGCTCTTCTGAAGTAATCATTGGCATAACCCTGCTTACACTGTTCAGGATATCCACTGCGGGATAAATCCCCATGGAAGCGATCTCCCTTGAGAGGATAATGTGGCCATCAAGAATTGACCGCACCTCATCGGAAATCGGGTCAGTAACATCATCCCCCTCGGCAAGCACAGTATAGAAAGCGGTTATTGAGCCCTTTGCACTATTGCCAGTTCTTTCAAGAAGCTTGGGCAACTCTGCAAAGACCGATGGTGGAAATCCCTGCCTGGCGGGCGGCTCTCCTGAAGCAAGGGCAACCTCCCTCAATGCCCTTGCAAACCTTGTTACGGAATCCATCATCAGCACCACACGTAGCCCTTGGTCCCTGAAGTACTCAGCGATTGCAGTTGCTGTGTATGCAGAGTTTACCTTCATAAGCGGCGATTCATCGGATGTAGATACAATTACTACGCTCTTCTTCATCCCATCTAATCCGAGAATATTCTCTATAAACTCCCGCACCTCCCTTCCACGCTCCCCAACAAGGGCAAGAATATTTACATCGCTCTCAGCATTCCTGCAGATCATACTAAGGAGGGTGCTCTTGCCTACTCCGGCGCCTGAAAATATACCCATCCTCTGCCCCTCGCCCACGGTAAGGAAGGCATCCATTACCTTTATGCCCATGGACAAAACAGATGAAATCTTCTTTCTTGAGAGTGGCGGGGGCGGTGCCGAAACAAGCGAAAGTTCCATCCTGTTTCCGGTCACCTTCCCTCTACCGTCAATTGGCCTGCCAAGAGCGTCAAAGATTCTTCCAGTAAGATCACTGCCGGTACGAATTGAAGAATGACCGTATTCAACCACTACGCTTGAATTCGCTCGTACGCCGTCAATACCACTGTATGGCATTAAAACAATCTCGCCTTTGTCAATTCCAACAACCTTTGCAGCAATTTTTTTACCATCAGCAATCACGGCGCAGATATCGCCAATCCTCGCTTCCGGAACCACTGCCCTCAAAAAAAGACCAACAGCAGATGTAATCCGGCCCCTTACCTCGTTTAGGTTTAAATCCCTAATACCCTTAATGTCAATCATGGAATCCCATTGCAGACTTAAGCCTCTTAAGCCTAACCAAAGGGCTGGGATCAATTTCTCCAGAGCCGGTAATTATTTTGCAGGAACCTGCTTCCGGATTTCCTGCGCTCTCAACCAGCACTCCTCTTTCCTTAAGGTTTTCAATAAATTTTGGAGATGCTTTTTGTATATTTTTAATATCGTTATCATTGAGCAGAACCCTGACAGAGCCATCCATTATTCCTGAAACCTCTTGGGTTATGATATTCATAATAAACTGATAATCCCGCTTTAACTCAGCCATAAGAACCTTTTCGCAGATGGGGAATATTGCATCTTCCATATCCTCCTCAACCTTCTGAAACAACCGCGTCTTTTCAACCAAGAAAGCGTCTATTAACTTTTTCAGCCTTTTTTCTCCATTTGCAATCCCGCTTTTTTTTGCCTTTTCATAGATTTTCTTTTCCTCTTTTTTTACCCTCGACATTTCTTTATCATATTTTTCTGTGAGTTTATTCATCTTCCTTTCAAAGACAGAAGCGAGTTCAATTCCCTTCGCAGAAAGAATTTTTGCTTCCCCTTCCAGAAGAGTCTGCCTCAGCGTTCTTCTGAAATCTTCTGAAATATCATTTTTGATCTTTGCGCTATGCACTTAATCCCTTCTTTATTCTCTTCAATTATCCTGAGCAGCCTTTGCCCAACCTCAGGAGAAACCTTCGCAAGAATGCATCGCCTGTCCATCTCATCCATCTCAATCATTAATGCGCCCAACAGCACAATGCCTGCAAAAAGCGGGTCCCTTCCACCAAATACATCCTTTTCCCCCGCCTGCCAGATCTTTCTCAAAAATTCCCCGGGATGCAGACCCAGCAGATATTTAAATTCGCTCTCCTCCTGCGGGACTGGCAATCCCTTGATAAATTCTCTGAACAGGACCGCACCAAAAACAGGCTCAGTATGATTCCAATATTGAGAAGATATCGCCAAAATCTCAGGGGGAAGAAATTCCCTTATTTCTGAAACAATCAAATCAGGCAGGAGATCCATAACGGCGGTAAGCACGCCGGACCTTTCCATCAGGAGTAACTCTGCAATCTGTGCAGGGTGAGCATAGTTGAAAAACCAAGGCAGATTGTCTTCAAGGGAATCAACTGAGGGAACCTCTCCGCCTTCCGGTATCGCCCATTGATAATGCTCGGATAGCGCGTCAAACTCACTGTCCAGATGAAGAAGAAGTGCCAATATCTTTTTCCTTTTCAGAAACTGCTCCATCTTTGTATTCCTCTATCTTCCCCCCTCCAAACTTTATCCATAACAGGATATTCAACGCACCTGAGAAAAGAAAAAGCGGCGCCATTGCCAGAAGAAGAATGCTTGTCTTTTGCCTCCGTTCCGAGATCACAGAGACCTCTTGTTTTACAGGAACCACCACAACCTTGACATTATCCTCAGTCAATCCCTCAACCCCGCCCGATACAATTTTCTTTATGTCATCTATCCCAAAAGCAAGTTCACCATCTCCTTCGGAAATGTAATTAATCAGAACAGAGGCTGTTGAGGGCGCAAGTTCTTTTTCAAAGACTCCGTTCTTCCTCATTACTACATGCACCCGCGCTTTTACCACGCCCTGGATCTCCTCAATCGTCCTTGCCAGTTCAGCATTCAACGAATAGGCTTCAAGGGCCTTCTCCGCGGTATGAGTCGGAAGGAATCCGCTTTTCCCGAATATCTCCATCACCCCGTTTGCCTTTATTGACGGCAAATTATTCTTCTCGGTAATTTCCAATGCTTTCTGAAAATTTTTATTCTTTACAATTATCCTCCACCTTGTTCCGGAATCAGAGTCCACTTTCTCTTTCCGGGCATTAATGCTTCCCCTGTTCAGCGCAACGATAATCCTGTTCGCCTCTCTCTCATCAAGATCCGTAAAAAGCTCCGATCTGCAACCTGTCGCAAAAAGAATTACAGCCAAAAGAATGATGGAAAGCAATGCCCTCATAATTCCCAATTTATATCTGGGTATTTACAACCTGTTTCATGCCGGATGTTCCCTTCTCCACAAGTTTGCTTATCAATTCCACTTCCCGTGTAAATTTGTAGACCCTTACCTGAAGAGCAAGCAATTCTTCCTGCGAAAGTTTCACCCCGCTCATAGAGATTTTTAGAATGTCATCCATCTTCTTCTGCCCTGTCTCAAGATTTTTGAATATATCGCTGAGCACCCGTCCACTGTCCAGCGGGCTTCGCACCTGCCGGCTTTTATCAATAACTCCACTTTCTATCCGGTTCGGTTCCGCGCCCCTGCTTTCTTCCACAGTTGTGTAATTCAACCCAGACACCATCTGCATCCTGGATTTGAAACCGCTGTCCTTCGTCTTTGCAACCTTGGCGCCGCTCAGCCCCTGACAGCCCTTTGCTCCTGAAACACCATTTATCATACAGACACCTCCCTGCAAACCTTTTCTACATGCATACCAAGCCTCTTCAACTTACAGTGGACATAGGAAACTTGAACAATCTACAGTAAAACTGGCGGCTTCATTCGGGGTATTGTATTCCGCCCAAAATGGGTCGCGAAAACTAATCTTCACCT
>Ga0209321_10002373_pt1 | contig 12661 bp, 12 predicted proteins | sample Rifsed16ft4_FD_184012 | JGI IMG/M metagenome (GOLD analysis project Ga0209321, IMG submission 184012) | Soil microbial communities from Rifle, Colorado, USA - sediment 16ft 4 - CSP-I_5_4 (version 2) | ecosystem: Environmental > Terrestrial > Deep subsurface > Rock core/Sediment | place: Rifle... | reverse complement strand
ATGAAGCAGCGCGGCGCCGTCGTCTCTGCATAGATAGATTTGGAAAACTATGAGTCGTTCCACTCTTACGTTTCTGCTTAAGGCCGTGGTGAGCCTGGGCCTGCTCTTTTTTCTCTTTGCTCAGATCGACGTGGCTCAGCTCCGCCGGGTACTGTCCTCGGCCCACCTCTCTTATCTGGCTGTCGCACTGTTGGGTTATTTTTCGGGCCAGATCATTTGCTCGCTGAGATGGGCCCTGTTGGCGCGGCCTTTGGGCTTTACGAATCCTTTTAAAGACTTCGTCATCTTCTACTTCATCGGCATGTTCTTCAACCTGTTCGCCCCAAGCACCATCGGGGGAGATATCGGCCGGGTTTTTTACCTGGCCCGGGGTGAGTCCGAGGAGCGCGCGAAAGGATGGAACGGCTCCACCGGCTCGGCTCTTGTCTCCGTGATCGCAGATCGGTTTATTGGATTCGCTGTCCTGGCATGGATCGGAGCGGCGGCCCTGGTGGTCTTTTCAACCTATACTCTCGTTCCGATCATTCGTTATCTGACCTTTGCGCTCGCCGCGGGCTTTCTCTTCAGTTGGATGCTGTTGCCTCTCTTCAAGCGGTTTCTCCATCGTAAGAAATTTCTTAAGGGCGAAAAGCTCCTGCTGGGACTGGAGGCCTACGCCAGTAACCGCCAGATCATCGTGCAGGCCATCGCCCTGTCCCTGATTGCCCACTTGATCCAGACCTGGATGCAGATCCTGCTGGGCCAGGCCCTGGATGTAGAAATCCCCTGGTCTTATGCTTTGATCATCTACCCGCTGGTGGGTACGTTTAGCGCGCTTCCCATAAGCCTGAACGGCATCGGCCTGCGCGAGGGCGGCTACCTGTTTTTGCTGCGGCAGATTGGTGTCAGCCCGGAAAAGGCCATTGCCTTTGGGATTCTCTGGTTCGCCATCATTGTCCTTGACAGCCTGGTCGGCGGAGTTGTTTTTATCGCGAAGAAGAGTCCCAAGCCCTCAGTCCTAGCTCAAGCGATAAACGATCAGACCAAGTAGCGGAGAAAAACCGTCGCCAGGCCCAGGAAGGAGAAGAACCCGAAGACGTCTGTAAAAGTGGTGCCGATCACGGCGGAGCCCAAGGCCGGGTCGAGTCCCAGCCACTTAAGAGTTAGGGGAATCAAGGCCCCGAAAAGCCCGGCGATCAGCCCCAGGTTAATGATCATGGCCAACATGAGGACTAGCCCTAGAAATGGATTTCCTTTCCACGCATAGGCCACCAGCGCCATGATGATGCCCGTGACCACAGCGATACAAACATTGACGGAAACTTCCTTGAGAATGGCCCGCCGGGCCGAGAAGAATTCCAGTTCTCCCAAAGCGATCCCCCGAACGACGACCGTGATGGTTTGAGTCAGGCCGTTGCCTCCCATGCCGGCCACAATGGGCATAAAGGTGGCAAGTGCGACTACCTGTACTATCGTGCCCTCAAAAAGCCCGACTACGGAGGCGGCCAGGATTGCTGTCAGTAAGTTAAAGACCATCCAGGGGAGACGCATTCTGAGGGATCGGCTGGCGGGAGTAAAAACACGGTCTTCCCCTACCAACCCCGCCATCTTATACATGTCCTCGGTGGTCTCTTTATCAATGATGTCGATGACATCGTCCACGGTGATGATGCCCACGAGCCGGCCCTCCTGATCGACGATCGGCAATGCCAGCAGCTCATATTTGGAGACCACACGGGCGGCCTCCTCTTGGTCCATGGAGACCTCGGCCCGAATTGGATCGGCGATCATCATTTCTTGCAGGGTGCGATCCTGCGGCGCGATCACCAGGTTACGGATCGGAACGACGCCTACGAGTTTGCCCGACTCTTCCACCACATAGAGATAGAAAAAGGTTTCCAGTTCTCCGCGTTCGCGGATCTTGTCAATCGCTCCCTGGGCGGTGGTGTTGGGCAAGAGCGCCAGGTATTCCGTGGTCATGATCCTTCCCACCGTCTCCTCAGGGTAGCTGATCAACTGCCGAACCTTTTCTCGGCTGTCCGGATCGATCAGAGAAAGGATTTTTTCTCTTCTTCCCTCGGGCAGGCTGTCAATGAAAGTGACCGCATCGTCTGGATCGGCGCGAGCGATCACGCGACTAACCTTTTCATCCTCGATCAGAGCCAGGATGTCTGGCAGCAGGTCGGGGGGAAGCTCCTTGAGAGTCTTGGCGGCCCGGCGGGCGGAAAAGAGAACGTCCAAGAGGACGCGCACCTCGGTCGGCTCCAGATCCTTAAAGAGGAGCGCAATATCGGCAGGATGGCTCTTGCCGATCATCCTGAGGATGCGATCCGGCGTCGCCGTGCGTAGCAGCTCGCGGACCGTTTCGTGATTCAGCACTGGGGATTTCATAAAATTTTTTCAGACAGGCCGTTTTTTCCTTTTTAACTGTTGCCATGAGGATTTGCAATCTTTTTTTCTGCAGTTGACCGGGTTTAAAGCTGGTTACGAAATCTGATATATTAGTTTGGCATATCTTCAGTAGGGAATAAGGAGGAACCCGATGTCGCAAAAGAGATATTCCTTTGGGGCCCTGATATCGGCAGCCATCGGCTCGTTTGTCTTGGCGGCGATCATCTTCCACACTCCGGTGATTGCGCCGGTTCTGGCTACCAATACCCCTCCCAGCGATGGCCGCTCGTTCTCTTTTTCCTCGATTGCGCGGAAAACCATGCCGGTAGTGGTTAACATTTCGACCACCACGCAGCGGCCCGGCCGAACAGGACCGGGCGGGGCCTTTGGCGGGCTGGATCCGTTGGAGGACTTTTATAACCGCTTCTTCGGAGAGGCGGTCCCTAGAGAAGCGCCGCAGCGCAGCTTGGGCTCGGGAATCTTGATCAGCAAGGAAGGCGAGATCCTGACCAATTACCACGTGGTCAAAAACGCGGATGTGATCAAGGTCAAACTCTCGGATCAGACGGAGCATGAGGCCCGGGTCGTTGGCAAAGACGAGAAGACCGACCTGGCGCTGATCAGGGTCGGAAAGGGACCGAGCAATCTGCCGGTGGCGCGCTGGGGAACCTCGGCAAGTCTCGATGTGGGGGACTGGGTCGTGGCCATCGGGAATCCCTTCGGTCTCGAGCTCACAGTGACTGCCGGTATTGTCAGCGCTAAAGGGAGGGTGATAGGCGCCGGACCTTACGACAACTTCATTCAGACGGACGCCTCCATCAACCCTGGAAACAGCGGGGGGCCGCTCATCAACGTGCAAGGAGAAGTTGTCGGTGTGAATACCGCTATCTTTAGCCAGAGCGGCGGTAACATCGGCATCGGTTTTGCCATCCCGGTTGATCTAGCAAAAAAAATCGTTGATCAGCTGAGGAAGAACGGACGGGTCGTGCGCGGGTGGTTGGGCATTCGCGCCCAGGATGTGACGCCCCAACTGGCCGCGTCCCTGGGGCTTACGCGCGGCGCCGGGGTTATGGCTGTGGTCACCGAGGTGGCGGACAACAGCCCGGCGGCAGAGGCCGGGATCAAGCCGGGCGATGTCATCCGGGAATTCAACGGCAAGCCGCTGCCGAAGAGTCAAGACCTCCCTTCTCTGGTCGCTGACACCCCTCCCGGCCAAAGGATTACGCTCAAGATCTTCCGCGAGAAGCTCGAACGGATATTCCCCGTGAAGGTCGGAGAGCTTCCCGAAGAGAGAGAGGTGGTCGCACAAGCCGAGGGGAAAGATGCGGAGCTCGGCGTCAGGGTGCAGAAAGTGACCCCTGAGCTTTCCCGACGCCACGGGTTAAGCTCGACCAAGGGAGTGATCGTCGTCGAGGTCAAGCCGGGCAGTCCGGCAGATCAAGCAGGGATCGAAGCTGGAGATGTTATCCGGGAAGTCAACCAGCGTCCGGTAAACACGGTCAAAGATTTCGAGAACTCCGTCAGGCAGGGCAAAAGAGGCGACCGGTTATTGCTGCTTGTGCAGCGAGGGGATAACGCAGTATTCTTCGCCTTGAAAAGGAAAGGGTAAGGAGGGCTTATGTTCGGACTCGGGTTTCAAGAGCTGTTGATTATCTTAATCATTGCCCTGATCGTCTTCGGCCCGGGGAAACTCCCCCAGATCGGGAGTGGATTGGGCAAAGCCATCCGTGATTTCAAAAAGGGAATCAGCGGCGATGAGTCGGAGGAGGGCGCCAAGGGGGAGAAAAACGCTAAGAAGGAAGACTCCAAAGAGCTCCCTCGCTGAGAGAGCTTAAGATCCGCTATGAGAGAGATCACGCAGAAATGGGGCTTCAAGGGTCTTTACCCTATCGAAGCAGCGAGTGAATATCTGGGGGGGCTTGGCCTTCTCTGCTATGAAGTGGTGCGATGTTTCCGCAAGCGATGGGAGGGAAGGCTGATCTTAGGGCAGATGGAGCGGATCGGGGTCCGCTCGCTGTCCATTGTGCTCCTCACCGCGGTCTTTACCGGCATGGTCCTCGCCCTGCAGATGGGCAATTATCTCACACGTTTTGGCGCCAAACCCTATGCCGGGAGGATCTTGGCGCTCTCGATGTTGCGCGAGATGGGACCGGTGCTGACCGCCCTTATGATCGGGGGACGCGTAGGGGCAGGGATCACAGCGGAACTTGGCTCGATGCAGGTCACCGAGCAAATCGACGCCATGCGTTCCTTGGGAATCAACCCGGTCCAGAAACTGGTCTTGCCCCGGCTGGCGGCCCTCATGATCATGCTCCCTTTGCTTACCGTTCTGGCCGATTTTGTGGGAGTAATGGGAGGTCTCTTCATCAGCGCGATGGAGCTCGATATCAGCGCAGATTTTTACTTGAATTCGATCATCCAGTTCATCAAATTCCAGGACCTCTTTAGCGGCCTGGGAAAGACCTTTTTCTTTGCCTTTTTCATCGGCATCATCGCCTGCTATAATGGACTACAGGTAACCGGCGGGGCAGATGGGGTGGGCCAGGCGACCACGCAGACAGTGGTGACCACCTCCATCACCACTCTCGTGTCGGACTTCTTCTTAACCAAGCTTTTTCTCCAGCTGTGAGCACTAACGGCTTCATCGAATGTCGGAACCTCTTCAAGTCCTTTGGTGAAAAGGCGGTGCTTCAGGGCGTGAATCTGACGGTGCAGCGGGGTGAGACCATGGTGATTCTGGGTGGCAGCGGTTCCGGGAAAACCGTCCTTCTCAAGCATATGAACGGGCTGATCGGTCCGCAGACCGGGCAGGTGTTTTTGGATAGCTTGGAGATATCCCGCATGGAGGAGGACGAGCTCACAGAAGTGAGAAAAAGAGTGTCGATGGTCTTTCAGAGTTGCGCCCTTTTCGATTCTTTGACCGTTGGGGAGAATATCGCCTACCCGCTCAACGAGCACGCGGCGTTGTCGCCGGCGGAGATCCGAGATAGAGTACGCGAGGCCCTCTCTTTAGTGGGTCTGGAGGGGAGCGAGGATCTCTATCCCGCCGAAATGAGTGGGGGGATGAAGAAGAGGGCGGCGCTGGCGCGCGCTTTGGTCTTAAAACCCGAGGCGCTGCTCTATGACGAACCAACAACCGGGCTCGACCCTGTGATGACCCATCGTATTAATCGATTGATCAGTGAGCTGCAAAAAAAACTGTCCGTCACCTCGGTCGTAGTCACTCACGATCTTCAGAGCGCCTTTGCGGTGGCGGATCGACTCGCCTTTCTCCAGAAAGGCCAGATCCGGCTTGTTGGCACGAGGGAAGAATTTCATGCATCTAAGGATCTTGCGCTGCATGAATTTCTTTTCAGCGGATGAGGGAGACTTTCGTATGATACCCACCCCGGCCCTGCAGATCAAGGTGGGGCTGCTGATCGTAACTGCCCTGATCGTTCTGAGCGGCACGATCTTTTTGATGGGCAAAGAAAGGCGCTTTTTCGAGAGCAAGGTGCCCTTCGAGATCCATTTTACCCGCACGATCGGCCTGCGGGAAGGCGCCCAAGTTACCCTCAAAGGCGTCCGGGTAGGCTCGGTCGAGGGCCTGACTTTTCCTTCGAACGTGGAAGAGAATTTTATCGTGGTTCAGGTCAAGGTGGTCGGGGAGGTGGCGCCCCGTGTGCGCAGGGACACGGTAGCTCGAATCCGCACCCAGGGGGTCTTGGGAGATAAGTTCATCGAGCTTTCAGGCGGTAGCCCACAGAACGAGCCTTTGCCCCCAGGCGGGCTGATCGCTTCCGTGGATCCGCTGGACTATGAGTCGCTCTTGGGCGAGAGCGGAGACACGGTTCAGAATATTGCCGCGGTGGCCAGTTCCCTCAAGACGATTCTGAAATCAGTAGCGGAGGGCAAAGGATTGCTCGGACAGATGGTTGCTGCGGGCCATGAAGCGCAATGGAATGATACTGCCAACAATCTCCGCTCTGCCTCAGCATCCTTAAAGAACGTTCTCCGATCGGTAGAAAAAGGGGAGGGGGTCTTGGGGCAACTCGTGCAAAATAAAGAGGCGGGGCAGGCGATCATGGAGGATTTAAAGGTCGGCTTAAATCAGTTGCGCAGGGCATCCGAGTCCTTGCAAAAGACCACGCAAAAAATCGAGCAGGGGGAAGGAACCCTGGGGACGCTGATTCAAGATCCCCATGCCGGAAAGGAAATCCTCGCCAGCCTGCGGCGCTCCACGGCTAACCTCGAGAACGTCACCCGCCAGCTGCGGGAAGGTGAGGGTATATTGCAGAGACTGATGAGCGATAAACCGTATGCGGATCGCCTTCTGGGACACCTGGAGCAAACTACCAAGGATCTGGCCCAGATCACGGGGAAGATCGACAGGGGTGAGGGGACCATTGGCGCCCTGGTGAACGATCCCCAGCTTTATCAAGAGGCTAAGGGGTTGGTGGGCGACGTGAAGGGGAGTTGGCTTTTTTCTATCTATCGATTCTTCCGCAATCTGGGTTCCCCCGGGGGCGATGCACCGGCGGGCGAGACGCCCAAAGGGACAAAGAAGCAGGAAGAGTAAAGATCAAAAACTATTAGGAGCTTGCCTATGCGCTTTCTTCCGAGAGACGAGAAGTTTTACGATTTTTTCGAGGCCAGTGCCAGAAAGGTGATGGAGGGGGCCACGCAGCTGGAAGACTTGATCCGGGATTTCAAAGAGGTCCAGGTGAAAGCGAAGAAGATCAAAGACACGGAGCACGAAGGCGACGTGATTACGCATGACACGATTGAAATGCTCAATCTTACCTTTGTCACCCCTTTGGACCGGGAGGATATTCACAATCTGATTACCTCGCTGGACGATGTCCTGGACTATATCGAGGCATGCGCCGAGCGTCTCAGTCTCTTCAGGATCGGCAAGACCAACGAGGAGGCCATCCTTCTAGTAGGCGTTCTCGTCAAGTGCGTCAAGGAGTTGGGAGAGTCGGTCTTTAAGTTGCGGCGCTTGAAGGGGGCCGATTCCATCATGAGGAACTGCGTCGAGATCGGTCGTCTGGAAAACGAAGGCGATTATGTGTGCCGGGCGGCGGTGGCGAAACTGTTCGAGCCCGGGAGCGATCCTCTTGAAGTCATCAAGTGGAAGGAGATCTACGAGACCCTGGAGAACGCTATCGATCGGTGTGAGGACGTGGCCAACGTCCTGGAAGGGATCGTGCTCAAGAACGCCTAAGCCCCGCGGTGACCGTTTTGCTGATTGCAGCCTACCAGAACCGTATAGAGAGAGAGCTTGGAGGGCTTGTAGGCCTTTTCTACCTTGAGTTCTGTCGCCTCGATAAAAGGCCGGAGTCGAAGATTGGTGCGCCATCCGAGTCGCCGGGTCACCGGATCCAAGATCTCGGTCAGGAATCCCAGCAGCGGAAAATCGCTGGTAAAATGGTTCACGATGACGATTTTTCCTCCCGGACGGCAAACTCGTTTCGCTTCTTCTATCATCCTGACTGGGTCGGGGACCACCGTGACTACGTGAAAGGCCATCACGTAATCGAAGCTGTCGTCCGGGAACTTCAGCTGGAGGGCATCCATTTCCAGGACTTTTAGGTGGGTCCACCCATTCTCAAGGATCTTTCCCTGGGCGCGAGCCAGCATGTCGGGCGCCAGATCGATTCCGGTCACCTCGCAGTGAGGGGGATAAGCGGGAAAGGAAGTGCCGGTCCCGGCCCCTACTTCCAACACCTTGGCGCCACGGGGAATGTCGAGGGATCGGATAACTTGTCTTAAGCGGGAGGAAAAAATCTTGCCGAATACTTTGTCATAAAGAGGTGCGAAGTCCGAGTAGAGCTTACTTTCATGCGCCTCTATTTCACTCATGATTCCGACCTCGGACCTCGATGTCCATCTTGATGGGAATCACGCGACTCCGATTTCCCTGGTTTGTTTTTTGTTGAATGAAGAAATGTCTCTCTTGCGAAAACGCCATTGCTTGCCCTTCTTGAAACCGGGCAGTATGTTTTTGCGGGCAAACTCGTTCACCGTGTCAGGGCTGAGATCCAGGATCCTGGCAACATCCCTGCTGTTTAGCAGATCCTCTTCTCTTTCCAATATCATAAGGCCCCCCTCCAGAGACAATCTTCCCATGCCCAATGGCACAAGTTGTGTTTTTGTAGCAAGTTAGCCGGATGCTGTCAAGGCAATGCTTGCCTGCGGCTTGCGCCTGGGTTGAACTTCCTTTAGCATGAATTGAGATACCCTCTTTGCCCTATGAAGAAAGTCTTCAAAATCGTTGGTCTTTCCGCGATCGCTTTAGCGCTTTTTATCGCTGTCCTGCTTTTTTCCCTTTACCATCTTATCCAGGTCGGTGAGTTTCGTCAATTCCTCATCAGCGAAATTGAAAGGCGAACGCATTTGAAAGTTAGGGTGGGTGAAGCGGAGTTGCAGATGGGGCGCGTCGTGGGTATTTCCTTCCGCGATATCGCTTTGATCGAGCCTGACAAGGACCGTCCCGTGATCACGGCTGAGAAGGCCCTGATACGGGTAGCCCTGCTGCCGCTGTTAGAGCGCAAGATGGTTTTTAACGAGATTCGTTTTTATCGCCCGACATTGAGGGTTGAGCGGGACGAGCAGGGAAAAATTCCCTTACCCGGTTGGATGGCCCAGCTTCCCTTCAGGAAGCAGGCCGAAGATCAATTCACTCTGGATCTGCACGAGATCAAAATCGAGAAAGGGGAGGTCCTCTTTGCGGATCCTCAACCGGAGGCCAACCGCGCCTCTACCTACCTGCGGGACTTGGAGCTGACCATCCGCCGCATCCGGGCAAGCGATCTGGCCCGTTCTGCAGCGGAGGCCTCGCTGAAGAGCGCTGCTCGCGAAGAGGGAAGACTGGCGGTGGAGTTCGGCTTGAAGACGGCCATGGAGCAGCAAGGTGATGGTTCCAGGGTCCAGCTCATATCCAAGGGAAAGATTCTTTTTCCGGAGGCCGGTCTTGATCTCGGCCAAGCATGGTTGGAGGCAGAAACCCGGATGGAGGGTTTGCCCGCGAGTCTGGTGCGGGAATATTTTGCCCGGCTGCTCCCGGTCCGAGGCGTCCGCGGGATCCTTGCCCCGACTCTCCGCTGGCAGGGAAGCCCGGCCCAACGACTCCGAGTCCAGGGGCAGATAGACTTCAAAGAGCTCGAAGTTGACGCGCCCGATATCTTCGCCGGCCCTGTTTCCCCCGGAAGCGGCCAGCTGCAATTGGAGATGGAGTGGACACCCCAAGAGATTCGTTTCCCGCGTCTCGAGATCCACTCCACGGAGATCAATTTATCTGCGCAGGGATCCATGCGCTCCTTGGGAGAGAAAGAACCGTTTCTGGAAGTCAACCTCACCACACCTTTCCTGCCGCTCGTTCGGGTACGGAAATACGTTCCTTTGAAGGTTCTCAACTCGGCCCCGTGGGAGGTTCTGGTAAAGGGAGTGAATCAGGGAGAAGTGAAATTGACGAAGGCAGGAGTAGGCGGCCCCCTTTCCGGTATCCGCCGTATGTTTGAGCCCGGCTTCGAAAACACCCTGTGGCTGGATGCGGAGGTTAAGGGGATGGGAGGCAACTTGCCTGGAGATCATCCTCTCCCTCTGCGGGGTATCAGCGGGCGGATCGTGCTGGAAAAGGGGGTTCTCTATTACCGAAATTTCAAGGGTATGGTCGGTCTTTCGCGCTTGGCGGAAATCGAGGGAAGTCAAAAAGGGATACTTGCCGGTCGCAAGTATCTCGAACTGCGGGTAAAGGGCGAGGCCGATCTCCGGCAATTACGGGACCAGCTCAAAGCGGGATTTATTCCCGACCAGGCGGCTAAAGCGGTTGCGGTCCTGCAGGAATTGAGCGGAAAAGGGAGGTTCGGGCTGTTGTTGCGCACGGACTTTGCCTCCTCACATCATTATGAAGGTCGACTATCGCTGGAGAATGCGCGCCTGCGGATTGACGATTTCTCCCTGTCTCAGGTCAAGGGGGAGCTATCCTTTTCTCCGCAGGAGATCCGCGCTGAGAAGGTCAATGCCTTGCTGGGGGGTTCCCCTGTGCTTATCAGAGTTGCCCTCCGCAACTTATCCGAAAAGCCGGTTTTTGACCTGAGCGTTGATTCTTCCGGCGTCAAGGCAGGTGAGGCGCTTCGCCTCCTTCTTTCCCTGGGATCCCCGCAAGATGCGGGGACCATCCGCGGCAGTCTCCGCTATCAGGGCTCTTTAGCCCCTTCCGGGGAGCGGAATCTCACCGGATCGTTGGAACTGATCGGAGTTCAGATTCCGCTTAAAATATTTCGGCAGCCTTTCCGCGAGGTACGCGGGAAGGTGATACTTGATGGCAAGGGCTTCGATTTTCAGGGTGTTAGAGGTCAAGTAGCCGGCTATAGAATTGATCTCGCCGGTCGGTGGAGATATCTGGAAAAACCTCAACTGACTTTCACTCTCAACTCCCCCGAGCTGGACATCGCCACCCTCTTGCCGCAAGAGGAGCCGCGCGGGAACGATTGGCAGGATCGCCTCCAGGTGAGAGGCAGAATGAACATTGACAAGGGGAGATACGAAGGCTTTGAATTTACCGATCTCAAGAGCGATCTCACATTAGATAAGAGGGTGTGGCGTCTGGAGAATTTTTCCGCCAAGTCCCAGGGCGGTACAGTTCAGGGCACGGGCGCTTTTATCGATGCCGCCGATGGTCTGCGCTTTTCCCTGGAGCCGAAGGTCCAGGGGGTTCCTGTTGAAGGATTTCTAAAATGGTTTGACACGGGCACCAGGGAGATCACAGGGAAGGTCAACCTTGCCGGCAAGTTCGAGTCCCAAGGGACAACCGGGGCTGAGAGGAAACGAAACCTATCCGGCAATTTCCAGCTCGAGATCAAAGACGGTATGGCCCGACGCCTGCAGCTGTTGGTCCGGATTCTCAATGTCATGGATCTGACGCGATGGTTCTCTTTCCAGTTGCCGGACCTTAAACAAAAGGGGATCCGTTTCCGCAGCATCACGGGAGACTTCAAGGTGAAAAACGGCATTTATTCGACGGAGAATTTAATCGTGGACAGTGACGACATCAGCATCACCGGCGCAGGCCAGGTAGATGGCCCCAACGACGCCATTGACGCCGTTCTCGCGTTTCGCCCATTTCCGAGGATAGGTTCCGTAGTGAGCTACATACCGTTGATCGGGCCCGGGATCGCGGGCATCAAGGATTCCATCATGGTGGCGAGTTTTCGTGTCCAGGGACCGGTGGACGATGCGACCATTACTCCAGCCCCTTTGAGCACGCTCTCCGAGTTCTTTTTCAGCGCCCTCAAAATTCCCCTAAAAATGATCCCGCTCCCGAGCGGCGAAAAAAAATGACCTGGCAGCTTACCCTTTACAGCAGGAAGGACTGCTGTCTCTGCGAAGAGATGAAGGGGGTGGTGAGGCAGGTGGCTGGCCGGCTCCCCTTGGAAATGGAAGAGATCGATGTGGATAGCGCTCCCGACCTCCAGGAGAAGTACGGCAACGAAGTCCCCGTTCTCTTCATCAACGGCCGCAAGGCCTTCAAGTACCGGGTGACAGTCAGCGAACTGAGAAAGAGATTGCGGAGATAGCCCCAAAAAGAGCGATCCGCCACACATTGGAATCTGCCTGCTGAACCTTTGGGCTTGTGGTATATTGCGAAAAAGGGGGTCAAGTCTGCTCTTGACTCTTAGCTCTGCCCCTGCTATCTGTTCCTCCCATGGCTAGACCCTTGCGCATCGAATACCCCGGCGCTTACTACCACGTCATGAACCGGGGACTGGCTCGCAGGAACATCTTCCTCGATGATAACGACCGCCAACGCTTCTTAGGCTTGATCGGTGAGACCTCAAAGTTATGGAAGGTAGAAGTCTACGCCTACTGTCTGATGGCCAACCACTATCACCTGCTGGTACAAACACCCGGCGGTGGACTTTCCAGAGCGATGCGTCATTTGGACGGGGTTTATACCCAGAGATTCAATCGAGCCCACAGACGAGATGGTCCCCTATTGCGGGGACGCTACCGAGCCATTCTTATAGATGCCGAAGAGTATCTGTTGGCCGTAGCCCGCTACATCCACCACAATCCCGTTGATGCGGGGGTAGTGTCCGACATCGGCCAGTATCGTTGGAGCAGTCATTACGGTTATCTTAACAAGAGAGAAGCCCCAGAGTGGCTGAATACCGACTCCATCCTATCGCGATTTGGCCGGGGGCGAAGCGCTCTTATAGAATATCAAAGCTTCATGCACTCCAAAGTAGAGAAAGAAATTGAGGAGTACTACCGCAAGCCGTACTTCAAGCCGGTATTGGGCAGTAAG
>Ga0209321_10002371_pt1 | contig 12664 bp, 12 predicted proteins | sample Rifsed16ft4_FD_184012 | JGI IMG/M metagenome (GOLD analysis project Ga0209321, IMG submission 184012) | Soil microbial communities from Rifle, Colorado, USA - sediment 16ft 4 - CSP-I_5_4 (version 2) | ecosystem: Environmental > Terrestrial > Deep subsurface > Rock core/Sediment | place: Rifle... | reverse complement strand
AAAAAAAGAGTCCAAGAAATCAAATATGTTTTCGGGGAGTTTAAATTCCTCAATCTTTATTCCTTTGGGAAGAGAGAAGAGGAATTCTTTCTTTAAAGTATCCTGGTGGTAGATAACCAAATTCCCTTGTAAGGTCTTGGTTTTCCCTCTTAACCAGGCGATGTCCTTTTTCCCGAGAGTGGTGGCCTTTTCCAAAACAAACAATCTTTCTTTCTGGAAAAGAGATTCGCTGGTGAGGGTTTCCTGAAGGGAGCCTTTATCGGCGGGCTCTATCCGAACTATTTCCCACCCGCGGGAATGGGCAACGTCAATAAATTTCTCCAGGCGCTTTAGGCTTTTGCTTACATGGTCCCCGTGCAGGACTATGATATTCATCGCCGCCTATTATACAGCGCAATTAGCGTTCTTACTTTATCTTCGAAGTTTCTTTCGCCGCGCCTGATGTGGGGAATTAGGCTTCCCGAGAAATTGCGGGGAATGTGGGTCATCTCGTGCAGAAGAACTTTGTCCTGTTCGAAGGCAGGAAGGCTGTCGTACTTTTCCGAAACAACCTCGATTACATATGCGGGCTGCTCTCTTAGGGCCTTCTGCCAAATCCGGGAAAATCCCCAAATCCGCGCATAGGCTCTGGTTTTGGCATCTGTGCTCCTAAAACAAAAAATCCTGGATTTTCTAATCCAGTCTATATCCAGAGTATCGGCCAAAAAGCTTACTCTTTTTTTGACATCAGGAGCCGATACCCACTCAATCGCCCCTCTTTTATGAGAGTTTATAAATCTCGGCACCTTCTCTTACTTCCTGTTCGACCTTAAGTCCGACGACATCACCTTTCTTGGCCGAATCAATTTTTTCGTGCTCGACCTGCATCGACTCGACCGTTTGTTCAAACAAATCTTCTCCGCCTCGCACAAATTTTATTTTGTCACCAACAGCCAAGGCTCCATCAAGCTCTGATACCGCAACTCCAATTTTGTCGTAATAGTGTGTAACTTTTCCTACTTTAAAATCAGCCATTCTTCTCACCTCCTTTTAATTTTATCGCGTGGCATAAAGCCACCGCCAATGCATCGGCCGCATTGTCAAAATGTGTTCTCTTTTTAGCTTTGCTTCTGACCTTTGCCCCCAAAACTTTTCTTAAGGCCCTTTGCACCATTATCTTATCAGCCCTGCCGTCCCCGGCAATAATCTTCTTTATGGTTCCGGGGGCATACTCGACTACATCTATTTTACTTCTTGATGCAGCAAAAATCATCACTCCCTGGGCCTGGCCGACCGCCATGGCAGTTTTGGCATTGGTTGCAAAAAAAAGCTTTTCGATGGCAACGATGTCCGGGGAAAACTTTTTCAAAATTGAAGTTACTTGTCCGAAAATATTCTCCAGCCTTTTACCGGTCGTTCCATTTTTGTCCGTTTCAATAAGTCCGAAATCCAGGGCCTCAAATTTGTTTCCTGAAACTCTAATCAGCCCGAATCCCGTGGTTGCGGTACCGGGGTCTATTCCCAAAATCAGCATCCTTAGATTATATACTTACTTTCTCTTTTTCTGAAAGAAGGCCAGATAGGCTATCTCCAAAAGCCCTGCGGTATTAATTATAAGAAGGGCAACAAACCAATATTTCTGACTTCCTCGGGCTGCCCTCCACAAGGCCAATCCCTTCCAAAACACTGACCAAACAATAACGACAATCAATAAAGCTGTAGGAAAGTTGGCAATTGGTCCATAGAGCAGTTCTTTGTACACATTCATCACCCCGATTCTTAACTTTTAGTATATAGAAACGAACACGGGCAGGTCAAAACCTAAACAATCTCTCCGAAGAGAAAGAGTCAAGGCATTCAACCTGCCCGGTAAGTTGCTGAACGAGGGCCTCGTGAGAGGAGACGCCGCAGTTTCAGGCGCATCACGAAACCCTCGCCAGGGCAACCGGAGTTCTTCCGTGAATTCTCCGGTCGCCAACGCGTCCAGCCGAGGACTCGAACCTCGAACCTCCCCAGTTTCGAATTAGCCGGGTGCTCTGCCGAATTGAGCTAGCTGGACGTGGACCAGGGGCACTGTGCAACGGGAACTCGACCCTTAGGTTGGGTCTTGAGGGTGAGGCGCTCACGGATAGTTGGCCTTCGGCCCTATTCGTTCCCCCACAACAGTACCCCTGGTATTCCGGTCCGGGAGCGTAAGAGCAGCACTTCGCGTGCTCGAACGACAGCCCGTCCGGAAGTGGGCGCACCTCGATTTGAACGAGGAGTTTCGGGTTATGAGCCCGAACGGGTAGCCAAGTTCCCTCATGCGCCCAACTTCTTAAATTGTCAATCTGCAACGAAAGCAGAGCCAGTATTATATTTATAGCAAATCTGAGAGTCAAGAAGCTAGATTAGTTGTAGTTGACCAGAAGGAAAATCTTGGCTTTGGTTTTGAGTTCCTGTATCCATTTGGAGTATTCGCTATTTAGTCTCTCCTGAAAAAGCTGGGCCTTTATATCGTCTTTGACCTCTTCCAGCGTCTTGCCCTTTTCGTAAAGGTCTTTGTTTTCGTTAAAGTAGGCGGAGATTTCTTCATCCGTGATTGTAATTTTATTGCCGAGTATCGCCTCGACCATCAATTGGATTTTAATCTGGTCGGTTAGATCCGCCCGGGTTTGCCCCCGCGCCGAAAGCGCATCGTCCAAGGTTAGGTTTTGGCCCTTCAGGGTATCTTCTATCTGGGTCAATTGTTTTGAAACTGCATCCTCATCTATTTTTACACCCTGGCGCTTGGCTTCCTGAAAGATAAGGCTTCTTTGTATCAAGGTGTCCAATATCTGCGACCCGCCCTGTTTTTCAAGCTCTTTTAATACCTTTATGCGGCTTATCGGAGTGCCGTTAACGAATGCGGCAAATAAAAGCGATTTCCCCAGGGCCAAGACAGCGGCCACGGCCAAAATCGCCAGAGCCACTCTAAACCTTTTGTTTTTAAAGGATATTAGAAGTCTTAGTCTTGCCAGGAATTTTTTCATTCTTTTTTAGTCTACTCGCTTCCTTATTTGTTGGCAAATATTATCGCATTGGGAAGATTTCTGCCAGGTCCAACCTTGTATCCTCCGTACCAAAGAGCAACGGAGCCTCCTCCGTCCAAATTCAAAGCGTATGAGGCGCCCAGACTTTTAAAAATATGGGCCAAATCGAGCATATCAACACTGCCTGCAACTACCAGATAGACAATATTTCCCCTGATACCTATTCCTCCTTTTGTTCCTTTGGCCCTTTGCTTGTCGGAAAGGGGAAACTGGTCGGCAATAACCGCCCCGCCGTCCAAAAGCCCGGGGTCGTTAACGATGCCGGCGGAAAGGCCGCCGCCAAATGAATTGGCATTTCGTAGAAAATGCATCCCTCCACCGTCGTAATAGACAATCGAGCGGTTATTCCAAAAAAGATTTCCGCCGTTTATCCATTTTCCAAGGCGGCTATTGTAAACCGGAAAATCGAATGAATTCTTTTTGCCCGCACATTCGGCATAATCTGCGGGGCAAAAGTACGTTCCGTGCATTCCGGCATAACCTCCGTTTCTGGAAATATATTCTGAGAGGGGGAGCGTCGGACAGTCGTTTCCGCAGTCCCCCTCGCTGGCCGTATCCGTAATCATCTTTGAGCCCCCCATGTCAATCGAAACCAAATTAATGGTAAAGTTGCCCCTTTCAGTGGCAATAGTAATTCGGGAAAAGCCGGTACCGGCCGGAGCCGAAGAAACGACATTCGGACTAGGGGTGGGACTTTTGGTTGGAGAAGGAGTGGATGAATTTTTGGGAGTTGCTGTCGGGGTTGGAGACGGGCCAGGAGAAGCTTCCTGGGTCGGAGACGGAGAAGGAGTTGCTTCCTTCGTTTTCGGGAAAAAACCACTTTTTCCGATAATCAGAAAGGATACGAGAAGAACAATAATTAAAAGCGGAAGAAGCCGAATAAAGCCGTAGTTATGCCGGGCAGACAACATAGTTTATATTCTATCCATTTACCGAGCCGATTTCACCCAGTATAAATTCGGGGCCGTGTCCCGGGTAAACTATTGTCTTTGGGGAAAGTTTCAAAATCTTTTTAACGGATTTTTTCAGCTCCCCGGGGTGGGAATAAGAAAAATCACATCTGCCGGTACTACCGTCGGCAAATAGCAAATCCCCGACAAAGGCCAAGCCCTCCCCCACCAGGCAAACACTTCCCGGGGTGTGCCCCGGAGTTTCCATAACCGCCAAAGCGGATTTGCCCAAGATAACTTTTACCCCGTCTTTGAGATCTTTATCTGGCGAAGGAAGTTTTAAACTCTCAATCTTGGTGAAATGCTTTGAAGTTTCGGCGGAGCGCTTTAAAAGAAAACCGTCTTTTTTGTTTGCCAGGAAAGGAATTTGGTAAATAAGCTTCAGGTCTAAAATTGCTCCTACATGGTCGAAGTGTCCGTGGGTTGCGATAATTTTTTGGGGCTTAAGCTCTAAATCTTCTATCTTTTGAATTAAAAAATCCGCCTCGTCCCCAGGGTCGACAATAACTGCGTCTTTGGATTTCTCGTCAAAAATAAGATAACAGTTTGAAGAAAGAGGCCCGAGGACAAGCTTTACTACTTTAATCATTTAAAGTTAACCCGTGAGAATTATTTTTTCTTTTTGCGGGTCTTCTTTACCGGAAGGATTTCTCTCTTGGCTGTCTTTGTATAAATTTCTTCAACCTGCCTGGGGGCTTTTTCGCGGGTAAAGTAGAGCTTGGCGTGTCTGACGGCAGAAGTTCCTTTTTTGACCTGTTCTATTTTCTCGATGAGGGGGGAGGCTAAGGGAAAAATTCTTTCTATTCCTACAGAGGCTTCACCAATTCGCCTGACCGTAATGCTCTTGCCGTTTTCCCGGTTATTGATGCCAATAACCATTCCCTCAAAAATTTGAGTTCTTTCTTTGTCGCCCTCTTTTATTTTTTGGTGAACGCGGATTTTGTCCCCGACGCCAAATTGGATCTCTTTGTGGGTGGTTGTAAGTGACATGAAGGCCTATTCTACACCAGATACGGCTTCTTTCTCAAGAACCTCCGCGATTTGCCTCGCCAGCTCCTCGGTCCACGCAATCTTAAAAGGCAGAGTGATTTTATGGCTGTTCCCGGCAAAAACCAAAGTCACCGACATTTCACCGGGGCTGGCCACCAGAAGCTCCTTTAACTTTCCCAAATCCTCCCTTTTTATTTCCTCAGGAACTCTGATAAAGACATTCTTTTCTGCCTCTGCCATTTCCTCTCCGGTTTTTATTGACTCGACAAGTATTGTTGGCGTTTCTTCCCTGGAATCAACGCGGCCGCAGATGAGAAGGGGCTTGTAGTCAACCCAATAATTCCTGGTGGCTCTGAATATCTTGGGGAATACAACCAGCTCGAGGCTCCCGGTATCGTCCTCAACCCGGACAAAGGCCATCTCGGCCCCGGAGGCGCGGGTGACAACAATCTTTATTTCCGTGACAACAGCCGCGATTCTGACATTCTCCCCGAGATTTTCGTGGGGAGAAATTTCATAGATTTTGTGGGTGGCCTCGTGCAAAAAGGGAGTAATGAGTTCCCCCAGGGGCTTGGCGGAAAGAGAAAAACCCAGAAGCTGCCTTTCTAGGCTCTGGAGCTCATCCTGGGTAAATTCGCTGACATCGGACCTTAAAAGCGGGGCTATCGTTTCTTTTTTGATATCTCCTTCTGCGAATAAATCCTGCTGTCCCGGCCCAGCTTTGGGGCGGGCCACCTTGTTTCTGATGTCGTCTATCGAATAAAGGAGGGCCGCTCTTGGGCCGAAGGCGGAAAGGCCACCAACCTTTATCAGGCTTTCCAAAACTCTTTTATTCACCCTGCGGCTGTCAACCCGAGCGATAAAGTCCGCGAATGAAGAAAATTTGTCTTGGTCTCTTGCCTCCAAAATTGCGTCTATTGCCGCCTGGCCGACATTTTTGATGGCCGAAAGCCCGAATCTTATGGCTCTTCCGTCCAAAGAGTCCTTTTCCGAAACAATTTTAAAGCCTACGTCGCTTTCGTTGATGTCCGGCGGGAGAACCTTTACGCCGATACGTCTGCACTCATTCACCGCAGCCGATATTTTTTCGTTGTCGTTTGATTCGGCGGTTAATAGGGCCGTCATATACTCAACCGGGTAGTTTGCCTTCATATATGCCGTCTGGTAAGCAAGCATTCCGTACGAGGCGGCGTGGGCTTTGTTAAATCCGTAGCCCGAGAAAGGTTCTATCAGTTTAAAAAGCTCCTCGGATTTTTCTCCGGACATTCCGTTTTTGATTGCCCCATCAATGAATTTCTGTTTTTGCCTATCCATCTCGGCCGGGATCTTTTTGCCTACGGCTTTTCTGAATTTATCCGCCTCTTCCCAGGTGTAGCCCGCGATATTTATGGCGGTGGTGAAGACATCGTCCTGATAGACCAAAAGGCCGTAGCTTTTGCCCAAATATTCCTTCATTCTCGGGTCGAAATAGTGAACTTTGGCCGGAGTATTTTTCCTTTCGATGTATTCGGGGATCTGGGCCATAGGACCAGGTCTGTAAAGGGCTACCATGGCCATCAAATCCTCGATTCGGGTGGGTTTAAGCTCCTTTAAATATCTGGTCATGCCGGAGCCTGAAAGCTGGAAAACGCCCATGGTATCTCCCTTGGAGAGCATTTTGAAGGTTTTTTCGTCATTTAAAGGAATTTTGTGTAAATCAACATCCTTGCCTCTGGCTTCCTTGACAATCCGTATCGAGGCTCCCAAGATCGAGAGGTTACGAAGTCCCAGTAAATCAAACTTCAAAAGCCCCACCGCCTCTCCCGGGGAAACGTTGGGGTCAAGGGCATCCATATCGTACTGGGTAATTACTTTTTTGCCTTCGGGGTCAAGCTGCACCGGAGTAAAATCCGTAATTTCGGACGGAGCGATCACCAGGCCTGCCGCATGGACCGAGATGTGTCTTGCATTTCCTTCAACCTGGCGCGCCAAATCGATTATTTTTTTCGAATCAGAATCGGTGTCGTAGAGATTTTTCAAATCCGGAGAGACCAGAAGGGCTTTTGCGATGTTCATCGGAAATCCCTGAGACCCAAGCGGGATAATTTTGGCAATTCTGTCACCAGACGAATAGGGATAACCCAAGACGCGGGCAATATCCCGTACCGCCGCCCTTGCCAGCATTCGTCCGAAAGTACAAATTTGGGCGACTTTATCGTGCCCGTATTTTTCCCCAATGTAGTTTATGACCTCCTCGCGCCTGTCGTCCGCAATGTCAAAGTCAATATCCGGAGGGGAAGGCCTCCAGGGAGTCAAAAACCTTTCAAAAGGAAGATCGTAATCTAAGGGATTGATGTTGACAATTCCTAATGAGTAGGAAACCAGGGAGCCAGCCGCACTGCCTCGAGTGTTGGTAATAATTCCGTGCTCTGCGGCCCAGCGGGCCACGTCGGAAACGATAAGAAAGTAGGTGGAGTAGCCTTTCTTTTTGATGATATCAAGCTCATATTCGAGTCTTTCTTTAATCTCGGGTGTAACTTTTGAAAATCTTTCCTTTAGCCCCTCGTGGGCCCGCTTTTCGATTTCTTCTTCAGGGGTTTTGCCTTCGGTAAGTTCGTATTTGGGGAAAAACCACTTGTCCAAAGTCAAAGAAACGTTGCATTTCTCGGCAATCTTAACCGTATTTTCTATGGCCTCGGGTAAATCGGGAAAAAGCGAGGCCATCTCCTGGGGGCTTTTGATATAAAAGGTCGGGGAATCGATAAACCTTAATCTTTTAACGTCGCTGACGTTTTTGCCGGTCGCGATACAGACCAGGGAATCCTGGGCAGTTGCATCCTCAGCCCTTACATAGTGGGCATCATTGGTGGCCACGAGGGGGATTCCCAGTTCCCGGCTTAATTTCACCACACCTTTTGTTGCTGTTTCTTCATTCTCTCCCATCTGGACCAGCTCATTTTTGATTTCCTGATTTACAGATTCTGGTATGTATTTCGCATATTCGTGTTTTTGGACTTCGAGGTAGTAATCCTTACCGAAAACATCCAAATACCATTCGGCAGTTTTTTTAGCCTCTTCGTAATTTCCTGCGATAAGGGCTTGGGGCAGCTCTCCCAAGTTGCAAGCCGAAGTACAAATTAAGCCTTTCGAATATTTTGCCAGAGTCTCCCTGTCCACCCTGGGCCGGTAGTAGTAACCCTCCAGGTGGGCAATCGAGGTTAATTTCATCAGGTTCTGGTAGCCTTCTTTATCTTTGGCCAGAAGAAGAAGGTGGAAGTTCTGAAATTTAGTCCTTTCGGGCCTTTCCCTGTGGTTGACGTTTGTGGTATAGCCTTCCATCCCAATTATTGGCTTTATTCCCTCCTTTTTACACTTTTTGTAAAACTCGACAATCCCGTACATGACACCATGGTCGGTGGCCGCAACCGTATCCATATCGAGCTCTTTTAAGTGGTTAATCAAAGAACTTACTTTGGAAAGACCGTCCAAAAGAGAATATTCCGTGTGAACATGAAGGTGAACGAACTTTTTTGCCATTTATTTACCTTTGTGCAATTTTAACAAGAGTTCCTCCCCAATAAGCTTGGGGTCGCCCTTGCCTTTGAGTTTGCCCTGGACAAGACCGATAAGGTATCCCAAGACCTGGGTTTTCCCCTTTTGGTAATCAGCGATTGCTTTTTCATTCTCCGAAACTACCGCCGCAACCGCTTGAGAAACTTCCCCTTGCGGCGCGTATTCTTTTCGGGTCAGCTCAACTATCTTTTTGATAAGACCTACCGGTTCGGGGAATTGACTATCCAAAGACTTATTTAACATCAAATCCGCAATGGCCTTTGCCGAAAGTCCTTCAGGCCCTCCCAACTTTACCGCTTCCTCAAAATAAATACTTCGATTAAGGTCCTGTAAAAGAATTTCTAGGTATGAATCCTGAAGAGCGTATTTTTCTTTAAATCTTTTTCTTTTTTGTCCCGGAAGCTCGGGCAGAGCGTTTCTTAATTTTTCTATTTCCTCAGCAGTAAATCTAAAGGGGGGAATATCCGGCTCGGGAAAATATCTGTAATCCTGAGCCTCTTCTTTGCTCCTTTGCGAGAACGTTTTTTGGGTGACCTCGTCCCAGCCCCTAGTTTCTTGGGTTACCTTTTCCCCCCGGGAGATAAGTTCTTCCTGTCTTTGGAGTTCCGATTCGATTGCCTTTCCCAAAAACCTGAATGAGTTTATGTTTTTAAGCTCGACCTTATAAGAAGAGATAGGTTTTCCTTCTTCGTGCATTGATACATTGGCCTCAAGCCTCATCGAGCCTTTCTCCATATCGGCTTTTGAAATTCCGAGGTAACGAACCACCGTCTGAACCTCCTTAAGAAATGCGGCAACTTCTGAAACTTCGTCGAAGTCCGGTTCGGTTACAAGCTCAACCAAGGGGACTCCGCTTCGGTTGAAATCAATGAGAGAGACCTTTTTGCCGTCGACTTTCTGATGTACCAGTTTGGCAGTATCTTCTTCGAGGTGAATCCTTCGTATCCGAATAAGGTGGCCAGTTGAAGGTATAGAAAATTTACCCCCGGTGCAAAACGGCATATCGTATTGGCTGATCTGATAACCCTTGGGAAGATCCGGGTAAAAATAGTGCTTGCGGTCGAACTTGGAAAAAGTATTGACCTGGCAATCAAACGCCAGTCCAAGCTTAAGGGTGGCATCGATTGCTTCCTTGTTTGCAAAAGGGAGAGCCCCGGGAAGTCCAAGGCAGACGGGACAGGTCTGGGTGTTGGCAGGCTTTGCGAAATGTTCCGCCGAACATCCGCAAAACATTTTAGATGTTGTTGCCAGCTCGATATGAACTTCGAGACCGATTGTGGGAATATATTTTGCCATTGGCTTAAAGACTCTTTCTAATAGAAAAGCCGTTCTCAATCATTTTCTGACCGTATCTTCTTGAAAAAATAAGGGCTGAAATGGCCAACCCGGCCATAATCACCAAAAGGGTTCTAATGCCCAAAAGTTCTGTAACCGCACCCGAAAACATGACTGGCAGAAGGGTGGCAATGGTCACCAAAAACCAAAAGTTTCCAAAAACCCTTCCCCGCAAGCCCCCAGGGGTAGCCTCCTGGAGAAAAGTCTGGGAGGGTATCAAAAGACCCACAAAGGAAAAGCCGATGAGGATAGTTATTAGCGCCGAGAAAATAAGTCTTAGGCCTCCGGGAATCTCCGGGACCAAAAATGCAAAAAGCACAAACAACAAGCCCAACGCCATAAAGCACATTTCCATAATTTTCTTCTTCCTGGCCCCGGCCCGAAGGAGTTTGGGGATAAAAATCGCACCTATTATGGCCCCTATTCCTGCGGGTACGACAATCAGGGTTCCGGCAGAGTTGGGACTTATACCCAGAAGTTCCGTTGCCACAACCGGAATGTTAACTGTAATTACCGTGGAGGCAATCTGAACACAAATAAGAAGAAGGAAGGGCGCCAGAATGCTTCTTTGCTCTTTAATAAACTGATAGCCCTCGACAATGGTTCCGAAGAAGTGTTCTACGGCTTGCTGGAAAGTTTTTGGTAATTTTTCCTGTTGGGCTTTTAGTTCGGGAAGAAAGCTCACACTGATAAAAGCCAGGAATAAAAGTCCTGCCGCCAAAAATATGGAGTTGGAATATCCCAACCAGTGATTTAATGCCCCGGCTATGCCAAATCCGACTATTAATGCCCCCTGCTGGGTAACAAAGAAGAGCCCGTTTGCGAAGGGCAAGTGTTTCTTTGGAACCACCGAAGGAATGCTTGCGGCCTCCGCCGGAACGTAAAACTGGTTTAAAAGCGAATATGTAAATGCCACGCCGTAAAGAAGAAAAAACTTTGTTTCGTGTATCAGGGCATATCCGAAAATGGTTCCCGACTGCAGAAGGTTTGTAATCATCAGCACTTTTCGCTTATCGACAAGGTCAACACTTGCGGCGGCGAAAGGACCTATCAAAATTGCCGGGAGAGCATAGGCAACCCACAAAAGGGATGTGGCAATTGGCGAGCCGGTCACCGCAAAAAGCCTGATAAGAAGCAGGAAATTCATAATGCTAATCGTCAGCTGGGAAAGAATCTGGGAAAGCCAGACGTAGACAAACTTAGAGTTTTTAACCAACGGTTTAAATTCTCCCATAACTAGTTAAAAAGCAGCCTTGGGCTCATAATTTGTTGCCTTTTGATAAAGTTTGCCCAGTTCAAAAAGAACGTACTCGGAAAATCTCGGACCCAGAAGCTGAAAGCCCAAAGGCAAACCCTTTTTCGTAAAGCCCGAGGGAACCGCCAAGCCGGGTATTCCGGCCAAATTCCCCGCAACTGTCAAGATATCAGCCAGGTACATCTGAAGGGGGCTGCCTGACTTTTCCCCGAGGGCAAATGGCGGAGTCGGAGAAACCGGAGCAATAATCGCATCCACCTTTGCAAAGGCTCCTTCAAAATCTTTGATAATCTTTGAACGCACTTTCTGGGCCTTAAGATAATAGGCATCGTAGTACCCTGCCGAAAGCACATAGCTTCCCAGCATTATCCTCCTTTTCGCCTCAGCCCCGAATGAGCCTCTATCCTTTCCGTATCTAATCCCGTCGTACCTTCCCAAGTTTGAAGACACCTCTGCTGGCTGGACAATATAGTAAACCGATATTGCATACTTGGTATGGGGAAGGCTTACATCAACAAGCTCCACTCCCTCTTTTTTGAAAACCTCGGAAGAGGCCAGAACCCCTTTCTCTACCTCTTTATCCAATCCCTCAATGAAGTATTCCTTGGGGATACCTAGCCTCATTTTCGCCTTCGGAGCCATGAAGGTCGCGTCCTTGACCGTCCCGTCTTTTCCATCCTCGCCCTTGGTTACATTAAATATCGCCTCCGAATCCTCAACTGTGCGGGTGAGGTGTCCTATCGAATCCAAGGATGAGCCCATGGCCACAATTCCGTATCTGGAAACGGCTCCATAGGTGGGTTTGAGGCCCACCACACCGCAGAAATTAGCGGGTTGTCTGATGGAGCCTCCGGTATCCGTTCCGGTAGAAATAAGCGTAAGATTTGCGGCAACCGATGCGGCCGAACCGCTTGAGGAACCTCCGGGTACGAAATCTTTATTCCAAGGATTTCGGGTGGGACCGAAGTCTGAATTCTCTCCTGATGCGCCGTGAGCCCAAGCATCGCAGTTGGTTTTTCCCAGCATTATACAGCCTGCCTTTTCCAATCTCTCAACAACCGTTGCCGAGTAAGGCGGAACATAGTCTTGCAAGACTTTAGACCCGGCAGTTGTCCTGACTCCTTTGGTCAAAAAAAGGTCTTTGTAGGAAACTGTGATTCCCAAAAGAGGAAAGTCGGTAAATGCCTTTTCTTTGAGGCTTTTTATCCTTTCGTCCACCTCTTTGGCCTTTTTGTAAGCCTCTTCCTCGCAAACTGCCAAAAAAGCATTTAAGTCTTTGTTGTGTTTATTTATCCTTTCTAGATACGAATCTACTAAGCCCACCGCTGTAAATTTTCCTTTTAAAAGTCCTTCCTGAGTTTCTTTTATGGTCAAGGGGGTATCCATATTATTTGTCCGACCTTTCTTCCAAAATAGCCGGGACTACAAAATAACCGTTGTGGGTTTTATCCGTTCCTGAGAGCGCCTCGTCTTTGGTAAGGGTCCTTTCGGCCTTGACTTCGTCCAATCTTAGCCTATCTTCCAATCCCGTT
>Ga0209321_10002370_pt1 | contig 12669 bp, 14 predicted proteins | sample Rifsed16ft4_FD_184012 | JGI IMG/M metagenome (GOLD analysis project Ga0209321, IMG submission 184012) | Soil microbial communities from Rifle, Colorado, USA - sediment 16ft 4 - CSP-I_5_4 (version 2) | ecosystem: Environmental > Terrestrial > Deep subsurface > Rock core/Sediment | place: Rifle... | reverse complement strand
GAGGAAAAAGGAGAAGGCGCCGCCGGCAGCTGCTGTTCGCTTGAGGATATCTATGACGCAAGAAGGGTCTGCGATACGCTCGCAATACCCTTCTATGTGGTAAATATGGAAGGTGTTTTTTCAAGGGAGGTCATTGATTATTTTGTAAAAGGCTATCTGAGCGGCTCTACCCCCAACCCGTGCATAAAGTGCAACGAGGTAATGAAGTTTACCGTCCTTTTAAAAAGGGCAATGGAGCTTGAGGCGGATTTTTTAGCCACGGGCCATTACGCGCGCATAAGAATTGATAAGGACGGCGGTTACCGTCTTTTAAAGGGGGTGGATGGGGGCAAAGACCAGTCCTATTTCCTTTTTACAATGAGGCAGGGCCAGATAAAGAAGGTTTTATTCCCTCTCGGGGAACTTGACAAGGGCAGGGTAAGAGAACTTGCAAAGAAATTCGGTCTTCGCGTTTCCGCCAAGAAGGAAAGCCAGGAGATATGCTTTGTCCAGAACGGAAGATATGCCGATTTTGTCTCCGTGGAGGCCGGGTCTTCCACTTCCGGGGAGATTGTTGACGGCGAGGGCAATATCATCGGCACGCACAGGGGGCTTTTTAGATACACGATAGGGCAGAGAAAGGGTCTGGACATAAAAAGAGGCGACGGCCCGTTTTATGTGACAGGAATGGATGTCAAAAGGAACCGTCTTATTGCCGGCAGAGATAGGGAGCTTTATTCATCGGGCCTTTTTGCGAGGGATATAAATTGGATAAATTCCCCCCCGTCAAAGGGCGAGAGGATTATCGCGAAGATACGCTACAGGCACATAGGCGCGGATTCCTTCATTTTGCCGGAAAAAGACGGCATATCCGTTATATTTTCAACCCCGCAGAAATCAGTAACCCCCGGGCAGGCCGTCGTATTCTACAGGGGGGAAGAGGTTCTTGGAGGGGGCTGGATAGAAAGGGCGTTAGAGGAACCCTCGGAAAAGGTGTCCGTTTGAAGGTTACGGTAACAACGCTCGGCTGCCGGGCAAATCAGTATGACTCCGCGGCAATAGAAGATTTCCTGAAAGAGGCCCGGTTTGATGTCGTGCCTTTTAATACGCGGGCGGACGTGTATATTATAAATACCTGCACCGTTACATCCAGAACAGATTACCAGAGCCGTCAGCTTATACGAAGGGTAAGGAGAGAAAACCCCGGCTCCCTCGTAATAGTAACAGGCTGTTATGCGCAGGTGTCTTCTGAAGAGGTTTCCGCAATAGCTGGGGTTGATTACGTCCTTGGAAATCCTGAGAAGACAATGGTTGTTGATTGCATAAAAAAGGGAAGACCGGAAAACGGGCCTGCCACAATCGTCGGCTCCTATGAAAAAGTGACTCCTTTGGTTTTAAGGGCAAAAAAACCATCCTCACGGACAAGGGCGAATCTTAAGGTTCAGGACGGCTGCAACAGAAGCTGTTCATTTTGCATAATCCCGAAGGCGCGCGGGTTTTCAAAGAGCGTCCCCCTGAGAGAGGTCATGGAAGAGATAGAGGCGCTTATTGAAAGGGGCTTTAAGGAGGTAATCTTTACCGGCATACATCTGGGCGCATACGGAAGAGACCTGAGTCCCGCCTCAACAATCGCTTATCTTCTAAAAGAGGTTGAAAAAAGAGGATACCCGTGCCGCTTCAGAATAAGTTCCCTTGACCCGGACGAGGTAACCGATGAACTGGTGGAAATACTCAAAGGCTCTTCCACAATCTGCAACCACCTCCATCTGCCCCTTCAAAGCGGGGACGATAGAATTCTTCTTCTTATGAGGCGGCCCTACACAAGCTCTTACCTTGCCGAAAGGGTGATGAAACTATCTGAAAACATCCCCGGGATTTCAATAGGGGCGGATATAATCGCGGGATTCCCCGGCGAGGGGCAGAAAGAATTTGAAAACACCTTTGACCTGATAGAAAAACTCCCCCTTGCGTATCTTCATGTATTCCCTTATTCAAAAAGGAAAGGCACTCCCGCATCCGCATATCCGCAGCAGGTTGACGGGAAATCCAAGAAAGACAGGGTGAGAAGATTATTGGAACTTGATAAGAAAAAAAGGGAGGGGTTCTACAGAGGATTTTTGAACAGGGGCGCCTGTGTTCTTTTTGAATCGGCAGCGGATAAAAGGGCCTCCCTTCTTAAAGGAAGGACGAGAAATTATATCCCTGTTTTCATTGAAAATAAAGGCGAATTGAAAGGTAAAGAAGTGGATGTCCGGCTCTGCGCCCTGGTGGATAAAGGCATGATGGCCGTTCTTTCCGCCTGATAAAAAGACCCGCAAAGGTTTTCTCAAAGGCCCCGGCGAAAAGGAATCAAACATGAAGAAAGATGAGGAGTTAAAAAGTTTCAGGGAATCGCTTCCGTTTACGTTCAAGGATACGGCAATATTTGAGCAGGTCTTTGTCCACACCTCCTATACTAACGAAAAGGAGGGGCGCGGCCTTCAATCAAACGAGAGGCTTGAGTTCCTTGGAGACGCCGTTTTATCAACGGTTGTAAGCTCTATTCTTTACAGGAGGTTTCTCTCCTTGAACGAAGGGGAGCTTACAAAGGCAAGGGCAAGGCTTATAAACAGGAAAATGCTCGCAACACTCGCAGTGGAGATGGGGCTGGGACCGCTCATGCTCCTGGGGAGGGGGGAAAAAAAGGCCGACGCAGGCGTAAACCCGAACATACTTTCTTCGGCATTTGAGGCGCTCGTTGCCGCTGTATACCTTGACCGGGGTTACAATCGCGCTTATTCATTTATAGAGAGGCTTTTTTCCGGGCATATCTCTGGCTCCGCGCAGGTGGTAAGCCATTTTGATTTTAAACCGAAATTGCAGGAAGTTACGCAGATGTTTTTTAAAGAGGCGCCGTTTTACCGTGTTGTAAAGGAAGAAGGCCCCGCGCATAAAAAACTCTTTTCGGTGGAGGTTTCCGTGAAAGGGGAGGTGCTCGGGGCAGCCACTTCCACAAGTAAAAAAGACGCGCAACAGGTATCCGCGCGTAAGGCGCTGGAGGTCCTCGAAAAAAGGGGTTATACAGCGTGAAAGTAAGGGGCTGAAATAATGGCAAGGAAAAAACAGCTGATTATTCCAATCTTTCTGCCTTTTGGCGGATGCCCCCACCGGTGTGTCTTCTGCGATCAGGAAAAGATAACGGGCAGGTCTACCATGCCGGAGATTGGCGGGGTTGAAGAGACGATTGAAAGATACCTCTCGACGTGGAATGCTGGGAATGGTGGGAATGATGGGAATGGCGCCGGCAGAAAGGAGGTTGCCTTTTACGGAGGGAGTTTTACCGGACTTAAAGAAGATGTGCAGGAAGGTTATCTTAAGGCGGCGCACCGGTTTGTCCTCAAGGGAGAAATTGACGCTCTCAGGATCTCAACACGGCCTGATTATATAGGCAGAGATTCCCTTGAATTTCTAAAGCGGTATAATGTTGAAATAATTGAACTCGGGGTTCAGTCGCTTTCGGACGATGTCCTGAGACTTTCTGGCAGGGGGCATGATTCAACCGATACGGTAAGGGCTGTAACGGCCATAAAAAACGTTGACCTCAAGGTCGGCTTTCAGCTTATGCCGGGGCTTCCGGGCGATACGCGGGAAAAAATAATAGAAACGGCAGAAAAAACCGTGCAACTCAGGCCCGACTTTGTGAGGATATATCCGACGCTGGTAATAAGGGATACGCCTTTACACCGGATGTATCTTGAAGGCAGATACGCGCCATGGGCGCTTTCTGACATGGTAGAGGTCTTAAAGGAAGTCTTCGCCGGGTTTAAAGAGGCCTCTATACCGGTTATAAGGGTCGGGCTGCATCATTCAAAGGAGATGTCGGACAATATAGTTGCCGGCCCGTATCATCCGTCTTTAAGGGATATGCTTTCGGCCCGGCCTATTCCACGGTAAACGGGATCTCCTTGAGAAGCGCGCCGTTTGAGTCTTTTATCTCAATTCTCCATTTGCCCTTCCATGAAGGCAGTATCTTTTTGGAACTGTAGGTCCTGAAACTTTCAGCGGATTTTATTTCAAGGGGAATTACCGCCATAAGGGAATCATTGTAATACCAGCGGTGCGTTATCATGCTTCCAATCTTTCCCCCTTCTATCCTTGAGTAGCAAAAGAGCCTCCCGATAGTGGAAGGGAAACTTTCGCCCGCGCCAACAGGGGAGAGATTCGCTATGCTGGTTGAAATCGCGGCCTCAACGACCTTAATCTCTGCCTTTAGAGGGCCGGCCACGGTTAAAATGGAGAAAATTACCAGGCCGGCTGTAAAAAATTTTTTCACTTTTCCGGTTTTCAGCTTTTATTTTTTCTCCTGCCCTTCCCCGCCTTCTTTACGTTCCCCGTAGCGTATATCCATCATCTCCCGCATGAGTTTCATCATATCCCCCATAATCTGCAGCCTTTTCCGGGTATCTTTATCATCGGAACGGTAAGTTATGCTTACCCCGTCATCGAGTTTTTTTACCTCCATCGCAACACCCTCATCCATCATGGGGCACATGGGGCAACCCATCATCCCCATACCCATGCCTATTATTCCCATAATCCTTCCCATTTCCCCCGTCCCTTCCGTCTCCCCCATGGAGGACCAATCTTTCTCCATCATTTTCTTTCTGTAAGTATCAGAAGCGCCGGCCGGCGAAGCAATTATTAAAGCCGCGCAGGTTACAGCCGCAAAAAGCGCCGTTATTTTTTTCATCCAGCCTCCAACGCCCCTCTCGCCCCCCACGCCCGCGTTTCTCATTTTGCACCTCCCGCCCTGAAAGATTTTAAGTTAAGTGTAGTCCTTTGTGCCTTTTTGTCAAGAAAGCCCCTTCCTTTTTCTGTAAAGTATCGGCAAAAGAGAAATAATTATCACAAGGGTAAGCCCTATGAGAAACCCCTTTGATACCCTGCCTTTCAAGAGGTCAAGCAGCGAACTTGAAAATATGACATAGGCCGCGGTCGCCGGCAGCATGAACACAAAGGACGCAACGAGATAATGGATAAATCTTATCCTTGTAAGCCCGAATGCGTAGTTTAAGAGATTGAAAGGGAAAAGAGGGATGAGGCGGGTAAAGGCAACTATTTTCCATCCATGCCTCTGCGCCTCCATATCGAGGGACTGCCACCGCGGGTTTGTTTTAACCATTTCTTCTATCCATCCCCTTCCCATGTATCTTGCAAAAAGGAATGCGAGCGCCGCTCCGAGTGTCGCTCCGATGGAGGCGTATACCGTGCCCCACAAAGGGCCAAAGAGAATGCCCGCGGCAACCGTCATCGGAAGCCCGGGCATCATGAGGGTCGGCGTAACGGCGTATATGAGTATATATATTGCCGGCCCCCATACCCCGCTTGATTCTATCCAGATTTTTAAGTTTTCCTCTTTGAGGTATCTTTCCAGGGAAATGTATTTTACGGAGAAAAATATTGCGGCCGCGAATAAGATTAAAAGGGAGAATTTAAGAAAAGCGCGGTTCATTTTTTATAGTCCGGTTGGCCGCCCCTTCTTATAAGCCACTTCGCAACCCTCGGTGGCGGTTTTTCAACAACCGTCTCAATCACCGATAATCTGAACGACAAGGCGGCGTTTTCTCGGGCGGTTGTCAAAGTCAATGAAAACAATCTGCTGCCATGTTCCGAGCGCGGGTTTTTATCCATAAACGGGACAGTAAGGCCCGGCTTGAGAAACGCCGCCCTTACGTGGGAAAAGCCGTTGCCGTCCCCCCAGCGTCTGTCGTGTTTGTAGGCAATAGTGGAAGGGACAATCCTCTCTATGGCGTTTTTAAGGTCGTCTATAACGCCTTCTTCGTATTCAATGGTTGTAACGGATGCGGTTGAACCAGGGACAAATATTGAAATAATCCCGTCCGAGAGACCGGATTTTTCAAGTATTGAGGCGACCTCCGCCGTTATGTCTATAACGTCGGAGAAACCTTTAGAGCTTACCTCTATGCGGGAGGAATAGTGCATTTTTTCCTTGAGGGAAACTTTTTATAAAAAGTGTTTCTCCAGACAATAACCCAAAGAATAACCCAGACAATAACATCGAAGCCTGAAACTGTCAATTTTCCAAGATTGTTTGGATTGAAAAAAAACCTTGCTTCTGTTATCATATTTGTCTATGCTGAAAGATTTTCCCATTCAGGTAAGGATAGAGAATACCAACCTCTGCAACGCCTATTGCACGATATGCCCGCGGGAGAAACTCACCAGGGGCAGGGGCACAATGGGGCTTTCCCTTTACAAAAGGATTGTAAAGGAGCTCGCGGAGGGAGGCACAAAAGAGCTGCATCTGCAGGGTTACGGGGAGCCTTTTGTTGACAGGGAGATAGTGGAGAAGATCCGCCTGGCGAAAGAGGCCGGAATCCCCTATACGTTTATGGTCACAAACGCCTCTTTTTTAAACGAGGAAACCTCAAGGGAACTTCTTGCCTCAGGGCTTGATAAACTGAAGATAAGTTTTTACGGCCTTAATAAAACCGAATACGAGAGCGTCCACAGGGGGCTCAACTTTGAGGAGGTCAAGGGGAATGTGGAAAGGCTTCTTCTTCTAAAAAAGAAACTTAAAAGGAAAACCCCCGTCATATCTTTAAAGTACATCGGGAGTTTCAGGAGGTTTTTTTCCTTTATATTAGAGTGGGGGTTCAGGGCGCGGGTCTCCTACGCGAGGCTGCATAATTACGGTTACGGGAGAAGATTCAACAACCCGAAGAAGAACAGGAAAAACAGGGCCTGCCCCATAGTCGCGAGGCCCATCATGCAGGTATTGTGGGACGGGACAGTTGTGCCGTGCTGCTATGATTTTGACGGAAGGATTTTTCTGGGGGACCTTTCAAGGCAATCCGTGAAGGATATATGGAACGGCGAAAGATACAGGAGTTTCAGGGAAATCCACGGAAAAAGGGACTACGAGAAAATTCCGACATGCCTTAACTGTGACAAGCTAATATGACATCTAAAGATTCAAAGAATATACTGATAGTCAAATACTCGTCCCTCGGCGATATAGTAAATGCCATCCCCGCTGTTAAGTTTCTAAGGCATCGGTCGCCGAAGGCAAGGATCTACTGGCTCGTCAAAAGGGAATATCTAAGCCTGCTTTGCGGCGAGGCCTTTGTGGACGATATAATAGTCTATGAAAAGGGAGGGCTGACTTCAATAATAAAAAAGATACGTTCCCTTAAAATAGATACCGTAATAGACCTGCAGGGGATTTTCAAAAGCGGCCTCATAGGGTATCTGTCCGGGGCGTCGAGGAGGGTTTCTTTCCCCCATACGAGGGAGGGAAGCTCTGTTTTTTATACAGAAAGGCTCGGGCTCGAAAGGAAGGATATCCATGCCGTAACCGAGAACCTCTCTGTTATAGAAGGGCTGGTGGGGGAGAGTTTCAGGGGAAGCCATGATTTCGGAATTTCTTTAAACGGCGCCGCGGAGGAAAAGGCGCTGGAACTTTTAAAAGGGATTAAAAGGGCCGGGCCTCTGGTGGCCGTATCTTCAACCTCAAGGTGGAAGACAAAGATGTGGGGGGCCGGGAATTTCGCGGTCCTTTCCGATATGCTCGTGGAGAGGATGAACGCGGATGTGGTTTTTACAGGCGCGGAGGCGGACTTTTCTTATATAGAGGATATAAGAAAGGGGATGAAAACCCCCTCTTTTAACCTTGCGGGCAAGACCGACCTTAAAACCCTTGCCTGGGTATTCAAGAAGGCGGGCCTTGTCATAAGCTGCGATTCCGGGGCAATGCATCTTGCATCCGCGACAGGGGCTCCGGTTATCGCGATATTCGGCCCCACGGATCCCCGCTATACAGGCCCGTTTGGCAGGAATTCCGCCGTTATTACAAAGGGCATGGATTGTTCACCATGCAGAAAAAGAAGGTGTCCGGACTTGAGGTGCATGGAAGAAATCACCCCCCGGACGGTCTTTGAAGGGGCAGGGAAGTTCCTATCTGAAAAACAATGAAAAATATTTTTTATAGGGCAGGGGTTGCGGCGGCAAGGGGCATTATCCCGTTTTTAGATGGGCTCGGCGTATTCAGATTCCCCCGGGTTGTGAGGGTTGAGACAACCGATATATGCAATGCGAACTGCGTAACCTGCACCCGTGAGATAATGACCAGGGCCATGGGCATAATGGACATGGCCCTTTACAGAAAGATTGTGGATGAATGCGGCGCCAATAAAGTAAATTCCATACACCTGCATAACTTCGGGGAGCCTTTGACGGACAGGCTCATTTTTGAAAGGATTGAGTATGCGGCCAAAAAAGGCATAAAGACAAAGATATTTTCAAACCTCGCCCTCCTGGACCGGGAAAAGGCAAGGCTTCTTGTCAGATCAGGCCTTACAAATATCAAGGTAAGCATTGACGGAAATTCAAAGGAAACCTTTGAGGCCATCAGAAGGGGGCTTGATTTTGACAGGGTTGTTGAAAATATAAATACGCTCCTTGAGGCAAGAAAAACACTCAATTCAAAGACCCCGGGGGTCGGGCTTGCGTTTGTTGAAACAGAGAAGAATTATTTTGAAAAAGACGGTTTTATCAAAAGGTGGAAGGGGAAGGTGGACTCAATAGACATAAGCTCTTACCATAACTGGGGCGGAAGCCTGCTCCGCAGCAGGGCCATTGACGAGAGAGGTCTTCCGTGCCTTAGGGTCTGGCAGACCTTTACGGTATTGTGGAACGGGGATGTTTCGCTTTGCTGCATGGATTACGACGGAAAAGTATTGCTGGGGAACGTAAAAGAGGATACGATATCCCGGATATTTAACGGGGAGAAACTAAGAAAGATAAGGCAGCATCACCTCAGGGGAGATTTTGAAAAAATACCGATATGCCGCATGTGCGAGGCAAGAAGATAATAAACATTCCCCAGACATTCCAATGCCGTTCTCCCTCCCTTTCCCCCCCTCTTTCCCCTTCCCTCTATAAATGTTTGTAATACTGCCGGTTTTTATGGTAAATTAGGATATTACCTTTAAAAATCACAGGATATGCAGGGTTTAAAAAAGACGGATAAAATTCTTTTGCGCGTTCCGAACTGGTTAGGGGATGCGGTGATAAGTCTTCCGGCCCTTTCGGCATTAAAGGGGCTTTATCCTCAGGCGCGGATAACCGTGCTCGCAAAGCCCGGGGTTTCGCCGATCTATGAAAATAACCCCGATGTTTCGTCAATTATCGTATACGAAGGAGGCGGAAGGCATGAGGGCTTGGGCGGGATGCTCCGGCTTGCCATGGAACTCAAGAAGGAGAAATTCGATCTGGCCGTTCTTTTTCAAAACGCGTTTGAGGCCGCCTTTATAAGTTTTCTCGCAAGAATCCCCGAAAGGGCGGGGTATGCGAGGGACTTAAGGACAGCGCTTCTTACAAGGCCCGTCCGTCTTACGGAAGGAATCAAGGGACGCCACCAGGTCTTTTATTATCTGAATATAATAAAAGAACTCGGCGGGAGCGTCTCTTTTACCGAGGCGCCGCTTCCCGTGATTTACATGAACGGCGACGAGATAAAAAAGGCCGAAAGGTTTATGGAGGGGAATGGTTTTGGAAGGGGAGGGTTTTTTTTCGGGGTAAGCCCCGGGGCAAGTTACGGCCCCGCAAAAAGATGGGGGATAGAGGGTTTTAGAGAAGTGATAGAAAGGATTACAGGGGATATCGGCGCTTCTGCCGTGATATTCGGCGGAAAAGACGACGCGGGGGTGGCGGAAAAACTTTCAGGGAGACTTACCGCAAGGCACCTTAATCTTGCGGGCAAGACCACGTTGAGGGAGTTTATCGCCCTTGCGACACTGATGAGGTTTTTTATCTGCAACGATTCGGGGCCGATGCACGTTGCCGCCGCTTTGGGCGTGCCGACCGTTGCAATCTTTGGCTCAACAGACCCGCTTTTAACCGGCCCCCTCGGAAAAAGGGTGAGTGTCTTAAGGAAAAAAATAGAGTGCAGCCCCTGTTTTAAAAGGCAATGCCCCTTTGGGCATTACAGGTGTATGAGCGTGATAAGCGCGGAAGATGTATACGCGGCGTCAAAGGCTATTTCTAAAGAGGCGGTTTAGAGGATGGAAGATGCCGTGGTATTTCTTGACAGGGACGGGACAATAAACGAGGACCGCGGCTACATAGGGAATCCGGATGATATCATACTCTTTGAAAATGCGGCCGAGGCGGTAAAAAGGCTCAATGGACGCGGCATAAAGGTCATTGTCGTAACGAACCAGTCAGGGGTGGGAAGGGGGTATTTTTCAGGCGAGGCCCTGGACGGCGTGAATAAAAAAGTGCTGGAACTTCTCGGTCTCGCCGGGGCTCGCGTAGACGGGATATACTATTGCCCGCACACGCCACAAGACGGGTGCGATTGCAGGAAGCCGGGGACAGCCCTTATCGCAAGGGCGATTGCCGAGCACGGAATCAGCGCACGCAACGCTTACGTTATAGGGGATAAGGGTTCGGATATTGAGCTTGCGAGAAACATCAGCGCAAAAGGGGTTCTGGTTCTTACCGGCAAGGGAAGGGATGAGACGCAAAAACTTTCCTTTCAGCCGGATTTTGTCGCAAAAGACATACTGGACGCTGTTTTGTGGATAACGGAAGATCTGAAAGTCTGAAAGTTTTCTGGAAGGCATGAGAAAAGGAGGCCCTATTGCAGGAATCCGTTTCGATCGTAATACCGGTTTATGAGGAAGAGGAGAGTATCCCCAAACTTTACGCATCTCTTAAAGAAGTTATGGAAGGCCTGAAGAGGCCGTATGAAATCGTGTTTGTGGATGACGGGAGTTGCGACAATACCCTCAATATACTGGAAGGCATACAGAAAAAAGACCCGAACGTGGTGGTGGTGTCCTTCAGGAAGAATTTCGGACAGACGGCGGCCCTTGCGGCAGGATTCGATTATTCAAGCGGGGACATAGTGGTTACCATGGATGCCGATCTCCAGAACGACCCCGGGGACATACCGAAATTGCTTGAGAAGATAAAAGACTATGACGTTGTAAGCGGCTGGAGGAAGGAGAGAAAAGACCCGTTTTTTTCAAGGAGGCTTCCTTCAATAATCGCCAACCGCCTGATATCCTTTGTAACAGGCGTTAAACTCCATGACTACGGCTGCACGCTCAAGGCTTACAGGAGAGAGGTGATAAAGAACATAAAGCTTTACGGCGAGATGCACCGTTTTATACCGGCGCTCGCGAGCTGGGTGGGCGCTAAAACGGCCGAGGTTGAAACCACCCATCACCCCAGACTCTACGGCCGTTCCAAGTACGGGATATCAAGGACCCTGAGGGTTATCCTTGACCTTATAACCGTTAAATTCCTGCAGAGTTTTTCAACCCGTCCCATCCACGCGTTCGGCCCGCCGGGGCTTGCGATGGAAGCCGCGGGGGTTTTGATTTCTCTCTATCTTACCTATGAAAAATTTATGCTCGGGAAGGATATCGGGGGAAGGCCGCTGCTTCTTCTGGCGATACTTCTCATGATACTCGGGATTCAGCTGATAGTTATGGGGCTGCTCGGGGAGATGCTGGCAAGGGTATACCATGAGTCGCAGGATAAGCCCATCTTTGTCGTGAAAAAAGTGGTCAAAAAGGCGGAGCACCGCTGAAGGCGGGAAGCGGGGGGAAGAATGCTGAAAAAACGGGGCGCGGCAATACTCAAGGCGGCAGTAAGCGGGGCGCTCCTCTATGTTCTTTTCAGAAGGGTGGATATCGGGGTTTTCCTTGAAACGGTCTCCTCAATAAATCCGTCCGTGATTATCCTTTTAGCCCTTGCCTATATAGTTTTACAGTGCCTGTCAACGTACCGCTGGTCAATAGTGCTGAGAAAAGACGCGGACGTAAGATACACGGAGCTTCTTTCCATATATTTTATCGGGATGTTCTTTAATAACTTCCTTCCTACCCTCGTGGGAGGAGACCTTGTAAAGGGTTACTATCTCTACAGGAAAACCGAAAAAGGAGAGATTGCCTTTGCCTCGATATTTATGGACAGGTATTCCGGCTTTGCCGCCCTTATAGCAATAACCCTTATTTCGCTGTTGTTCGGATGGGGGTTTCTCCACAGAATCGGGGGTGCCGGACTTATCTGGGTTTTTATCCTTCTTATCTGCGGATTCTTCGGCTTAAGCTTTATATTCTGGTTTGAGCGTCTCCACAGTTTCCTTGCAAATATAATCGGCCATGCGGGGATTTTCGGGATGAACGAAAAGATGGATTCCTTTTACAGGGTTTTTATGAATTACAAAGGCAGAAGGGAGGTGCTTTTTAAGATATTTTTCCTTTCCCTTATAATCCAGAGCGGCGTCATAATATGTTATTTTGTATTGGGGCGCTCTGTGGGAATAGACGTCCCGGTTGGTTATTTTTTCCTGTTTGTCCCCCTTGCGATAGTTTTTTCCATGGTGCCTCTTTCCCTTTCCGGCCTTGGCATAAGGGAAGGGGTATTTATTTTCCTTTTTACAAAGGCGGGCGTCAGCAGGGAGGCGGCCCTTTCCATGAGCCTTATATGGTTTATGGTGGTGGCGGCGGTAAGCATGGCCGGGGCGTTTGAATACGTGAGGAGAGGTGAAAAAAGGGGGCAGTTGGGGATAGATGGAGGAAACTGAAAAAAGGGCAGTGGATAATAGTGGTCAGGTAAGATTTTAGCAGGTTGTTGAAAGAGCACCACATCCCTTCAGGCTGTTCAAAAAGCTCC
>Ga0209321_10002366_pt1 | contig 12681 bp, 9 predicted proteins | sample Rifsed16ft4_FD_184012 | JGI IMG/M metagenome (GOLD analysis project Ga0209321, IMG submission 184012) | Soil microbial communities from Rifle, Colorado, USA - sediment 16ft 4 - CSP-I_5_4 (version 2) | ecosystem: Environmental > Terrestrial > Deep subsurface > Rock core/Sediment | place: Rifle... | reverse complement strand
CGCTTCACGACCTACGAGGCCGTCCGCCTGTTCATCGCGCGCGCGATCGCCGTTCGCCCGGATTTCGTCGTGACCAACGCCAACGCGCCGGCCGTCGCGGCGATCTGCGCACGCCTCCAGGGCATGCCCCTGGCCATCGAGTTGGCGGCGGCGCGGGTGAAGCTCCTCAGCCCCGACGCGATCCTGGCCCGGCTGGAGCATCAGCTCAACCTCCTCGCTGCTGGAGCCCGGGACCTGCCGGCTCGCCAGCAGACGTTGCGCGGCGCGATCGCCTGGAGCTACGACATCCTCGACGACCCCGATCAGCGCCTCCTGGATCGGCTCTCGGTGTTCGCCGGCGGGTTCGACCTCGATGCCGCCGAGGCGATCGGCGGGCCAAGCGCGGAGATCGGCCGGGAGGTGCTCGACGGGCTCATGGCGCTGGCCGACCAGAGCCTGGTCCGATCGCTGGACGCTGACCCGCCTCGCTTCTTCATGCTCGAGACGATCCGCGAGTTCGCCGCGGAGATGCTCGATGGGCGCGCCGATGCCGCGGCGATCCGCGCGCGTCACACCAGCTGGTACCTCGACCTGGTTGAGGCTGCGGCGCCACGGCTGTCCGGCACCGACCAGCGGGAGCTGATGGAGCGGCTGGAGCGCGAGCACGACAACATCAGAGCGGTCCTCGACCGGGCTCCCACGGTCGGCGACGCCGCCTGCGCAATCCGACTCGCGTTTGCCATGTGGCGGTTCTGGCAGAAGCGCGGTCACCTGTACGAGGCTCGCCGGCGCCTCGAGGCGATCGCCGCCGAGCCATGGTCGCGCGAGGACCCGGTGCTGCGGGCCCGGCTCATGGAGGCACTCGGCGGAGTCCTCTGGTGGCGGGCCGACCTCGCGGGGATGAAGGCCGCCTATCGCGAGGCCCTCGATCTCTGGCGGGAGCAGGGAGACAAGGCGGAGGTCGCCAACGCGCTCTACAACTACTCCTTCGCGTTCGCCGTGAGCCCGGACCCACGAGGGAACCCGCTGACAGCCGACCCGGATGGGGAGGGCTTGCGCGCCCAGCAGGAGGCACACGCCGTGTACCGGGAGATCGGAGACCTCCGAGGTCAGGCGAACGTGCTGTGGGCCCTCGGGAACCGGGGCTACTTCCGGGATGAAGGTGACGCCGGCGAGTCGTACTTCCGCGAGGCGCTGCTCCTCTTCCGGGAGGTCGGCGACGTCACCATGGAGGCGTGGGCTCTGCACATGCTGGGCGGCGCCCTGCTCCGGCGCGCCAGCCCGGACGAGTCCGGGCCGATCCTTCGTCACGCGCTTCGACACTTCTACGAGGCGAGTGATGCGGCCGGGATCGCGCTCGTGTTCGATGACCTCGCATCGCAGGCGGTCGTGGACGGCGATTTGCCGCGGGCGGCGCGTATCCGCGGCGCCGCTCGGCGCCTGACGGCCGCGACAGGCGCCGAGCTGGCGGGCTACGTGGATGCGCAATCCGAGTTCTACGCTCGGCCACAGGTCTCGGACAAGCTCTCGCCAGACGAGCTCGCGCGGTACGGGGCGGAAGGTGCCGCGATGAACCTCGACGAAGCGGTGGCCTACGCCCTCGGCGTGACGCAAGACGAGCTCGCTGCCGGCCCGCACGAGCCCGACTGACCCGGCTACGATGCTGTCCGAGGAGGCCCCGATGGACAACCCGCCCGTGATCCCGATCCGGCTCGTGATCCAGACCGCAGCCCGGCCGGACGTCGCGTGGGCCTACCTGACCGAGCCCGATCGCGTGGCGGAGTGGTTCACCGCGGCGAGCCCAGTCGGCGAGATCGGCGATCCGTACGTGCTCGATTTCGGTGGCGGCAGCGTGGTCGAGGGCGCGATCGTTGAGCTCGAGGTTGGCCGACGGTTCTCGCATCGCTGGGCCTGGCTGGACTCGGAGCCCCGACAGGAGACCCTCGTGACCTGGATCGTCCATACCCTGGACGGGGGCGGCTCGGAGGTGGAGCTTCTCCACGCAGGGTGGGACGAGGCCGGGGCGGACAGCACGATCCGGGATGACCACGAGGCGTACTGGTCCGGCTACCTTGACGACCTGCGCGATCTTCTCGACGAGGCTGCGAGCGCGTGACCCGACCAGGCCCGATGAGCCGGATCGCGGCGCTGGCGGGCCGCTATCGCGGTTTCCAGCCGGACGCGCGCCGGTTCCTCATCGTCACGCTCGTGGGCGGGGCGGCGATGAGCCTGTGGTGGATCGACTTCAACCTGTACCTGGCATCGCTCGGGTTCGACGCTTCCCGGATCGGGATCATCGCGACGGCCGGGTCGATCGCGTCCGCCGTGGCCGCGTTCCCGGCATCAGCCTGGTCGGATCGGGTCGGTCGGCGCCTGGTCATGGCAGCCGGCACCGTGGCGGGCATCGTCGCCGTCACGGGGATGATCTGGACGGCAGACCCGACCGCGATCCTGCTCCTCGTCGCGCTCTTCGGGGCCGGCAACATGGCCGTCCAGGTCGTCGCCGTGCCCTACATGTCCGAGCACTCGGAGCCGGACCACAGGAGCGAGCTGTTCGCGCTTCAGTTCGCGATCTCCACCGCCACGACTATCGTTGCGGCGGTACTGGGTGGGATCGTGGCCCGGTCGATCGCGGAGGGGCTGGGCTTCGTCCCGGATGGCCCGGACACCTATCGGATCATCCTCGGCTTCATGGCCGTGCTCCTCGTGGCGGGCTTCCTGTTCGTCCTGCGACTGAGCGACGACCGGCCGGCCGTGCTCCAGGGCCGGAGGCTGCTGTCGATCGGCGAACCCGCGGCCTTCCCCATGGCCCGACCCCAGGCGCGGGCCTGGTCCATCGCCCGGTTCGGGCTGACCATCCACGATCGGCGGACCTTCTTCCGGCTGCTGTTGCCCGGCCTGCTCATCTCCATCGGCGCGGGCCAGGTGATCCCGTTCCTGAACCTGTTCGTGCAGGCGAAGTTCGGCCTGGACCTCGCCGCCCTGAACGGTGTGTTTGCCCTGACCAGCGTGGGCACCATGCTCGCGATCCTCTATCAGCCCACGCTCGCCCGGCGATTCGGGCGGCTGCGCTCCGTCGTCCTCGTCCAGAGCGTGAGCATCCCGTTCCTCATCGTGCTCGGCTTCAGCCCGGTCCTGTGGACCGTCATCGCGGCGATGACGATCCGGAACTCGCTCATGAATGCCGGAAACCCGATCTTCAACGCATTCGCGATGGATCGGGTGAGCGGGCCCGAGCGGGCCACGCTCGCCGCGGCGATGTCCCTCATGTGGTCGATCGGCTGGGTCATCGCCGGGGCGTACTACTCGGTCGTCCACGCGGCCCTGGGCTTCGATGCCGGGTACACCGTCAATTTCGCGACGATCATCGCCCTGTACACCGGGGCGACCTGGCTGTACTGGCGCTGGTTCCGCGACGCAGAGCCGAGTGGAACCAGTACCGAGCCTCAATCCGCGGGCGCAGGGGTGACGGGCTAGACTCCGTCAATGACGGCCGAGACTCCCATTCGCGAGAAGAGCGGCATCCCGAAGAACCCGGGGCGGGCCGAACTCGGGATGAAGGCGACGCTCCTGTTTCCGAACCGGGAGATCGTCGAGCAGTACTACGTCCCGCTCATCTATACCGCCTGCCGGACGTGCTACTCGGAGCTGCCGCCGGAGGAGATCTTCCGGCGTGCAACCGACGGCGAGATTGACGTGGCGAAGATGCAGCGCCTGATCAACGGGGTGATCGAATCAGGCCACGGCAGCACGATTGAGCACGTCGTGTTCACGTTCGGGATCACCGGCGTCTCACGGACCCTGTCCCACCAGCTCGTCCGTCACCGCGCCGGCGTCGCCTTCGACCAGCAGAGCCAGCGCTACGTCACGTTCAAGCAGGCCGCCACGATGCTTCCCCAGTCTATCGCCGGCGCGGACCCCGAGATTCGAGCGCGCTACGAAGAGCAGGTCGAGTCGTCCATAGCCCTCTACGGGGAGCTCGTCGGCGCCGGGATACCGGGCGAGGATGCCCGGTTCGTGTTCCCCAACGGGACCCGCACGAACCTCGTCATGACCACGAATCTCCGAGCCCTCATCCACATGTCCGGGCTGCGCCTGTGCACGATGGCCCAGTGGGAGATCCGGCGACTGTTCCAGCTCATCCGCCACGAGATCTTCAGCGTCAGCCCGTTCCTCGGCTCGTTCCTGGCGCCCAAGTGTGTCCCGCTCGGCTACTGCGACGAGATGGGCAACCGGGACGGCCACTGCCCCATCCGACCGCACAAGGACCAGGTCCTCGGGGCCTGGGCCGAGAAGGCAAAGGCAGCCCGCGCAGCAGGACGCGAGCTGCCGGTCCAGTCGTGAGGATCCGCCTGGAGTTCGACCGGATCGCGCCAGGCGTCGAGATCGGACCGCACCGTCACGGTGTGGAGACCATCGTCTATCTGGCCGGAGGCGAGTTGGTCTTCGAGCACGGCGAAGCGCTCGAGCGCCGGGCGGTCATTCGAGCGGGTGACGTCCTGTACGAAGCGCCGGCCGAGCATCACCGCATTCGGAACGAGGCGACCGTCGATGCGCTGGCGCTCCTCGCCTCGACGGATCCGGATCCGCGCCGCGTCGGGACGATGCTCCGGCGCTGGGAGTCTGAGGCCGAACCGGTCCGGCGCGGCGCCGAGGCACCGGTCGTCGAGGCCGACGGGATCCGGCGGCGCTTGATCGTCGGCCCCGGTGACTTCGGCTCGGCGGCGTTCACGGTCACGGAGGTCGAGATTGCGCCCGGAGTCACCGACGAATGGCATCGCCACCCGCACGCCGAGCATGCGATCGTCGTGTTCGAGGGTCGCGGCATCGTGACCGTCGGGGACGAGACCGAGACGCTCGAGCCGCTCAAGGGCATCCGCGTGGAGGAGGGCCGGCCGCACCGGGTCGAGAACACCGGCCGGACCACGCTCCGCTACTACGTCTGCGCGTCCCCGGGCCTGGATCCGCTCGAGGATCGCGAAACCGCCGAGGCTCCGCGCCGCCGCCTGGACGCCTAGCCAGCGGCTGGAGCCTCGGGGCGGCCGGGTGGTTGGGTGGACGTCCCGGGGCGCTTGGCCGGCTGGCTGGTAGCACGGATATGCCCCTCGGGCCTGATTCTCTGGCCAATGCTCAACCTGGGGGCACTATCCGGGTTCCGAGGCGTCCGGACCCGTCCGGCACGCGCGGTGGCGGCAGCGACAGGCGCTCGTGATGCCCAGAGCAGGCATACGAACGGCCACCCGAGGCCCGTCAAGGTGCTCCGTGCACCGCTCCCGGACCGACCGACCTCGTGCAACCCGCATAGCGCTCCGGGGGAGGCCATTGACCAGGATTCCAATGCCGTCGGACGTCTCGGGTCGATCCCGGTCGATCCCGGTCGACCCGGGTCGGTCGAGTCGATCAGTCCGCCGAGACCCCGGCCGTTACCCCTCCAGATCCGCGACGAAGCGCCGGATGACGCGGGCCAGGCGGGGGCCTGCCTCCAACCCTGAAGCCAGGACCTCCTGGTGAGTCAGCGGCACACCGCTGTACCCGGCACCGGCGTTCGACACGAGCGACACGCCAACGACATCCAGGCCGGCCCAGCGGGCCGCGATGCACTCGAGGACCGTCGACATTCCAACCGCGTGGCCGCCGAGTGCCGCGAGCATGCGGACCTCGGCCGGCGTCTCGTAGTTCGGACCGGTCAGACCGACGTACACGCCTTCAGCCAGCGCGACACCCTCGGCCTCGGCGGCGGCATGGAGCAGCGTGCGGAGAGCCGGGCTCCAGGCGTAGGTGAGATCCGGGAAGCGGGGGCCGATGTCGTCGGCATTCGGGCCGATCAGAGGGTTCCTGCCGGTCAGGTTGATGTGGTCGCTGATGACCATGAGGGTGCCGGGTCCGAAGCTCGGGTCCAGCCCGCCGGCGGCGTTCGTCAGGAACACGGCCTTCGCGCCGAGCCGCGCGAAGAGCAGAACCGGCTGGATGACGAGGCCCGGGTCGTTGCCCTCGTACATGTGGAGCCGGCCCTGGAGCATGACCACGGGCCGGCCGCCGAGCCGGCCGAGCAACAGCCGCCCGACGTGACCGGGTGCGGTCGCGGTCGGCCAGCCGGGCAACTCCGCGAATGGGATCGCGACGGCATCCTCCAGATCGTCGGCGAGGCCGCCGAGGCCAGAACCCAGCACGATCCCTACGGCCGGCACGAGCGACGATCGCGCCCGAACCGCCGCCTCGAGCGCTTCGAGGAGCGCGGGCTGATCCGCGGGCGCAATTCGGGGAGAGAGGTCGTTCACCGGCTGTTCCGCGGTCAGGCGGGCCTCCAGATGTGCGTCCAGGGGGGTCGACGGCCGGTGGCCCGCGGGCTTCTGTCGCCCGACGGAAGTACCGACACCGGGATGCCGGTCACGTCCCGCCGGGCGATCACCCAGGGACGGACACGGATGCCCGTCGCGACCGGGTAACGAAGCGCCCGAAGCGACCGGTCCGGAAGTTGGTCCCCTTGATGTGATCTCGGTTCCCTCGTCCCCTGACGGCCCCTTCGGGCAAGACCCAATCTACGGATGCGCCGCCGGCCGGGCAACGTGGTTATCCACGAACTTCGCCCGGATAGGGCGGCCGTGTCCACGACTTCTCGACACCTGTGGACCGCCGGTGGACAAGTCCCGCGTCCTTCAGCCGCCGACGGCGAACATCTCGACGCGTGGGAGCCGGCTCGTGGCGTTGGACCGGAGCTCCGAATAGCGATCCGTCCGCGCGGCCCAGACGGCCTCGAGGATGGCCGAGAGCTCGGCATCCGAAGCACCACTCCTGAGCGGCCCGCGAAGGTCCGTGCCGTGCGCGCTGAACAGGCACGTGTAGAGCTTTCCCTCTGCCGACAGGCGGGCCCGCGTGCAGTCCCCGCAGAACGGTTGGCTGACCGACGCGATGACCCCGATCTCGCCGGATCCATCCCGATACCGCCAGCGGTTGGCAACCTCGCCGCGATAGCCGGGGTCGGCAGCTTCGAGCGGCAGCTCGGCATTGATCGTCGCCACGATCTCGGCCGCGGAGATGACGTCGTCCAGGCGCCAGCCGTTCGTCGTCCCGACATCCATGTACTCGATGAATCGGAGGATCAGGCCCTCGGCTCGTGCCCAGCGTGCCATCGGGACGATGCTGGCCTCGTTCTCGCCCTTCTTCACGACCATGTTGACCTTGACCGGCGTGAGGCCAGCGGCCCGTGCCGCGGCGATCCCGTCGAGGACGCGCGCGACGGGGAAATCGACCCCGTTCATCCGGCGGAAGGTCGCGTCGTCCAGCGAGTCCAGCGAGACCGTGATCCGTCCCAGGCCCGCCTGCGCCAGCGGCACGGCCAGCGGTCGGAGCGCCGAACCGTTCGTGGTCAGGGTCAGGTCAACCGGCTCACCCTCGGGCGTCCGCAATTCGGCGAGCATCGAGATCAGGTCGGGCAGCGCTCGGCGAATGAGGGGCTCCCCGCCCGTGATCCGGAGCTTCCGCACACCGAGACGGACGGCGATCGCCGCGAGCCGCTGGACTTCCTCGTAGGTGAGGACTTCCGAGTGCGGCAGGAATGCATAGTCCCGCCCGAACACCTCGGACGGCATGCAGTACGTACATCGGAAGTTGCAGCGATCCGTGACCGAGATCCTCAGATCGCGAAGGGCGCGCCCGCGTGCGTCGAGCAGGCCGGGCTTGCCGTCGAAGGCGCTGGTCGGAGACGCTGGATCTGTCACCCGACGATCGTACCCCGGGTCGTCGAGATGGGCCTGACCGACGACTCGGTCACTGGTACCTCCGGGCCCCTCCGCCGGTACATCTGACCGGCTGCACGCGGGCAACACCGACGGCCAGTATCAGTCCAGCGGTCGAATCCCCGGCCGATTGCCGACCCCGCCCTGAAGGAACCGTCCATGGCGAGCACCGAACAGCGCACCGGCTTCCGACTTCCGTGGGCTCCCGACGCACGCCCCAATTCGGGCAACGACGCCCCGACCTCGCCCCCCGATTCCCTCGCGCCAGGCGCCGGGGCAATCGAAGCGACCGATCTGGCCGAGGCAACTGAACCGACCGAGGCAGTGCCGACCCCCACTGCTCGGGTGCCGGCCCCCTCACGGGCCAAGCCCCCGAATTCGCTGGTCACCGGCCTGGTCCGCGCGATGCGGGATGCCTCTGCCGCGGCTCGCCAGGAGACAACTGACCGGTTCGCCGCGGAGGCGAAGGCCCGGATCGAGGCGATCCACGGACAGTCCGCCGACGAGGCGACCGAATTGCGCAAGCAGGCCGACGCAGAGATCGTGGAGATCCGCGATTGGGCGAAGGCCGAGGCGGCCCGGATCCGCGAGGTCACCGACCAGCGGATCGCCGATCGACGCGGGCGCCTTGAAACGCAGGTTGAGGAGCACGCCGCTCGGGTCGAGCGCCGCATCGAGCGCGTGCGGGCGGCGATCAGCGAGTTCGAGCATCAGATGGACACGTTCTTCGGGGAACTCCTTGCCGAGGAAGATCCCACTCGCCTCGCCGGCCTTGCCGAGTCGCTGCCCGAGCCCCCGTCCCTGGACGCCGACGAGTTCGATCGTGAGGCACCTGCCACGCGGGTCAGCGTTCTCGATGCCGGCGGCGCTGCCGCGGCCGAGGCCGAAGCCCTGCTGGACCTGGGCAACGCCGGGATGGACGCTGCCGAAACTGACCAGGCGGACGCAATCGGCTCGGTCGTCGGTACTGAGCCAGAGGATCCGGCCGATGAGACCGACGTCGTGCATCGACTGGCATCCTTCGCGGGCGGCCAAGGTGGCCTCCCCGAGGCCATCGCGGGCAAGGTCGCGGTCGTCGGCCTCGTGAGCGTCGCCAGTATCGCCGGGTTCAAGCGGGCCCTCGCGAAGACCCACGGCGTCCGGTCCGTGGCGGTCGCCTCTGGCCCGACCGGGGACTTCATCTTCAGCGTGGTGCACGATGCCGGGACCGATCTTGGGGCGACCGTCGTCGGACTCGACGGCTTCAGCGCCGCGATCACCGGCGACGCCGAGGGCGTCCTGATGGTGACCGCTTCCGATCCAGACATCAGCCGGTAGCGGGAGCACCTGATGACCCGTCCCACGATCGCGGTCGGACTCCCCGCGCGAGAGACCCAGGCAGTTCTCGAGGTCCTCGAGGCAGCCGAATTCACGACCATCACCCTCGAGTCGCCGGAGGATCTGGCGGCGCTCGTTGAATCCGGGCGGCCGATAGGGCTGGCGCTGCTCGACGCGGGTGACGATCCGAGCGCGCTGCTCGACATCGTGGGGCGACTCCGCCAGCACGAGCACCGCATTCCGCTCCTCGTCGTGACGCATGCCGACCACCTGGAAGTCCTCCTCGACGAAGGCGGCTTGTCGCCCGATGACGAGGTTGTCCTTCGACCGATCGACGCCGATGGTCTGCGCTGGCGCGCCGAGGCCATGCTCATCCGGGGCCAGATCGACGGGGAGCCCGGCGAGGGTGCCGTCCTGTCCCGAGGCCACGTCGAGGCAAGCTGGGCGGCCCGCTCCCCAATCGTTGCGATCTTCAATCCGAAGGGGGGCGTCGGCAAGACCACGATCGCAACGAACCTCGCCGCAGCGCTCCAGGCGCGCAAGGCTCGACGGGTGCTCCTCGTGGATGCGGACACCGTGACGGGCCACGTGACACTCTCGCTGGGCATGGTTGACGGGCGCACGATGGCCGACGCCTGGCAGGACGAGGCCGACGGTGGCCCTGCCGAGACCCTGCTGAGCATCGCGGCGGCCCACGAATCCGGCGTCCTCGTGTCCGCCCTCGTGTCGAGCCCGCTGGCAATGCCCACCCTCGACCCGGAGCGAGTCGGCGAGGCACTCCTCGCCGCGCGTTGGGGCGTCGATGTCGTGGTCGTGGATCTGCACCCGTCGTACAGCGAGGTCAACCAGGTCATCTTCGGCGTCGCGGACCGCATTCTCGTGCCGGTGACGCCAGATCTTCCGGCGATCCGGGCTGCGGTTCAGCTCAGCGAGATCGCGGCAGATATGGGCGTCCGGGACCGCCTTGCGACGGTCATCAATCGCGCCGAGAGCGGTGTGGCCGCAGCCGATATCGAACGTGCCGTCGGGATCCCGGTGATTGCCCAGATCCGCTCCGGCGGCATGCTCTTCGTCAAGGCGGCAAACGTGGGCCGGACCGTGATCGACCTCTTCCCGCGAGAACAGGTATCCCTGGACTTCGAGCGGCTGGCCGATCGCATTCTCGGTATCGAGCACCCGGAGCCGGCAACGGCCTCGCGAACCGCGGAGCCGCGTGCCCGCCTCACCGGCCTGCTCTCCGGCCGGAAGGTTCCCGTCAGGGCCTGATCGTCAGCTCCGCTCCCGCCAGTTCGTGCCGCCGAGGCTCTGGCCGGGCAGGCGTTGGTGGGGCTCACCGGTGGCCTTGTCCACCTGGGTGATGCCCCGCAGATAGAACCGGTTGACCAGGACCGTGTCCACCCCGTGGAGGTCGAGGGCAGCGCCGCCGTAGAGCACCACCGGGTCCGTGACCGCGGCGAACATGTGCGTGCCGCGCTCCATCAGCGTGTCCGGCTCGGCTCCTGGGCGGAGCCCGACGGTCCCGATGACCCGGTAGGGCGGCGCCTCCAGCGCGACGTCGAATGAGACCTTGTGGACCCGATGGGCCACGCGCTCGTCGTCGGTCCTCGTTTCCACGGTGTCCGGCCCGGCAGCCACGACAATGAGGTCATACGGGTCCATGCTCCCGATGCCCGGTGCCGGCTCCAGGTCGGCACCCCCGTCGGGCGGCGCCCACTTGACGTCAGTCACGAGCAGCGCCTCGCGCTGATTGAGCCGGTCCAGCAGGCGCCCGGTCAGTTCCAGGTTTCCGTCCAGCCGCCAGTCCTCGGTGAACCCATCGAATCGGACCGTCCGCGTCGGGCGCACACCCGCGGGCGCAGCATCTCCGTCGAGAGCCGCGCCTTCCGGTGTGGTCTTCTTGCGCCCGAACCCGAACGGCACGTCGTTACTCCTCTGTCCGGCCGCTATTGTCGCGAATGGTATCCACGACGGTCACGTCTGCAAGGGTCGTCGTGTCGCCAAGCGTCCGGCCCTCCGCGATGTCACGGAGCAGTCGCCGCATGATCTTGCCCGAGCGGGTCTTGGGCAGATCCGGCACGAACATCAGGTGCTTCGGCCGCGCGATCGGGCCGATGCCGGTACCAACGTGCTTCTTGAGCTCCAGCGCCAGCGCATCGGTCGCCTCCTGGCCCGATTTGAGGATGACGAACGCGAAGATCGCCTGTCCACTGATCTCGTCCTTGACGCCAACCACGGCGGACTCGGCAACAGACTGATGGTCGATCAGGGCCGACTCGACCTCGGTCGTGCTGATCCGATGGCCGGCCACGTTCATCACGTCGTCGACCCGCCCGAGGAGCCAGAAGTAGCCGTCCTCGTCGCGCTTCGCACCGTCCCCGGCGAAGTACTTCCCGGGGAATCGGCTCCAGTAGGTCTCCTTGTAGCGCTCCGGATCTCCGTAGATGCCGCGAAGCATCGCCGGCCAGGGTCGCGTCAGGACGAGGTAGCCGCCGCCGCCGAGCGGCACCGAGTTGCCTTTTTCGTCCACGACGTCCGCCCCGATGCCGGGGAATGGGAAGGTGGCCGATCCCGGCTTCGTGACCGTCACTCCGGGCAGCGGGCTGATGAGGATCATGCCGGTCTCGGTCTGCCACCAGGTGTCGACGATCGGCGCGCGGCTGCCGCCGACATGCTCGTGATACCAGAGCCACGCCTCCGGGTTGATCGGCTCGCCGACAGAGCCGAGCACACGAAGGGAAGTCAGGTCACGCGCCGCCGGATACCGCGGACCCTGCTTCATGAACGCGCGGATTGCCGTCGGCGCCATGTACAGGATGGAGACCTTGTAGTCCTCGATGATCTCCCACCAGCGGTCCCAGGTCGGCGTGTCGGGCGCGCCCTCGTACATGACCCCCGTGGCGCCGTTCGCGAGGGGTCCGTACACGATGTAGGTGTGCCCGGTCACCCAGCCGATGTCGGCGGCACACCAATACACGTCGTCCGGCTTCAGGTCGAAGATCATCTCGTGGGTGAAGCTCGCGCCGAGCAGATAGCCGGCCGTCGTGTGCAGGATCCCCTTCGGCTTTGCCGTGGTCCCCGACGTGTACAACAGGTAGAGCATGTGCTCCGAGTCCACCGGGACTGGGGCGCACTCGGGCGACTGGCGGTCCACGATGTCGTGCCACCAGTGATCGCGAGCCAGGACCATGTCCCCGGCGTGGCCGGTCCGATTGACGACGATCACACCCTCGATCGAGGGTGTGGAGAGCAGCGCCTCGTCCGCATTCCCCTTCAGGCCGACCTCCCTGCCTCGGCGGTACCCCGCGTCGGCGGTGAGGAGGACCTTTGCGCCGCAGTCGTTGATCCTGTCGGCGAGAGACTCGGCGGAGAAGCCACCGAAGACAACGGTGTGGGGCGCACCGATCCGCGCACAGGCGAGCATCGCGATCGGCAGCTCCGGGATCATCGGCATGTAGATCGCGACGCGATCGCCCTTCTCGACGCCGAGTTCCTTGAGCGCGTTGGCCGCCTTGCCGACCTCGCGCAGGAGATCCGAGTAGGTCAGCGTCCTCGTGTCGCCGGGCTCGCCGATCCAGTGGTACGCGACCTTGTCCCCGCGGCCTGCCTCGACGTGCCGGTCGAGGCAGTTGTACGCGACGTTGAGCTCGCC
>Ga0209321_10002358_pt1 | contig 12689 bp, 14 predicted proteins | sample Rifsed16ft4_FD_184012 | JGI IMG/M metagenome (GOLD analysis project Ga0209321, IMG submission 184012) | Soil microbial communities from Rifle, Colorado, USA - sediment 16ft 4 - CSP-I_5_4 (version 2) | ecosystem: Environmental > Terrestrial > Deep subsurface > Rock core/Sediment | place: Rifle... | reverse complement strand
TTAGTGGCTGGTTAATGTTGAACCATTTGTCCACATTGTTCTCATCATCCGAGTACCAACAGTCGCCAGCTCCCACAGTAAACGATGCCGCCCGCCTGGCCATGAGGTTCGAGATGGCAATGGAGTTGCTATTCCTTCCCATGTCAGCTACCGCCAGGAACCTGAAGTCTCCATCACCTAGAGGAGCCGTCTGAAAGGAGTAGTCACTCGACCATGACCCATCATCTGCGCTGATCCGGTAGTTATACCGATTCGCTGGCTGAAGACCCGTAAGGGTGACCTCGTGAAGGTAGCCCTGGCCAGATGAAGGGTAGGTTTTGCCGTTGACAGTTGAGCCATACCCTGTCGCGGTTTCGTACTGAACCTGCGAAGGGTTTGAGCTGTATTGAGTATGCCACATGACGGTCATTGTAGTGGCCGGGTTTCCGGTCCAGCTGAGGTGGACCTGGTCTACGTCTGGGGAGCCTGAAGATATAGGAGCGTTGATGACCAGTGCTGGGCCGGAGCCGGTCTCTCTAGAGTAGAAGGTCAGGCCGTCCGCTGAGCCGGTGGCCACGGCGAAATCATACGCGCCATCCCCGGTAACAACCGAGGTCACATCATACACTACAAGAGTACCGGACGAGGAGCACGAGAAGCTGCCGGGGCTGGAGATAGGGTTGAGAAGGCTGGGTTGGCTGTTCCAGGTCAAGCCTTGTTCGGTCCAAGACCCTCCAGTGGTCCAGATGGTTCCGGCTGGTCCACTGTTTGTGCATGTGAGGGCCAGCTGTGCAGATGATACAGGAACCGTAACGCCTTGTACTTGGAACCGGGTGAAGGTACGTTGGATCGTTGGCGACGAGTCGACCCTAAGCCTTGATAAAGTTCCGAAGTTCGAGGATGGCGAGCCGCTATCAACGTAGGAGTCTTCCAACGCTCGAAAAGAAACAGCCTCCACGGAGGGAAAGGGAAGAAGGGCGGATGCGACAAGTAGGATGATATTGATACATGCCAGTTTGGCAGCCGAGAGCCTTCTTGTGATAGTAGTTCACCTTCGAACCTGAGTTTCGAATGTGAAACATGCTCAGGATTCACCGCTTATAAGACAGGTCTATTGGGAGCTGCCCGCTTTGCTGAAGACCTTCGCGAAGTAAGGTTATACTGCTATATTGATAATGATACCAGTTTCATCTGAGAATTGTAGCGCAGGAAGAACTGAGGTCTCAGTTTTCTCGGCCTATGATAGGAACCCAGTCCGCTCGCAGGACGGCCCGAGAAAACAAAGGTGGGTCAGTGATGGCCGACGAGTCGTCGTGTTGTCACGTCCTGGTTGGTGTTTCCCCGGCGGAACTTCCTGGCCTCAGCAATGTCATCGTGGACGCCCTTTGACTTTAGGTATCTGCAACACGGGCAATGGCCCGGAATGTCCAGTTTGGCACCGTGCTCCGCGACGATAGAGTGAAGCACAGGGTCCATAAACGCCAGGTATGTGCAACACCCGCAGTGTTCCCCGTCTTCCCGTGTCAAGGAGAGCTCGTCGCTCCAGCTTGAAATTGACGGCCCCCGGTATAAGGACGCACTATTACCGAACAAGAAGAACACGGGAACTTCCAGCTTGACTTTCGGCTGAAAGCGATAGAGAATTGTAACCGACCATGAAGCGGTTTTCGTACCAGCGCACTTACATTCCCGCAGTCCGATGGAAACCGAAACTGGAGGCCGTTTGACGTTGGGAAACAGTCTGAAGGAGGTCAGAGACCTCTGCGCTTGAAAGGCCGTTCGCATGAATCTATGACTTGGACTTGCTCCGCGTGCGGAGCCGAGAATGACGAGTCCCTGCAAGCCTGCAGTTCGTGTGGAGGAGATAGAGCGGGCGATTTGGCCCTCCCGCAGCGCCCGGATTCTGACACGTTCGAGGACAAGTTATTGATGCCTGAGCCGTCGCCTGAGCCTGTGGACATCAAGGATGAAGAGAAGGAGCCTGAAGAGGCTGAGGAGGCTGAAAAAGAGGAGCCTGAAGTCGCGTTCCAGCCCTCAACCATAATATCTTCTCCGTTATCAGCCATAGAAACAATCCTACCATCTGCTCCGGAGCCTGCTTTCCAACCGACTCCAGAACCTACTCCAGAACCTGCTCTCCAGCCGATGGGAACGGGACGGTATTATCTCGTCTTCGTCAACACCCCCGCCCACTCCCTCGTCAAGTCGAAGATTCCAATCGAATTCGATGTTTTCCCGGTCATTACGATCGGTAGAAGCCCGGAAAACGTGGTAGTGATTCCGGACCAGGAGGTTTCCAGAAAACACGCCGAGCTAACAGCGGAAGGATCGAAACTACTCCTAAAGGATCTGAAGAGCAAGAATGGGACGTTCGTCTACGATGGGAAGAAGTTCGAACAGGTCAGCGATAGTGTTGAGGTTAAGCCGAACACTATATTGAAGTTCGGAACGGGCACTATCGTGAAGCTTGTCAGCGAATGACCGGGCTCTAGAAACGCTAGAGCTCATCGGTAAGGCGAAGGAGAAGATGGGAAGACCGCTCCTCGAGTCCAGGAATGTGGGCCGGGCCGTGTTTGTCGGAGACACGCACACTGCGGTCGATGTCACTCAAACGGTCCTTGACAAGTACTACGCGGACGCGGACCTAGTCGTGTTCTTGGGCGATTATGTAGACAGGGGAAATACAGGCGTTGAGAACCTAGGGCTTATCGCATCAATGTTTCTCGAGGACCCTCACAGGGTCATCATGCTAAGGGGAAACCATGAGAGTCCCTTGACGAACCCCTACTACGGCTTTCTTGACGAGGTTACAGAGAAGTTAGGTGCAGCCAGCTATGATGGCTTCAAAGAGTTCTTCCAAGCCATGCCATACGCTATTGTCGTGAACGATTACCTCTGTGTTCACGCTGGAATAGCCGCGAACCTAGATGACGTGTCAGAGATAGCAGCACTACCCTCACCGGACCTAAATCCTGACAACCCCGTGGCGTTCCAACTCCTCTGGAACGACCCGAGAGACATGATTGAGGGCTTCGTACCCAGCGTCAGAGGAGAGGGAGCCTTCTACTATGGCAGCGACGTGACCCAGCGATTCTTGCAAGACAATTCTCTGAAGGGAATCATCAGAGGCCACGAAGTGGTTGATGGCTTCCGGGAGGACATGGACGGAAAAGTGATCACTGTATTCTCGAGCCGGTACCACGGAGCATCAGCAGGCATCCTAGTCCTGGACCATGAGAAAATGGAGCAGGTTCGAATATGACAATCTCAGTAAGAACTGAGCTCAGCCACAGCTACTCGTTTGATTCCCGGGTCGACGCGGTCTTCAAGGTTACTCTTGTCGCGGAGAGGAGGAGCGAAGCCAAAGGCTTCCACCATATTCTCCTGATCGATACGAGCAGGTCGATGGCGGGTGAGAAAATCGAACTGGCGAGGAGAGGAGCGCAAGAGTACGCTAACCGCATTCCCCCTGGAAACACGCTGTCAGTCGTCTTATTCTCGAACACAGTCGAGACGTTCCCGCAAGCCAACTTCTCAGACGTCCTCCCCAAGATCAAAGCAACAGGCCTGACCGCTCTATATTCTGCACTTCAATCAGCGTTTGAAATGGCGAAGAAGAGCCAGCGCCCAGGCTGGATCGTCCTCCTTACAGACGGTGAGCCCACAGACGTCACCAACCCCGAACAGTACTCGAAGCTGAAGATGCCAACGGGGTTCCAGATGATAGAGTTCGGAGTAGGCACAGACTACAACCAGTCAATCCTGAAAGCGCTGGCGGACGCGTCAGGTGGAACACTCCACAACATCACTGACGCCCAGAAATTTGAGCTGCCCAGCCTGATGCAGCAGAGCGCAGTAAACGAGGTGGCTGCAAGAAGCATCAACGTGGACTTTGGAACCCCGAACGTCAGAATCCTCAACTACAAGGGTCCACCCGTAACAATCAACGCGGTAGAAACAATAGCCAAAATCTGGGGCCAGGTCCAGGTCCCGGCAGGGTTCAACGGACGCCTCCTCAACATCCAAATCTCCTACGAGGACGCTGTTGACGGCAAGAAGAAAACGGTCAATGCACCTGTCGAGGTCAGACTGGCGGACAGTGACGAAAGGTTTCAGGAAGGAATCAACAACAACCTAGTCTCAGAATTCCAGTACTACCAGGGGCTGGAAGAGTACTACGGACACCTCGCCCGGGGAGAACTTAAGGAAGCCACCAGAACGATGAACCAGCTTTCCACGAGCGCTGAGCAGACGCGGCGCACGGACCTCATCGAGGCGACCAAGCGATTGTCGGAGAAACAGGAAGAAACCCTCAGGCTAGGCGGAAGCGCTGAGAGCACTAACAAACTGTTGAAAGAGGTCGCCAGCGAAACAACCAAGAGAACAAGAGGAAAGTGAAGCTGGCATCCTTACACGTCTGCGCACTGAGATGGCGACGGTGAGCCACGTAGCGTCAGAGAACGACCGCTCGGACATGGGACTGTGTCAGGTTGCAGAGTGTCAAACGCCATGGCCTTTCCGTTAAACGAAATTCCCTCGCAACGCTTCTCCCAGCTATTCTCTCCGTGCCACTCGCCCTCTTCTTCGCCCTAGGAGTACAGGGAGAGCCTTCAGCCTACATCATAGGAATAGTCAGCCTAGGCCTACTCGCCTCACTAGACCTCCGGCATGGACTCCTGAAACTCGCCCTCGGACTTGTCGTGTCGCTTCTCGCTACCCTCTATGCCATCGAACGGTCATTCATCGCACAAGACCTGTCACAAGCATCCTATGGAAACTGGTCAATGCTTGTCGTCTCGCTTCCAGTATCATTCGGAGTCGTAGTTGCCGGGCTCCTCCTTTCCCACACCGGAAAATACAAGGTTATTGTGGCGAACTTCCTAGCATCGACCACACTAGCGATCGGACTTGGAATAGGGTCCGCAATTGGCGCAGGCGTCAGTCCGTCGCTTGACTCGGTCATGTTCGCGTTCGTATATTTCCTAGCATTAGGTTTCGCGGCAAACGCGGTTCAGATGGCCCTTCTGCACTTCCTAGACAAGCTCTGGAAAGCAAAGCGTTTCTCGCTATCCATGATGCCTACAGCATTTTTCGCCTACAATTCGCTAGGTTTCCTAGGATACATCGCGTCCCAAAATCTGAGCCAGCTGTACACCTTCTTCTCATCGCTAGGTTTCTTGCCTGCAATCGCACTGGCAGGAGCTGGTTCCGGCAGACTTGCAAGAAGGCTGACGGGAGTATTGGGCATCACCGGGCCTCGAATCACAGTTACGGGAGACCAATCAGTACGGCAGGGTCAAGACCAAACAATCAAAATCGCCACAGAATCGGGCGGCCAGCCCAAGGACATGGCCGCAATCAAGGCAACAATAACAAAGCCAGGAGGCATCAAAGAGACCCTGAAACTGTCACAGATTTCTGCGGGACTGTACAAGGCCCTCTACCGGCCAGGCGGATCCGGCAACCACAGCGTGCGTGTAACCGCAACTAGCAAGGAACGCTTGTCCGCGGACAAATCCTTCTCGTTCACCGTCCATGCTCCAGCCGCGCCGCACCATCCGCCAAAGGCTCCAACACCTCCCAAACCTGCCCCACAAAGTCGCCCTCCACCGACACACGCTCCACCCCCGCCCCCGCCAATTCGGGCACCGCAACAACCCGTCCCGCTACCACCACGACCCTCGACGGTCCCGCTCAGCTCCGGCCTTCACGGGCTTGACAAGTGGGACCCTAGGGTCTGGGTAAACCAGGAAGTTCACGGGTACAGGGTCAGAGAGCACCTGGCAACCGGGCTGACTGGCTATGTGCTACGCGCCAGTTTCGAACATGGTGGGACCGAGATGGCGATAAAAATCCCCATACTCAAGACCGGCGCAGGAACCACTGCCCTCGACGAGACCATGTCGGAGGCGTCAAAACTCCTAGAACTATCAGAGCGCTCCAAGTACGTGGTCCAGCTCCGCGGAATACTCGTCGACCGTCTCAACGTACAGGAGATTCTCAAGGGCGACACAACACTCTACCTGAAAAGCCCGCCAGCGATAGTCATGGAGTTCATGAAAGGGGGCACGGCCAAGAAGCTTCTCGAAGACCCCTCATACGACGCACTGTACTATTCTGAAAAGTGGGGCGTAATCGTCATGCTTGTCGGCCACATGATAGCGACCGCTCTTGAAACGATTCACAAAGACGGCTTCGTCCACCTTGATGTTAAGCCACAGAACATTCTGTTCAACGTCAAACCTCCCGTGACCGGACAGGAGATGATGAGCCAGATGCTGTCGGGGACGCTCCTGCCAAAGCTGGCTGACCTAGGCTCCGCGGTCAAGACAGGCGGGAAAGTCGGACAATTCACCTCCGAATACGCACCTGCTGAACAAGTACTAGGCATCGGCGCCAGGTCATCGATGGACATCTACGCACTGGGAGCCACAATATACAACATGCTAAGCAAAACACCTGTCAATTCTAGAAAACTCACCGACAGGATGAACGACATGATACGCAGCCCAGGGTCCGGAAAGACAGGAAATGAACTCAGGTCGGCCTGGAACTCATTTACTCCGGACTTTACAAGGATAGACCCCAAGTTTTCATCAATCATTCCCGTTCTGAAGGAGATGCTGGCCAAGGACCCGGAGAACAGGCCGCCCGCGGCTGCAGTGGCTAGTTCCCTTCGAAGCCTGGCGGACAAGCAGGGTTCTAGGAAACAATGATCACTTTCCAACAGGCTAGCCCCATCGAATTCGTGGTTCGCGAAATCGGGTACACCCTCTAAGCGGATGGAGCATGTGGAAATGGTGGACCTGAAAAGGGCCAACCAGGTTAGAGACAGGTACGAGGACAGGCTTAGGAGGCTTCCCGATGTGGTGGGCGTGGGAATAGGCGGCGACCCAGACGATGCGAAGATCATCGTTCTCGTCAAGAAGACGACGCAACAGCTCGTTCGGAGCATACCGAAGAACTTGGACGGGGTGCCAGTGGAGCTAGTTGAGACGGGAGTCATCGAACCAAAATAAGCCGGCTGAAACAAAATTGCTATTGTAAACTCGCGCGGGGACCCTTCTCCGCTCCGTGGAGCCCATTCTAGTCGGGCTTTGCACCTTGAAGCTTCTCTAGAGTCTCCTTTTCTAGTTGTAGGGTCACATGCCCTATCCCGAACGCCTCTCTCAGTCTTCCTGAAACCTCTCCAATAATCCGGGACCCCTCGTCTAGTGTTTCAGGGGTGACAATCATGTGGCCGCTCAGAGCGTACAGTCCGGAGGTTATGGTCCAGATGTGGAGGTCATGAACGCTGACTACTCCTCGGACGCTCTGGATGGTCTCGGCAACTTCCTCGAGTCGTAGATGTCTCGGAGTTGCCTCCATGAGTATGTCCGTGGACTCGCGGACGAGGCTGAAGGCGTTTCGGAGAATCAGAACCCCGATGATGCCCGCTATCAAAGGGTCGACTATTGAGTAACTGGTGAAGGTTACGATTATTCCTCCTATCATGACCCCCACGGAAGACACAGTATCTCCAAGAACGTGCAGGAACGCACCGCGGACGTTGAGGCTTGATTTACGGCTTCCAGCCAGCATTCTTGCCATCGCAAGATTCCCTAACAAGCCAACGAAAGCGATGACCAGGACCAATGGTCCCTGCACCTGGGACGGTTCGAGTACTCGCCGAAAAGCTTGGTAGAAAATCACGAGCGCAATGACAATCAGCGTGGACCCGTTGAGGAATGCTGCGAATATCTCTGCCCGGTGGAAGCCGAAGGTCCATCGGGACGTGTGGGGCTTCCGTCCCAACCGTATTGTGATTATGCTGAGTAGTATGGCGAAGACGTCTGTCAGGACGTGGCCGGAATCGCTTACGAGGGCAAGGCTCCGGCTGAACAGTCCGCCGAAGAACTCCAGGACTGTCAAGGCTGAAGCGATGCCCAGGGCCGCCCAAAGGCGGAGCTCCGTGGCCTTGGAATTTTCGACCGAATTGCCCCCTATTGTAGAGGATGGGCTCTTGTGCGTTGGCAGGACCCCTAAGGCTGGGTTCTGGCTGGAAGCGAAAGAACAATTAACGTGATTGTTCCCATACTTGTCGAGCCAATCCTTGCCTGTTCAATCTGCCGTGAAGCTTGTCGACCGATGGATCGACGCCCACAAGAAGGACCTCGTCGACCTAACCTGTCGGCTAGTGAATATTGATACTACTGTTCCGCCGGGACGGAACTATCCGAAGATTTCGCAAGTTATTGCTGCGGAGCTGAAAGACCTCGGCGTTACTCCTTCTGTCAGGTATATTCCGGAGGCTACCATTCGGCGGAAGGTCGATCCGGAGGTGGGTTTGAAGGGTCCTAGGCCGAACACGTATGCTACTCTGAAAGGTGAAGGGCCGGGCCCTAGTATCTTGTTGAATGGACATGTTGATGTTGTTCCGGCCCAGCCGACCGGCTGGTCGCACGACCCGTTCGAACCCGTGATCAAAGGCGGAACGATCTACGGGCGCGGGGCTGCGGACATGAAGGGCTCTGACGCTTGCATGATCTATTCGTTGAAGGCGCTGGTTGAGACCGGGGCCCATTTCGACGGGTCGATCACGTCCACCTTCACGACGGATGAGGAGGTTGGAGGATACACGGGTGTCAACTATCTAATCGACAAAGGAGTCATCACAAAGAAGATGGACTATTGCATATCGACAGACACTGGCATCGAAGCGTTGAACATTGCAAGCCTGGGAGATACGGAGTTTCTCATCACCGTCAAGGGAAAGTCTGCGCACTCAGGACGCGGATGGACCGGCGTGAACGCAATAGAGTACGCGGCAGCACTGGTTGAGAGGTTGAAAGTCCTAGGCCGGGAGATTGGGAAGCGAAGGTCAAAGATTCCCGCGGAACCCATCTATGGGAACAAGTGGATGAGGCCCGGGTTGTATGTTACGATGGTAAAGGGCGGTATCAAGGGAAACATCATCCCTGACACTTGCGACGTCCTGGTTGACCGGCGGTACATTCCGGAAGAGAAGAGTGTGCAGGTGGAACGAGAGGTTGCACGGGTGGTCCGGGATTTTGCACAGGAAGCGGGTGTAAAGGTTGTGATGAGGCCAGTTCTCGGATACGACCCGATGTATACTCCACCAAACCACCGGCTGGTGCAGGTCGTCAGAAAGCACGCTCGTAAGGTGCTGGGCAGGGATGCCCCGCCGAGGGGAAGCCAAGGGTCCACGGACATGGCAGCTGTCAGCGGACTCGGTGTCCCAGTCGCGGTCATAGGCGCAATGCGCGCTGATAGTAGCATCCACGGAATAGACGAACACGTTAGAATCAACGACCTAGTTAGCGTGACGAAAATCTTGGCACATTCGTACCTCGAACTCTTGCCAGTGCATTCCCATTGAGAATGGCTGAAGCCAACTTCTGAGTTCGGCTCTATGTCGAACTGAGGATAATAGCGGAGCCAGGTTCTATTTCGTGGAGAACTTCATGAAGCAGCCCTCTTTGCTCAGTTGGCCTTGGAAGCCAAGCTCTAGAATGGTCGTTGCTTTCCGGTAGGAGTTCATACAGGCGCCGCAGAAAATGGATCTGGCCCGGGGCGAGGAGAGCCCGTACTCGTCCGAGATATCCACAATCGATTTTATGCATCCGCACTCTCTCAAGGTGACTGTTCTGGAAGAGTCGCTCTCGGTCACGCCATAGTCGCTCTTGAAAGTCTCGCCCATACTCACTTCCAGGTTCCGTGAAATCGCAACCATAGCATCCTCCGGACCCGTGCTTCCTTTCTCTTTGATTTTTCTGACCTTGAGGTCAGCACTCTTCTGTGTGAGAATCTCCATTGCGGGTGCGACCGCTTCCTGTCCCATCCCGTCGATGAAGGTGCCCACCTGAAGGAGAAGGTAATGGGCAAGGCTGCTACGGAGCATCCTGTACCTCTCCTCGGCAGTCACAGATGTATTATCCAGAGTGGTTTCCGGCATGCTTGATCCGAGACACTCTCTCCGTCTACTCTTCTTAAGATGTGGCGGCCAACCTAAGACGGGGTCTTCGGAGACTTTTTTGCCCTCCTCTAGGATGTATCGAAGCCATCCCTGGAAGTCCGTCTGAACTATTCCGCGCTGTTTTGCCCAAGTCCGCTCTCCTACAAACACGTTTTACAGAAAGTACTTCTATACGTCATAGATACGCGAGAAAGATTCTTGGCAACTCTCACAAGCAGTCAGTCGTCTTCGGACGAGGGCCTTCGGCGTAGAGGCCTACAGCTACTATGGGTGAGTGAACTTTGGAACATTGGAGAAGTGGGTGTGGGTTTATGGTCAGGGTTTCAGGCCGGTAGTGTGGCTCTCATCGCCTTTGGGCTCGACAGCGTTATCGAAGTCTTCGCTGGAGCGGTCGCAATCCGGAGTCTGCGCAGAGAATGGACGGACGGCGAAAAAGCAAAGGCTGCCGAAAAGAGGGAGTTACGACTGCTACGCATGACCTTCTTCCTTCTCTCCGGGTACATTGCCATCCAGACTTTCGTTACCCTCCTTGGCTGGGTAGAGGAGCCTCGCGAGAGCCTGGTCGGTATAGGTCTAGTAGTAGCCACCGCAGTTTCGATGACGATACTCTTCCGAGCCAAGTCTACTATTGCCAAGAAGCTGGGTTCGAGTGTTCTGAGGAAAGAAGCGGTCGAGAATCTCGTATGTGACCTTCAAGACCTGACCGTGTTAGCTGGACTCGGCCTAAATCTCCTGTTCGGCTGGTGGTGGGCGGACCCCATTGGTGCTCTATTGCTAATCCCATTCCTGCTAAGGGAGGGATTAGAATCTTAGAACGGTACGCGCTCGCGCAAGCCTTGCACTGTTGTAAGGGTCTTCGTGACTAGGGATGAGACCGTTTGGTCGAGTATCCCGGACTATGGCCAAGCTTTCCAAGCCCTAAAGAGCCACCCCAGAACCGAACACAACGCCAGAGACGGCAAGCCTTGCCCCAACCCGGACGCGGAAAAGACCTCTACGTCAGCAAGATACGAAACGGCACCGTCATAGACCACATCTCAGCCGGCCACGCACTCGACGTGCTGAAAATCCTCGGAATCGACGGCCGCGAAGGCCACGTAGTCAGCGTCGCCATAAACGTCACCTCAAAAACAGCCACGAAGAAAGACATCGTCAAAGTCGAAAACCGCGAACTAGAACAGGACGAGGTCGACAAGATCGCCCTCATCGCACCAGGCGCAACAATCAACATCATACGAGACTATGAAGTAGCGGAGAAGGCCCGTGTCAAACTACCCGAGACCATCAAAGGCATCGTGCGCTGCGCGAACCCGGCCTGCGTCTCAAACGCGGGCGAACCCGTAGTCCCAAGGTTCATGGTCGAAAAGTCAGACCCGTTAAGGCTCCGCTGCTTCTACTGCTCAAGGTTCATGGAGAAACCCGATGTCCTCAAACAGTTCTAACACGTACCAGACAAAGCCCGGTGACGAGCTTCACAAGCTCTACCGGGAAAGACGAGACGCTATACGAGCCCGCCTCAGCGAGTTCAAACAAGTCCTCCAGCGAAGCGAGGAAGACGTCTTCGCCGAACTCTGCTTCTGCCTCCTAACACCACAGTCCTCGGCCAAGACCTGCTGGGACGCGGTCACACGGCTGAGGGAAAGGAGCCTCCTGCTCAAGGGAAGTCAGCAGGATATTGAGCCTGTTCTGAACAGTGTCAGGTTCAAGGACACCAAAGCCAGGTATATCGTCGAAGCCCGGGCCCTGTTTTCAAAGGACGTGGCCCTGCTAATCAAACCCCAGATCACATCATTCTACAATCCGTACGAACTGAGAGAATGGCTCGTAGAAAACGTGAAAGGCCTAGGCTACAAGGAAGCCAGCCATTTCCTACGAAACATAGGCCTAGGGGAAGAGTTCGCCATACTCGACCGGCACATTCTCCGAAACCTCGCACAGCTAAAAGTCATACCAGAGGTCCCGGCCACACTCACCAAGAAACGGTATCTTGAGATAGAGGAAAGGGTCCGACGGTTCTCAAAAGAGATAGGTATACCTATGGCCGACCTAGACCTGTTGCTCTGGTCCAAGGAAACAGGCTGGATTTTCAAGTAAGAAGGTAGAGGACATGGGCAAGATTGGCGTAATGGCCGATAAAGAGACAGCGATTTACTTCCGGCTCGGCGGTGTCAAGAACAGCTGGGTCGTGGATTCAGCAGACCAGGCCGTCAAGACCTACGATGATATCAAGGCCAAACAAGCTGTCTCTCTTGTCATCGTAACTGACACGGTCTTCAACTGGATCAAGGACAAGATAGGACACGGAAAGAAGGAAATCGAACTCCCACTAGTCGTATCAATTCCGACAAGGAAAGCGGGAGGAAAGCCCCAGGTGGACTTGCTGGCCGACCTCATCAAGCGAACCGTGGGCGTGGAAATACGCGTCAAGTAAACGGCTCAATATTGGTAGTTATTCGTTCAACCCCCTCACGATGGCATCCAGATTCGGCGGGCTCTCAGAGTAGAGCCACGATACTGCACCAAACGCAACTTTCCCCATTTTTTTGCCGGGGTCCTAGGACCGGAGGAGTGCCTAGTGGACACGAGGCGTTCAAATAACCCGTCAGCGTAGATGTGAATCTGGAAGCGGGTAGGGACCGTGCGGAGTATCGTTGTCGAGTGTGTAGTTCCCACTGTTCCGTCTAGAGCGGACGAGGTCACTTCTATGGCTCGCTCTATAGGTTACAAGGTCCTC
>Ga0209321_10002355_pt1 | contig 12691 bp, 8 predicted proteins | sample Rifsed16ft4_FD_184012 | JGI IMG/M metagenome (GOLD analysis project Ga0209321, IMG submission 184012) | Soil microbial communities from Rifle, Colorado, USA - sediment 16ft 4 - CSP-I_5_4 (version 2) | ecosystem: Environmental > Terrestrial > Deep subsurface > Rock core/Sediment | place: Rifle... | reverse complement strand
CGAGGATAGCTCCAATTGTATTATATGCCAGCACCTCGCCAACAGCGCGTCCGACAGTTCTTTTATATTCGGCATGAATTTTCCCAGCCAATGGGAATGCCAATCCCATGAAAAAGGCAGGCACGACCATATACAGAAAAGCAAGCATGAAACTGGAGATGACCCTTACCCGGAAAATACCCAGCCCGGTTGTATGAAGATAATTTTGTATGCGTATAGCGTTTAACGGTAGATCTCGGATATATAGGGTTACAAGAAATGCGGTAATTCCGATGATAACCTGGACTACGCCGAACCAGAAAACTGAGGTTGTTGTTCCCTTGTTTTTTGTATTAAGAGCAACCGGCATTAATCCGTATGCAGCGCTGCCAAGGGCAATTCCAGTGAGAAAAGCTACAAGCATAATAGTAAAACCAATAACGCTTCCTCCGACAACAATTGCAAGCATCCGTGTCCAGAGCACTTCATAACCGAGGGCGCAGAATCCGCTGATCCCTATGCCCCAGAGAACCAACTTCATCTGAAACGGGTTTTTACCTCCCAGCCGGTAGCCAGGGGATGTATTTGCATGGGATTGCGCTGTTTCTTCTGTTGGTATTCTCTCATCTGCAGGTGCGGTTGTTGTTTTGTTTTGCAGCAGAAGACTTACGATACCTATAAGTAAATTAATCAGGATCGCTATTTTCATGTTTACGCTGACAGTATAAAAGAGCGGCAGGAAAAAGCCGGCAGCTATTGCTCCAAACACTGCGCCCAGCGTATTAATGCCGTATAGGAAAGATAGGTGATTTCTGAGATTTTCCGGTGAATGGGAAACAAATCTGGATAATGCCGGAAGGGTGCCTCCCATAAGGATTGCGGGAATTATAAGCGCGATTACTGAAAATAGTACCCGTATGAATGAAAGGTAAAGGATGCTGTTATCTTTGTTCTTGGCAAGGGCGATGTAAATAAAGGGATAACACTTGATCAACGCCATAAATATTACAGCAAATATGGCTACGCCTATTTCAAGCAGTCCATATACCATTAATGGTTTTTTCTTATTATCAATAATCCTGCCTGTGGCGTAACCCCCGATAGCAAGCCCTGCCATAAAAATTGATAACACAGTGGTAACCGCAAGATGGGAACCGCCGAAAACAAGGCTCAGCGAGCGAACCCATAGTACCTGATACATTAAGGCAGCCGCGCCTGACAGAAAGAACATTGTGTAAATTGGCAATAAAATTGAAGGTTGCATAGATTTCTCTTTGTATTAATTTATTTTAATTGCTCTTTGAAAATTTGCAAACTTAACCGCTTGTTTTTTATCCATTCCAGTATCAGAAAGACACCCGTAAATTTGCATTTAAACCCTTAGTCCCGTTTGTATAGGATACGGATTCGCTTTCTGTGTGGATATAGGAAAGATCCAAGATGGAATGCGCAGTCATATTCCATCTTAGACTTGGAGTTATTGCGCGCTCCATCGCCTTATCGCTGGATCTTAAGTTCTCGCTGTATGAGATGTTAACCAAGAGGGCGCCGTCGCGCAAAGGAGACCAATTGGCGCCGTAACTTTGGGTAGTGGAAGTTTTCTGCCCCTTTTCTACCAGTATTGCCAATGAAGTAAAAAGATATACAGCTCTGAGCGGGTTATACGCCATGGTAACTTCGCTTCTTTTGGTAAAGGTATAGGTTTTCCCCAGCGCTCCGCCTGATTGCTTTGTCGCTGTATCAGAGTAGTTAAGGTTTATAGTCATGGATTTGTGAGGCACAAGGGTAGTTCCAGAATTGATAATAACGGATTTTGTGTCTTCGCCAGGGTTTGAGCTTGCAGAACTAATTCCCCCGGACAAAGCAGTGCTTATTCCCTTATATAGTTCCGCAAAGTTGTTGAGAAAGAAGGAATGAAAGACGCTGAATGTTCCAGGACTATTTGAATAGCGGCCGCTGAAAACAAGGTTATGGATCAGGGCATTGACTGGTTGCACTGTCATCATGGTGCTGTATGTGTATGCAATTGTGTTCCCCACGGTTTCCTTGTTAATATCTAAAGCAGTCATTGCATTAATAGAATAGACCCTGCTGAACTTATGCGACAGGGAAAGAGCATTGGATATTGCGTATCTTAGCAGAGATGATGGCTCTGATAAGGAAAACAGGAAAAATAAGTTATGGTAAAGGGATGGCGTATCCAAAAGCCTGGTTCTGACATTGAGGTTGTATATATGTGCGCTTCTGGAAACACTCCCCCTTACTTCGTCAGCGGGTTTTCTTAAGAAAGCCTGGAGTTCTGTTATGTAAATGTATGGATAGTCCGTCGCCCCTGGCACTGTGATGGCAATCGGACTGACTACAATCTTGATGTATCTGGTTTTTACATTTGGAAAATCTATTTCAACGCGGTTCTCAAAGGTCCCGAATGGAGCATTTTCAATTGTCTGATAGAGGACCCAGTTTACATTATCGCTGCTTGTGTACACGTTCCATCTGAAAGAAACTGCGATATCTCCGGGAATCTCCCTGTCAATCCATACGAGTATTGTATTTATCTCGGTTTCGTTAAAGAAATCAAGTCCAAGGTTTCTCTGCCTGACATCGCTGCCAGGCGGCAGCAGTCCTATATTTATTCCGCTGCCTATGGCGAGGTCGCCATCTATAAGACCCTGGTTGCTATCCAGACTGCCGTCCAAAGGGGTATCGTCTATCGCAGACAGCCCTGCCAAGGGGAATGCCTGAAACAGTGTCTCGCCCGTGCCTTTTCTGGATGTTTTTGTTTTTTGATACGCAATATTGTAATTTGTTGCCAGAGAAACTTTTTTTTTAAAGTATTGATTGGAATAAGTTATATTTCCAATGTGGTTAATGTCCTGAATTTCAAGATCTTTCAGGTTATCTTTTAAATCGCTGTAGGTTGTCTGGTATCTCAGATCCAGTTGTTTAATCAAATATCTTGACCCGATCAATACATGGTCATTCACCTGGTCCTGGATAGAATGTTCTTTATCAAAAATATTTGATCTGCTGAACTGTATGTTTAAAGTTGGCAGTCCTTCCGGTTTTAATCCCAATATTGAGGTGTAACTGTCCCTAATGCGGGGAATGGCCGGCGCCCCGGCATTTTTCTGGGTTTCCTCCCTTCTGTTGTAACTGATTCCGGCATTATACGACTGAGTGCTCAGCCTCAGGTCAACGAATGGGCTGATTTTAGTAAGGGTTGATTCTGTTTCGTTGCCATCTATTTTGAATTCTGTCCTGGTTTGCTCAAATATGCCCCCGCCCATTAGTGTAAGATTTGGGTAGATTTTTCTGTTCAGGGAAAGGTTGTATCTTTGCAGGAAATTTTCCGTTTTCGTCCGCGCAAGAACGCCATCCGCATCTTCTGATTCTGAATTAAGGTTGCTGTAGTTGAATTCTAAAAAACCGTTTATTCCATCAGCCATTGCCGCACGCTGCAATCCTGCAATGTTGAACAGTAACAGAAAAAAGAGAAAAAGGATTTTTTTGATAAATATTACCTCTCGCCCATTACAGTTACCCAGTAAGGGTTTTCACCTGCGTCTGTTTCATGAACAATTTTTTTATTTATCAGATTGACAATTAAAAAAGAATTTTTTTGATTGAGGATCAAATGCAGGTTGTTTTCTTCTCCGTCTATTGTCATGTAATCTACTCCTGCGCCGGAATAGATGGAATAGACAGGGATAAAAGAAAAGGGGTCATAAACCTTGATATACTTATCCTCCATACTGCCTATGTATATCATGTCTGTATTAGTATCAACCTTTATAGAGCTTACCTCAGAGCCAACAAAGATCTTTTTGACAACTGTAAAAGTAAAAGGGTCAATAACTGTAAAATATGGCGCCCATTTATGGAACACATAAAGCTTGTTTCCCTTTGCGTTAAACTCCCCCCTTAGGGGTCTGGGATCAGAATTGACTTTCGCAACAACAGCCCTGGCTGCGATATCTATGACGGATATGTTGTCTGAAAACGTATTAAATACATAAGCCCTGATTCCTGAAGGATCAATCACGACTGAATTTGGGCTGTCGCCTGCGTCTATCCTGGCTAACTCAATGAAAGAGACCGGATCTATTATACTTAAAGTATCAGAGCCTGTATTCGCGGACAAAAGGATTCTTTGATTCGGTGTGAGCGCCAGTTCCTGTGGAGCATCGCCTGGAAAAAGTTTTATCCTGGTTATTATTTCTCCCGCTGTTATATCAATGACATCTATTGCGTCTTCCTCTGAAAGGGCGACATACGCCCTCATTTGTCGCCTGTCAATGACCATGCCCATAGGTCCTCTCCCTGTTTCAATAACCGACTTAACCTCGCCGGATTTTTTGTCAAATACCGTAATATTGTTGGAGCGGTAGTTTGTCACAAAACCTGTAAGTCCGGTAACAGGCTTCTCCGGTATAAATGCAGAGAATGACGGCGTAAAAGTAACCCCGTCCGGAAGGGAGTTATTGTATTTGAACAACAGGGAAATAAGGGTTGCTTTTTTTTCATTCACATTAAAATTAAACTCTATTTTCTGCGGTGCGTCCTGTATTAGTAAATCTGCCATTTTCTTATCCTCCACTTTTAGGAATGCTTTTATGACCCTGAATGTTAAGCCAATGTAATCACCGGGCGGGAGCCAACCAGTGGAAATAAGCCTTTGTCTTCTGGTGTTATTGTCCGAGAATTCAGATAGTAGTACAGAAATAGGGTATTCTGTTTCATCGCTTTTTATGGCACGAATATCTTCTATGCTGAAATTAATCTTTGCTGCCTCCTGTGGCAAAGGCTGAAGATACACGAAAATTTCACCATCTTTCTCAAGAGATGGTTTTAATTGCTGATCCTTGAACTGGCAATTTGAAAAAAGAGAAAGAGAGAGAAAGAACATAACCAAAAAATCCCGCCTGACAAAAATAAGATTCATGTTTTCCTCTAAGTGTTTTTAAAATAGTAAAGCAATTTTCTTAAAAGTTCAAATAAAAAAGGCTGATGTTTTTCAGCCCGTTTTAAAAAATGCCAGGTTAAGCGTGTATTAATCTTTTGCGTGGCACTTGTTGCAGAGAACCCTCTGATATGCCGCGAATTTGGTTGCCGGACGATCATAAAGAGCCTTCTGGAACTCAGTTGTTGCGCGGCCCATTGCCTGCGCAGGGTTCGCTGTTGGGTCGGGATATATCGGGGCGCCTAAACCGTCTGCTACGGTCATAAACTCGTTTCCGAGCGGGAATCTTGTCATGCTATCCCATCCGGATGCATGCGCTCTATGGCATGACATACAATTAACATTGGCATTTACAGCATCAGGTCCGCCAAGTTGAGTATCATTATTTACTGCATGACCCTTGAGTGTGGTGTAACTTGCTACTGTATGATCAGCTACGCCCTCTTCAAATGGGACCAATGACAGATATGAAGCTGTGCTTAATCCAGAGAGGTCGCCTGTCTTTACATATGCGTTATAGTTGCCAGAGATGGTTGCTCCCAGCTTGGAAGCATTTCCCGCTGGATGTCTCAGGTTTGTCGGATAAGCATCGTTATGCATATTCGTATGGCAGTTTGCGCACCATTCCGACATACCCAGTCCATAAGCGGCACGGGTTTGTGTGGTTGCTTCTGTCCTGTTGTAGGCTGACGGTACAACTGCGGCAGGTGGATTCGCACCAAAGGCATAACCAGGATTAGACTTTGGTTCATAACCGATACCACCTAATAGCCTGTAAACACCGACTGCAAAATTGACATCCGGGTCAGGGCTGGTGGCGTAAGACCCTGAACTTCTTATGGGTTTGCTTGTTGCTGTGCCATTTACAATTGAACCATCGTTAAGTCTTCTGAATTTTCCATGTGGATCATGGCAGCTTATACAACTAAGTGTGCCGGCTGGATATGTTCCGCCCGGGGCTGCTGTGATTATGGAATCAGCAACATAACCCTGGTCAGCAGCGATTATGTTGTGTCCATGCCTCTCACCGTAGCTGTACTCTGTTGCAGCGCCTGTTCTTGGGACCCAGCTGTAGGTCTTTTTCAGCCATCCAAAGTCTCCGCCAGGGGAGAGCTGTAGCGGCGCAGTGCCTGCCGGCATGTCAGCGTCTGCTGTGCTGATGTGATAACCTGTTGGGCCCGTGTCTCCTGCATGCTGATGGCAGTTAAGGCAGGTTGAACTCTGATCCTGTCCTTTCAGGAGATAGGCATTGGTTGTTCCGACCGGGAGGGCGTTTATAGTCATTTGTGCGCCTTCAAAAGAGTTATGCATTGTATGACAACCCTCGCACTCTGCTACGCCACCCGAATGAAATGCCTTTGCGGTGCCACTGAGCCCGATTGTTATCAGGATAGCAGCAATCAAAATTACACTTACTTTTAATACTTTCATGTTTCCTCCTTCTTTTTAGTTTCTTTTTAAATTAATTTCTTGATTTTGTAAGTTTCTGGTGGTTGAAATGAAATTATCTTTGTTTGGGATCACCTCCTCATTATTTTGGTCTATGCGGTAATTTATATTGAAGACACTTATTCCCCTGTTTCTGCCCTGTGTTACATAAATCCTGCCTCTTCCGTCAATAGCCAAGTCCGTGGGTGCTATCAGATTCTTGTCCTTAAATCCACGGTAGCCAAATTCTGTCTGAAAATTGAAATCCTTATCAAAAACAATTATTACACATCGGAGAATGTCTGCCACATAGTAAAATCCTTTATCATCTGCTGTAATTCCACCGGTAACCCCGAATTTGCCCTGCGTGCTGCCACGCTTGCCAAAGGATATTATTTTCAGGTCAGGAAAGAGCAGATAGGCTCTTGCGATGACAGGAATCGTGAATGCAATATTCCCCTTGCTGTCAATGCTGAATCCTCCCAGTCCCGCGTCTTCCGCCTCTTCTTTGTCTTTATCAAAGCCAAGCAGCGCGGAAATATCATAGCCGTTTTTAAAAAGCCCATTTGTATCTGTTACCATTATCTTCATGGAAGCAAAATCGGCAAGGTAAAGAAATCCGTCCCTGTAAATAAGACGGTTGGGGTGCATATCCGTATACTCAGTGGGAATATCCTTAAGTTCTATTTTGGATTTAGGGTCTCCCCTGAAATTGCACAGGGTGATTAGATAATTTTCTCCTTTATAGGAAAGGATTATTATATTGCCGTCGTTGTCCACCGTAAGATCATATATAGAGCCGAAATCCGTGCCCTCAAATCTGTAAATCTCCATCCCATTGTCATTGAATATCCTTACATAGCTCTGATAAGCAACATATATTTCGTTTTTCCCACTGTCTGCTGATAGTCTTGGCCAGCTATAATTAATAGTTCCTTTAAAATCCGAAAGATTATATAAATAGGATGCTGTTAACTTTTCTGCATAAAGGGATGTCGCTATAAATATCATGGAAAAAATAGCGAGTAAGGTTGAAGTTTTACTCCTGATATATGTTAGTTTATTCATCGTCTTCAATAAATAGCAAGATTTATGCCAATGATTTTTTTTAAAAAAACTACTTAATAATTAAATAAGTTGCGATATGAATATGAAAAATTCTGAATCCTAAATTGTGGGGGATAACTCGTTATTCTGTGTGATTTCACTCAATTAAAGAGTGCCTCTGTCAAAAATACGGTGACTTAGATGTTCTTTGTTAAAATTTTTAACTGGACAATTTTTATATGTTAAATTTTCCCTTCAGAAAATTCTTGTCATATATTAAAAAGTATAGTAGTATTTCAAAAGTATATTTAGGCGGATAGCTCAGCGGGAGAGCATTGCCCTTACAAGGCAAGGGTCGCAGGTTCAATCCCTGTTCCGCCTAATTTTAATTGTAGGAGCGAGATAATCTACCGACCACTCCGCAGAAGTACGAGAATTATGGGGTCGTGGTTCAGCCTGGTCCAGAATGCCGGCCTGTCACGCCGGAGATCGCGGGTTCAAATCCCGTCGACCCCGTTTTATTTTATACTTCATTTGTAACTATACTGACGTGTCTGCCTTGCAATGATATGACTTATACATATCCTTGACTTATACAACCTTTTGCAATAAAATAATAAACTTAAAATATGGCTTTTATTCGGAGATGAGGACAACAAATAATCTCTTATTTATGTCTAATCTAAATCCTGTATTTCTGGCGGTTATCGCAGGTATATTTATTTGGGCAATGAGCGCTTTTGGCGCATCGTTTGTTTTTTTGAGCAAGGAACCATCAAGAAAGCTATACGGCAGCATGCTTGGATTTGCCGGCGGAGTGATGATTGCCGCCAGTTACTGGTCATTGCTTGCGCCGGCTATTAAGATTGCAGGAGAATCGGGGCATTGGCCCTGGCTGCCAGCCGCCATCGGATTTTTGGCAGGAAGTTTTTTTATAATGCTTCTTGACAAATTGATACCACACCTGCATCTTGGTTTTCCCATTGAAGAGGCTGAAGGGATTAATGCCCGTCATGTGAGTCGCAGTATTTTGCTTATCTTAGCCATTACCATACACAATATTCCGGAAGGGCTCGCTGTGGGGGTTGCATTTGGCACCCTCTCTGCCCTGGATCTGCCCAGTACATTCACCGGAGCTGTGGCTGTTGCTCTGGGGATAGGTATTCAGGATGTGCCAGAGGGGCTTGCGGTGGCTATGCCGCTGAGAGGAATGGGGCTATCTAGGCTGAGGAGTTTCTGGTACGGGCAATTATCCGCAATAGTTGAGCCAGTTGCTGCCATTGTTGGCGCCCTTGCTGTTACAATAATTAATCCGCTTCTTCCCTACGCGCTATCCTTTGCTGCTGGCGCAATGATTTATGTTGTAATTGAAGAAGTTATACCGGAATCCCAGCGTGGCGGCAACACTGATCTTGCAACGATGAGCGCAATATTTGGATTTATAGTGATGATGATTCTTGATAATGCTGTTTGGCTAAAATGAGGGTAAATTGCCACATTGGTATAAATTTTTGCACATGTTTATAAAAAAATATATTAAATACATTAAGGTCAATCAGAAATTTAAAAAATATTACTTATATTTCAATTGATTAGGCGAAATTAGTTATGGTATGATTTTTGCGTCTTTATAATATTAAGAAGGGGTTTTGATGAAAGACATAAATTCAATATCTGAAAAAGGTTTTACAATACTCATCATTGATGACTCTCCTACCCTCAGGGGAGAGGTGATTGGTATTCTGAAATCTACAAGATTATTTTCAGAATTTTTGGAGGCAGAAAATCCTACCGCGGGGCTTAAACACCTTGTTAATAATAAGATTGACATCGTTCTCTGCGACCTTGTGATGCCGGGAATGGATGGATTTAAGTTTCTCGCTATGAAACTGTCAAGCCCTGAATTTACCGAGATTCCTGTTATTATGCTGACAAGCAAGGGAGAATTAAGGGATAAAATAAAGGGACTTGAAGATGGTGCAAGTGATTATCTGACAAAGCCGTTTAATCCAGGAGAACTGATTGCAAGGGTAAAGGCGCATCTGAGGATTAAAGTACTACAGGATGCCTTGAAGAAAACCAATGAGAAATTGATACAACTTTCCATTACCGATGTTCTCACCGGACTCTTCAACCGCAGGCACTTTATGGAGTTGCTGGATAAAGAATTTGAACGGGTGCAAAGATACGGAGCAAAACTGTCGTTCCTGATGATTGATGTTGATTTATTCAAGAGGATAAATGATACCTACGGCCATCTTGCAGGCGATAGTGTCCTTAAGGAGATAGGCGGGTTGCTGAGTTTAGGATTGAGAAAGCATATAGATGTGCTTGGCAGGTATGGCGGTGAAGAGTTTGCAATGCTTCTGCCGGAGACTAATATGGATGGTGCAAAAACTCTTGCAGAGCGGTACAGGATCATGGTTGAAAAGGCATCGTTTAGGATACCAGGAGGTACTACGAAAATGACAATCTCAATAGGATGTTCGTCTGCTCCTGACCCATCAATTCAAACAGTGGAACAGTTTATTCAGTTTGCTGATGAGGCTCTTTACCGTGCCAAGAAATCGGGCAGAAACAAAGCGGAGGCCATGATGCCAACCCAGCCTCCACCCGAAAAGAAATTACCCCGCGGCTTGAAGAAATAACGCTCTATTTTTTTCTTACGAATAGCCAGCCTATGGAGAATACAACGGTGCCTGCAGCGCCAACTATCAATAGTTTTTTGGTCTCGGGTCCGCCAAAAAACAGAATAATCGCTTCAAATGTAATGAGTAAGCCGAATATCTGGAACAGGCGCCCCAAAAAGTAAATAAATGTTTTCATAATTGCGCCCTTTATTCTATATCCTTTTCGCCGAATACCTCGGCAGTGAATATCTCAATCCTGGTCTCCGAGTCCTTCCAGGCATCTGTTGGAAGTCCTGCCTTTATGCATGTATGGGCGAGGAATGTATCCCTGTCCCAGCCCTGTTCTACGGCTACCTGCGGGAGCAGCACCCCGCTCCGGAATCTGTTTGTGATGTATATACCGTGATTGCCCACTTCTATTGCATTCACATTCTTTGTTTCCTTTAGCGGGGATAAGACAGATATCTCAATGTCAATTTCATTCAGTTCGTGTTTTTTTAATGGCGGAAATCTTGGATCATTAAAAGCTGATGCTATAGCCATATCCTGAATAACCTCGCTAAGCGGCCTGTCCGAACTAAATGTGCCAATACATCCCCTTAGCTCATCGTGCTTGTGGATGGTTACAAATGCTCCCGCATTGATATTAATAGAAACAGATTCTCCGTTATTTTCTTCCATGCCGGACTTAAATTGCTTTTTAATGGTTTTTCTTGCAAGACGGAGAAGGTTGGTTTTAGATTTTTGGTCAATTGAAAAATCAGACATATTTTTTACCTCATTGTAAAATCTGGCCGGTTTTTATATTTAAAATAATCTTCAAGAATTTTAATATGGTCAAAGAGTATTGGCTCAGGATGATTGCATCTGTTTTTTTGCATTGTTACAATTTTATATTAAAATTTATATTATAGTCAAGATAAAGAAATCCGGGGATTAAAATTTATTGACTCCAAGGTGAAAATCTGGTAATAATTTTGCTATGGAAGATCAGAATATTACTCAGGAAAATTCAGGGGTTCATAAACACGGGAATGTTTACAAAAAACGCCGACATTCAACAATCAGGAAAGAAAATAAATTAACCCGCGTGATGAGACCCTCTTTTTTAATTTCTGGTGCGCTATCCATTATATACAGTATAATTAGCGAAAACATTTTATTAGCATTTCTGGGTAGTTTTTTTGTACTGCTTAGCATGGTTCTTGCTAAAACTGAAAACCCTATTTTTGAAAGGCTGAAAAAAGATCTCGGAAAATTCTTCGTGGAGTTGGTCGAAGAAATAAAAAATCAAAATAAGCACCTCAAATAAAAGGCATGCCGTCAGTTCTAAACATCGGAACATATATTCCTTCAAGAAGGCTTACAAAAGAGGCCTATTCCAATCTGCGAAAGCCTGGTTTTGCAGCAGAGCCGGCAATTGCGGGTTATGATGAGGATGCTGTCACACTCGCAGTCTCGGCGGGGGAACTGGCGCTTGACAATTTTGACAGGAATAAGGTAAGGCGTTTATTTTTTGCCACTGTTACGCCGCCATTTCTGGAGAGGGCCAATTCCTCTGTTATTGCATCCGCGCTTGACCTTCCTGAAAATATTACTACTGCCGATATTACATCATCGCTTCGTTCATCTCTCACAGCAATAAGGCTTGCGTGCGAATCTGCCGGAGCAGACGAGACCGGGCACTCACTGGTTGTCTGCGGCGATAAGAGAAGATGCGCGCCTGAAACACCGGAGGAGATGTCATTTGGTGATGCAGGTGCAGCGGTGCTTATCGGTTCCTCCGATGATGGAATTGCCGTTGTGGAGGGGGTGTATTCTTCATATTCAGGCTTTATGGATTTCTGGAGGATGGACGGCGAAAATACAGTGAATACAGGCGAGGCAAGGTATTCCATTGAATACGGCTTTCAGAAAATTACAATAAAAGCTATAAAGGAATTTTTGAAAATTAAAGGGCTTACTCCGGCCGATATCTCCAGGCTGATTTTGATTGCACCCGATGGAAAAGCCCACAGGGCTGTTTTCAAGAAAACAGGATTTGAAAGCGGCGCGGAAGAATCTGAGGAATTGTTCTTACGGATCGGATTCTGCGGAACCCCGGCTCCAATACTTCTATTAGCGTATTCCTTAAGTGGAATAATGGAGGGACAGCGTGTGCTGTTATGCGGATATGGCAGCGGGGTGGATCTTGTGTTATTGCGCGGAACGGGCAGGGGCGGTGAGGCAAAAAATAATCTTGATTTGCAGATAAGCAAAAAAAAACCGCTTAAAGACTACACGGAATTTTTAAAATTGAAAGGTTTTATGGAAACAGAGAAGATCAATCCGTTTACATCCATTCCTGTACTTGCAAGGGAAGATGATGCGCTCTTAAGGCTGCATGGGACAAAATGCAGGGGCTGCGGGACAATTCAGTATCCCCCGAGGAGAATATGCTGGAGTTGCAGCAGTAAAGATAATATGGAGTCAATAAAATTAAACAGAAAGGGCAGGGTGTACACATATACAAAGGATTATGTGTATGCATCCCCGTTCCCGCCCACTGCAATGGCTGTAGTTGACCTGGACGGGGGCGGAAGGTTCTACTGCCAGATGACGGACTCAGATATGGAGAGTATCAAAATAGGCTCGGAGATCCGGT
>Ga0209321_10002352_pt1 | contig 12700 bp, 13 predicted proteins | sample Rifsed16ft4_FD_184012 | JGI IMG/M metagenome (GOLD analysis project Ga0209321, IMG submission 184012) | Soil microbial communities from Rifle, Colorado, USA - sediment 16ft 4 - CSP-I_5_4 (version 2) | ecosystem: Environmental > Terrestrial > Deep subsurface > Rock core/Sediment | place: Rifle... | reverse complement strand
CGAGACTCCCCCATCCGATCTCCACTTAACTTTTCATAATCCACGCGCGGCACTTCGATGCGGCAAGCCGTGTCAATTCGGTCAAGCAAGGGACCCGAGATCCGCTTTTGATATTTGGTCAACATAGCGGGCGCGCAGGTGCATGGTTTCCGTGAATCTCCAAAAAATCCGCAGGGGCGGGGTTACACACAGTCCCGCCAAGATCTGGCGGGACTTTCGGACAAATTCTTCCTGCATGGTCGGGCAAAATAGCGTGATTTTGGCGATACAGCTCAAGATAGATATTTCAATTGTACCTGCGTCCACCCGGGCAATTGCCGCTAGATTTCAAATCATACGAACAGCGAGAAATGCATCTGGCTGCCCTATCATTCATTTTTCCTGCATGCCATCGAGTAGTTATCAAACACATTACCTATCTTCCATTCAATGACCTGTGTGGCATTGAGATTTGTCTCTCCTACAAATTGGCTCAACAAAGAATATGGCAGGGGTTTCTCGCCGAGATTTTTCATCAGCTGCCCGAAGGCTATTTGAACCTCAGGCCGGACCCAATAATAACGGGCACGGTCGCTCAGGCTGTACTTGCGTTTGAACGCCTGATCGGCTGCGTCGCCGCGATAATACTTCTTCCAATGTTCAGGATGTTTCACCATCACATCATCCAGAATCTGAATAATCTGTGAACACTGGTCTTCTGCAAACAGTTCATCTTCAATCATTGCCAGCGCAAAGACCGCTTCACGGAAAGCAAATGTCGAACTAGGTCCTACTTTGAGAATAGCAAAATGGTCACTGACCAGATTTTCAATGCGTCGCCTGTTTGATAATCGGTGGAGTGTGCCTCGTAAATCATTGATTGGCTTTCAATAAAACGCGATAATTCTTTTGCTTCATCAGGTTTATAGGGCAAAATAAAGTCATCTCCGAACTCGACGCCTGGTTGGACCACGATTGCAATAACTCGTTCCCAAGCAGACTGCAACCCCTCCCGATAAAACGCCTCACGCGTGACCTCTATGGTCTGCTGCACATCCTGAACCTTCGTCACACGGACGCCTTCTTCGTGCTCCCATGCCCCACCAGGGACAGGCACCTCCGTACCTATGACATAGCGCGGTAACTCAAATCCCTCCACATGCGACGCCTCCGCCGCTTTAGCCAATCGTGCTGCGCGGCTTGCAGATAATGCAAGCGCTAAAGCTCCATCCGGATCACCCGCCAATCGCATACTGCAATCGAGATGGATTTTGACAAATCCTGCTTGCACATAATCCCGCATCATCACCTCCGCTTTTTGCATCGCTGATTCTTCAGGCTCGTTTTGCCAGACGTTTGGACCTAGATGATCACCACCGAAAATAATATTTTCAAATGGGAATTGGTTTTCTTCAGCAATCCGCTGCACATAGCGGACGAAGTCTGCGGGGGTCATCCCAGTGTATCCGCCAAATTGATTGACTTGATTACAAGTAGATTCAATCAGCAAGGTCTCCGAGGTCTCGGAGACCTGTTGAGCATTCCTCACGGCGGCTTTCAATACCCAGGGATGTGCGGAACAGATCGACGTGATCCCTTTTGCTTCCCCGCGTTTTTGAGCACGCACGATTTCATCAAGGTACATATTTCATCGCTTCTTCCAATGTAGGCTGGCCTTCTATACCGCCCGCCCTTTGCGTAGACATGGCTCCGCAAACGCACGCGAGTCGCAGTGATTTTTCAATCGGCCATTGGTTGAAATAGCCATACAGGAATCCTGCATCAAAAGTATCGCCCGCGCCAACCGTATCTACGACATTTACAGAAATGGATTCTGCGTGGGTGATTTTGTTGTGCGTGCAAGCCAATGCCCCGTCCGCACCGAGTTTGATGGCAACGAGTTTACTTTTGCTGGCAAGTTCCCTTGAAGCGGATTCAATATCGTCTGACTGTATAATTGAAAGCGCTTCAGTTTTGTTCGGCAGATAGATATCTGTGGCTGAAAGCAGTTCGTCGAAACCGATCCATTTTTCGGACGGGTCGTAATTTGTATCGAGCGAAGTGGTCAACCCGATTGAGTGTGCGCGCCGAAACAAGGCCGGTAAATCAGGTTGAAGTTTGGTTTGCAGAAAATAAGATGCAACATGCAGGTGACGGGATTGGCTAAGCAAACGATCGGGGATATCTGCTGCCTGTAGATCGGGAATCAAGCCGACGTGAGTCAGGATGGCCCTGTCTGCATCCTGATTCAGGATCACGCTGAGTCCAGTCTGACCATTTGGGCGAATGATGACGTTGCTGACATCCACAATTCTTTTTTGCATTTCATCCAACATAAAGCGGCCAAAGAGATCGTCACCGCATACGCCGATGAAGGCAACGCGCAGGCCCAGCCGTGCAGCACCGCATGCAAAGATAGCCGAGGAGGAACCGACAGCCAGAGTGTATGAAGCAACCAGTTTTTCAACCTGACCAAATTCAGGTACAACGTTACCCGAAAGAATCAGATCAGGATTGATTTCGCCAGCAACGAGAATGTCGTAAGGTGTCATGGGTGGGAGAAGTGTAAACAAGTACACAAGGAAACAGGTAAACACAACTTTTGGATTCCTGTATACATGCCTACCTGTTTACCTGTGTACTCAATATGTTTTATACCAATCAAAGGGTGCCTCAGCTGAGTAGAAATCCGTATAGGGTTTTGCGAGTGCATGACATAATGATGTAAGACGTGAGATGCGTTGACGCGCAGTGGTACGCAGGAATTCCATTCGCTCATTGCCCTCCAGCATGACTGCTTCTTTCCATAGCGCGCGGCCTACGGCGATACCACTTGCACCCGCGTTACAAGCGATTGCTACCTGTTGAAGAAAGACTTCATAATCGACGGCGGCTGATAGGAGAATCCACGGGGCGGTGGATGCGGCAGAAATTTCTGCACACGCATCAGCCCAGACTTTTTGATCTGTATCTGCTGCGTCGAGTGGGAACTCCGCTTTGAGAATATCTGCACCCAATGGAGTTAAGCGTCTGGCAGTTTCCACCACTACATATCTTTTCTCTTCTGATGAAAGTTTCTTGTTTTCATCAAGTGAATATGATAGCGGCTCGAGCATGAGCACGAGATCGTGCTTTGTGCAATCATGTGCAGTTTGTTTCGTGAATGACTCAATTTCAGAGGCTGTTTGTGATTCAGGATGGTAGTACACCAGCAATTTGATCGCGGACGCGCCCATACGCCTGGCTTTCTCCACCGACCAGCCTGGGATCATCTGCGCCTGTCGCGCGGTCGCGTCGCCAGTGTAGCCCGTAGATTCAACTGCAACAACCAGCCCGACGTTGTTGGGAATCGCGCGCCCGGCAATCGCTTGTGCAGCGGAAACTTCGGGGTCGAGCAGAACAGCTGTTGCCCTTGAAGCGAGCGCGGAAGTTACTTCCAGCTTAAAGCGCGAGAGTTCTTCGTCGCTGACGAAGGCGGGATTGGCTTTACGCAAGTTTTGGCGATGATCCAACGCGAGACAGGTGAACGTGCCACGTTTGGAGGAAATTTGTTGAAGTCCGCGGAGTTTACCGATTGTTATGGGTTTCATGTGTCAGGTTCCAGGTGTCAAGTTCCAAGTGTCAGGTTAAGGGCAGATTCGTAGCCACGCGTCCAAGCCGCGGTTTTTGAGGATGGTGCTGAATTTCAAATCTTTCGATTTGCGGCAGTAGGATTCAAAGTCGCCGCCAAGGTCGGTATATTCCGCGGCAAAGACAGGTTTACCCGCTTCGATGAACAGCTTCATCTTCTCAGCCCAACCATAGAAGAAGGCATCTTCCGTGATGGCGAAATCGAAATGTTCGACCAAATCTTTCACCTGGTCTGGCGCGTTCTTGACACCGATGGCAAGTCCGCGTTTGTGGGATTCATCCGCGAACCAAAGTGCGTATCTCAATTGGTCTTCGTAGGTCAGCGGGAAACCTGTGTTATTGGTGTGGATTTCCATGTTGTCCGGCTCGACTGCGTCAAACCCTTTGGCTTTACACAGGTCAAGCCGCGCAAGCATAATGGGTGCGAGCTTGTCAACCTGACGAATATCCAGCCATTTCTCGCCGCGCCAGCCTTCGTAATTATTGCCCAATATTTCAGGCGGGAACCCGTCTTTGTCAGGTCGCCAATCCTCCCACGAGCCAACGCTGATATAACAGATGACCTTGCGACCTTTGGCGTGCAATTCATCAATGACGGATTGGTCAACGTATAAATCAACATCATAGACATCGGCTTCGATGGAGGTATCAATATCGATGTTGCCGATTTGCCATTGCCAGGTGAGTCCAACAGTGGGACGCCACCATGAGGAGGAAGATGTAGAGGCCAAGGGAATCTCCATGGTCGGTGAATCAGGTTCGGATGAGGGGGAAGCGGGTTCACATCCTACAAGGAAAGATGAAAGAAGAAAGAGGGTCAGGAAATCCTTAAACCACATGATGTTTGAATTGAGGCAGGTAATCCTTATGCTGTGCAAAGAGTTCGTTGGTCATCTGGCGGATCTCGGCGAGAGACAACACAGCGGAAGTAAGTGGGTCATGCGCGATCGCGCGATAGACCATGGTCGGGTCGCCTGCGATGGAGGCAGTGATCGCCATCTCTTCGATGCCGCTCGAGAGCTGCGTGAGCAGTGCACATTCCGCGGGGAGCGCGCCAACATGAATGGGATGGAAGCCGGCCTTGTCCACGACGACAGGTACTTCGACACAAGCGCCTTCGGGCAGATTCGTGATGAGCTTCGTGTTGCGGACATTGCCATTGAACTTGAACATCTCACCGCCCATGAGGGCATTGATGATATACGCAGCGTATTCATGTTCGCGTTGCAAATCCTGTTCAACGAGAGGTTGCGCGAGTCGCTCCTTGACTTGCTCCTGCCACGTGGCTTCGTTGTACTGATACTCCTTGAGGATGTAGGCATACTCGCCAGGATTCCAACCTGTGCCATCCTTGCAATATTTTTCGATGAGGTCGGGGCGTTTGCGAAACCACGGGTTGTATTCAGAGTTATGCCCGCTCGATTCGGTGACATATTTGCCTATGGCGAGATACATCTCGTTGCGGACCTGTTCATGATTGTAAATTTCAGGTCGCTCGGTAATGGCTTTGTGGATGAGCGGATACGCATCCTTGCCATTCCATTTGTATTCGAGATACCAGGCCTGATGATTGATACCTGCACACAAATAATCGATTTCGTTGTAGGGGGCGCCAATCCATTCGGCGAGCATCATCGCCGTACCCTGCACTGAATGACATAAACCAGTGACCGGGATAAACGTTTGTCGTTGCAGCGCGGCACACAACATCGCCATCGGGTTGGTGTAGTTCAACAACACCGCGTTCGGGCAATATTTTTCCATGTCGCGGACGATATCCAGCATGGGGTTGATCGTGCGCAGAAAACGGAAGATGCCACTCGGTCCGCGCGTATCGCCGACGTTGATATCGACGCCATATTTCTTGGGGATCTCGATATCGTGCCGCCAGACTTCTGTTGAACCCGCAAGGATCGTTGTAAGGACGACATCCGCGCCTTTGAGAGCGGTCGCGCGACTGAGAGTCGCTTTCACTTTGGCGGGACGCTTGCCTGCCTTGATCAATTTCTCAACGCCCTTTTTCGCCCATTCGAGCCTTTCGGGGTTGATGTCCATCAGGCAGAGGGTCGCATCCTCCAAAAGCGGGAAGGTGAGAATGTCGCGCACGAGTTCGCCTGTAAAGCCTAAACTCCCCGCGCCGATGAAAGTGATTTTGGTCATGTATTATCCTTTCAAACCGCTGAGTGTGATGCCTTCCACGATCCACTTTTGGACGAGAAGGAAGACGAACAGGACAGGCAGAATGACCAGCACGGAAGCTGCCATCGTCAGGTTTGTTTTGTCAACCTGCTGATTTGAGAACCAGGTCAGGATGATGGGCAGTGTGCGGACGTTTTTCTCCGTCAACACGATCAGGGGCCATAGATAGGCGTTCCAGTTGAACATGAAAGTCAACATTCCGAACGTCGCCAGCGCGGGACCCAGTTGCGGCAGGACGATGCGACGGTAGATGTAGAACTCGCCCGCCCCGTCCACGCGCGCCGCGTCGAGCAATTCGTTTGGAATCGAAAGCGCGAACTGACGGAAGAGGAAAATACCGAATGCATCTATGGCGGCAGGAATGATCAAACCCAGCAGGTTGTTGATCAAACCAAGTTTTGCAAGGATGAGATAGCCTGGGATCATGGTCATCTGGTGGGGGATCATCATTAGCGACAGGAGAAACCAGAAGAGCGCCTTCTTGCCCTTGAACTCGAACTTGGCAAAGATATAACCGAACAAGGAACTGGTGAACAAGACCTGGATTACATTGGCGACCGCAATGATCGCTGAATTGCGGTAGAAGATTCCCAGCGGCAGGTCGGGATCATCAAGGACCTTTACGTAGTTATCCAGCGTAAACTCCTGAGGGACAAACGTCGGCGGAATCTGGCGGATCTCCTTGAGCGTCTTGAATGAACTGAGAACCATCCAAGCGAAAGGCAGGAGGGCGATCAGGCTGGCAGGGATGAGGATGAAGTAAGCCAGGTTGATGCGGAATGTGACTCGTTTACGGGAAACGGATGAAACGGTCATGCTTAATACTCCCATTCCGTGCGGAGCAGGCGCGTTTGCACGAACGAGATGCTGAACACCAGGAGAAACATCACGATGGAGACCGCCGCTGCCCAGCCCATTTTCTGGTAGCGGAAGGCGTAACTGTAAATATTCAACAACAACACCTGGGTCTGATCGTCTGGACCGCCGTCGGTCATAACCTGGACAATGTCAAAAACCTGAAAGGCGGAGATCATCGTCAGAACGGCAGCCAGCAAAATGGTCGGCATGAGAAGCGGGACAATGATGCGCGCAAACATCTGCCACCAGTTCGCGCCATCAATTCTTGCTGCGTCCTTGATGCTTTGGGGAATCCCCTGCAAGGCGGCAATGAAAATGACCAGATTGTAGCCCATGTCCTGCCAGAGATAAGCGACAACAATTGCGAACAAGGCAACGGGAATCCCCCAGACCGTCAGGCTTGAATCCCTGAGCCAGGCGACGCCGACGAGTTTCCCGGTAAACTCGCCGATGATGGCGTTCAATAATCCGCGCTGGGGATGAAAGATGAATCCCCACATGATTGCCACACCCACAGAGGGCGCCAGCACAGGCAGGAAAAAGAGCGTTCGGAATATGCCTTTGACCTTATCGTTGATCGATTCGATCAGGAATGCCAGCGGCAATGTGACAAGCAAATTGAGCGGCACAACCAGCACCGCGAACAGAAGTGTGACCCTGATCCCAATATGAAACTGCTGAACTTCCAGCGGCGCATCGGCTGTGAAGTTCAACATGCTTTCAAAGTGTTGCAAACCAACAAAGGGATTGCCTTCGCCAAAACCCAGGAAGCCGCCCGTCTGACGGGGACTGTAATCAAAAAATGCCAGTGCAATTCCCCACAGCAGGGGGAAGATCGTCCAAAAAGTCATGTACAGGACCAGTGGGGAAATCGCGCCCGCAAGGAATTGCTTTTCAGCCGAATTGCGCCCGCGAAAGAATCGCCGCAACAAGTTGTTTTGGATCGAGACAGTCATCTGGGTCTCCTGAGCGGCTCCGAGGGCATAAAGCCCTCGAAGCCGAAAAGGCAAAGTGGAATTACTTGAACGAACCTTGCACTTCGCTCTCGATGGTTTGAAGTGTTTCCTCCAGGGTGGCGTTGCCTTGCAGGAAGTTTAGAACAGTGGGATATGCCACTTCATACCAGACGAAATCGCGGTCGGGGAACTGACCCTCATACTGACCGTATTCCAGAATACCGAGGAAAGGCTTGAAGTACGGGAACTCAACCACAAGGGCGTCGGCGTTCGCGCCACTGATGTTTTCTTTCAACGCAGGCAAAGTGCCGGAAGCCAGATTCCATTCGACAGCGTTGCTTGCATCCAGAGTTACGAACTTGACGAAATCCCACGCCGTTTCCTGCGCCTTGCTGTTGACGGAGACGGTCAAACCCCAGCCGGAAGCCGCCGCGAAGACCGGTTCGGAACCCACGCTTGGCAATGGTTGATAGATGGTCGCCGCCGCCACCTCCGCATAGTCGCCGCTGTATTCAGGGATCGCCCACGGACCAACCAACCCCATGGCGCTGGTCTCGGCAAAGTACGAGTCGCCCACCCAGTTCTCTTCGTCATTATAAAGCAGGGGATCCACCAAACCATCGTCCACGAGTTGCTTCATCAATTCGAGCGTCTTGACACCTTCGGGTGTATTTACAGTGTACACGCCATCCTTCAGGTATTGCCCGCCGTATTGCAGATAGACGGAGTGGAACATGGTAGCGATACCGTCCGAACCGGTGAAGTTCAGCCCGGCGCGGGTCATCACGCCATCCTGCGTAACAGCCATCTTCTTTCCGTCTTCGATGACCTCATCCCAGTTCGCCCAGCCATCCTTGTAATCGGTCGCGCCAACTTCTTCTGCTATGGCAGTATTGAACAATACCGCGCCATACTCGATGTTGAATTCCTGGGGCACGCCATACAGTTTGCCATCGCAAATGTAACCACCAACCGGTGCGCCCAGTAGTTTGGCCTTCGCATCGTCCATAGAAATTACACTGGCAGGCATTTCGGCCAGGTTGCCGCCATCGGCATACGAGCACACCCACGAGCCAAACATTTGCAGGACATCGGCTTCGGTCTTGGCTGGCAGTGCGGTCTGCAGGGTTTGAATGTACGTGTCATAATCGAATGTCTCGAAAACGATCTCCACGTTGGAGTGCATCCCCATATATTCCGTCGCCAGCGCTTCATAGCCGGCGTTGAACGAGTCGTTCTGGTGAGTCCACACGCGGATGGTGACTTTCTCGCCGCCCGCAGGCGCTTCGGTGGCGGATGTCCCTCCGCCGCACGCGGCAAGCAACAGACTTGCCACCACAAAAACGAACAGTAACTTTTTCATGCTTCTCTCCTTTTTAGAAATTGAGTTTGACAACCGCCGTCAAATTATTTGGACGGTCGGGATTTAGGCCTTTCATCACCGAACGATAGAAGGCCATCAATTGAAGAACGGGAAGATATAAGACCCCGCGTACGCTCTCGGGAATTCCTGACCTAAACTCGACATCCGCATCGGACTCACCCAACGCCACTACCGTTCCCCCAAGCGCTTTCATCTCTGACAATACTTTCGCCTCGTGAGCCCGGTTCGCATCCGACAACATTCCCACCACGACAGCTTTTTCATTGACCATGCTCATTGGTCCGTGACGGAACTCCAAAAAATGGAAAGGCTCGCTATGCGTGAGAGTCATCTCTTTCATTTTGAGATTCACTTCACAGGCCAATCCATGACGAATCCCTGAACCAAGAAAATAAAAACTGTCATAATTCAAATTCTCCCCAATCTCTCTGGCATACGATTCATAATTACCAATCAGCCAATTACCAATCTCCGGCAACCTGCTCAGTGTGGGCAACAAATCATCACGTCCTGCGATGCGCGCGCAAAACGCAGTCACCGCCACATACATCGATGCGAACGAACGCGTCTGGGCCACGGATTCTTCCTGTCCCTTTGAGATCACAATATTCACATCCGCCAAACGCGAGAGAACTTCATCATAATTACTGATGACAACCACTTCCCCGCGCTTTTCTGCCTTGAACTTTTCAACCGACTTGACGGTCTCTGTTGTCCTCCCTGAACGGCTGATCGCCACAAGCAGCGTTCTTTGATCTGTGAGAATGGTTTGGGAATTCAACAACAACTCCCCACCAGGGACGGCCCGCGCCGCGCAACTTGTCAATTCCTGATACAACGCCGCCGCGGCAAGCGACAGGTAATACGTCGAGCCGCATCCAGTGAAGATGACCTGTTCATAATCTGTTGCTTTCGGCAACGATGCAACACTCGTCAATTCAATTGCTTGTGCCCATGCTTCAGGCTGCGATTTGATCTCACGATAAGTTGCAAATCTTTCAAAAGACATGATTACTCCATTCCCAAAATTCGTATCGCATTCTTCCGATACACTTTTTCCAACACATCATCAGGCAGATACATACCAGACACATACCAGCGTCCCTGCCCTGGTATTTCAGCGGTGTTGTAATTGAAATACTCATCGTCCGTTTCCAGGAAGCGGTAATACAAACGATACTCATCCAGGTCGGGACTCATATCCGAGCCAAATAAAATACGGTCCTGATATTGGATAAAAAATTTCCGCGCGGTGTAAGGCTGTCTTCCCAGTTCGCCAAGCCGCGCGGAAATGTCGATGTAATAGTTTGGGCAATCATCCAGCATCTGCCCCACCCAGCCAAGATTCTCTCCATAACAACCCACATGTGCGCCAATGAAAGTTGTATTGCGATGTCGCGTCACGAGATTCTTAAATCCATTCATAATTTCCATGAATGCAGGGAATGGCGGACTGGTAAACGCCCAATCAGGGTGCTCGCCAATCTCCTCCCAGCGTTCATTTGTCTCATCCACCGGGTCAAAGAACGCGACCGGATCAGCAACATGCATCAGGACAGGCAGGCCCAATTCGCCGGCCGTTTCCCAAATGGGACTCAAGCGCGCATCGTCTACTTTGACCAATTGCCCTTTATCATCTTTTACATGCAATCCAAAAGGTTTCCAGATCTTCAGACCTTGTGCGCCCACCTCTTTCTGAACCTTCAACCTGCCCGCTGCCCATTCGGCGAATCCATCGCCGCGCGTTTCCCACTGTCTCCAATCCACGCCGCCAAAGATCTGGAATCTCCCAGGTGCCCCCTCCTTAAAATGCTTCAGATGTGCGTGGAGAATATCTTCACCCCAACCCCCATCGAGGTCAACGTAATGCGTCACGCCCGCTTCATCCAGGAGATCGAGCAATTCGCCGAACGGCTTTTTGTCCCAGCCGCCGCCGAAAGGGTCACCCAGGTGATTGTGCGCGTCAATGACCGAGAACCTTGGTTTATTGACCAAAGTGGTTTTGGTCACGAGCTTGGATTGTGGACGAAAGTCTTCGAGCTGCATAAACACCTCTTTGTGGGCAGGATGACATCCGGCCTTACGCCACGATCACTTGTATCCTCTGCCGCTTCAATGTCTGAACAAACTTCTTGTCCACCTTAGAATCCGTCACAAACGTATGCATGCTGCTCAACGGCGCAAGCAGGACAGTGGCAACGCGATTCACTTTCGTATGGTCAGCAACAATAATGACCTCGCGTCCGCCCTGCATGATGGCGCGGTCAGTCAATGTTTCCTGCAAATAATCATTCGTCAGTCCATGCTCGAGGCTCACACCACGCGTCCCCATGAACACTTTGTCCGCGCGGACTTCGATCAAGGCCTGCTCGGTAATATGTCCAATAAATGAAAGTTCACTGTCACGCAACATCCCACCTAAAGAAATGACCGTGATCTCGTTTATCCCGGCCAACAAATTCAACACAGGCAGAGAATTGGTGATCACAGTCAGGTTTTTGCGATCACGCAGGTTACGCGCCACCTCGAGCACGGTTGTGCCCGAGCCGAGGAACACAGTCTCCTTGTCGGCGACCAGGCTGGCGGCTGCACGGCCGATGCGAGTCTTTTCTTCCGGTTGTTCACTTTCCCGTTCAAGGATCGGCAATTCGGGCGGAGCCTGCTCCACTGCAATTACGCCGCCATGCACACGCTGAGCTTTCCCTTTCGAGGCAAGCGTATCCAGATCGCGCCGCGCAGTGGCTTCACTGATCGAGAATTGCTCCACGATCTCTGTGATACTTAATCGTCCCTGTCGCGTGAGCAGAAAAAGGATCTGTTTCTGCCGTTCAGGGGTCGGTACAAAATCGCTCATGATCGCTCACAATCAGTCATGAACAAGCATAGCACTTTTTGAGCAAATTTCAAGAGGCAATTCCGCAAATCAAAAAAGTATCCAAAACTTTTGGAGACTTCTGCGTGTACACTTCAACTCTTTACATCATCAGCCTCGGCCTATCGCAGGTGCAAGACCTGTACGAGATGTGCGACTTGAATTTCCCCACTCGCTGCCAGATCCGCGAGGGTGCGCGCGAGTTTCACGCTTTGCGTGCGGTGATAGCCGCGCGCCGATAGTTTGAGTTGACTCATTGCCGCACGCATCAAACTCTGACCCTTCGACACGCTCAGTGCATCGCCCTCATCCCTTCGACGTTGCTCAGGACAAGCCTGCAACTGACAAAATTGCATCACCTCCCCGATGCGCATGTCGGCGTTGCAGACGATGTCGGAGAGCTTTTCCGAAGTCGGGAGGCTTCGGAGTCCGAAACGCTCGCGTTGTATAGCGCGCGCAAATGGCATTGGATGATCCCCCAACCCTGTCGCCGCTCAACTTTTCGGGTTCCACTTCCCCTTTAGACAATTGTCATGCCTCCACCTCCTGCCACAATCTTTGCATCACTCCCCTGCCAGTTCGGCTGATATTGAGCTTGTAAACATCGGGCATGGTCAGCGATTTCCAAAACATAAAGTCAACCGACGGATCAAATGTCTGTAAAATTAACGCCATTAAGTTCCCGTGTGTAGAGAATACAATATGCTCTGCCGGATGTTGCTCCAGTAATCGTTGCACAACAGCAATTCCCCGTTTTTGGGCAGTCGCGCTCGATTCGCCGCCGGGATGCGCAAATGACGGGTTTCGCCAGGTTTCTTCCAC
>Ga0209321_10002351_pt1 | contig 12706 bp, 12 predicted proteins | sample Rifsed16ft4_FD_184012 | JGI IMG/M metagenome (GOLD analysis project Ga0209321, IMG submission 184012) | Soil microbial communities from Rifle, Colorado, USA - sediment 16ft 4 - CSP-I_5_4 (version 2) | ecosystem: Environmental > Terrestrial > Deep subsurface > Rock core/Sediment | place: Rifle... | reverse complement strand
TCTTGCGGGGATTGGCGAGGAGGTCCTCGAGCTCGGCGATAAGCCGGATCACCTGCTCGTACTCGTCCTCGATCTTCTTGCGCTCGAGCGCGGCCAACCGTCGCAGCTGCATCTCGAGGATCGCGTTGGCCTGCGCCTCTGAGAGCTTGAAGCGCGACATCAGCGCCGCGCGTGCTGCGTCGCTGTCGGCCGAGGCGCGGATCGTCTTGATCACCTCGTCGAGGTTGTCGAGCGCGATCTTCAACCCCTCGAGGATGTGCGCACGCTCCTGGGCGCGGGCCAGGTCGAAGGTGGTGCGTCGTCGGACGACCTCTCGGCGATACGTCACGTAGTGCTCGAGCATTCGTTTCAGGCCGAGCGTCAGCGGCTGCCCATCCACCAGCGCCAGCATGTTGGCGCTGAAGCTGCTCTGCAGCGCGGTGTGCTTGAACAGTTGCTGCATTACCGTGTGCGGCGACCCGTCCCGCTTCACCTCGATGACGATCCGCATGCCGGTTCTGTCGCTTTCGTCGCGAATGTCGCTGACATCGGTGATCCGCTTGGATCCCACCAGTTCGGCCATCTTCTCGATGAGCGTGGTCTTGTTGACCTGGTAGGGAAGCTCGGTGATCACGACCGAGATGCGCCCGCGCTCGTTCTCCTCGAACGCGACCTGCCCGCGGATCACCACCCGGCCGCGGCCGGTGGCGTACATGTGGCGGATCACATCGACCCGCTCCTTCTCGCCGGTGAGCGAGTTGCGCTGATCCTCGGAACGGAAGATGGTCCCCCCGGTCGGGAAGTCTGGACCCTTGACGATCTCGCACAGCTCGTCGACGGTCATCTGCGGGTTATCGATCAGGGCGATCACCGCGTCGCAGATCTCATTGAGGTTGTGCGGCGGGATGTTGGTCGCCATCCCGACGGCGATCCCGGAGCTGCCGTTGATCAGGAGGTTGGGGATGCGCGCCGGCAGGACGGTGGGCTCGCGCAGGCGGCCGTCGTAGTTCTCGACGAAGTCGACCGTGTCCTTCTCGATGTCGGCCAGCATCTCGTCGCTGATGGCCATCATCCGGGCCTCGGTGTACCGATACGCGGCCGCCGGATCCCCGTCGATCGAGCCGAAGTTGCCCTGGCCGTCAACCAGTGGATAGCGCAGGCTGAAGTCCTGCGCCAGCCGCACCAGGGCGTCATACAGCGCGACATCGCCGTGCGGGTGGTACTTGGCCAGCGCGTCGCCGACCACCCCGGCACTCTTCCGATAGCCCGACGTCGAGCGCAGGCCCATCTCGTGCATGGTGTAGAGGATTCGCCGATGCACCGGCTTCAGGCCGTCGCGCACGTCGGGCAGCGCACGCGCCACGATGACGCTCATGGCGTAATCGATGTACGCCGAGCGCATCTCGTCCTCGATCGCCACGCGGCGGATGATCCCGAGCCGCTGCATCTCCATCGGTCTGTTGTCTACCTCGTCGCTGCTGTCGTGTATGTCGCGAAGATCATTCGGACGGTGCCCCGGGGGCGGTCACCTCGGCCGGCATCCCGTAGCGAGCCTTGAGCGCCACCTTCTCCGACGGGCTTGCGCCCAGGAAGCGACCCTCGGCCTCGGCGATGATCCGGTCGTCGGCACCCCTAACCTCGCCGCGCACGCGGTAGAGGCGCCGCCTCCGCTCGGTCACCCAGCCGCGCGCGCGGAGCTCCTCGCCGGGGTTGGCCGATGATCGATAGCGGATCGCCATCTCGGCGGTGACCGCCCACGAGTCGTAGCTCGACGGCGCCCAGGCCATCACCTCGTCGAGCAGCGTAGCCAGGATCCCGCCGTGTACCTTCTCTTCCCAACCGACGAATCGCGGATCGGCCACCCAGGTGGTTGCAGCCGCGCCGTCCTCGAGCTCGATCTCCAGGTGCATGCCGATCGGGTTTGCCCCGCCGCAGGCAAAGCAGTTGTGGTCGGCGAAGGCATAGCGCGTTCCGCCACGCGAGGCATCGTTGCGGGAGCCGCCACGCGGCGCGCGGCCGGCACCGGTCGAGGCGGTCACCAGGAGTCTTCCTCGTCGCCCCAGAATCCGCCCTCGAAATCGTCTCGCGAGCGGCGCAGGCAGTTGTCGGCGATGGCGAGGGCGAACGCGTGGCTGACGGCGTACCCGTCTCGGAGGAAATTGACCGCTTCGCGGCGGTCGCCGATCCCATTGGCCTCCAGGAGTGCGCACCAGTCCTCGAGTTTGCGCCCGGTCTTTCCCTCGACCTGGCGGATATCGGCGATGTGTCGGCTAGGCATTCGGTTGCCTCGTTCTCCAGTTGGCTAGATATCCAGGTTGCGAACTTTGCGCGCCTCTGCGCGTATGAAGTCCCGGCGTGGCTCCACTCGTTCGCCCATGAGCGTGCTGAACACGTCATCGGCCTCCGCGGCGTCCCCGACCGAGATCTGCAGCAGCGTGCGGGTGTCGGGGTTCATGGTCGTCTCCCACAGCTGTTCGGGGTTCATCTCGCCGAGCCCTTTGAATCGTTGCACACTGACGTTCTTGGTCTTCCCCTGGCGCGAGAGCTCTTTCACGGCAGTCTCGCGCTCCTTCTCATCCTTCGCGTATCGGGTCACCTTGCCGGTGCTGACCCGGTAGAGCGGCGGCTGGCAGAGGTACAGGTACCCGTTCTCGATCACCTCCGGCATGTGCCGGAAGAAGAAGGTGAGCAGCAGCGTACTGATATGCGCACCGTCCACGTCGGCGTCAGACAGGAGGCAGATGCGGTGGTAGCGCAGCTTGGCGATGTCGAACTGGTCACCGATGCCTGCGCCGAGGGCGATGATCAGTGGCCGGATGTTCTCACTCGACAGGACCCGATCGAGGCGCGCCTTCTCGACGTTCAGCAGCTTGCCGCGCAGCGGCAGGACCGCCTGTGAGCGTCGATCTCGCCCCTGCTTGGCAGAACCGCCGGCCGAGTCGCCCTCGACGATGTAGAGCTCGCTTCGCGCGGGGTCGCGCTCCTGGCAGTCGGCCAGCTTGCCCGGCAGCGCCATGCCGTCGAGCGCGCCCTTGCGAATGACCAGGTCGCGAGCCTTGCGCGCGGCCTCGCGGGCGCGCGCGGCGGTGAGTGACTTCTCGATGATCCGGCGACCGTCGGCGGGGTTCTCTTCGAGGTGCTGGATGATCCCGTCGGTCACCGCCGTCTGCACCGCGCCCTTGACGTCGGCGTTGCCGAGCTTCGCCTTCGTCTGACCCTCGAACTGCGGGTCGGTGAGCTTGACGCTGATCACCGCGGTCAGCCCTTCCCGAACGTCCTCGCCCGACAGGTTGGCGTCCTTTTCCGAGAGGACGCCGGCCTTGCGCGCCCAGTCGTTGAGCGAGCCGGTCAGGGCGGCGCGGAACCCGGTGACGTGCGTCCCACCATCCACCGTGTGAATGTTGTTGGCGAAGGCGAGCACGTTTTCGGCGAAGCCGTCGTTGTACTGGAGCGCCACCTCGACGCTCGTCGTGTCGACCATCCGCTCAACGTGCATCGGCTGGTGGTTGAGCACGCCTCGGCGCCGGTTCAGGTGCCGCACGAAGCTGATCACGCCGCCTTCGAAGTAGAGGTTCTTCTCACGGTCGGTGCGCCGGTCGCGGAGGCAGATCCAGAGCCCCTTGTTGAGGTACGCGGATTCGCGCATCCGCGTGGCGATCAGGTCCCAGGAGAAGTCGAGCGTCTCGAACATCTCGGGATCCGGCTGGAAGGTGGTGCGGGTCCCGTGCTGGCGATCCCAGCCAGGCGTGAGACCGCGGTTCGCCTCCGCCGCGCCGCCCTGCTGGCGGACCGCGGAGGTGGGCTTGCCCCGCGAGTATTCCTGGGACCAGCGCTTCCCGTCGCGCAGCACCTCCACGCGCATCTTCGACGAGAGTGCATTGACCACGCTCACGCCGACGCCGTGGAGACCGCCCGACACCTTGTAGCCGCCACCGCCGAACTTGCCGCCGGCGTGCAGCACGGTATGCACCACCTCCAGCGCGTCCTTGCCCGAGGAGTGCTTGCCGACCGGGATCCCACGCCCGTCGTCCACCACTTCGACCTGCCCGTCGGTGTGCAGCGTGACCTCGATCCGCGTGGCGACCGACGCCATCGCCTCGTCGATGCTGTTGTCCACCACCTCCCAGACGAGCTGGTGCAGGCCGCGAGCGTCGGTCGATCCGATGTACATGCCCGGGCGCTTGCGCACGGCGGTCAGGCCCTCGAGGACCTGGATGTTGGCGGCGGTGTAGTCACCGACCGCCTTGGTGCGGCGGGCGCGGCGAGTCGGCTCGGCGCTCATCGGTCGGTTCCGCTGGCGGTGTATTCGGGGCTTGCGCCCACCGCGGATGCACCGGCGCTGCCGCGGCGGATGATGGCGTACAGCCGATCCAGCTCCTCGTCGGAATAGAAGTCGATCACGAGGCGCCCGCCCCGGCGCGTGCGCACGATGCCGACCTTGGTGGCGAGCATGCTGCGCAGCTGTGCCTCGAGGTCGGCCAGATCGTCGGTCACCGGTCGCTGGCGTCCCGCGGCGCGCGGGGCGCGACGCCGGCGCACCAGCTCCTCGGTCTGGCGCACGGACAGGTGCCGATCAAGGACGATCTGGAGCGCGGCACGCTGCAGATCGGGCATGGTCAGCGCGGCGAGCGCGCGGCCGTGGCCTTCGCTGATCCGCCCGTCGGCGATCGCGTCGCGCGTGTCGGGGGCAAGATCGAGCAGGCGGAGCGCGTTGCTCACCGCCACCCGACTCTTGCCGACCTGCCGCGCAACGTCCTCGTGGGTGAGGCCGAAGCGATCGATCAGTTCCCGGTAGGCGGCCGCCTCCTCCATCGCGTTGAGATCGGTGCGCTGCAGATTCTCGACGAGGGCGAGCTCGAGCGGCCCGGTGCCGTCCGACTCGCGGACGGTGGCGGGGATCTCGGTCAGGCCGGCCAGCCGCGCAGCGCGCAGGCGGCGCTCGCCCGCGATCAGCTCGTAGCGTCCGTCGGCGGTGACGCGCACGATGATCGGCTGCAGGATGCCATGCGTGGCGATCGATGCCGCCAGTTCGGCGATGCCGTCGTCGTCGAACTGGCCCCGCGGCTGCACCGGGCTGCGCGAGATGCGGTCGAGCGGGATCGTGTGTGCGCGAAGTTCGGTGGACCTCGGAATGAGCGCCTCGAGGCCGCGTCCCAGCCCATATGACCTAGCCACGCGCGGCCACCTCGAGCGCGAGCGCCCCGTACGCGAGGGCACCCCTGGACGACGGGTCATACAGGGCGATCGGCAGCCCATGGCTGGGCGCCTCGGCGAGCCGCACCGAGCGTGGGACGACGGTGTCGTACACGGTTCCGTTGAGATGGCGGCGCACTTCGGCGGCGACCTGCCCGGAGAGCCGCGTGCGACCGTCGAACATGGTCAGCAGCACGCCGTCGATCTCCAGGCGCGGGTTCAGGCTCTCGCGAACGAGGCGGATCGTATTCACGAGCTGGCTCAGCCCCTCCAGTGCGTAGTACTCGGTCTGGATCGGAATCAGTACGCCGTCCGCGGCTGTGAGCGCGTTTACCGTCAACAGCCCCAGCGACGGCGGGCAATCGATGAGCACGCGGTCGTATTTCTGGTCGAGCCCTGCGAGGCAGACCGATAACCGTCGCTCGCGCGCCGGCATGCCCACCAGCTCCACCTCGGCACCCGACAGCGCGGCTGCCGAAGGCACCAGGTCAAGTCCCTCCACCGCCGTACGGAGCGTCAGCTCGCTGATCGGGACCCGATCGATGAGCGCGTCGTACACCGATCGGTCGAGTGATCGCCGATCGACACCAAGCCCGCTCGTCGCGTTCCCCTGGGGATCCAGGTCGATGACAAGCGTCGAGGTTCCGGAGAGGGCCAGACTGGCCGCCAGGTTGACAACGGTCGTCGTCTTGCCGACGCCGCCCTTCTGGTTGGTACACGCCGTGACCCTGACCACGGCCGCTCCGCTGCGAGTTCAAATGGGCATCCCCATTCTACCAGTCCGAGGCTGTACCGACGGCTTATCGCGACGTTATCCACACTCCTCCGAGCACTGGTGTTTCACGTGAAACGCTCAACTCGCCCCGCGGTCGGACCTCTCGCATCGGTATACTCGGACCAACGCCCTTCAAAGCCGCCACGCCGACCCAGGGGACCCAGATCAGCTACACCGGCGCCCTGCTCGCGCTCCTCGTCGGGATCGCACACGCCGCCATTGCACCGGTCATGGTTATCGGTGGCGTGCGGCCGAATCTCGTGCTTGTCGTCGTCGTCCTTGTCACCGTCTTGCGCGGCTTTGGGCCGGGCGTCGCGTGGGCGTTCGTGGCCGGCCTCAGCGCCAATCTCCTCGTGCGCGAGCCGCTCGGCAGCATTCCGCTGGCCCTGTTGCTCCTCGTCGTCATCGTGGCGGCGGGGCAGCGCGTCTTCGGGCGAATGCCGTGGGTCTATCCGGTCGCGGCCGTTTTCGTCGGATCATTGTTCGCCGACCTGGTCGCCCTCGGCGTGCTGCGCCTCGTTGACCTGCCGCTTCAGGGTGGGATTCCATTCGACCTGCTGCTGCCGGCCGCCGTGCTGAACGCCGTCCTGGGCGCCCTGGCCCTGTACCCGGCGCGTCTGCTGCTGCTGCGGCTCGACGTGCCGGACCAGCCTGCCTGGTGACCGGCTGATGGCGGATCCGAACGAGGGCCGGTCGGACCCGCCTCGCTCGCGGGCCCGTTTCGTCGCTCTCTACGTGGTGATGGCCCTCGTCTTCTCCGGTCTCGGCGCCCGGCTCTTCCAGCTGCAGGTCGTTGAGGGGGCCCAGTACGCCGCACGCGCCAGCGCCGCGCGCACGGTCGAGATTCCGATCCGCTCTCCGCGCGGCCTGCTCTTTGACCGGGAGGGCCGACCGCTGGCGGTCAACATTCCGTCATGGACCCTGTACGCGCGCCCGGCCGACCTGCCCGCGCGCCCATCCGACCGATCTCGCGTCCTGTTGCGCACCGCGGATATGGCCGGTCTCCCGGTGTCGACCCTGGAAGCGCGCCTCCGGGCCTTCAGCGGTTCGCCGTTCGACCTCGTTCCGTTGGCCCGCGGCATCAGCCGCGAGGCTGCGCTCCTCATCGGTGAGCGCGCGGACGAGCTGGTTGGGATATCGGTAGATGTGGAGGCGGTCCGGCAGTATCTCAATGAGCAGGGGGAGGCGGATGGCGCCCTGCTGTCGCATGTGCTCGGCTACACGGGACCGGTCTCGCGTGACGAGTACGCCGAACTCGCCGCGGAGGGGTATCTCCGCGACGACTCCATCGGCCGCGATGGAGTCGAGGCCAGCTACGAGGAGTCGTTGCGCGGGACGTACGGCGAGCAGCTGTGGGAGCGAGATGCCTCGGGCCGCCCGGTCAAGGTGATCGAGACGCTCGCCGAGCCGGTGGCGGGCCGCAACCTGGTGTTGAGCATCGACGCGCGGATGCAGCGCGTGGCCACCGACTCGCTGCTGTGGGGGTTGGGCGTGGCAGGCGTCGCGCAGGGCGTGACGATGGTGATGAATCCGCAGACCGGCGAGATCCTGGCGATGGTCTCACTCCCGGCGTACGACAACAACAAGTTCGCCGGCGGCATCTCGCAGGAGGACTACGCCGCCTACCTGGAAGACCCCACGCTTCCGCTTCGCAATCACGCCATCGCGGACATCTACCCGCCGGGGTCCACCTTCAAGCTGGTCACCGGCATCGCCGCGCTCGAGGACGGGGTGACCACCGCGTCACAGCGCTGGCCGACGTACGGCTGCTACCAGATCCCCGATGCGCCGACCGGCCAGTGCCTGTTCGACTGGAACCACGCGGGGTTCGGGCCGCTCAACATGGTCCAGGCCTATGCCAAGAGCTCCGACACGTTCTTCTACCAGATGGCGATCAACGTGGGGCTCGACCGGCTCGGCTTCTGGGCCGGCCAGCTCGGCTTCGGCGAGCGCAGCGGGGTGCAGTTGCCGGGGGAGTCGGCCGGGATCGTCATCAGCCGGCAGTGGGCGCAGTCGCAGGGTCGCCCCGATGTCTTCACCGGGGAGCTCGCCCAGGCGGGGATCGGCCAGAACGTGATCGCCGTCACGCCGCTGCAGTTGCTGAACGCCTACAGCGCGCTGGCCAACGGCGGGCGGCTGATGCGGCCGATGATCGTGCGCGGCGAGGCGGATGCGACCGGCACGCTGCTTCGGGCCTACGCGCCGGAGATCCTGCGGACCCTCCCCGTCGCCGAGCAGAACCTCCAGACCATGCGGATCGGCGCGCGCCAGGTGATCACCACCGGCCACGCGTACAACATCCGCGACCTCCGGCTGCCCGGCGCCCTCTCTGGCAAGACCGGCACCGCTGAGTTCGGCACCCCGGCAGCCGATGGGTCGCTTCCGTTCCACTCGTGGTTCGTGGCGTGGGTGCCATCGGTGCCCGGCGCGACCGATGCCGACCTGGCGATCGTCACGTTCAGCTACGCGGCAACGGTGCGGGGAAACGTCTCCCTCGAGGTGGTCAAGTACTTCCTCCAGCAGTGGTACAAGCTCGACCAGGACATCCGGCTCGACCCGCGCGACTTCTCGCTGGTGGCGGCGAACTAGCGTGGCCACCACCGTCACCGGCGCAACATTTGTTGATACGCTGCGTGGCCAGCGCTGGCGCGCGTTCGACCGGCAGCTGCTGCTCTACGTTCTGCTGCTGGTCGTGTTCGGCGCGGCCATGGGCTTCTCGGCCGACTACACCGTGGAGAGCACCCCCGGCGCGCTCTCCCAGACGGTGAAGACGCTCATCTGGGCAGCCATCGGACTGACCCTCTTCTTCGTGGCGGCAAGCATCGATTACCACTGGCTGCAGATGCTCGCCGCGCCGATCTATCTCGCGGTGCTCGGGCTGCTGGCGCTGACGATGCTGGTCGGCACGAACCTGTTCGGTGCCCAGATGTCGATCACCGTGGCAGGCCTGGACTTCCAGTTCAGCGAAGTCAGCAAGGTGCTGATGATCGTGGTGCTGGCCAGCTTCCTTGCCGCGCGCGGAGAGCGGATCGGGAGACTGAGCACCATCGTCGGCGCAGGGCTGCTGATGGCGATCCCGGCGCTCCTCGTCTTCCGCCAGCCGGACCTCGGCACGGCGCTCGTCTTCGTCGCCATCCTGGTGGGGATGCTGTTCATCGCCGGTGCCAGCATCGGCTGGCTGGCGATCCTGTCGGGGATCGTGGTCGCCATGGCGCCCCTCGCGATCGGCGCGCTGCAGGACTACCAGCGTCAGCGCCTCTTCTGCTTCCTGGACCCGCAGACCGATCCGCAGGGGGCGTGCTACCAGCTCATCCAGGCGCTCAACGCGGTGGGATCAGGCGGATGGTTCGGCCAGGGATTGACCGCCGGACGGCAGAACCAGCTCGGCTACCTGCCGGTGCAGTCGACCGACTTCATCTTCACCGTCGTGGCGGAGGAGCTCGGCTTCGTGGGTGGAATCATGCTGCTCGGCATCTTCGCCCTGCTGGTGTGGCGGGTCCTGGCCATCGGCTGGAGTGCGCGCGATCGCCTGGGGATGATGGTGGCCGGCGGGTTGGCCAGCCTGCTCGTCTTCCAGGTGATGGTGAACATCGGGATGGTCACCGGGGTGATGCCGGTGACCGGCGTCCCGCTCCCGTTCGTGACCTACGGTGGGTCATCGATGATCTCGCTGCTGTTCGGGATGGGGATCCTGCAGTCGGTGCGGATGCACGCCTGGAAGCCCACCTTCTGACGACCGGTCAGGCCGGCACCTCGTCTGGCGGCGCTGGAACGGCCGGATCCGGCGGGGCGGGCAATTGCGGAGTCTTGCCCCTGGAAGTCTGGGCGAGGGCCTCGCCAGACGGCACGCCGTTCAGGCGCCGGAAGGTGTACCGATACAGGTCGCGGCCGGCGGCCGTCACCGGGGCAGCCAGGATCGCGCCGCCGATGCCGAACAGGCCGGCGCCAACGACGAGCGCGACGATCAAGACCGCCGGGTGAAGGTCGACCGCGTCGCCGAGCACCTTCGGGACCAGCAGGTTGTTCTCCAGCTGCTGTATGGCGGCGTACAGGATCACCGCCGCGATGGCCGCAGCGGGGCTGATGGTGATCCCGATGAGCACGGCGGGGATGGCCGCAATGATTGGACCGATGATCGGGAACCACTCCAGGACGCCCGCGATGAGGGCAAGCACCAGGGTGAACGACCCGAACTCCGCAAAACCGACCACGGTGAGGATGGTGAGACCGATGGTCGTCGCGACAAAGATGGCGAATCCAAGCAGCAGCTGGCCGCGCACCCAGCGGCCACCGATGCCCGCGAGCAGTCGCAGGATGTTGTCGCTGTCATCCCGCCAGGCTGACGGCAGTGCTCCGGCGACGGCGCCCGGGATCCGCTCGCGGTCCTTCAGCATGTAGAAGAGCCAGACCGGGATCACCACCAGCCCAAAGACGAACCCGAACGTGCGGAACAGCGTCCCGACCGCGGGACCGAGGATCTCGCGGATCGCCTCACCGAATGCGGCCTCTCCCCGAACGATCGCCTCGTCGAGGATGGCGCGCAGGTCGTCCGGAAGCGGGAGGGAGTGATACCAGTCATCGATGCCGCGCTGCATCTCCGATAGCGCCGCCCCGAGCTGCGGCAGGTTGCCGATGAGGTCGCGCGTCTGGCGGGCGATTGGCGGGACGGCGAAGGCGACGAGCGCCCAGACGATCGCCACCACGGCGACATAGGCTGCCAGGATTCCCGCCCAGCGCGGCAGTCCGCGGCGCTGCAGAATCGTGACCACCGGGTCGAGGACGAATGCCAGCGCCACCCCGATGACGAAGGCAGGCAACGCACCCCTGGCCGACCAGATCAGCCACCCGAGCAACACCCCAACGGCCAGGACGAAGATGCCGAGCCGGTGCCGTCGCAACGCATCGAGGATGTCCCTCACGGGTCCATCCTACGACGCACCTTGATGTCGGTCATGCCGGGGGGCGGAGTACCATCGGAGATGATGAGCACACGACCGCCCGACCAGCCGCGTCAGCGCTGGCAGATCCTCTTCGCACGGCGCCACCCCGCCCTGCGCATGCGCCAGGCCGAGTTGATGGCCGAGTTCGAACGAATCTTTTCCGAGTCCGGGCTCCCCCTCTCGCGGACGAACGCCCAGCGGCCGCGGCCACGCCTGAAGTTCGCCGCCAACCTGCCGGTGGGAATCGAGCTGCGTGGCGAGGTCCTCGAGGCCTACTTCGAGGAGCTGGTGCCGATCGGCCGAATCCAGGCCGCCGCGGCTCTCTTGCCGGAAGGGCTCGAGGTGGTCGATGCGCGCGAGGTGTGGCACGGCTTCCCGTCGGCATCATCGCAGTTGCGGGCCGCCGAGTACGAGATCGAGGTGCGTGGCGACGAGACCCTGACCAGCGAGGCGCTGCGCGGTGCGGTGGTTCGGCTGCTTGCCGCGCCGCGCCTGATCGGCAAGCGCCGGCGAGGCGAGAGCGAGCGCCGCGCGGACGCGGGGACCCGTGACCTGCGGCCGCTGGTCGAGGATGTCGAGGTGCTGGAGGTCAACGAGGACGAGCATCGCGCGCTCCTGCGCCTGGTGCTGCGTCTCGATGCCAGCGGCGCCGGGCGCCCGGAGGACGTGGTCGCCTCCCTCGACCTTCGATTGCGGGCCGGTCCGGCGGTGCGGACGCGGCTCCTGTTCGTTGACACCCCCCCGATCGCCCGGTAGACTCGCCGTTCCGCGGGCAGTACGTCGGCCCGCTTCGCCGTGCGTCCGCCCCGCGGACCACGCGACCGTTGAACCACCCCACTGGAGATGATCATGTACGCCGTCGTCAGCAGCGGCGGGAAGCAGTACCGGGTCGAGGCCGGCAGCACGCTCACCATCGAGCGGCTGGAGGTCGAGCCCGGTGCATCGGTCACCTTTGATCGCGTCCTGATGATCGCGGACGGCGACGACGTGACCGTGGGCACGCCCGTGGTACCCGGCGCATCGGTCAGCGCAACCGTGCTGGGCGAGACGCTTGGCCCCAAGCTGGTCATCTTCAAGTTCAAGCAGAAGGTCAAGTACCGACGCCGCACCGGGCATCGGCAGCACTTGATGAGCGTGCACATCGACGCCATTCACCCGACCTTGCAGACGGCAGCGGCAGCGGCCGCGACCGAGCCGGAGGCCAAGCCGAAGGCCGCCGCCAAGCCGAAGGCCGCCGTAAAGCCGAAGACTCCCGAACCGGTCGAAGAGAAGGCTGCCGCACCGAAAGCCGCTCGTCCGCGGACCCCGCGCGCGAAGGCCGCCACGCCCGATGTGGCCGCGACGGAGCAGCCCAAGCCGCGAGCGCGCCGCGCAGCCAAGCCGAAGGGCGAGGAGTAGAGGAACCAGATGGCACACAAGAAAGCCGGCAGCTCCAGCAGGAACGGCCGCGACTCGGCCGGCCAGCGGCTTGGCGTGAAGCGTGGCGACGGACAGCGTGTCCTGTCGGGCACGATCATCGTTCGCCAGCGCGGCAGCACCTTCAACCCCGGCGAGAACGTCGGCATGGGGCGGGACTACACCCTCTTCGCCACCGCCGATGGGACCGTCAAGTTCAGCCACCAGACCCGCGCCAAGAAGCGCGTCAGCGTCGTCGCCGGCGGACCGTCGCCCGCCTGAGCGAACCAGGAAGCCCAGGAGCCCCATGAAGTCAGAGATCCATCCGCAGTACCATCAGACCCAGGTGCACTGCGTCTGCGGGACCACCTTCACCGTCGGATCGACCGTCGAGTCGATCCGGGTCGAGGTCTGCGCGAATTGC
>Ga0209321_10002349_pt1 | contig 12708 bp, 10 predicted proteins | sample Rifsed16ft4_FD_184012 | JGI IMG/M metagenome (GOLD analysis project Ga0209321, IMG submission 184012) | Soil microbial communities from Rifle, Colorado, USA - sediment 16ft 4 - CSP-I_5_4 (version 2) | ecosystem: Environmental > Terrestrial > Deep subsurface > Rock core/Sediment | place: Rifle... | reverse complement strand
GGAGACGACGGATGCCAGCGTCGGCGCCGGCGATCTCTTCAGCTCGTTCAGCGCTCCCGGCGACAACTTCTTCGTGGTGAAGGCGTCGTTCTGGCTACCAGTCAACTAGAGTTCGGCCCTCCGAAATTTCGGGGACAAGTTAGTTATCCGATACGGTAGCTCGGCAAATAGTTCTGTCCCCGAATTTCACTCGGATTCCATCCATCTTCAGCCTTCCTTCAGAATTGCTCGTCAAGCTAGCAACGAGACCGCGGGTTCCCGGCAAAACGCGGTCGCGGCTAACGAGCAAATAAGGAGGAGGGTAAGCGATGAAATCCTATATCCTTGTCATTGTAGCGATTGTAGCGTCCTTGTTCATGGTGGCTCCGGTATGGGCTGGCAACAACGGGAGTGCGATCCCATTTAGTAGGGCAAAGATCATTGTCGAGTTCAACGCTAGTGCACAAGACGTGGGTATTCAGGTCCTTGTCGACGGAGAACCGTGGAAGCATCTGAGGGTTTTCAGCCCGAATGGTCGCCGGGTTTTGGAGATCACGAGCAGGAGAAGCCTAGGCAAGCAGGGCTTGACCGAGCTCTTCTTCGAAAGCTCGGAGCCATCGCTCGTCGAACTCCCGCTCCCAGAGTTTCTGGCCCGGTTTCCCGAGGGGGAATACGGCCTCAAAGGAAGGACCATCGATGACATCGAGCTGGAAGGCACCGCGATACTGAGTCACGTCATTCCGGCTGGACCGGAAATCATCTCGCCTGTCTCGCTCGACGACAATCCACCGGTGGTGGACCCTAGCAACGCTGTTATCGAGTGGAATCCCGTTACCGACACCATTACAGATTCGGACACCTTCGAGATTATCGGCTATCAGGTGATCGTCGAGCAGGTCGAGCCTCTTCGCATCTTTAGCATCGATCTTCCGGCGTCGGTTACCAGCGTGGTGGTTCCGCCGGACTTCTTCCTTCAGGCAGACACGCTGCACAAATTCGAGGTGTTGGCGATCGAGGCAAGCGGGAACCAAACGATCACCGAGAGCGAGTTTGTTACCTTGCCATAGCGTGCGGGTACCGGTAAGGCGCTTCCCGCACGAGAGCTTCGGCGCGCGAAACCAGGTGTCCCCTCGGGGTCATTGGCTTCGGAAATGCTCGCGGCCGCAGGCACCAACGCTCGTCCTGGCGAGGAGGCACTAGAACGGGGCTGCTTCCCGCCTCACTCGGTGGTAAATCTCTTTACGACTTCGTTAACCCGGAGCACATAGCGCCCGGGCGGATACTGTCCCTCGAGAGGAATGTTCTCGTCGTACACCTTGCCGATCTGAATGCAAATAGCGTCGCGCGGACGCTGCCTCAGTATCGTCACCGTGACGGTGTTTCCCGAGCGCTCCTGCCGAAGCGAGTGAAACTCCGAGCACCCGTCGCCCAGGATGCCTTGTACGTGGGCCACCGCCTGAGGCGGGAAGCTCTCCAGGATGAGAACGTCGACGCTCTCGACCTGGATTGGCTCCACCACTAGATCGTCGGCGCCGGTGGGATTGGACTGATAGGCGCAGGCGAGGGCCGCCGCCAGGCCGACCGACAACAGGAATGTGACCACAATTTTGGACATCGGTTCCTCCCTCTCAACTCTACTTACCGTCCGGAAACCTCACTATTCCCACCCGGGGCCCGGTGGGTCTTGTCCCCCTTCAGTGGACAAGGCAATAGGCGTCAACGGACGTCTTCGATACCATTATAGAATACTTGGACTCATTGCAAACGACCCCCCACGCGCAAGGCCTTCCTGGACGGAGTATGCTCCGAGGGTAGGCGAGCAGGAACATGAGAACCGTCAGCTCTTTTCCGCGCCGGGTCCACGACATCGAGAACGTTTTCATTCCAGTCTCCGGTGGCGGCCGGCTCGCTGCCAGGATCTGGCTTCCCGAGGACGCCGAGACCTCCCCCGTCCCCGCCATCCTGGAATACATTCCCTACCGCAAAGGGGATCGGATGAGGGATCGGGACGAGGCCATGCACCGCTACTTCGCGGGGCACGGGTACGCCGCGGTGCGGGTCGACCTGCGCGGTACCGGCGATTCCGATGGGGTGCTCCACGACGAGTACCTCCCGCAGGAGATCGACGACGCCCGGGACGTGATCCGCTGGCTCGCCGCTCAGACCTGGTGCAAGGGCGCGGTGGGCATGATGGGAAAGTCCTGGGGAGGATTCAACGCCCTCCAAGTCGCAGCGAGTGGAAGAGTCGACGAGCTCCGCGCCATCCTCGCGGTTTGTTGCTCCGACGATCGCTACACCGATGATGCCCATTTCATGGGAGGCTCGCTCCTCAACGAGAACATTCTTTGGGGCGCGGTGCTCACCTCGCTCCGCGTCATGCCTCCCGATCCACAGAATTCCGGAGAGCGCTGGCGGGAGATGTGGCACGAGCGCCTTTCGGGAGCGTTGCCTCTTACCGAAAAGTGGCTGGGGCACCAGCGCCGCGACGAGTACTGGAAGCAAGGTTCCGTTTCACACGACTATCGGGCCATCACTTGCCCGGTGTATGCGGTGGGAGGCTGGGCCGATGCCTACACCAACAGCATCTTTCGCCTTCTCGCCGGACTCGAGGTTCCTCGAAAGGGGCTCGTTGGACCCTGGGCACATGCCTATCCACAGGACGGCGTTCCCGGCCCTCCTATCGGCTTTCTCCAGGAAGCTCTGCGCTGGTGGGACCACTGGCTTGCCGGACGCGACACGGGGATCATGAGCGAACCGATGCTGCGGGTATGGATGCCCGAGTCGAGCCCGCCGTCCTCGGCCCGGTACGTGTCGCCAGGGAGATGGATCTCCGAGCCCGCCTGGCCTCCCGCGGAGCCAAAGTTCCGCCGGTTCGGGCTCGGGTCCGGTAGTCTCCTCGACGAGGACTCACCAGTGAACGACCGGGTCCCGATCCGTTCTCCTTTAAGCACAGGGTCGCAGGCGGGAATCTGGTGCCCCTTCGGATCCGAAGGAATGCCCAGAGACCAGAGAAAAGACGACGAGCGTTCCGCCCTGTTCGACTCCGCTCCGCTCGCGGACACGGTAGAAATTCTTGGCGCGCCCGTCTTGCGACTGAAGCTCGAATGCGACCGCCCCGTCGCCATGATCGTGGCACGCCTCGAGGACGTGTTCCCGGACGGCGTCTCGGCGCGCGTGACCTACGGGGTCTTGAACCTGACTCACCGAGCGGGCCACGCGCGGCCCGAGCCCATGCCGCTCGGCGCAGCGGTCGATGTCGTGATGCCACTCAACCACGTCGCGCATTCTTTTTCGACGGGCCATCGGATTCGCGTCGCTCTTTCCACGTCGTATTGGCCCATCGTCTGGCCTTCACCCGTCGAGGCTACGCTCGATCTCCACACGTTGGGCTCGAGCCTCGAGCTCCCCGTCCGAGATCCCCGGCCGGAAGACGCGCAGCTCCGCCCCTTCGAGCTACCGGAGCAAGCACCCTATCCGGAGACGACGGAGGTGAACCGCGGAAAAACGAACGGTCATGTCCACCATGACCCGGCGACCGGAGAGACGGTCCGCGCGTTCCAGGTCGACGTAACCGAGAACGGCGAGCCCGCCCTCACTCGCATCGAGGCCACCGGCCTGGAGTATGGCGACGCCCTCATGGCCAAGCTTTCTATCCGGGAGGGCGATCCTCTCTCGGCGCGGGCCGAGGTGCGCCATCACGCTCGATTCCGCAGAGAGGGATGGAGCATCGGCACCCGGCTCGCCGCCCGCATGACCGCCGACGAGACGACCTTTCGTATCGAGACGGAGATCGAAGGCTTCGAGGGAGACCTGCGCGTCTTCGAAAAACGGTTTCGGTCGGAGGTCCCGAGGGACCTGGTCTAGCACCCCACATCGACGGTCTTTGGAAGCCGATGGAGTTCAGTCTTTGGGCGCAAATCGTGCGTACAACGCCGGAACCACCAGAAGCGTAAGAACCGTCGAGGTGATGAGCCCCCCAATGACCACGGTGGCCAACGGCCGCTGCACTTCGGCCCCGGCAGAGGTGGAGAGCGCCATGGGAAGGAACCCGATGACGTCTGCCGATGCGGTCATCAGCACCGCCCGCAGACGAACGCCTGCCCCTTCCCGAACGGCGGTCGCCGCGTCGAGCCCTGCGCGCCGACGCTCCTCGACGTAGGAAAGGAGAACGACGCCGTTCAATACCGCGATACCAAAGAGAGCGATGAAGCCAACGGCGGCCGAGATCGAGAACGGATAGCTCCGTGCCGCCAGTGCCAGGATTCCTCCACTCAGAGCGAGAACGTTGAGAAAGACGAGAAGCGACACCCGTGCCGAGCCGAAGGCCGAGTAAAGCAGGACAAAGATGAGCAGGAGCACGACGGGGAGGATCCTCAGAGGAGGCAGCGAAGAGCTACCGGCGCTCGCTCGATCTGGTCACCAATGACAGCGAGCGCCGATTTCTAGAGAGGCGGCTACGCGAAGTTCAACCGCCGGAAGCGTGACTTGCGAAGGGACCCCGGAGGTGGCGGCAGACCCGCGCGGGCTGGAAAAGCTCGTGACCCCGTCGCGAAATCGCCGCGGTGCTCACGGCCGAATGTCGCGAGCGAGATTTTCTCCACTGTGCGACTATCTGGGCGTGAATCTGCTGGACCGGAAGGCTTGCTACCGGGCCATCGAGACCCGCGATCCGCGGTTCGACGGGCGGTTCTTCGTCGGGGTGACCTCGGTAGGTGTCTACTGCCGTCCGATTTGCCCTTCGCGAACACCGAAGTACGAGAATTGCCGTTTCTTCCATTCGGCGGCGGCGGCGCAACAAGCGGGCTTCCGGCCCTGCCTTCGCTGCCGTCCCGAGACGGCCCCGGAAGTCGCCTCCTGGCGCGGCACCGCCAACAGCGTTTCCCGCGCCCTGGCGCTCATCGCCGACGGTGCTCTCGACGCTGGAGAGGCCGGGGTCGATGCCCTTGCCGAGCGACTGGGCCTTAGCGGCCGCCAGCTCCGGCGCCTGTTCCAGCAGCACCTCGGGGCCTCGCCCATCGCGGTCGCTCAGACCCGGCGCGTGCTCTTCGCCAAGCAGCTCATTCAAGAGACGCGGATGCCGATGGCCGAAGTGGCGCTCGCGTCTGGTTTCGGCAGCCTCCGAAGGTTCAACGAGACCTTCCGCGAGCTCTTCCGTCGCCCTCCGAGCGCGCTCCGCCGCAGGACCTCGACGGTGGCCGACACCGGAGTGACGCTCCGGCTGCGCTACCGGCCGCCCTACGATTGGCCGGCAATGCTCGACCATCTCGACGCGCGGGCGATCGATGCCGTCGAGGAGGTAGCGAGTGGAGTCTATCGGCGCACCGTATCCCACGAGGGGCGACTCGGCACGGTGGAAGTCGGTCACCAGCCGGCGCGAAACCGCCTGGCCGTCACCCTACGCTTCCCGAGCGTTCGCGCTCTCCCCGCGATTTTGACCCGGGTACGACGGGTGTTCGACGTCGGCGCCGACATCGAGACGATCGATGCCCATCTCTCGCAAGATCCGTTCCTCGCTCCCCTGGTCGCGTTGCGCCCGGGACTCCGCGCACCGGGCGGGTGGGACGGCTTCGAGCTGGCGGTGCGGGCGATCCTCGGCCAGCAGGTGACCGTGCGGGCAGCTCGCCGGCTCGCCAGCCGGCTGGTGGCGGTTTGTGGCGAGGCTCTGCCGAGAATGGACGGTCTTCGACCGGAACTATCTCACGCGTTCCCCTCGCCCGAGCGGGTCGCTGCCGCCGACCTCAGCGCACTCGGCATGCCGGCGGCGCGGCGGACGGCGCTCGAGGCACTCGCGGAGGCAACGATAGCGGATCCTGACCTCTTCCACCCGCTCGGGACAATCGATGAGGCGATCGCCCGGCTCCGCGCCATCCGCGGGATCGGAGAATGGACGGCGCAATATATCGCGCTGCGCGCTCTGCGCGAGACCGATGCCTTTCCGGCCAGCGACGTCGGGTTGCTTCGGGGCGCGGCCAGAGGAGCGAGTACGCGGCCGACCCCGGCGGACCTGTTGCAACGGGCCGAACCCTGGCGGCCGTGGCGGGCCTACGCCGCCCAGCACCTTTGGGTAGCCGACGCCGAGAGGGACCAGACAGTGCAAGAGGTGCTTCGTGGCTGAGGTCTTACGTCTTCTCACCGATCGAATGGATACGCCGATCGGCGAGCTGATTGTCGTGGCAGACTGCGAAGGACGGCTGCGAGCGGTCGAGTGGACCGAAGGCGAGCCGCGTCTCTTTCCAGCATTGCAGCTTCACTATGGGGAGCACGGATTCACCCTCGAGCCGGAACGGAACCCCGGCGGCCTCACCATCGCGCTCTCCGCCTATTTCGAAGGAGAGCTCGGAATCATCGACCGTTTGCCGGTAGAGACCGGTGGAACTTCCTTTCAACGCGCGGTCTGGACGGCGTTGCGCGACATCCCGTGCGGAACGACTCTCTCCTATTCAGAGCTCGCCCGCAGTATCCATCGCCCCTCCGCGGTGCGCGCGGTGGGGAGCGCGAACGGGGCCAACCCCGTGGCGGTCGTCGTGCCCTGTCATCGCGTGGTCGGCCAGGGAGGCGCCCTCACCGGCTATGGAGGCGGGATCGAGCGCAAGCGTTGGCTGCTCGCCCATGAGGGCGGGCGTTTAGCGGACGTATCAGCGTAGCTCACCCGCGTCCTCCGCCACTCGCCGGGCGCCGAACGCCAGAGTACCGGTCGCCAGCGCGGTGCCAAGCAGGATCACCGCGCAACCCGCCATCATGCTCGGGGTGATCGCCTCGTGTAGGAAGACCAGACCCCAGATCATTCCGAACAGAGGAATCAGGTAGGTCACGGCGATGGCCCTCGTTGGCCCGACGTGCGCGATCAAGCGGAAGTAGAGGATGTAGGCGATGCCGGTGCAGGCGATGCCGAGCGCGATCGCGCTGAGCCAGCTCGGCAGCGACGGCCTCGCCGCCGGCCAGTACAGGAACGCCAGAGGCATCAGCAGGGCGGTCGCGGCGATCTGGCTACCCGTCGCGGTCACGACCGGGTCGTGACCGGTCAGGTGTCTCTTGGTGTAGTTCGCCGCGAAGCCGTAAGCGAGCGATGCCGTCAGCGCCGCGACCACCGCCCAGCCGCTGCCGTCGCCCTTGAACGAGATCTTGCCCCACACCAACACCAGCACGCCGAGGAAACCGACGCCCAGGCCCACCACACGCGCGCGCGTCAGCGATTCCCGGAACCAGAGGTAGGCCACCAGCGCACCGAAGAGCGGCGCGCTTGCGTTCAGCACCGCCGCGAACCCGGCCGTAACATAGAGCGTCGCATAGGCGAACAGAGAGAACGGCAGCGCCGAATTGATCGCTCCGAGCACGATCAACGGCACGGCTTTGCCCCGCAGACCGCTCAAGCCTGCTCGCCAGGCCAGTACCGTCAAAAGGAACATCGCGGCGATGGCGACACGGATTTCGATCAGCGGTATCGGACCGAACTCTGGCGATGCGACACGCATGAACAGGAAGGAGCCACCCCAGAGCGCGGCGAGAAACAGCAACTCCATTAGATCGCGGGTCTTCATGCCAATAACGTCCTGGACATCATAGCGCAGAGAATTCCCGTCTCGTTGGAAGCGGGCATCGACCCAATTCTGCTCGTGCGATTCAAGTCTGGATTGTCAGACGAACAGGCTCTCGCCATGTACGAGGTCCGGGCTCCCCGGTATCGGGCGTTGAAAGGCTCGCGCCAGTGTCATCGCGACCAGGACGAACAACCCTATCGATCCTGCTCCTCGTGGTTCCTCTTCTGGCGCTCGCTCCGGCGCTACTCAACGTCAAGAGGAAGGCGCTTCTCGAATACGGAGCTCTCGTGGCGAACCACGCTCAGTTATTCGATGAAAAATGGATTCAGGGCCACCGCCCGCCCGGCGACGCGATCCTGGGAAACCCCGACGCGTCGTCGTTAGCGGACCTCGGAAGCAGCTTCACCGTGGTGCGAGAAATGCGAGTCGTGCCGATAGATAACCCCACGCTCATCAGCCTGGCAGTGGGAGCCGCGTTGCCCTTGCTGCCCGTCGTGATTTTCGCCACACCGGCGGATGAGCTCATCGGAGCGGTCATCAAGATGCTGGGATGAACGCCTAGAAAATCGCTCTTTGGCGGTGACAGCCCGCCAGCGCAGCAGTGACGGCACGTGAACCGCACAGAAACGCTGATCAGTCGTCGCCTTCCGCCGTCGCTGGGCGGGGCCTGCGGCCGGTGAGCGCCTGCCAGTGACGCGACACCACCGCGGTTGCCTCCAGCGTCAAGCTGAACAACGCGGGAATCAGGAACAACGTAAAGATGGTGGAAACGATCAGCCCGCCGATGAACACCGCGCCCAGTCCGCGATAAAGTTCTGAACCGGCGCCCGGCATCAGCACCATCGGCAGCGTGCCGGCGACGTTCGTGGCCGTCGTCATGAACATGGGGCGCATGCGGTTCTCTACGGCCTCGCGGATAGCCCCGCGCGCCTCCATTCCTTCCTCCCGGATGTGGATCAGTGACTGGTGCACGATCAAGGTCGCGTTATTGACCACCGTGCCCACCAGGATGATGAATCCCAGCATGGTCAACATATCGAGGGCTTGGAATGGCACGACGCACTTCAGCAGCCAGAGCCCGACAAAGCCGCCGACGGCACCCAGTGGCACGCTGAACATGATCACGAGCGGATGCACGAAGCTCTCGAACAACGCCGCCATCAGCAGGTAGGTGATCACCACCGCCAGCACGAAGTTCCACTTGAACGCCCCATAGGTCTGCGTCAGCTTGTCGGCGGTGCCGGAAAGCGTGATGCGATAAAGCCCACCGATCGCGCCCTCCTGCTCCATCGGCGCGATGATCTGATCACGGATGAGGTCCATCGCAGTTTCGAGCGGCATTTGTTCCGGCGGCTGCACCTGGATGGTGATGGCGCGCTGGCGCTCCCGATGGTTGATCTGCGTCGGTCCATTCTCTAGGCGGACATCGGCGACAGAACCCAGCGTCACCAACTGGCCACCGGGCGTAGCGATGGGGATGGTCTCGATCGCTTGCGTCTTATCGGCGTAGCCGTCTTCGCCGCGCAGCATGAGGTCGATCTCACGGCCTTCGTGCTGGTATTCGCTGACTTTCGCGCCGTCCACCAATGCGTTGACGGTGAATCCCAGATCCTTGTTCGAGATCTTCAGATCTGCCGCGCGCCGCCGATTCGTAACTATCTGCACTTCGGGATTACCCAGATCGAGGCTCGGCACCGGAAACGCCTGTGCCCCCGGCATCTTCTGCAAGACCTCCCCGAAGATGCGTCCGCCGTGCTGCAACAGCACGTTCAGGTCGGGGCCGGTAATCTCGACATCGATGACGCGGGCGGCGATCTCGTTGCGCTGCAGCAGGCTGTACTGACTGATGAAGCCGATCGCGCCAGGGATCTTGCTGACGCCTTCTTGCAGCACTCCGGGAAGCTCGGGTAAGCGCAGCGGGTCGTTCGCGGCCACCCCCATGAAAGAGAAGCCCGGGACGGCAACATAGAACAGGTCGCGAATGCCGCCACCCGGCATCTTCTCCGCTTCGGGAGTTCCCGGTTTTGCCTCCCACAGCGGACGCGCAACCTCTTCGATGGGCTGGCGCAGAGAAGCGATCTCATCCAGGTTGTAACCCGGCGGCGGCAGCACGATACCGAAGGCAAAGTTGCTGTTCGCCGTGGGCAGGTATTCTGCCTTGGGGAGCATGAGGAAGCTCGCGACCAACGCCGCCGTCGTCATGCCTGCCACCACCCCAACCCGGCGCGGCAGGCTGCCGCTGATCCAATAGACGGTTTCGCCTACCCAGCGCGTGAACTTTTCCGCCAGGCTCACGCCTCCCCACAGGTTGTGATGGCCCTTCTCAGCATGAGTGTGCGCCGCCGTCACTAGCCTGGCGGACACCGCGGGTACGACGGTTATGCTCACGACCAGACTCAAGGCAACGGCCGCAGCGATCGCGATAGCAATGTCGGCGAAGAGCTGGCCGGCTTCCTCGCGGATGAAGACGATCGGAATGAAGACCGCGACGGTGGTGATGGTGGTGATGAGCACCGCGCCCCACACTTCCCGAGTGCCATCGAGCGTGGCCTGCAGCTGCGACTTACCCATCTGCAGGTGACGGTAAATGTTCTCCAGCACGACGACCGAGTTGTCCACCACCTGCCCGGCGGCGAACGCCATTCCAGCCAGGCTGATGACATTCAGGGTTCGTCCCGTGAGGTAAAGAACCAGGAACGCGCCGAAGATGCTGATGGGGATGGCAGTGGTGATCACCACCGTGCTGGAGAACGTCCGCAGGAAGAGCAGCAGGCAGAGCACCGCCAAGACGCTGCCCATGTACAGGTTCTCCGTGACCAGATCGATGGCGCTCTCTACATAGGTGGTCTCGTCGTAGACCTGGACGAGCTGCAAACCACGCGGAGCGAGCAGATCTCGGTTGAGGTCGGCGACTGTCCGCTTGAGGCCCTCCATCGCGTCCAGGACGTTGGCCTCGGGGTTCCTGGCCACGTTGAGCGCCAGTACCGGCACGCCCTTGCTGAAAACCTGGCCGGTGAATTTCCTGTATCCGAGCTGCGCGCGGCCGACGTCGCGGACGTATACTGGGAAGCCGCCGCGCTGCGCCACGATCACGCCTTCGATCTGCTCCGGCGACGTGTACTCGCCGATGGTGCGCACGATGTAGCGCCGCTTACCCTCGTCGAAATCACCGCCGGAGATGTTGACGTTCTCGCCGTCAAGCGCCGCTGCCATCTCGGCCAGCGTCACCTTGCGAGCGGCCAGCCTTGCCGGATCGACGATCACCTGCAGTTCGCGCTCGCGTCCGCCATAGATATTGGAAGTGGCGATGCCGCGCACACGCTCGAACGCTGGTTTGATGAAATCGTCGGCGAAATCGTGGAGGGTTGAAATGTCGCCCTTGAAGCGGTTCTCCGCGGCCGGCTCCAGGCTGAACCAGGCGATGGCGTTGATGTCCACATCGCTAGTGGTGATGACCGGCTTCTCGGCGTCTTGCGGATAACGCTGCACCTGCTCCAGTCGGTTCGACACGCGCAGTACGGCGACATCCAGGGGCGTGTCGATGTGGAAGGTCATGGTGATCGCGCCGAAGCCGTCCTGGCTCTGCGAGGTCATCTTCACCAGGCCTTCCAGGCTCTTGAGCTGTTCTTCCTGTTCCTGGACGATCTCGCGCTCGATCTCGTGCGGGCTGGCGCCAGGCCAGAACGTCCTCACCGTGACGCGCGGCTCTTCGATGTTCGGCATGAGTTGAACCGGGATGCGGGACAGCGAGATGGCCCCAAACAGGACCAGAAGCAGCACCGCCACCGCGGTGGAAACCGGATAGCGGATCGAGCTGTCGATGAGCTTCATTTATGGCATCCCATATTCAATGGGCGTGGCGTCCACGGCCGTGCCCGGCATGAGCCGCTCGTTGCCCCGGGTGACCACCTTGTCCCCCGGGTGAATGCCGCCGCGCACTTCGATCCAGCTTCCGGAGCTTGAACCGGTCTCCACCGGAACCTCGTCAACTGTGCTCTGACCATTGACACGGAACAGGAAGCTTGCTGGCCCGCGGGTGACGACCGCGTCCTTCGGAACCACCGTTGCGCGGTAGCTGTCGCCAGCGGGCAAGGTCACTTTTGCCAGCATCCCGGCAGCGATTTGCGCTGGCGGGTTCCCGACCCGCACTTTCACCGGAAACGTCCTCGCCTCCGGATCCGCCTGCGGGATCAGTGAGATGACCCGGCCCGTCAATTCCAGTTCGGGCAGTGCTTCGAGCGTCACCGTCGTCGTCGACCCGTTGCGGACCTGCGAGAAATAGCGCTCCGGTACTTCTACGCGGATCTCAACCGCGCCCATCGCCAGCAGCTCCACCACCGGACCGCCGATGTCGATCCACTGCCCGACTTCGGTGCGTTCGCGCGCCACCACGCCAGCAAAGGGCGCGCGGATGGTCGAGCGGTCAACGTCATCTTCTGTGCGCGCGATCTCCGCTCGCAGCGATTCCGTCCTGCCCTCCCAGGCGTTGAACTCCGCTTGGCTCTCATCGAGTTGCTGGCTTGATAACACCTGCGCCGCGAACAGCTCCTCGGCCTGGGCCAGATTGCTCTCCGCCTGCCTCAGGCGCGCTTCCGCCTCCTGCAGCGCGCCCCTCTGTGCCGCCAGCCGAAGCTCGAGCGGCGTGGTGCGCAGTTTCGCCAACACCTGGCCCTCGCCGACACGTGTGCCTTCCTGGCCGGGGAACTGTTCCACGAGTCCGGCGACGGGACTGGCGACTACGCTTGCCGTCTCCGCTTCCACTGTGCCAGGAAGCGACAGCGTCTGGCGCAGGCTGTGTTCGCGCGCCGGCGTGTAGCGCACCGGGACCTTGGGCGGGGGCCCCTGCGCATACAGCGGAGCGGCCGCCGCGACGGTCACTGTCGCCAGGCAAAGGCGCCATCTTGCGGAAACGATCCGCACGCGAACCTGCTTGCGCGACGACCGGCACAGATAGACGACGGCCTTCCTGGCTAGGTGCGCAGCGGTGATCTTGTGACTACCGTGACGCTCGATCATCGCTCCTCTCATCTACGAAACTCCCCGTCACCCCGGTAACTCATATTAGAAGGAAGTGCGGAGCGCGTAGGGGAGTGGGATTGTATCCGCCCCGGAAACGTGGTTGCAATCGCCTTCAGGGACTGCGCAAGCGCAACGTGATGAGCTTCCTGGGTTGGTCGGTTCTAGTTGGGGG
>Ga0209321_10002348_pt1 | contig 12710 bp, 9 predicted proteins | sample Rifsed16ft4_FD_184012 | JGI IMG/M metagenome (GOLD analysis project Ga0209321, IMG submission 184012) | Soil microbial communities from Rifle, Colorado, USA - sediment 16ft 4 - CSP-I_5_4 (version 2) | ecosystem: Environmental > Terrestrial > Deep subsurface > Rock core/Sediment | place: Rifle... | reverse complement strand
GAGAGGCGGAACGGCAGCTTTCGGACCCGGAGTTCGATCGCCTCCGCAAGGAAGCGCATCCGATCGAACTTCGCACGAAGGAGGAGGCGTATTGCTACAGGCTGTTCCGCGAGCGATTTCCCAAGGAGGTGGCGTTGGAATGCCTCGGGCGCACGGACGTATACTGATGTATCACCAAGGCTGCCATGACGGCGGCACCTCAAAGCGCGCCATGCTGTGGTCCGCAAACTTCGTGCTTCTGCTGGCGGCACTTGCGTTTGCTCCGAGTGCGTCAGCGGATCAGCTCGGGACGAGCAATGTGACGTTCTACCCCGCGGGTCCCCCTGAGGTTTCTCTTCGGCTCGGCGGGTCTTTCGACTACACGTGGGTCTTTTACAACGGCGAGACCGCCAGCGTGTATGTCAACCTGACGGCAGACGCATCGAGCGCAGTACTTGCCGCGAGTGCATCCCCTTCGTATGTAATCCTCGAGCCGGGAGGATCGGGTCAGATCGTCCTCCGGCTGACCGCGCCCGAGGAGGGCATGAGCCGTTCCGGGCTCGTCCGGATTCACCTCACGGCTGTGAACCTGCTGACGAATGCGGTCGCCCAGCAGGATGTGACGGTCGCCTCGACTCTGACCGGGGTCTCCGCGGCGGGCGATCCTGTGGGCAAGCTCCTCGGAATCTGGCCGAACCCGCTGCCTCCTCCGTTCGACAGCAAGTGGGCTGCGTTCGGCGTTTCAATTGCGATTTGGGTTGCCATCGCCCTCGGCCTCCGGTTCGTCATCGACCCCCTCGTGAAGGGCGTCGCGGGCAGAACGGCCACGAAAGTCGACGACATCGTCCTCCGTATCCTACGATGGCCCGTATTCGTCCTCGTCCTGCTTTACGGAGCCGTGAGCTCGCTCGGTATCCTCGGCCTCCCGGCATCCTGGCAACGGCTCCTCCTCTCTGTTTACGGCTTCGCGATCATTTTGCTCTTCACATGGGTCGCGTATCGGATCTTCCGCGATGTCCTCGTGCACTACGGAAAACAAGTCTCGAAGAGAACGAGACGAGACGTCGACGAACGCCTGATTCCCGCCCTCGAGAAGGTGGGGGCCGTGGTGATCGTCTTCGCCGGCATCGTCTTGGCTGTCCAATCCCTTGGGTACGACATCACCCTGTTCCTCGCGGGCTTCGGGGTCGCCGGTCTTGTGATTGCCTTCGCCGCTCAGGACACCCTGTCGAACTTCTTCGCGGCCATGCACCTCATGCTCGACCGCCCGTTCCGCGTGGGAGACATCATCGAGATTGAAGACGGGGTGATCTGTCGTGTGGAAGACATCGGTCTCCGTAGTACGAAGCTCTACTGGGGCAAATCCCACGACATCATCATCATGCCCAACAAGGAGCTTGCGAACCGAAAGATCATCAACTACGTGCGCCCGGACCGGCGTTTCATCACGAATGTAAAGGTCGGAGTCTCGTACGACTGCGACCTCAACAAGGTTCGGCGCCTGATGACGGAGGTTGCGAGGTCTCACCCCTCAGTCCTCAAGGGGCCGGGATTCGATCCTATCTGGCGGGTGGTGGACTTCGCGGACAGCGCAATCGTCGTGATGATCATCGTCTGGGTGGACGACGTCGACCATCTGTGGCAGCTCGCGAGCGACCTGAGAGAGAACGTCAAGAAGCGGTTCGACGAGGAAGGCATCGAGATTCCATTTCCGCAACGAGTCGTCCATCTCCCCGACGGGCCGTCCTCGACCTACCTCGGCGGATCGCCCTAAGGCATTGCCCGCACCCTCGATCGAGCAAGTACGTGTGGGCGTTCCAGCGCATGGATCTGGAGTACCTTTCGTCCACGGGACGTGTCTTGTGTATCGCGGGTTGGACTTGCTCTCCGCCGCCCGTATCGATGGGCCGGGGGTCGGATCCGTCCACACCTGCTAGGGCGCGTCCCCATCCAAGAGACGTAGCAGCCGGTTCAGTTCGTCCGGCGTCAGGCACACGGACTCGTGCCACCCCACATCCGACACATAGCATCCCTCGCAACGGACTTCCGCGTGGATTCGTAGCTCTTGGCTTAACTCCATGAGTCCGCTCCGATGGTCGTCCCGCGCGGGTGATGGGGAGGGGCGGACGGCTCGGCCTCTGCGTAATCGCTCACGTCTTCGGTCGGGCACGAAATTCCAGCAAGGAGATGGGCGAGTCCTCGAGTGGCTTGCGGCTTGTAAAGGTTGTCTGGGCATGCCCACTTGGGAGACCGAGTCGCCAGGCGCCCCCCACGCGGGCGCTGTGCAAGGTGACGTGCGTCCGTTGCACGCCGTTCGCGGGCTTCCGGGAAGTCCAAGCGAACGCTTACCGAGGACCGCCAGTTTGCGAATCAGCATTTGCATGGAAAGGTAGGGTCCGACTTGTGGATGGGCAACGCGGACGGACCACGCGTGGTCGGAGAGCGATGAGGAAGGCAGAAGATCAAACTGCACAGCAGCTGAGCTTGTCGACGTCCTCGAAGAAGGACAGAGCAGCGAGCTTGATTGCCTCGCTGAATGTCGGGAACACGTGGACGGTGTCGATCAGGTCCTCGAGCGTGAGCCTGTGCTTCACCGCCAAAACGCCCTCGTGGATTATTTCCGGGGCGAGGGACGCGAGGATGTGGACCCCGAGGACACGGTGGCTCTTCGCCTCAGCCACGATCTTCACGAGGCCGCGGGTGTCGTCGACGATGCGAGGCTTTGGAACCTGATTGAGGAGGACCGTGTTGCACGCGCATCGGACGCCCGCGCCGCGGTTGGCCTCAACATCCGTGAGTCCAACGGAGGCGACGGCTGGGTTTGTGAACACCGCGTGAGGGACCGCGCGATAGTCCATCGTGAGCCCACGATGCGCGAGCGCGTTCTCCGCTGCGATGTATCCTTCCTTGGCGGCGGTTGTCTCGAGCATCGGCTTCCCCTTGACGTCCCCAGCGGCGAAGATGTGCGGGGTGGTCGTGCGCATCCCCGCGTCGACCTCCACGGCCTTGTCCTCCTTCACCGCCACTCCTGCGGCGGGGAGGTTCAGCGCGCCCGTGTTCGGCGTTCGCCCTGTGGCGACGAGGAGCGCGTCCGCCTCGAAGCGCCGCTGCTTCTCGCCGACCTTGGCCGCGACAATCTTCCGCCCCCTCTTCTGCTCCACCGCCAAGATCTCGACGCCCGTGTGCACCTTCACGCCGTCCTCCTCTAGGTATCGCTGCAGGTATTGGGAAATCTCCGGCTCTTCCTCAGGAACTATCCGAGGGCTTCGCTGGAGAACGGTCACCTGAGTTCCGAGGTGCTGATACATCTGCGCGAATTCGAGGCCCAGGGCCCGGCCGCCGAGGACGATCATCGCCTCAGGCCGCTCTCTCAGGGAGAGGGCTTTGACGTTCGTCAGGTGTTCGACGTCCCGGAGGCCCGGGATGGGCGGAATCGTCGGAGACGATCCGGTTGCGATCACGAACTTCTCGCCCGCGTACCGCTTCCCCTCCACCTTCACCTCGTGGGGCGACCCGAAAGCTGCGACACCGCGTGTGTAGTCCACGCCCTCGAGGGACGCGAGGACGTCCTCGTACTTCCCTTTCCGGAGGGACGCGACGAGCCGATCCTTCGCTTGGATGACGGAACGGAAGTCCGCGGACCAGCCGTCTTCGAGCTCCAATCCTTGGAACGGGCGGTTCGCGACTCGGAAGTACTCGTCACCTACCGCCAAGAGCCTCTTGCTCGGAACGCACCCGACGTTCACACACGTGCCGCCAATCGTTCCCCCGTCGATCATCAGCGCCTTCGCTCCCTTCCGGTCGGCGCGAATCGCCGCGCTGAACGCCGCCGCGCCAGCCCCGAGGATGACCAGGTCGTACCGGCTTGCCATGAATCTCCCTTCCTGCGGTCTATGGCTGCGTCCCCTGATTACCTTTGGCGGTTCGCCTGCCAGCCAGAGGCCGCCGCGATCCCGACGGCACTCGCGACAACACGTGCACGACCTGCTGCAATCCCGACGGCACTTGCTACACCGTGTGCGCGGCTTGCTACGACTGCAGCAGCATGCGTGCGGAGCGGCGCAGCGCCCGCTGCCACTGCGGCGAGGCTTGCACGGACGGGTGCGGAGGTCGCTTCCACTGTAGCAGCACGTGCACGGACCAGTGCGCCACCCCGATCGCGGACGCGCTCGGCAGAGACGCCAAGCTCTTTCGCAATCACGCTCGGCCTGAGGGCCTCCAAAGTTTTCGGGCTCCGACCGTAAGGTTGGATGCCCATGGTCCGGACGATGCGGATGTCGAGGGCGTCCACGCCGGCAGAGGAGCAGGACGATTCATCAAGATTGTGTTTTTCCGAAACGACATCGTCCCGGCCCTGGCCCTTGATTCCGGGGGAAGGCTGGAAGTAGCGATATCTTGAACAGGCGTCCTGAGATATGAGAGCCCCTCCACAGGCGCTCGGCCGAGAAGGTTTATGCCGCCGTCCTGTGTTGGGCGACCGGGGGAAACCGAATGGCGGACAAGACGACCCTTTCCGTGATCAAGGCCGACGTCGGGAGCATCGCGGGTCATCAGGTCGTGCACCCGAGGCTGCTCGACACTGCGCGGGCCTCGCTGAAGGAGGCGCTCTCCCTCGGCGTGATTGAGGACTTCTACGTCACGCACGTCGGCGACGACCTCCAGCTCATAATGACGCACACAAAAGGCGTGGACAACCCGAAGATCCACGAGACCGCCTGGCTCACCTTTGTGAAGTGCACGGAGGTCGCGAAGGAGCTCAAGTTGTACGGCGCGGGGCAGGACCTCCTCGTCGACGCCTTCGCCGGCAACGTCCGCGGCATGGGACCCGGGAGCGCGGAGATCGAGATGGTCGAACGCCCTGCGGAGCCCGTCGCGATCTTCATGATGGACAAGACGGAACCTGGAGCGTTCAACCTCCCCGTCTACCGCATGTTCGGGGATCCGTTCTGCAGCGCCGGCCTCGTGATCGACCCTGCGATGCACATGGGTTTCCGGTTCGAGGTGTGGGACATCGAGGAGCACCGGCGGATCTACTTGAACTGCCCCGAGGAGATGTACGACCTGCTCGCGTTCATCGGGACAAAGGGCCGGTTCGTGATTAAGCGGGTCTATGCGCGGTCGGACAAGGTGCCGAAGGACGAGCCCGTCGCGTGCATCTCGACCGACAAGCTGTCCCAGATCGCTGGGAAATACGTCGGGAAGGACGACCCCGTGGGGATCGTGCGCGCGCAGAACGGGCTCCCGGGGATGGGCGAGGTCCTCGAGGCGTGGGCGTGGCCGTTCCTCGTCTCCGGCTGGAACCGCGGATCGCACAACGGTCCCCTCATGGTCGTGGGGGCGAAGGACAACCGGACGTCGCGCTTCGACGGACCGCCGCGGTGCTTCGGACTCGGCTTCCAGGTCTCGAACGCGACCCTTGTGGGACCCGTGGACCTGTTCGACGACCCCGCATTCGACCCGGCGCGCAGGCAGGCGGCGGAGCTTGCGGACTACATGCGCCGCCACGGCCCGTTTGAACCCCACCGCCTCCCGATGGACGAGATGGAGTACACCACGATGCCTGAGCTCATGGAGAAACACAAAGGCAAGTGGGAGGACGTGCGATAGCTTACGCGCACCCGACCGTGCCGCCGACTATCCGGCCGGCTCGTTCCACGCGGATATTGTGCCATTCGCGCGCCCAGAAGTAGTCCCCGCCGTCGTCCAGCTTCCTGAGATGGGCGCCACGATCCTCGAACGAGAAGTTCCCGGTGGCCTCGACCAAGTCCCCGAGCGGTCCCGAGTGTTCCACAAGTTCCCCCTGGTTTCCGTACTGGTCTGGGGGCGAGAGGAGGTAGAACGTCACGTTGTACTCGTCCAGGGATCGGGGTTCGGACCTCTGAGACTCGACTGCATAGAACCATCCGGACGACGTGTTTAACCAGGAGACACCGAACTCGAGAGGGCAGTCTGGCGTTGAGGTGATCATCGAGGAGCTCAGGAAATATGCACCAGCCCCCGTGGCCGCGGCGCCCACGGCGCACCCCAGGAGGAAGGCAAAGGCCGTCTTGCGGTCCACGGAACTTCGATCATCTGGCGCCCATAAAGAGATGCGTCTGACATGTTGCGCCCGAGGGAAGGCTAATTTCGATACATTTCCTCGACTTGAAGGAGAGGAAAGGCCACCACGCACGGTTCAAGCACCGCATTCAGAAGCACGGGAAGTTCCGCGAACTCCGAGGTGTTGACGACGGCGCCGAGAGCGTCGGATAGCGCTGCTGGGCATGCGCGAGAAGGGATTCCACAATGTGCTCCAGCCGCCCACGGCCCGTTCGAGCCCCACCGCGTCCCGATGGACGAGATGGAGTACACGACGATGCCCGAGCTCATGGAGAAGCACAAGGGCAACCACGGGTGTACCCGGAGGGTTTCTCCTTTTATAGGTGGACTTCGTGTCCCCTTCATCCGGTTCCCAAGGAAACCGGAATGAGATGGAGACATGGATCGAGATCGAGGCGGAGGCGGCGGAGGACGGTTCGACCGCGGGCCGAGGGAGATGTACGACATCGTCTGCGCCAACTGCGGCAACAAGGCGCAGGTGCCGTTCAAGCCCGACGGGACGCGGCCGGTCTACTGCCAAGACTGTTTCCGGAAACGGTCCCCCCGGCGTCCGTAGACCCCGGGAGGGCCCTGAGCGGGCGCCAACGACTTTCCGCCGCGCCGTCAACGTGCGGATGCGGCCTTAGTTTTCTTTCCTCTGGCGACGGGGGAACGCGCCTTCGCGAAACGCAATCCCCGGCGCGCCGCCTCCCGTGGTCCGCACCCTTAAGGACTTCGCCCCCGGTCCACCCCCATGCTCGCGGACATCGAGATCGCACAGGCCTCCCGCATGCGGCCGATCCTCGAGGTCGCCGCATCCGTGGCCCTCCCGCCCGAGGACCTCGTGCAGAGGGGGGAGCACATCGCGAAGGTCCGGCTTGCCGCGGTGGAACGCGCGCGGAGGAGCCCCCCGGGGAAGCTCGTGCTCGTCACGGGGACCACGCCCACGCGGCTCGGGGAAGGGAAAACGCTGACGTGCGTGGGCCTCGGACAAACGTTCTGGCGGCTTGGCGTGAAGGGCCTGGTCGCGATCCGCGAGCCATCGCTCGGCCCCGTGTTCGGCACGAAGGGCGGCGCCGCCGGCGGCGGGTACTCCCAAGTCCTCCCGATGGAGGACGTCAACCTCCATTTCACGGGGGACATCCACGCGGTCACCGCGGCGAACAACCTGATCGCCGCCGTCCTCGACGCCCACGTCTTCCATGGGAACGAGCTGGGGATCGACCCGACGCGCGTCGTGTTCCCGCGGTGCATGGACATGAACGACCGCCAGCTCCGGAGCATCGTTGTCGGGCTCGGCGGGAAGCGAAACGGCGTGCCGCGGGAGGACGGATTCATCATCACCGCCGCGAGCGAGGTGATGGCGATCCTGAGCCTGGCGGAAGGCCTCAAGGACCTCAAGGAGCGAATCGGGCGGATCGTCGTCGCGTTCGACCGGGAGGAACGGCCCGTCACGGTTCGCGACCTCTCCCTCGAGGGAGCCGCGACAATCCTGCTGAAGGACGCCTTGATGCCCAACCTGGTGCAGACGACGGAGGGGACGCCCGCCCTCGTCCATGGGGGCCCGTTCGCGAACATCGCGCACGGCCATTCGACGGTCCTCGCCGACCGGCTCGGCCTCGGGATCGCGGATCTCGTCGTCACGGAAACCGGGTTCGGATCGGAGCTCGGCGCGGAGAAGTTCGTGGACATCGTCGCCCGCCAGAGCGGGCTGTGCCCGGACGCGACCGTCCTCGTCGCCAGCGTGCGCGCGCTCAAGCGGGAGGGCGGTGCGAAGCGACGCGACGTGGGGGAGGAGGACCTGGCGGCGGTCGAGCGGGGATTCTCGAACCTGGACGCGCACCTTCGGATCGTCCGGAAGCTCGGCCTCCGACCCGTCGTGGCGGTGAACCGCTTCCCCTCGGACACGGACCGGGAGGTGGCGGCGGTGGTGGACCATTGCGAGGATCTCGGCGTCCCCGCTGCCCCGCACACGATGCACGCCGACGGGGGTCGCGGGGGCGAGGCCCTGGCAACGCTCGTGCTGGAGGCCACCCGCGGCGGCCCGTGCCAGCTCCGCCCCGTCTACCGGGACGAGGACCCGTTCGAGGAGAAGGTGGCCAAGGTCGCCACGGAGATCTACGGGGCGGGCGAGGTGAAGTACGACGCGGTCGCGCTCGAGGACCTCGAGCGTCTCCGGAACGCGGGGCTCGACCGCCTCCCGGTGTGCATCGCGAAGACGCAGCTCTCGATCTCGGACGACGAGAGCCTCCGGGGGGCACCCGCGGGCTGGGTCCTCGAGGTCCGGGGGGTTCGCGCGAGCGCGGGCGCCGGATTCCTCGTCGTGATCGCGGGGGATATCGTGCGGATGCCGGGGCTCGGGCGGGAGCCGGCGGCCCTGGGCATGGACATCGACGAGGACGGGACGATCCGGGGGCTCTTCTGACCGGGGCTCGGGGTCACGCGCCGATTGCGATCCCGGCGGAGCGCCCCGCGAACGTTGATAACCCGCGTCCCGCATCCCGGGCCGTGCGCACCCCGTTCCTCCTCGTGAACTTCAAGGCGTACGCCGAAGCCCTCGGTCCGAAGTCGGTCGAACTCGCGCGGTCGTGCGCGACGGTGGCGGAGGAAACCGGCCGCTCGTTGGCGGTGGCGCCGTCCGCCTTTGACCTGGCGTTCGTCGCGAAGTCCGTCCGCATCCCCGTGTTCGCGCAGCACCTCGACCCGGCGGAGGCGGGGAAGGCGACCGGGTGGTTGCCGCCGGAGGCCGCGGTCGCAGCGGGCGCCGTGGGCACGCTCGTGAACCACAGCGAGCGGAAGGTCGCCTGGGAGGAGATGAGGGACCTGATCGCGCGGGGCCGGAAGCTCGGGCTCGAGGTCGTCGTGTGCGCGGACGACGTCGCGGAGGCGGAGACCGCCGCCAAGCTCGGCCCGGACTACATCGCGATCGAGCCGCCGGAGCTGATCGGCGGAACCGTGAGCGTCACGACCGCCAGGCCGGAGATCATCACGAAGTCCGTGCGGCGGATCCATGGGACGAACCCGAACGTGCAGGTGCTGTGCGGGGCGGGGGTGAAGACCGGGAAGGATGTCGCGAAGGCCCTGGAACTCGGGACCGTCGGCGTCCTGCTGGCCTCCGGCGTCGTGAAGGCGAAGAACCCGGAGAAAGCGCTGCGCGACCTGGCGAAAGGGCTCGGTCGAGCCGCGTAGATGTACGCGAAGCCGCCAAATGCTTGGCGGCACCTACCGGTCTTCGAGAGGGATGCGGCGCGCGGTGGTGGCCTTCCTGCTCGCCCTGCTCCTCCCTGCCGTCCTCCCAGGAGGACGTCCGGGTGCCTCCGCTCCCGCCCCTCTCGCCCTTTTTGGCGGCGGGGTGCGACCGGCCGAGTGGGCGGCACCGGCCCTCGTGGTCGAGGCGTACTATCGCGCGCTGCGCGCGGACGAGTACGTCGTCGTCGCGAATCCCCGTGACGTTCCGCTCGACGTCTCCGGATGGACGATCACCGATCAGGAGGGGACCCTCACGTTTCCCGCCGGCTCGGTGATCCAGGCCGGGTCCCGTGCGACCGTCGCCCAGAACTCCACGGCCTACTGGGAGGACACGCTCCGCGATGCGGACTACCGGTACGGCGCTGGCAACGCCACCGCCATGGCCGCCGCCGGGACGCTGCAGTTGAACAACGACGGGGACGAGGTGATCCTCCGGGATGCGTCCGGGGTGACGACCGACGCCTTCGCCTACGGACGCTCCCCGTACTCCGGTCCGGGATGGACCGGGGCGCCGGCGGTGAAGGTGGGTTCGGGGCAGGTGGCCCGTCGGGCGCACGAGGGCGGTTGGCGGGACACGAACGGGAGCGAGGACTGGGACCTCGTCCGCGTGTGGTCCCTCGGGCAGTCGGAGTTCGCGCCCGCCTCCTTCGACTTCACGGGGACCGTGCGCGCGTTCGTCAGTCCCGATGCCCAGATGACTCCGCTGATCGATCTGATCGGCACGGCGACCGAGTCGATTGACCTGTCCCTCTACACCTTGACGCACGCCGCGCTCGCGGGCCCCCTCGCTGCCGCGGCCTCGGCAGGGGTGCGCGTCCGGATCCTCCTGGAAGGCGCACCGGTCGGGGGCATCGACGAGGAGGAGTGGGACATCGTCCAGGACCTCGCCTCCCGCGCGGAGATCCACTTCCTCACCGGCAACGCGACCCTGGACGTCCAGAAGCGATACCGGTTCGGCCACGCGAAGTACGGGATCGTGGACAACCGCACGGTCATCCTGTCCACGGAGAACTGGGGCGTCTCCGCGTTCCCTCCGGCGCCCCTCGCGGGTTCGCGCGGATGGGTCGTAATCGTCGAGCACGCGCCGTTGGCGGCGTATTTCGCGGCGGTCTTCGAGGAGGACTTCGATCCTCGGCGTCGGGACGTGACCGCGCTCGCCGGGATGACGATCCAGCCCGTGGCACCGACCGCGGATCCGACGGAGGCGCGCGGACCGACCTTCCCCCCGCAGGAGTTCTCCGGCCGCTTCCGGGTCCTCCCGGTCCTCGGCCCCGAGACGGCCCTTTCGATGGACACGATCCGGGGCGTCCTGCGGTCCGCGGCCGCGTCCATCCACGTCGAGATGTTCTACGCGGACGCGACCTGGGGTCCCTTCGCAAACCTGTACCTCGAGGAGCTCCTCGCCGCCGCACGCCGCGGTGTGGCCGTGCGCCTCCTCCTCGATGCGTCGTCGTTCAACGTCGAGGAGGACGATCCGATCGACAACGACGACACCGTCGCTTACGTGGACGGGATTGCCGCCGCCGAGGGACTCGACCTCCAGGCGAAGTTGGTCGACCTCGGCGCCCACGCCTTCACCCGAATGCACACGAAGGGGTTCGTCGTCGACCGAAGGTGGACCCTCGTGTCGAGCATCAACTGGAACCGGAACTCGCCGACCGCGAACCGAGAGGCCGGGCTTCTCGTCGAGAACGAGGAGCTCGCGTCGTACTTCGACAACGTGTTCGCGTGGGACTGGAAGGACGACGTGACCCCTCCGGTCGCGGACGCCGGGCCGGACCGGACGGCGCCCCGCGGGAGCCGTGTGGAGTTCGTCGGGCTCGGATCCTCGGACGACCACGAGGTCGTGAACTGGTCGTGGGACTTCGAGGGCGACGGCACCTTCGATGCGTGGGGGCCCCGCGCATCGTTCGTCTACCGGGCCGCGGGAGCGTTCGCGCTGCGCCTGCGGGTCTCGGACACGTGGGGCAACGCCGCCGAGGACACCGCCCGGGTCGTCGTCACGAATCCGAATGTGGCGCCACCGTTGGAGGGGTCTGCCGTGGCGGCCTCGGCCGTCGTGTCCGCGGGGCTTGCCGTTGGGATCTTGTACATGAGACGCAGCCGCCAAAGGATAAATAAGCCGCCATGAATGGGAACGCGTGGTCGCCGCCGCCAATCCGGTGTTCTCGGCGGGCGAGGTCGAGAAGTACGGGTACTGCCCCCTGACGTGGTGGCTCAGCCGGCAGGCGGCGGACGAGACGGGCGAGGAGATCGTCGAGGGGATCACGAAACACGAGGAGCTCGGGGACGAGATCCGGAGCATCGAGAAGCACGAGCTCCACGCGAAACAGTCGGAGACCACGGTCCTGTACTTCGCGCTCGCCGCCACGATCGTCGCAGTGATCGGGGTGTCCTTCATCTCGGCGACGACGTTCGCCGTGACCCTCATCCTCGACGCGGTCTCCCTGATCTGGCTCCTTGCGGCGGTGTACCTCCTGTACCGCGCGGACCGCATCGCGACGGACATGGATCGCCTCCTCTGGGGGCGCGTAATCCTCGGCTTCGCGATGGTCGCGACGATCGTCGCCGTACTGTCCGTGACGACGTTCCTCTTCCAGGACCCGTGGCTCGGCCGCACCGCGGAGGTGGCGGCCCTCATCTGGCTCATCGGCGCGACGTTCTTCCTCCGCCGGTCGATCCTGCACGCGATGTTGGCGGCGGCCAAGCGGCTGAAGTTCGGGGCCACGAAAGGGGACGTCGCGTACGTGGACCAGCAGGAGACGCGCCCCGAACTGCTCGTGAGCGATCGCTACGGCCTCCGGGGGCGACCCGATTACGTGATCGCGGAGGGGGACACCCTGATCCCGGTCGAGCTGAAGACGGGCCGGACGCCCCGCGGCCCGCTGTTCTCCCATATCCTGCAGCTTGCGGCGTACTGCCTCCTCGTCGAGGAGCGGTACGGGAAGGCGCCGCCCCACGGAGTCATCCGGTACGAAAGCGCGAGCCACGAGATCGAGTACAACGAGGACCTGAAGAAGCTCCTCCTCGGGAAACTCGACGACATGCGTCGCGCGCTTGCGAAAGGAGAAGCCCACCGCAACCACAACCGTCCGGGGAAGTGCATCCACTGTTCCCGCCGCGAAGGGTGCCCGGAGCGCCTGGCGTAGGCCTACGGCCTACCGTTCCCTGCCCGGATTCCCCGCCAACGTGTCCCTCAATTCCTCGACCTTGGCGGTGAGCCTCTTGACGTCCTCCCGCATCTCGAGCATCTCCCGCTCGAAGGGCGTGAATTTCTGGGAGCTCAGGATCCGCGTGGTGAGGAAGATCCCGATGAACACCGCGCCGATGATCGCGAGGATGCCGATGGCTGCGATCGCCACGACGATGAAGTAGAAGTTCGTGAGGTCGAATCGGAGCACGCG
>Ga0209321_10002345_pt1 | contig 12717 bp, 10 predicted proteins | sample Rifsed16ft4_FD_184012 | JGI IMG/M metagenome (GOLD analysis project Ga0209321, IMG submission 184012) | Soil microbial communities from Rifle, Colorado, USA - sediment 16ft 4 - CSP-I_5_4 (version 2) | ecosystem: Environmental > Terrestrial > Deep subsurface > Rock core/Sediment | place: Rifle... | reverse complement strand
CTCCGGGGAGCCCCGAGCGAGGCGGCGAGGTGCTCGACGACGGCGGCCGCGAGACGATCGAGGAAATAGGCTTCGTCGACGCGCTCGGACGCCCAGAGCTTCGCGACTTGGTCTTCGACCTCGAAGCCCGCGGTGATGGCAGCGAGGGTTTCGCTTCCGACGACCTTGGTTACAACCCGCGGTTTTCCGTAGCGCCGGTACCACTCGAGGGCCTCTTCCGCCCGCGCGAGGACGTCGCCCTCGAGCGGTTTTCCCGCGGGGTAGCCGAGCAGGCGAGCATATTCGTGGAGGTGAATCAATGAAGCACCTCCGCCCCGATGGGAACGAACTGGCAGCCTTCGACGAAAAAGTCGAAGAACGTCTCGTGGGTCTCGAGCTCGATGTGCTCCACTCGCAGGGCCAGCTCTTCCAGCTCCTGCCGGTGCGTCTCCGAAAGCAGCACTCGGGCAGCCCCCTCGAGGGCGGCGTTTCCCACACGCACCAGCTTCTCCTCGGGAAGGGGCGGAAGAAGACCGATGCGGCGCCCGGCATCGGGGTCGATGTGTCGGGCGAAGCCTCCCGCGAGATAAAAACGCTCGATGTCGTCGAGGCGAATCCCGAAGACGTCGGCCACGATGCGGAGTCCGGAGACGTTCGCGCCCTTGGCCTGGGCGAGCTCGTTGATATCCATCTCCGTGAAATAGATTTTGTTCACGGGATCGACGACGAACCGGTCGACTCCCTCGCCGAGGCGTCCCTGGGCGTTCATCCGTTCCGTGCGCAGAAGCTCGGAGAGAAGGTCCACCAAACCCGAGCCGCAGATACCCTCAGGGTCCTTCCCGCCGATGACCTGGAACGAGACCCGGCCGTCGTCCGCAATGGCGATGTGCTCGATGGCGCCGTCGAGACCGGGCATCCCGCAGAGAACCCCGCCCCCTTCGAACGCGGGGCCGGCGGGGCAGGAGGCGGCGACGATTCGATCGCGGTTTCCCACGAGGAGCTCGGTGTTGGTTCCGATGTCCATCACCACGGAGACACCCTCTCGCTCGGCGATACCGGTCGCGAGAAGGCACGCGGCGGCGTCCGCGCCCACGTGGCTTCCGAGAAGAGGAAGGCCGTAGACCCGCGCCTCGGGGTGGATGGGAAGCCGGAGCCGTTTCGCCTCGGTGGCTAGCGCCGTAGTGCCTCTCTTCCCTGCTTTGAGATCGTGCTCGGTCGAGGAGCGATAGGGCTTCTGGCCGATCGAGTGCACGTCGAGGCCGAAGAAGAGATCCCGCATCGTGGTGTTCGCGGCCACCGTCATTTCCACGATGCTCTCGGGGGGAACCGGGAACCTCTCGATGGCGTGCCCCAGGTAGCCGAGAAGAGTCCGTTGGAGGAGCCTTCCCTTGTGATGGGTGTCGTACTGGATGCGCGCCATGATGTCCGAGCCCCCGAAGCGCTGGGGGTTCTCGAACGACTGGCTCGCGACGAGAGCGCCGGTCTCGAGGTTGTAGAGGCGCATCGCGACCGTCGTCGTTCCGAGGTCGAGCGCGATCCCGTAGCCACGGGCGACCCTGGAGTCCAGACGAAGCTCGACATCGGGGAGATCGGTCGCCTCGTCGACCACCCTCATCGATCCGCGCCGCATCGTGTGGCAGCGGACCGTGCCTTCGCCCCCTGCGTCGATGATGCGGGTGCGGCAGGCGAGGCGAAAGTTGCCGCCGAGGTGTGCCTCCTCGGGCGTCCGACCCGAGAGGTAGTCTCCTCCCTCCTCGACCTCCAGGAGACATTCGCGGCACTTGCCCTGCTTCACGCAGGAGGTCGGGACCTGGATCCCGATCGCTTCCGCGCAGTCGAAGAGCGACGCGCCCGCGGAAACAGGTGCCTCGCGATGGTCGACGAAGAGACGGGACATAATTTATGGACGTTAGACGGCGGCCCGTGCCTCTTTCCGCGCAGCCACGAGCTTCTTGAAGAGCTCGACGGCGCTCGCCGCGTCGGCGGCGTAGCCGTCGGCCCCGATGTCGTTACAGAACTGCGCGGTCACCGGCGCCCCGCCGACGGCGATCTTGACGTCGAGGCCTTTGCCCCGCACCGTCTCGACCACGGTCTTCATGTAGATCATCGTCGTGGTGAGAAGGGCGCTCATGCCCAGGATCGCGGCGTCATTGTCGGTGACGGCGCGGATGAACTCGTCGGCGCTGGTGTCGGTTCCGAGATCCACGATGGTGAACCCCGCGCCTTCCGCCATCATCCCCACGAGGTTCTTCCCGATGTCGTGGAGGTCTCCCTTCACCGTTCCCATGACGACCGTCCCCTGGCTTCCCGCATCCTTGCGCTCGGTGAGGAGTGGCCGAAGCACCGCCATTCCCGCTTTCATCGCCCGCGCCGCGAGGAGCACTTCGGGGACGAAGATGCGGTTGTGCTTGAAGTCCTCGCCCACCACCCGCATTCCGGCGATGAGGCCGTCCTCGAGGACTTCGTCGACGTTCAGCCCCGCGGCGAGGGCCTCCTCGGTCATGGCTTTGACTTCTTTGTGCTTCCCCTCGTAGAGGAGCTGGTTCATGAGCGCGTAGTCCGTCATGGTGTTTCACTCGAAGGCGGGTAAACGAACGTTCTTGTCGTTCGCCGTCCGCTGGAACAGGTCGCGGATCTCGAGGTGGAGCTTCTCGTCAAGGGGCTCCACCTCGTAGTTCTCGAGACACTCGGCGATGACTTCCGCCGCCCGGTCGCGGAACGTCTTCTCGCCTTCCCCCCTCCATTGGTCCCAGTTGGTGCGATCGATCATCGGGCCCGGCAGATACAGCTCCTCGGGCCAGTGCTCGAGGGTGTGCTCGGACATCATCAGGTGCTTGTCCCGCACCAGCTCGTCGATGAGAGGTTGTGTGGGGAGGTCGTCCCGAACCTCGACGGGCCTCACGAAGCGCTTCGCGTGGGCCACGATCTCGTCGTCGAAGGCGAGCTTCTCGAGGCTGAAGCAGTTCACGTAGTCGAGCATCCCGGGACCCGAGACGGAGTTGATCCCCGCGAGGGCCGCGAGAAACGCCCCCGTTCCCGATTCGAAGCCCGCCTGGGGGTCGTTGAACTTCGAGTCCGAGAGCGCCATGTAGGCCTGGCAGGGAAGCTTCAAGTACTTCGCCACCTGGGCGTAGCCGCAGTAGACCTGGAGCGCTTCGACCGCGGTCATGGGGTTCGTCATGAGCCGCATGTGGAAGCTCGCGGGAGCGCCCCCGAAGAGAACGGGAGTTCCCGGACGGATCTTCTGAGCGATGGCGAGACCGCTCACGACCTCCGCGGTATGGAGCACGAGCGCTCCCACGGTGGTCGAGGGGGAGATCATCCCCAGGAGCAGCACCGGCACGATCTCGATCGGGATCCCCCACTCGGCGCAGTCGATGATGTTGCTGATGGGATCCTCGCCCCAGCGCAAAGGCGTATTCGGGCAGCAGGTGAAAATCGCCATCGGCTTTTTCACCAGGTCTTCCCTGCCCTCGCGGAAGTAGCTCATGATCTCGCCCATCCGGGGAACGCCGAAATGGGTGAAGGCGCCGGAGACGATCGGCCGCTTCGAGAACGAGAGCACCATGTAGAGGCGCCAGGCGTCGGCGATGTCCTGCGGAATGTCCCTCGGAATGAAAGCGGTCGAAAGATAGGAGATGTTCTTGAGCCCATCCGCGATCTTCACGTAATCGACGAAATCCTTCGAGTCGCCTTCACGGATCTCCTGCGTCTTCCGGTCGAGAATGCGAAGCGCCGAGGACGCGGGAACGAAGTGGACGTTGTCCCCCTCGAGGGTCGCGGATGGATTTCCGTCCCGATCGTGGAGCGTCAGCGACGACGGCGCCGAGGCGAGAGCCTCGTCGAGCGCCCTTCGAGGAAACGTGATGCGGTGCGTCTCCTCGTTTCCCCGGAAACCGACGTCGACGAGCCGAGCGAAGGCGTGCGGGTTTTCGACGAGGACACCGGTCTTCGAAAGGACGGAGAGCGCCTCGTCGACGATCCTCGAGACCAGGGATGGCTCGAGGATCGAAATCCGTGCTCTCAAGGCACGCTCCTCTTGCGCTCCGGGTCGAAGAACGGAAGCGCTACCACGTGAGCGTGGGCGCGCCGCCTTACGTACTCGACGGTGAACTCGAGGTCGAGCGGTGTTCCCGGAGTCTCGTATCCCCGGTCGACGGTCGCGAGGGCGATGAACTTTTTCAGAAGCGTCGACCAGCCGCTCGACGTGGCCTTCCCCACCTGGCGGCCGCCGGCGTAGACGGGAACGCCTACGCGCGAAACCTCGTTCGTGAGCTGGGGCGCGAGCGTTTCGAGGGCGTAGAGACGCTCGATCTCGCGGAACGTCACCTCGACCCCCACGAGGAAGCGCTCGGTGCCTTTCTTGGTCTCCTCCACGAGAGCTCGCTTGCCGACGAAATCCGGCTTCTTGAGGTTGACCGCCCAGCCCATGTTGATCTCGTAGGGGGACGACTTCTGGCCTTCGACGAAAACCTTCTCCGCGTTCCAGAAGTCGACGTCGATGAGGGGGAATCCCGCCTCGAGGCGCGTTCGGTCGAGGGCGACCATCCCCGCGGGCTCGAGCCCCAGGCCTTCTCCCGCGTGGACTACCGCATCCCAGAGCTTTTCTGCTTGGGCCGCGTCCGCCCAGATCTCGTAGCCCAGGTCTCCCGTGTATCCGGTGCGGGTCACGACGGCGGGGACGCCCGAAAGCTCGGTCGTGTCCAGCCGGAAGAATCCCAGCTTCGAGAGGTCCTTGCTCCAGATTCTCTGCAGGACTTCGCGGGAGCGCGGGCCCTGGAGCGCGAGCGCCGCGTACTTCTCCGAGACGTCTTCGACCTGGACGTCCATGCCCTCGGCATTGAGCCGGAACCACACGAGCGACTGCTCGGCGGCGCTCGCCCGGAAATGGTCCTTCGCGAGTCTCTGGAAGCATCCATCCTGGATGACCTTCCCGCCCTCGTCGCACCAGGCGGCGTAGAGGACCTGCCCGACGTGGCACTTCGAAGCGTCGCGGGTGATCAGGCGGTCGACGAGTCGGGCCGCATCCGGCCCCTGGATGTCGTACTTATAAAGAGGAGAGACGTCGATGAGACCCGCGCCGGTGCGAATGGCGTGGTACTCGGGGTCATGGAAGTCGTCGTAGACGACGGCGACGAAGTACCCCGACCACTGCTTCCAGCGAAGACTGGTGCACAAGGGCTCGGTTCGGGAATGGAACGGGGTGCCGACGGCCATCTGGACGAACCTCCACAGGTCGATTCAGTGTACTTTGCTTTCTGTCCACAATGCAATATGATGTCCCACTATATGGGCAAGACTGCCAAGTACGACGCGATCGTGATCGGAGCGGGTCACAACGGCCTCGTCGCCGGCGCTTACCTGGCTCGAGCGGGGAAGAAGGTCGTCGTCCTCGAGAAGCGGGATCTCGTAGGCGGCGCCACGGTCACCGAGGAGATCATCCCCGGGTTCAAGTTCACCGTGTTCTCCTATGTGGTGAGCCTGCTGCGCCCGGAGATCATCGAAGAGCTGGAGCTGGCGAAACACGGCCTGCAGCTTCTATCCCTCGATGGAACGTTCACCCCTCTTCCCGACGGGCGCTACCTCGCGCGCTGGCACGACTCGGAGAAGACGCGCATGGAGATCGCGCGTTTCTCGCGCAAGGACGCCGACAACTACGGGCGGTTCGGCCTCCACATGCACCACATGGCGCGAGCGGTGAGAGCGCTCCTGATGATGCGTCCTCCGGAGCCGACGTCTCTCCGTCCCTCCGATCTCGCGGGATTCAATCAGCTCGCGAAGCACATCAAGAGCCTCGGCAATCGCCGTTTCTACGATCTCGCGCGTCTCATGACCTCGTCCGCCGCCGACTACCTCGACCGCTGGTTCGAGTGCGATCCCTTGAAGGCGACGATGTCCGCGAGCGGCATCATCGGAACGTTTCTCTCCCCTCGCTCTCCCGGCTCGGCCTACGTTCTTCTCCATCACTACATGGGGGAGATCGACGGCGTTTCCCGCTCGTGGGGATTCGCCAAAGGAGGCATGGGCTCCGTCGCGAACGCTCTGGCGTCGTCGGCCCGGAGCCTCGGCGCCGAGATTCGCACCGGCGCCGGCATCGCCCGGGTCCTGACGCGGAACGGCCGTGCGACGGGGGTCGTTCTCGAAAGCGGCGAGGAGATTGGAGCGGATCAGGTGGCCTCGAGCGCCGATCCCAAGAGGACGTTTCTCAAGATGGTGGAGGAGAGGGATCTACCCGCGGATTTCGTCACCGACGTCAAGCGTTTCAAGATCCGCGGCTCCTCGGGAAAGGTGAACCTCGCGCTCTCGGAGCTCCCGAGCTTCACCTGCCTTCCGGGAGAGGGACCGCACCTGAAAGGCGCCATCTCCATCAGCCCGAGCATGGACTACATCGAGCGGGCCTACGACGAGGCGAAGTACGGAGACTTTTCGAGCCGGCCCTACATGGACGTGATGATTCCCTCGACCATCGATCCTTCAATGGCGCCCCCGGGAAAGCACGTGATGTCCATCTTCGTGCAGTACGCCCCGTACCGGCTGAAGGAAGGGACGTGGGAGCAGAAGCGTGAGGCGTTCGGAGATGCGGTCATCAACACTCTCTCGGAGTACGCGCCCAACTTGAAGAAGGCCATCATCGGGCGCCAGGTGCTCTCGCCCTGGGATATGGAGCAGAGGATCGGCCTCACCGAGGGGAACATCTTCCACGGCGAGCTCAGCCTCGATCAGCTCTTCTTCTTGCGGCCCGTCCCCGGCTGGGCCCAGTTCCGGACCCCCATCGACGGACTCTACCTCGCAGGCTCGGGCGCCCATCCGGGTGGCGGCGTCATGGGTGCCCCCGGAAAGCTCGCCGCCCTCGAAATGCTGAAGGACGCTTCATGACCGACGCCATCGTCATCGGTTCGGGCGCGAACGGACTCACTGCCGCTTCCTATCTCTCGCGCGCGGGGATGAAAGTCCTCGTGCTGGAAAAGAGGACCGCGGTCGGGGGGCTCGCCTCGACCGAAGAGTTCGCGCCGGGCTTTCGCGCTTCGGTCGGGCCCGACAACTGCGGGCTTCTCCTGCCCCAGGTGATCGCCGACCTCGAGCTCGAGCGGCACGGACTCGAGCTCTTCACACTCGACCCCTTCGTCTTCGCGCCCTCTCGCGAGGGCTCGGGGCTACTTCTCCACAAAGACGTGGGAAAGAGTGCTTCAGAGATCCGGAAGTATTCCGCGAAGGATGCCGAGGCTTATCCCCGGTTCACGGCTCTGGTCGAGAAGATCTCGGAGTTCTTGAAACCACTTTTTTCGAAGCCGGCGCCGCAGCCGTCGATCGAAACGGGCGCCGACCTCCTCGAGCTTCTACGGCTCGGCTGGGGCTTTCGTCAGCTCGGAGCGCGTCCGATGCACGAGCTCCTGAGGATCCTTCCGATGGGGCTCGAGGACTTCCTCAACGAGTGGTTCGAGCACCCTCTGGTGAAAGCGGCGGTCTCGGCCTCCGCGCTCGAGGGCGTCTGCCTCGGGGCGAAGTCATCGGGAACGTCAGCTCTCTTCCTCTATCAGAACCTCTCCGCTCGAAAGCTCGCGCGCGGCGGCTCGGGAGGCGTCACCCAGGCCCTCGCGAGGTCCCTCGAAGCGCGCGGCGGCTCGATTCGCACCGGAGCCCGCGTGTCCCGGCTCCTCGTCGAGGAAGGACGCGCGGTCGGAGTCGCTCTCGAGAGCGGCGAGTCCATCCGCGCTTCGGTCGTTTTGTCGGGCCTCGCTCCCAGGACCACGTTCAAAGAGATTGGAAGCCCGACCGACCTTCCGCCGAGCTTCGTCTCCGAGATCGACAAAATCCGTTACCGCGGCGTCACCGCGAAGCTGAACCTCGCCGTCTCGGAGCTTCCCGATTTCCGCTGTCGGCCGGGGAAAGAACCGGCCTCTCATCACCGAGCGCTGATCCAGATCGGAGAGAGTCTCGAAGACTACGAGCGCGCCTACGATGCCGCGAAGTACGGCAGGTTCTCGGAACGTCCTCTTCTCACGATGGTCATTCCTTCGCTCGTCGACCGGAGCCTCGCCCCCGAGGGAAAGCACGTGGTGAGCATCACCGCCCAGTTCGCTCCGTACCGTTTGCGGGAGGGGAGCTGGTCGAGCTCGAAGGAAGCGCTGACCGGGGGGATTCTGGATCGACTCTCGGAATACGCCCCCAACGTAAAGGGCGCGATCCTCCACCACCACCTCTGGACGCCCGAGGACTACGAGCGGGAGCTTGGCCTTCCCGAGGGAAACTGGCACCAGGGCGAGATGGCGCTCGATCAGTTGTTCTTCATGCGCCCGGTGCCCGGCTGGTCCCGCTACGAGACTCCGATCCAAGGTCTCTACCTCGCAGGCTCCGCCACTCATCCCGGCGGCGGCATCACCGGAGCGTGCGGGTCGAACGCCGCGCAGCGAGTGATCAAGGACCGAGGCTGACCGCTCTCCAGAACATGGTCGAACAGGATCATGTTCCAGTTCCTGCTTCAGACGAGGCCGGTTTCACTCAAAGCCTCTCGTTTTGAGCCAGAGCCTTCCTTTTTTTCTAGCCGCTCACGTGCGGATTGCCTTCGAGGAAGAACCGGAGCGGCTTTCCCGCCCACTCTTTCGCATACGCGACGCCGATCCGGGGAGACCGCCCGATGTCTCGGCGGGACCGCGGCCCGCGAACGACGTAGAGCTCGCCACCCTCCACGAGGTCCACGCCATCGAGATTCCGGTCGATGGCGAGCGCCTGGGTGAGCTTCGCCGGCCCCGAGCACAGGTCGGTCGCCCGAAGGCGCTGGGGCGACAGCTTCCCCGAACGCCGGCGTCTCATCTCCTCGATGCCGCGAAGAGGCTCGAGAGCGCGGATGAGACAGGCCGTGGGCACTTCCTCTCGGTTCGCGACCACGTTCACGCACCAGTGCATTCCGTACGTGAAGTAGACATAGGCATGGCCTCCATCGCCCCACATCGAGGCGTTTCTCGCGGTGCGGCGGCCGCCAAAGCTATGGGCTGCTCGGTCTTCGATTCCGAGGTAGGCCTCGACCTCCACGATCTTTCCCGCGAGCTCCCGGCCGTCCTCGAGCCTTCTCACGAGGATCTGCCCGAGAAGCGCCTTCGCCAGGGTCACCGGGTCGCGGCGGTAGAAGCGCCGAGTGAGACGCTCGGTGCGTGGCAAACGTTTCAATGCCGGTGGAGCCAGCGGCCTTCCATGCCGCCCGCGAGAGGAAGAATCGTACCGCTGAGGTGGCCCGCGAGGCGGGAGGATGAAAGAAACACGATGGACCTCGCCACGTCCTCAGGCGTCGCAATCTTCCGGAGGGCCATGGTCGCGGTCACCCGCTTCACCGCGGACGGGTCCGCCATCGACTCGGCCGCCATGGGAGTCATGACCCATCCGGGACAGACGCAGTTGACTCGACCGCGAGGGGCGAGCCGGACGATCTCGTTTTTGAGACTCCGGGTCATTCCGTAGGCCATCGCCGCCTTCGCCGCCGAGTAGTCGGTGTGGTTTTCCTCCCCGAAGAGAGCGGCGGTCGAGGCGACGAAGACGATCGAGGCCTCTTCTCTCGGCACGTCTGCGAGATGCCGGAGAAATCCTCGAGAGGTGAGGAACGCTCCCGTGAGGTCCGTCTCCATGGTCTTCTCCCACTGCGCGACCGTCATGCGATGGAGCGGGACCTCGTCCGCTATCCAGATCCCCGCGTTCACCACGACCCCGTCGATTCGGGGAAACGCCGACAACGCCTCGGCGTACATCCGGTCGACGTCCGCTTCCGAGCCGACGTCGGCCGAAACCACGATGGAGGGGACAGAGAGCTCCTTCGCCAGAGCCTCGGCGCCCGCCCGGTTCCGGTGGTAATGGAGCACGAGCTTCGCACCCTCGGAAGCGAAGGCCCGGGCGGTCTCGGCGCCGATGCCGCCGGCGGCTCCGGTAACGAGAAAGGCTCGATCGGAAATACCCGCGTCCATGGGTCTACTTCAGCTTTCCCTCGATCTCTTCGAAGCGTAGGAATAGAATTGCGAACGAGGGCATAGAGAAAGATATCACGGGCTCGGCTGGTGAGGGTTTTAGCCCTCGATCTGGCGTTGGGAATTTCCCGTCATATCACGCACAATCCCCCGGTAGAACGCTGATTCAGAATGAGGGCTTTCTCCAAGGAGGTAAGAACATGTGGAAGAAGACGAACCCGGGTGAAATTAATGAAGAGCGTCCGCCCCTTGCCGCTCCCCCACGTCCCACCGTTCCGTCGTCGATCAAGGCGCCGGCGCGAATCGGGTCGACGCTGTTCTTCAAAGGAGACCTCCAGGGCGAGGAGGATCTCGTCATCGAGGGCCGGATCGAGGGCAAGATCTCGATCAAACAGGGAAACGTCACCGTAGGCGAGAAGGGCCGCGTGGAGGCCGATATCGAGGCCGCGAGCATCCAGGTGGCCGGACTGGTGAAAGGCAACCTCAAGGGCGCCGATCGAGTGGTGCTCCTCGAGAGCGGCCGGGTGGAAGGCAACATCACGGCGAGGAGCGTCAGCCTCGAGAACGGCTGCCACTTCAGGGGAAGTATCGACATGCAATCCGACTCCGCGGCTCGACCGGGGATAAAGACGCCGCCGCCGCAGCCGGCGGCCTCGATCTCGAGCTCCAAGGGATCGCTCCTCTCCGAGCAGCCGACTCCCCCCACAACGCCCCGGGCGGGAGTCTGAACGTGCCTTCTTTCTCCCTCGGGCCTCGCCGGCCCCGGAACCCTCAGCGGCGCGCGGGAGTCCAGAACAGGGCTCTACGGGATTGGGAAGTCAGCCGTCAGCGATCGCTGGCGCTTCCCAGGCTCGTGGAGCCTCTCGAGATCTCGCCGGGGAAGAGCTTCTCGGTCCTCGACCTCGGTCCCGCGAGCCCGGCGAACCTGGACTTTTTCCTGGGGCGGGGCGCGCGGCTCACGGTCGCGGATTTCACGCCGTCGCGCGGGGAGACGCTATCGGATCTCGTGCGCGCCGAGCCCGGCACTCACTTCGATCTGGTTCTCGCCTGGGACTTCCTCAACTACCTTCAGCGCGACAGGCTGGGGCTGCTCCTTCGGAGCCTCGAGCCTTACTTCCGCCCGGGAACGACGATTCACGCGCTCATCGCTACCGGGCGCGAGATGTCGGCGTCGCCGCGGCGCTACCGGATCGAGGATGCGGAAACGCTCCTGTGCGAGGGGCCGAAGGAACGAGTCGTTCCCTCGCCTCGCTACGTGGAGCAGGACCTTCTGAAGTGCATGCCGGGGCTCATCGTCGAGCACCGCTTCCAGCTCCGAAACGGGATGTTGGAGTATCTCTTCTCCTACCGCACACGGCTGCGGGTCGCGTACTCCGCCGGTATGGGCCCTATGAGCGATGCGCCCCGTTCTCGGTCGGGCTCGGGGCCTGGATTGCGCCCAGCACCTTCGCGATAAGCTCGGGAAGGCCCTCTCCGATCCAAGCGCGCCACGACCGCGAGGCCGTCGTCCCAATCGATGTTGGCGGCCGCGCCGCGGAAGGTCACCGGGGAGTCGGGTGCTGCGGGTATTGTTTTCTTATCCCGGGATTTGCCTCGCCCGCGCATCCTTCCATATCATGCGATTCTCATGAGATGGTCCAAGATCTTCATCCCCACGCTTCGTGACGATCCCGCCGATGCGGAAGCGGTGAGCCACAAGCTCATGCTTCGCGCCGGCCTCGTGCGCCAGCTCGCCGCCGGGATCTACTCCAAGCTTCCTCTCGGTCTTCGGGCTGCGCGCAAGGTCGAAGCCATCATCCGCGAGGAGATGGTGCGCATCGGCGGACAGGAGTTCCACCTGCCGGTCCTCCACCCGGGCGAGCTCTGGAAGGAGAGCGGACGCTGGCAGCAGATCGGCGACGAGATGTTCCGGCTCAAGGATCGCCGCCAGGGCGACTACTGTCTGGGCATGACCCACGAGGAAGTGTTCACCGCCATCGCCCGGGACGAGCTCCGGAGCTACCGGCAGCTCCCGCAGATCTGGTTCCAGATCCAGACGAAACTGCGGGACGAGGCCCGTCCGAAGTCGGGGGTGCTTCGGGGGCGCGAGTTCACGATGAAGGACTCCTACAGCTTCGACTCCGACTTCGCCGGGCTCGACGTCGCCTTCGATCGGCATGCCGAGGCCTATCGACGGATCTTCGAGCGATGCGGCCTCCGCGCCATCGCCGTCCAGGCTTCCTCGGGCGCCATGGGAGGGAGCGAGTCCGTCGAGTTCATGAGCGTCTCCGAGGCGGGCGAGGACTGGACGGTGTTCTGCTCTCGCTGCGACTACGCCGCGAACCTCGAAAAGGCGGTTTCGGTGGCGTCGAGACCTGACGATCCCAAAGAGGTCCCTGCGGTCGAGAAGTTTCCGACGCCGGGAGTGCGGACCATCGACGAGCTCTCCCGCTTCGACTCTCAGGCGAAGCCGGAGCGACAGGTAAAGACGCTGGTCTACGTCGTCGAGGACGTCCCCACTCTCTTTCTCCTGCGCGGCGACCACGAGCTCAACGAGGCCAAGGTCGCGGAGGCGACGGGCACGACCACGTTCCGGGCGGCGACTCCCGAGGAGTGCCGCAAAGCCCTCGGAGCTCTCCCGGGGAGTCTCGGAGCGGTTGGGGTGAAAGACGTTCCGGTCTACGCCGACGACGCTTTGAAGGGTCGCCGGGGCATGGTGACCGGCGCCAACGAGGACGATTTCCACGTGAGAAACGTCGACGTTGCCCGCGATCTCCCGCAAGTGAAGTGGGCGAGCCTGCGGAACGTC
>Ga0209321_10002328_pt1 | contig 12774 bp, 9 predicted proteins | sample Rifsed16ft4_FD_184012 | JGI IMG/M metagenome (GOLD analysis project Ga0209321, IMG submission 184012) | Soil microbial communities from Rifle, Colorado, USA - sediment 16ft 4 - CSP-I_5_4 (version 2) | ecosystem: Environmental > Terrestrial > Deep subsurface > Rock core/Sediment | place: Rifle... | reverse complement strand
ACTGATTCAAGTGGTTAAGAAAGCCGGTCTCGATATAATAAGCATAACCGATCACGATAATTTATCTGCAATTTATGAAGCAGCATCCGTTGGTAAAGAATTCGGAGTGGAAGTTATTCCGGGAGTAGAAGTTAGCTCTGACATAGGTGATAGAGAAGTCCACATTCTTGGTTATTTTATCGATCCCGATAATAGAGAACTTGAACGTTATCTAAAATTTTTTCGTGAGGAACGACTTAAACGAGCTATCAGAATTGTCAACAAGCTTAAGGGACTCGGATTTTCTATTTCGATTGAAGATGTGTTAGAACAGGCGAAGAGTTCGGCAATCGGCAGGCCACATATTGCTCAAGCAATGTTAGAAAAGGGTTTGATATCAAATTACTTCGAAGCTTTCAATAAATATATTGGCAACAATTGCCCGGCTTACGAAAAAAAAGTTCATATTTCTCCGCAAAGTATCGTAAAAATTATCAGTGACGCAGGAGGATTATCATTCATTGCTCATCCTGGCAATATGCCGGAAACTTTGCTTAAGGAACTAATTGAGGAAGGTATTGACGGCATTGAAGTTATTCATCCTTCTCACAACCCTCATCAAGTAAAATTTTACAAAGGAATTGTCAACGAATATTTTTTACTAGAATCCGGAGGATCAGATTTTCACGGAGGGAAAAGAGAAGATGAAGCGAATCTTGGAAAATTTTACACTCGCACTGCTGTTTTAGAGGCAATGAGAAATAGACTAATTAAAAATTCAGCTTAAACATTCTTAATCGGGTTAAAATGAATCTAATAGAAGGAAAAATTTCAGCATCTGACTACAAATTTGCTATTGTCCAAAGCAGATTTAATGAGTTCGTTGGGGATAAGCTTCTCGAAGCAGCTTTAGATTGTCTTCGCAGACACAATTGTGAAGAACGAAACATAACTATCGTCAAGGTGCCAGGCGCATTTGAGATTCCAGTTGCTGCAGATAAGCTGGCTTCTCAAAAGAGATTTGATGCGATAATTTGTCTTGGTGCTGTCATACGAGGTGCAACTCCGCATTTCGAATACATTTCTTCGTCAGTGGCAAACGGTATTTCCCAAACGGCACTAAAGCATGGTGTACCGATAATTTTCGGCGTGTTGACAACAGATACTGTTGAGCAGGCAATTGAAAGATCGGGCACAAAATCTGGTAATAAAGGTTGGGACGCGGCCTTAACGGCTATAGAAATGGCAGATTTGTTTCAAAAAATTTAGGCGAAATTTTTGAACTTTCTGCTTGTAATAAAAATTTTTAGATTAAAACCGTTCTTAAAAACAAATTAATTTTCAATTCGAGGTTCGAATAAGATCTTTCTACTTTTCATTTATAATAATCATTAATACTAAAATGAAAATTATCCCGATTTTCTTATTCGCAACATTTTTTTCAATAACTCTTCATTCGCAGGAACCAACCAATTGGAAGAACCACACCGATATGAAGCAGGTAAACTCTGTTCAAGCTTTAGAAAATGAGATTTGGGCTGCTACGGGTGGTGGTGGTTTTTTTTATGATGCTGCCCTCGATAGTTACAGAAAGCTGACTAAAACCGATGGATTATTCTCAACTTCACTTACAGCAACTTGTAGAGACAACTATGGAAAAGCTTGGTTCGGCAGCAGTTCCGGAGCGATAAATATTTATGATCCGACCAATAATTCAGTTCGAACAATTCTCGATATCTATAATTCTGATAAAATCAACAAGCAAATTAATGAGCTTAAAGTTTCGGGCGATACAATTTTTATTTCTACTGAATTTGGATTATCGCTGATGGATACAAAATCATTAGTGTTTTATGATACGTATTACAAATTCGGAAATTTGTCATCTAATGTTCGTGTAGTCAGCACATTTAAGAATAATTTAATTTATGCTGCCACAGAATTTGGGATCGCTATTCAGAAAGATGGTGCGATCAATTTTTCCGCTCCCGAATCATGGAATATTTATAACACAACAAACGGACTTCCTTCCAACGTCATAAGAAAAATCAGATTATTCCGCGACACAATTATAGCGGCAACCGATAAAGGGTTGACAATGTTTAACGGGACATCATGGCAAACATTTTTACCAACCTTTAACAACATCAGCATATTTGATATTCTTGTCTCAAACGACTCGTTGGTAATCTCCCACGGTAATTCGATCAGTGTTTATTATCAAGGAATCGTAACCACAATCTTTACCGGTCCTTTTGAAATTAGAAAAATCAGCAGCTCAAAAGCCGGACTATTCGCTACAAGCTCAAAAGGCGTAATTAAAATTGAAGAAGGAAATAGTTATAAAGTTATTGTACCGAATGGACCAGAAGCTAATCAATTTCCAAATATGATTATTGATCGCGAAGGTAATTTATGGTCTGCAAGCGGAAAAGACGGTGCTGGCAAAGGACTATATAAATACGATGGGGAAAAATGGAGTGTTTACGATGTAGCGCATTATCCTGTCCTTTATCAAAATGATTACTATTCCGTGTTCGGTGCTTCCGAAAATACTATTTATGCAGGAAATTGGGGGCAAGGTTTTGCAAAAATAAAAAATGATGTTACCACAAGATATTCTTCTGGAAACACACCTATTGTTGGAATCCCCAATGATCCTAACTTCGTGGTCATTACCGCTTTTGCTGAAGATTCAAAAAGCAACCTCTGGATACTTAACTTAAATGCAGCTGACAGAAAATCATTATACTTGTTAACTCCGGATAGTGTTTGGTACTCTTTTGGAAATTCACTAGAACAACATTCAGCATTCAGCGAAATGAAAAATCTAGTAAGTGATCAATATGGTACAAAATGGTATGCAATGACAAATGAAGGAAGTCTTGGATTATTTTATTACAATGAGAAAGGGACTTATTCGGAAGCAGCAGATGATGTGTTTGGATACATTTCAAAAACAAATGGGCTTAATGACAATTCTATTAATTCTATCATTATTGATAGTCGTGGAGATCTATGGGTTGGAACGAGTTTAGGCGTGAATATCATTACTAACACTTCAACAGTATTATCGAGCACTCCGCAAGTAAGAATAAGTTCGATCTTTGTATTGAGACAGCAAACAATAAATTGCATTGCAGTTGATCCCCTAAACCAAAAATGGATAGGAACTAATCAAGGTTTGCTGTTTGTAAATTCCGATGGATCCAGATTGACAGCGACATACGATTCAAAAAACAGCCCTCTGCTCTCGGATGTAATAAGAAGCATTGCCATTGATGAAAATAAAGGAACCGTTTATGTCGGAACTGATGCAGGGTTAACCTCATTTGAAACTCCTGCAGTAAAACCCCTCGAAAACTTTTCTGAACTCTTTGTTTATCCAAATCCTCTTTTGGTAGAAAATAAAAATGAGTATTTAACAATTGACGGTTTAATTAAAGATTCCGAAATAAAAATTTTGAATATCAGCGGAAAGCTCATTAGTGCATTTTCTTCTCCAGGCGGAAGAGTTGCCTACTGGGATGGAAAGGATCTTGATGGAAAACCGGTTAACAGCGGCATATATTTAATCGTGGCTTATGACAAAGAAGGAAATAATGTTGCGACCTCAAAAGTTGCCGTGCTGCGAAATAAATGATTTAGCATTTCTCTCTATTTTTCTGCCAGCTTAAAATGATTGATCTTATAAATATTTCTGTCCAGTTTGGAGGAAAATATCTCTTTAAAGATTTCAGCTATAAAATCCACTCGAATGACCGCATTTGTTTAGTAGGTGCAAATGGATCCGGAAAATCAACTCTGTTAAAAATTATCAGCGGCGAAATCCTTCCCGAGTCTGGAGAAATTCATAAACAAAAACGTGTATCAATCGGATATCTTCCTCAAGATAATGTTATTCACAAAGGTAAAACCTTAATTGAAGAAGCTAATTCTGCATTAACCGATATTACATTGATGAAGGAAAAAGAAGCATCAATTCTTGCACAGATGAATTCCCATGATTTGGATGATGAGGACCGCGAGGAATTAGTTTATCAGCTTGGCGATGTTCATAACCGGCTTGAAGATTTAGATTATTACAGCGCTTCTTCAAGAGTTGAAAAAATCCTAATAGGTTTAGGATTCCTTGAAGAAGATTTTGAAAAGATGACCGATACTTTTTCCTTGGGCTGGCAGATGAGAATTGCGTTGTCTAAAATTCTCATCTCACAAAATGATATTCTTTTGATGGATGAGCCGACTAATCATCTCGATCTCGATTCACTTCAGTGGCTTATCATCTTTCTTAACAGCACTAAATGTGCTTTGATGATTGTATCACATGATAAGTACTTTGTCAATTCAGTTACTAATAGAACACTGGAAATTTTTCTGAATAAGATTACAAACTTTAAAGGAAACTATGATGCGTATCTCAGTTTTAAAGGAGAAAGAAATGAACTTTTAGAAAGTCAGTATGAGCTTCAGCAAAAAAAGATTAAAGAGACAGAGAAGTTCATAGAGAGATTCAGATACAAAGCAACAAAGGCAAAGCAAGTCCAAAGCCGGATAAAGCAATTGGAAAAAATTGAGCTGTTAGAACTTCCATCAGCAAAAAAGGAAATAAGAATAAGATTTCCCGAAGCACCGGGTAGCGGCAAAGTAAACATTGAGCTAAAAGGAATTTCTAAATCATTTGATGAAAAAATTGTTTTCGAAAATATTGATTTCACGATCAACCGTAAAGATAAAATTGCATTTGTGGGACCTAATGGTGCAGGTAAAACAACTCTCTCTAAAATAATTGCCGGTCTTTTGCTTCCTGATAGCGGTAATAGAATTATTGGGCATAACACAATGATTGCATATTACGCTCAGGATGTTGCTGATCAATTAAATCCAGATTTAGATATTCTCGAAACGCTAATGGGTATTTCCGACCAGATGTTGCTTGGGGGATTGCGCAATCTCTTGGGTTCTTTTCTTTTCACGGGCGATGATGTTTTTAAGAAAGTTGGAGTTCTCTCCGGTGGAGAAAAAAGTCGCGTTGCACTTGCAAAAATTCTACTTACCAGGTCAAATCTTATTATTCTTGATGAACCTACAAATCATCTTGATATAACTTCAAAAGAAATTTTGCAAAAAGCCTTGGTAGATTTTTCGGGTTCGATAGTTCTAATCTCACATGATATTGATTTTCTCAAACCAATTGTGAACAAAACTGTTGAGATTAAAAACAGAAAGGTCACATTGTTTGAAGGGGGAATAGAATATTTCCTTTATAAAAAAAGTTTGAATGAAAATGTCGCGAATGAGAACGATAATCAGCCTGATAAAACTTCTTTTGAAAACAAAAAATTGCAGAAGAAACGGGAAGCTGAGCTGAGACAGAAAATTTATTCTTCAACCAAAGAATTGAAAGAAAAAATCAAGGGGATTGAAAAGAGGATTGAAGGATTGGAAAAGTGTCAGAAAGAACTCGAAGAGATATTATTCTCAGCCGATACATATAAAGACATAAAGTTTGCAAATGAAAAAACTTTAGAACTCAATAAGAATAAAATTGAGCTTGAGAAGTGCCTTATGGAATGGGAAAAGTTATCAGGGGAAATTCAAAAGATTGAAAAAAAGTTTGCCTAGACTTTCACGCCTAAAAATTCTTCGGCCAGAGCAATCCCGCCATAAATCGCAGCATCATCACCAAGCTTACTTTTAACAAGCTTAGTTCCCTTAGCTGCATCACTCAGAACATTTTTATAGTAAGACGTTTTGATCATAGGAAGCATTGCATCTCCAAGAGCTTCCATTAAACCGCCGCCGTAAACTATCATGTCCACATTCAGCAGATTACTTACATTTGCAGACACAACTCCAATTACATCGCAAGCATTTTTTAAATGTTCTAAAACAATTTTATCTTTTTTTCTAACTGCCTCAGCAAGGGCTTTACTTTTTATTTTTTCTCCAGAAGGTACGAGCTTTCCAATTTTACTTTTCTTTTTTGTTCTTTTATCAGAAAGTATATTTCGAACAATTGCCGTTCTGCTTGCAACTGCTTCAAAACAACCTTTTTTTCCGCAGCCGCAAAGAGGTCCATTCTCTTGAACAATCATATGACCAATTTCTCCTGCCATAAAGTGTGTCCCGCGGTAGATTTTTCCATCAAAAATTAATGCTCCGCCTATACCCGTACCAACGAACATTACCAAAATGTTTTTATTTTTCTTTCCAACGCCAAAATTTTTAATTCCCAAGGCACCAAGGTTAACATCATTTTCAATTAATACAGGGACATGAATTTTCTTCTGTAATTTTTCTTTGATGTAAAAATTTTTCAAACCCAGGTTAGGAGCCAAACCAATTCTGCCGGTGTAAGGATTTACAGAACCCGGAATTCCAAGGCAAACCGCTTTAATCTTTGATTCTTTCAATCCTGAAATAGATATGGCTTCATAAGTAATTGCTGCCAAGCTTTCAATGTAAGCTTTTTCGCTTGAATCCGATTTTGTCGCAATTTTTGCTCGCGCAATAATTCCATCTTTAGAATTAATTACAGCGGCTAAAATTTTCGTGCCGCCCATATCTATGCTGACTATGGAGTTTGATTTCAGTTTAGTCTCCGATGATTAACTAAAAGTTTGTTTCGTGTTTTTGAAAACTTATCAAGAAATCTTATGTTATGCAAAGCTTTAAAAACTTAACTTATGTAAAAGTGAAGAATTCAAACCCAGTTCCTAACGCATAGTTCTAAAAATCAAAGGGACTGGGTTTGTTTAGGAATTTTTATAATTACCTTGCGTAAAGCACATATATATTAACCTAATAAATATGTTCCTCAATAAAAACATATGAGAAACCAGACTATTAGGAAATATGTCATCCCTAAAGGGATTTTTTTCATTTATTTTATTCATTTTTCTATAATTATAACATCCCTATCGGGATTTGTTTTTCTTAATCCCAACGGGATGAAATTATTGTAAAAATTAAATGGAAATTGTTGTAAATGCCGAAGGCATGACATAAAAGTATTTATAAGATTAAAAACTTGATTATGATAACCAAATTCCATTTTGCAAGTCTTAAGTTGACGCCGATGTGCGTAAGGCAACTTAATAACTTAAAACTAATTCACATTATCCGTACTTTTAATATATGAACCATAAATTTCCTATCAAACGTTTCGGGCAAAATTATCTTCGAGATGAAAACATTATTGGAAAAATTATCTCTGAGATTTCACCGAAGTGTAATGATTTAATTATTGAAATTGGTCCGGGTGAAGGAGCAATTACTTCTAAGCTGATTGAAAAAGCAGATAATCTTATTGCAATTGAAATTGATAAGAGAAATGTCGAAGTGCTTACCGCAAAATTTCCTAAGCTAAACTTGATCTCTGGAGATTTTTTAAAACTTGATCTCAGTAAAATTTTTAATAAGAATGGTAAAAAGCTTCGCATAGTTGGAAACATCCCCTACAATATCACCTCTCCAATTATTTTTAAGATGATAGAAAACAGAGAGATGATTCACGATTCAGTTCTGATGGTCCAGCACGAAGTTGCGCAAAGAATAACCGCTAAATCCGGAGGAAAGGAATATGGGATTCTCTCGGTAATTACACAAAATTTTACCGATGTAAAGCTTTGCTTTAAAGTATCACCAAATGTTTTTAATCCGCGCCCTAAAGTTTATTCGGCAATAATTCATCTATTCTTTAAAGAAAATTTAAATGACAGAAAAGATGATGAGGTCTTTATTAAGATCGTAAAGGCAGCATTTGGAAATAGGAGAAAAATGCTCTATAATTCTCTCAAGAATAGTATATTTGGTCACTTAAATTTTAATGATACGGGAATTGATTTATCATTGCGTGCTGAAAAACTTTCAATTGAAGATTTTAGAACCCTCGCAAAATTTGCTTCCGGGCAAATTGATAAAGGATATTTAGAACAATCCAAATAACACAATAATTCTACACTTAATGCCGAAAAACTTTCAAGCGATAACTAAATTAAAAGCTTACGACTTTATCGTAATATCTTTTTTTATTTTTTTAATTATCCTAAATCTCTTCTTCCATAGCCAAATTGAAAATTGGCAAACATTCATTATTCTCAATTTGCTTACAATAATTTTTGTTTTTCTACTTGCATATACTGCTGAAACATATCGTTATAAAATATTACGAATTATCCATTACCTTTATTTAATTCCTTTAGTTTTGTTGACCTTTAAAGAAATATATTTCTTAATCAGACCGCTTCGTCCGAATGACTACGACCAGTTTCTTATTAATATTGATAGATGGTTGTTTGGAGTTGATCCGACTGTTTTTCTTTATAAATTTTCTCATCCAGTAATAACTGAAGTCTTGCAAATAATCTATGGTATGTTTTATTTTCTCCCGATTATTCTTGGCCTAGTATTACTGAAGAAAAGAAAACTTGTGGAAGCTGACTTTACAATTTTCGCAATAATCTTCGGGTTTTTCCTTTCATACATTGGTTATTTTGCTTTGCCTGCCATTGGTCCAAGGTTTACTCTTCATGACTTTCACAGCGAGAACATTGAAATGCCTGGAATTTTAGTTACCGGTTTTTTGCGCAACGTAACTAATATAGTTGAGTCAATTCCTCAAGGAACACCGAATCCGGAAAACATTGTACAGAGAGATGTGTTTCCAAGCGGGCATACAATGATTACTCTCGTAGTTATTTTTCTTTCTATAAAACTAAAAAGTAGATCACGATTTTTCCTAATTCCCATCGGATCACTTCTTATTTTTGCAACTGTGTATCTGCGATATCATTATGTGATTGATTTGATCGGAGGATTAGTTTTCATGCTTTTTTGCGTTTTTACAGCGCCCAAAATTTTTAATTGGTGGAGTAAATTAACTGGTAAACCCGAACTCAATCTCTGGTTCAATGATGAAGGATAAAAAAAATAATGTAAAGAAAATATTTGACAGCATCGCTTTCAGATACGACCTGCTCAATCATCTGCTTAGCTTTGGAATTGATTATCACTGGAGAAAAAAAGCTCTAAAGCTTTCCCAGCTTAATGATCAATCAATACTTCTCGATGTTGCTTGCGGCACGGGTGATTTTGCAATTGATGCTTATGAAATGGGGATTCAAAAAATTTTCGGCGGTGACTTTTCGCATAACATGCTAAAATTATTCTCTAAGAAAAGCAGTTGGAGCATTGGTAACACTGTGCAAATGACAGCCGAGTACATGCCATTCAAAAGTAATTCATTCTCGAACATTATTATCGCATTCGGAGTTAGAAACTTTTACGATATTCAAATGGGATTCCAATCTTTTTTTGATGTGCTTAAGGAAAACGGTAAAGCAACAATTTTAGAATTTCGTCTCCCTTCAAATCCAATTGTAAGATTTTTGTATAAATTCTATTTCAAAAATATTCTTCCTTTGATAGGAGGAATAATTTCCGGAGATAAAAGTGCATACCAATATTTACCGGATTCAGTTGAGGAGTTTGATGAAAAAGTGAATATGCCTCAGCACCTTAAATCTGTTGGCTTTAAGAAAGTCGAGACTCACAGTCTAACTTTAGGAATTGTTCAAGTTGTAATTGCAACAAAATATTAACAGTAGGGCGACCAACCTGGTCGCCCTACAAAATTTTACTTGATACTGTAGTCAATTAAACTTTGACTAACAACAGTTGTCGTATCAGCAAAATCAATTCCTAATCCTGTAAAAACATTAACCAAAGTACCGCTACCTTCCCATTTTGCAGGACCAATATCTTGAACCAGCCAGGCATTTGCAATATAAGTCTGAACTGAGGTTGAAAAAGGATTTAATTTAAGTGTTAATGTGAATTTTACTTTCATTGCCTCTTTGTTCGTTTGACCGCTTTGAAGATTCAGAGTTATAGATTCCATCCCAATTGCTAAAGCTGAAACATCAACAACTGTTAAGTTGAGCGAAGCTAAATTGATTTTGAATACAGGCCATGTTTTTCCAGCTTGTAACGGAAAGGAGTATGCTAAAAGTTCGTTATCAATTGTCACATAAGGAATTAATGGAATCAAAGATGAATCAGTTATTGATGCAGCAAATCCGGTTGTATCAATAAAGAAATAAGTTCCTGCGCTGGTTGTTCTAAAATATGAAGTATCAACCTGTAAAGATGCGCTTAAGTTCAAAGAATCAATTTGCACTTTGTAAGATGTTCCTTTAATTGTTATGCTTCCCTTGTAATAAGTAGTCCGAGTTCCGTTGCTTTGACCAGATGAATCTGTTCGAGAATATGAATATTTATAACTCGTACCTTCATTATTCGGAAAATAATTTTCAGTGGTTCCCGGCGATGTTGGTCCTTCCGATTCGCTTTTCTTACATCCCCAATAACCAAATGTTATTGCTGCGACCAAAGAAAGTAGAATTATCTTTTTCATTTTACCCTCTTACTTTTATTAATTTTAATAATGAATTAAACGCTTTCGCGCGATGACTAATTTTATTCTTCTCGTCAAGATCAAGTTCTGCAATTGTTAAATTATATTCATCAGGAATAAATAAAGGATCATAACCAAATCCATTTGTCCCTCTCGGCTCATGAATAACATGACCAACTATTTCGCCCGAAGCTTTCAACAAATTTTTACCATCAAAAAATACAGCAACACAAACAAACTTTGCCTTATGCGGTTGAGGCAAGAACAAAAGCTTCGAAATTAATTTTTTGTTATTTTCTTCATCGGCAGCATTCTCACCCGCATACCTCGCAGAGTACACGCCTGGTTCACCATTCAATTGCTCAACCACCAGCCCGGAATCATCGGCTAAAACGGGAATACTATATTTTTCAAAGACATGCTTTGCTTTTTTGATGGCATTCTCTTCAAAGGTATTTCCGTCTTCTACAATCTTCTCAGCATTATTAAAATCATTGAGTGAAAGCAATTCAAAATATTTGTCACCTAAAATGTGAGATACTTCTTTCAGTTTACCGTAATTTTTTGTAGCAAAAATAATTTTACGCTTCATATTTGTTTGTTTCTGCCATATCTGCTCAAAATAAGTTTTAGAACTTTCTCTTTATAAAATTATATGACATATTGTATATAAAGAAAATAAGATGATAAGGTTTTATTTCTCTAGGTTGTATGGTGTTATTAAGGTTTCTGAAAAATTGATTGAAACGAAATCCGCCTCTGGAGGATAAAAATACTCTTGCTGATTAAACTTCTAAAATCAATAACCTTAGTAACAAAATAAGAAGAATTAATTTGACCTTATTACTTTATCATAAAAATTATATCTGTCTAAAACAAATAATAATATTTCGTCCCGTTGGGACTTATAAATAGATGGGGGAAAATTGCTCTACAAATATTTTGTCCCTATCGGGACATAGCCATTTATTCTGAGGTGTTTTTTACTTTTATTCCTGTTAAGAACTAAATACTCAGGGCATAGCCATGTCTTTTTCATAGAAAGAAAAATCCATAATAATTCCAAGTTTCTCACTCAAACTCTTCTTAATAATTTTTTCAATTCTGTTTTTGCTTCTGATATAATTTCCTTTGGGTCATATATCTTGGATTTACTGTTTTTCACAATCCATTTACCATCAATCATTACATACTTTACATCATTACCTGATGCTGAATAGACTAATCTCAAATAAACATTTTCATCCTCATTAAAAACTGATTGTGCTGCGCCATCAAGATTTATTAAAACAAGGTCGGCTTTTTTTCCGACTTCGATACTTCCAATCTCATTCTCTAAATGCAAAGCTCTAGCACCTTCAATTGTCGCTAATCTAAAAACTGTCTCAGCATCCATTGCAGTAGCGCCAAATTTAGGTTTTTGTATGAGTGAAGCAAGCCGCATTTCATTGAAAATACTTAAGTTATTGTTGCAAGGAGCGCCATCCGCTCCAAGTGATACTGAGATTCCTTTCTTTAAAAAAAGAGGAATTGGGGCAAAACCTGAACCTAATTTCAAATTGGCTGATGGACAATGAGCAACTCTAACATTCTTTTTCTTCAGCAGATTTATTTCATTTTTATTTACATGAATGCAATGTGCTAAAATTGAATGGCTATCCAATAAGTCTAAGGAATTGAAATACTCGATGTTATTCAGCTTATATTTTTTTCTTACTGCTTTTATCTCATCTGTATTTTCGGAGGAATGCGTATGAAAAACACTTCCTGGAAAATCATTCATCATTTCTTTTGCTTCTTGCATAAGTTTTGCCGAAGAAGAAAGAGCAAACCGTGGAGCAAAGCCATATTTAATTCTGCCGCCTGCTTCATTGTGAAATGCTTTTGACAACAGGTAGGTCTCTTTAAGTTCAGCACTAGTACTTGACTTAAACTTCGGAAATAAATCATTCAAATCAATCATACATTTACCGGCAATTGCACGAATTCCGGAAGAGATTAACTCATCAAAGATTACCTCTTGATGATTTAATGTTCCCATGTCAAGTATTGTTGTTGTTCCGCTCAAGGTAAGTTCGTTTATTCCCAGTTTAACTGATGCTGAAAGAGAATTTTTATCGTGCGCATTTTCATACGGAAAAATTTTAAGCTGAAGCCAGTCCAGCAGTTCTAAATCATCAGCCATTCCTCTAAATAAAGTTTGGCAAAGATGCACATGTGTTTGAACGAATCCAGGAATGAGTGTGAGATCTTCTGCATGAACTATTTCGCCTTTGAAAGATTTTAATTTTTCTGTAGATATTTTTTTTATGGATTTAATCCTGTCATCCAATATTTCTATGCAATAGTTACCAAGTATTCTGCGCTGTTTATCA
>Ga0209321_10002317_pt1 | contig 12811 bp, 12 predicted proteins | sample Rifsed16ft4_FD_184012 | JGI IMG/M metagenome (GOLD analysis project Ga0209321, IMG submission 184012) | Soil microbial communities from Rifle, Colorado, USA - sediment 16ft 4 - CSP-I_5_4 (version 2) | ecosystem: Environmental > Terrestrial > Deep subsurface > Rock core/Sediment | place: Rifle... | reverse complement strand
GAACTGATGCTAGCCATCCTGACCGAGATCGGCACAGCCCATTGCGCCTACATCGCGGGTCGCATTCGCCAGGAGGAAGATGTCTTCCGGCGCGCGGAACGGCTGATGGAAGTGGTTTTTGCCTATGTCGCAGATTATCCCCAGCAGGCCAGAATCATCTTCACCATGCTGCAAGGGGCAAATTTGACTTTCAAAATGCACATGAGTCAGGTTTATCTGCCCCTATCCCGGCTGATCAGCGAGGAAATTCTCATTCCCGGCATGGAAATGGGTGTTTTCCCGGCGATGGACCCGGTGAGTACGACCCTGATGATCATGACATTTTTCCTGGGGCTGGGTGCAATCGTCGACGAGAATGGGGAGCTGCCTGTGGACCTCAATGAAGTGGGTGCTTTTGTGCTGCGGGCGCTGGGGGCTCAACCAGGCGGCAAAGAATGATTAAAGTTGCTTTTTTAGTGCGGTTATGCTGCGTAAATTCAATAAATTCAGATGAGGGAAGAAAGGGAGTTTTGAAATGAGTAGCAAGGTTTTAGTGGCTTACGCCAGCAAATACGGCGCAACGGTCGAGATTGCCGAGAAAATTGGCCAGGTATTGAGTCAAGCCGGCCTGGCCGTCGACGTGCTGCCAGCCAATCGTGTCAGCGATCTGACCCCGTACACAGCGGTGGTGCTGGGCAGCGCGATTTACATCGGCCAATGGCGTAAAGAGGCGGTGAAGTTCCTCACCGACCACGAGAAAGAGCTGGCGAAACGGCCGGTGTGGTTGTTCTCGAGCGGGCCTGCTGGTGAGGGAGATGTTGTGGAATTAATGGACGGCTGGCGCTTTCCCAAGGCACAGCAAGCCATCGCCGACCGCATCCGACCGCGCGAGATTACCATTTTTCACGGCAAAGTAGAACCACAAAAGCTGAACTTCATCGAGCGATGGATGCTCAACAACGTCCACTCCCCCATTGGCGACTACCGTGATTGGCCGTCGATCGCTGCCTGGGCTGAAGAAATCGCCGCCAAACTGAAAGCCAGTGACATGGCTTTTGAAACGGCATCCGCACAGGTGCAACTAAAGGGATAGCGGTGCAGCCATGAATAACGCCACCAAAACGATCGTAGCTGCGCTTGGAACCATCTTTGGACTTTCAGGCATGAACCATGGGCTGTTTGAGTTCCTGCAAGGCATTGTTCCCACCGGCGGTTTACTGATTTCAGCCATCGGAGAATCCCACAAGATGTGGCCGCACGGCGATGAAATGGCATTTACGCTAATCCCCAACTTCCTGATCACCGGTATAGCGGCAGTGATCGTAGGCCTGGCCCTCATTATCTGGTCGCTGGGCTTCGTTCACCGCAAGCATGGACCTGCAGTTCTCCTGCTGCTCTTTATTTTGCTTTTCCTGGTTGGCGGTGGAGTCGCTCAGATTTTATTCTTCCCCTGGATCTGGCTCGTTTCCACCCGCATCCACCAGCCGCCGAGCAGGTGGCAGAAGATCCTGCCAGTCAAGCTGCGAAAACCGCTGGGCAAGGCATGGCTCGGATCGCTGATCCTGTGTGCCGCCCTGTGGGTGGTTGCGCTGGTGATTGCCACCACCGGTTTTGTGCCCGGCGCGAGCAATCCAGAGACAGCCCTTAGCATAATGTTCATCAGCCTTGTCCTGCAAATCGTAATCATGCCTTTGACCTTCATCGCCGGCTTTGCGCATGATTTAGCCGCAGGGGTCGATCGCGTTCCTGCCGAGACGTTCGCAAGGCAGGGAATCCAAAAAGCCGCCTTATAAAGTATCAAGTGACAAATCAGACATCTACAACACTCATCCAGCCAGAATTTCGGCTGGATGGGTCAGTATTTTCTCTGGAACTCAGATTGTTACCGCGGTTACACTTTTATTTACGCGACATGCGAATGTCCAGCGATCGCCCCAGTTCGCCCAGGATTTCCAATAATCCTTCACCGTAGCTGGTGCCCGCCACGTCATCCGCGATTTCATCCAGCACCTGACTCTGGCTGACCTCGTCCAAACTCAGCATGGCTTTGATAAAGCGCCGCATGTACTTTACAGCCTGCAGCGCGGGATCCGGGATGGGCTGCGGGTCGTGTTTCTCGCCGGGTAACGGTTTACGCTCGGGTTGGGCAGCGGCATCCGCCACCTCGTCCGAGGTCAGCTGCGCCTGGGCGCTGTGCTTGATCATATAGTCCCATTTGTCGCGCGGCAGGGTCAATATCTCGCGTAATACGCGTTCCGGGATGCGATAGCGGTCGGCAATGTCCAGTAAATTGGAGGGCAGCTGCAAAATATTGAGCAGCTGCACCATGCGCGGGCGGGTGAGCTGCATCACTGGCATGAGCTTTTCCCATAAACCCGCCGGCATGCGCTGAGCGCGGGAAGCGCGGTAATACTCGTAATCATCGTTGACGGCTGGATCCGGTTGAATCGCCATTTCTGCCAGAATCAGAGACGCCACCTCGCAGGCTTGCTCCACTGCCGACGGCGTTTCGGCGTGGCGGTTTTCCAGCACCTGACGTTCGCGGGTAGGATGATTGACCACCTCGACCCGCAGCAGCGGCTCATCTTTAGCCTTATGCAATACAGCCTGCAGGCAGGCTGCCCAGAAGCGGCGCTCGCCGGTCTCGATCAGGAAGATGAACCCGCCCTCTTTGGTCGGCACCCAGCTGCCGGTGATGGGCAGAATTTGGCCGTGATCCTCGAAGGAGGAACCCATCTGCAGCAGCCGGTCGACCTCGGCGCGCGCGCCTAAATCGCTTTTAGCCAGCTCCAACCACTCGCCTGCAGCCTTGTAGCAGTCAATTTCCCCGCTGAAAAACGGCTGGCGCAGGTAGGGAGGGAGCAGACGGCGCGGCTGAAAACGGTCCGGCAGCATTTGGGAGGGCGTCAGGCGCTCGATGCGCTCAACCTGGGGCTCCTCGGCGATGGCGGCGCGACGAACCAAGGGAGATTGCGTCTCCTGCGCGGCGGTTTCAGCCTGAGGTTCAAGCGGAAAATCCTCGAAGGCATTGGATCGTTTACGGGGATGGGATGGCGGCATGCAATCCTCCAATGATCAGGCTGCACCGGCGGAGTGCGGGCGGGATACGCCGGAACGAGTGCTTTGAGCGTGATTCAGAATGCGCTCCACCAGCGCGGCATATTCCTGGGTGGCGCGCGAGCTGGAAGCGATCTGATCCATGCGCCGGGTACGCGGCGGGCGGTAGGTGAAGACGTCCATGTGACTCGAATGGGCATACGCCAGGTCGGAAGACTTATGTATTGGCGGCAGAAGCAGCCCGGGATAGCGTTTTTTGAGCTCCACCAGAATCTCCTGCGCCTCGCTGCGCTGCTCTTCGGTCAGCGTTGGCAGGTAGCCCAGGATCTCCAGCTGCGGACGGAAGTGTACTTTGACCAGGTCAATGGTTTTTTGCAATTCACGCAAGCCAGAGACGCCCAGGTAGCTGGTCTCCACCGGAATCAGCACCAGATCGGCGGCTACCAGCGAGTTGACCAGCAGGTCGCCGGTGGTGGGCGGGGTGTCAATAATAATGAAGGCGAACTGGTCGACAACCGGCGCCAGCGCGCGGGCCAGGCGGGTCTCATTGGCCATCAGGGTGGGCAGCAATCGGGCTGCCTCGACCATGGAAGGCCGGCTGCTGGGCACCACGAACAAGTTGGGGTGGTGTTCGGCGCGTTGAATCAGGCGCTGCACGGATGGGGGAGGGGATTCGATCAGCAGAGCAGCCAGTCCCTTGTTGGCTTCGGCCGCTGGGATACTGAAAGCGGTAGCCAGCAGCGCGTGACCCTGGGGGTCCATATCCACCAGCAGTACCCGGCCGGCTGGGCCTTCCAACTGGCTTAATCGCAGTGCCAGGCCGGCCGCCAGGTTCACTGCCGTGGTGGTTTTGCCTACACCGCCCTTTTCATTCGCAATCGTGATGGTAACAGCCATACCAGCCTTCTTCAGACAAAGTGTAACCGCGGTGACGAACCAGGAAATGCGTCCTCCCAAGGAATTACCCCTAAGGGGGAGGTGTTCTATGGAAGGTAGGGTAAAAGGAGTAGTTACAAGGTTAGTTTAGCATAATTAGGGGGTAAAATCAACTAATTAGGGTTAATTAGGGTGTAGAAAAGGTGTAATTAGGGTAATTTCTCTTGAATTTAATTCTAATCCGTGCAATAATGGTTGTCATCAGGAGGAATCTGTATGGTGAGCTCATTTCAGGATGAAGAGTGGCGCTTGGCTCGCCTGGAGCGGCTGGGGCTGAAAGAGGATCCATTTAAACTTTCGGCTGATCCGCGTTACCTGTACCTGGGTCCTGAACACCTGGCTGTCTACCGTCAGGCGGTGGGGGTGATCTCGCGGCGCCGCGGTCTGGCGCTGATCACCGGCGAGATGGGCATGGGTAAAAGTTCGTTAGCCCGGCGGCTGTATGACGTGTATGCCAGCGAGCCATCAGTAGAGATTGCCTACATCCACACCGCTGCTTTTCGCTCCGCCATGGACGCCGCCCGCCAGATTTCCCTGGCGCTTGAACTGCCTGCCCAGCGCTCGTTCCAACGTCAGATGGAAACGCTGGAGGAGAAGGTGGCGGCGATTTATACCGCCAACCGCAATGTCATTATTCTACTCGATGACGCACAATTGATGTCCTCCGATGCCCTCGAAGTGATTCACCGCCTGTACAACTTTGATTATGACGCCAAGGTTGTCCAGACATTAGCTTTTGGCCAGCGTGAAATGAATTCGCTGTTCGAGACCAACCGCGCGGTCAATTCGCGCGTCTTTGTTCGGCTGGCGCTGCCGGCGCTTACCTTATCCAGCTCATTGCAAATGGTTGTTTTCCGCTTACAGGTGGCGGGTCGTCAGGATGCTTTCATCGACGACAACGCCTTCGAACTGCTTTACGAAGTGTCGGAAGGAGTGCCGCGCGAGATCATTCGCATCTGCGCCCTGGCGACCGATTTCGTGCTGTACAGCGACCTCAACACTGTGAACCTGGATGTCGTCCGTGAGGTGACCAAGAAATGAAAACTGGATCTTCCCCTACCAGCAACGCCTGGGTCCAGCTGTATGAGGCGCGGCGCATGATCAACGAGCCGCAGGCTCGACCGCCTGGCCGGCCGCCCTCCATTGTTCCGCGTACCAAAGTCGGTTTGACACTCACCAAGGGCGAGGTCACCGAATTGGAAGAGTGGCAGGACCGCTTTTCCGTTTTGCTCGGCCGCAAAGTCTCGGTCGGCGAGACGGTCGGGATTCTTTCGCGTATCTGCACGGCGCGGCTTGAGCAGATTCAGGGCAAAGCGCAGTCAACCGACCTCAGCGACCTGGTCGAGCGCATGGTCCGTGAAAAGTAATATTTCTTCCGTTTATCCCAACTTTTCAGGTAGAAATAACTCGATGAAAACAGCGGACGGGCACCCAGGCAAATCGAATAATCAATGCAATACCCGGCAGGGGAGGGCCATCATGGCCCTGCCTTTAACCCGTTCCAGGAGGTTGACCGATTAATGTCGAACTATGAACCGGCTCTCTTTCACCCGGAGCGCGAGCGCGCGTTGACTTTCCGCGGCAAGCAGATCCTCACCGCCGACCTGCGCGACGGGCGAGGTTACGTTTCACTGCGCTCGCTTTGCGAGGCTTTCGGGCTGGACCAGCGCGCTCAACGCCGCCGGCTGCTGCGCCAGCAGGGCTATTTTGCGCCCTACACCGCCAGTATTTTGATCACCACCCCGGGCGGTCCGCAGCCGACGCTGTGCCTGATGGCCTCGTCGGTGCCGCTGTTCCTCACCGGCGTGGAACTGGAGCGGATTCAGAACGAAGACACCCGCAGTCTGTTGACTGCCTTCCTGGACGAAGCTCACACTGTTTTGGCCGAACACTTTGGCATCAGTGAACGCGGCGAGATCCAGTTCCTGCGCGAGTCGATCTCGCGCATGGTGGCAGAGCAGGAGTTATTCGAGGAGAACCTCACAAAAAAAGTAGAGGCGGAGCTGACTGAACTTCGCCGGGCACAAGAAGAGAAGGTGGACCAGATTCGCGCGGCCTTTGGCGGGCTGCGCCAGCAGGTCACCCGTCTCGAGGCCAGCGCCGGTCCGAAGGCGCGCCTCACGCCCGAGCACATGGGTCAGCTCCGCCAGCTGGTGGCCACTCTGGGCGGCCTGTTGCAGGAAAAAGGAGTGGTTAAACCCTTCCCAGGGATTTACATGGACGTTACCCGTATGACCGGCGTCAGCCGCTCCGAAGATATTCGCCAGGAAGACTTCCCGAAAGTGGTGACCTTCCTGGAGGAGCAGATTCAACGGTTGACCATCGGCAAAGACGCTTCCGCATCCGATTGACCTCAGGCAGGAGTTGAGTGGAACAAGTGGTTTCACCGCAAACGGCCGCAATGCATAAGCCAGGTTACCTCGAGGCATGGAATTTAGTCTCGGGGCAGCTGCGCAGCGAAATGAGCCGCGCCCAGTTCGAAACCTGGGTGCTTCCGCTCAAACCGCTGGGCTATGCCGACCGTGTTTTCCGCCTGGGTGCGGTGAATCCTTTCAATCAGGAGTGGGTGGAAGCCCGCCTGAAAAACCGCATCGCCACACTGCTGACCGGCATGCTCAACGAAACGGTGACGCTGCGCGTGGTGGTGGTCAACGGGCTGGAAGGACGGGGCAAAGGTAACGCTTCCCAGGATGCTCCTGCCGCCGATTCGCGTTTCGAAGCCGCTGACCCGCCAGCCGCCGACCGGTCCGACCGACCAGACGACACCCCGGCTGGCTTGCTGGACGACGAACCTGCCCCGGGCAGCGGTAAAGCCAGCCCGCGCAAGTTGATGCTGCACCGTGCCTACGGCTCTGAGCGCGCGCGGGTGATTCAACCGGAACGCGGGTTGTTCATGACGCTTTACTTCTTCGAGCAGTGGCTGCCATTGATCGGGCACTCGGCTTTCACGGTGATCCTGGCGGCGCGCTCGATGTGCTACTGGAATCCCAAGACCGGCGAACTGCGCAACAGCATCGAGACCGAGATGGGCGAACTGGCGCAGCGGGCCTCGGTCAGCGTGCGCACCGTCAAAGATGTGCTCAATAATGACCTTGTGCGCCGGCATTTCCTGCGCTACACCGTGCGGCGCATCATGACCATCAACGGGGTTCGCACCGCCGGCATTCTGCTGCAGGTGCGCATGGACGATCCGTTGACCCCGGCAGACCAGATCGCCACCGGTCACGACGAGCAAGCTGCCTGGTACTCGGCCGAGTTCGAGGACGAGTCGGAAGAGTAAAAGCGTGTCAGGTGTCATGTGTCATGTGTCACGGTAGGATCAGATTTTTGAAATCAATTAATCTAGAATAAAGATTAAAACGCGGCCCCACAAGTGGATACAAAAATCATGAGGTCGCCTAGAACACAAAGAACGCAAAGGAAAACCTCCAAAAAGAAAGGTTTCTTAGCGTCCTTCGTGCCCTTGGCGTCCTTCGCGTTTTAATCTTGAATGTCAGCCTAACCATATATCCAGTCAGGCCGGCGTGACACTTGACACGCGCGAACTCTGCGCCCCCGACCGAAGGGAGTGGGGTGACACATGACACGCGTCTTAGTTTTTCCACTCCGAGCCGAAGGCGCCGCGGCGCTGGTCTTTGGAAGATGCGTTGTGCAGGTATAGTTCGCGGCGCAGCAGCCGGATGACCTCGCCGGCGAATTCCTTCATCGAGGGCAGTTCCAGCAGGCGCTGCTTTTCAAACACGGGCACCTCCAGCAGCTGCGCGGCCAAAAAGAAGGCGGCGGATGGCTGTATCAGGCCATATTGACGGAAGAACTGGATGGTCGCCGCGGCTCTATCGCTCAGTATGGCGTCGATGTAGTCTGCCAACGCTTTCCACAGAACACGGTTTAGCCGGGCCAGGTCGCCGGGAGCTGCCGGCGCGAAAGGCAGGGGTTCCACCCGCGCGCGCAGATACGGTTCATGGTCAACCATCTCGCGGATGCGGAATCGTTCGCTGCCGGTGGTCAGAATGTTCAGCCGGCCGTCTGGCAGGCGCTCCACGCGCGTGATATGCGCCGAACAGCCTACTGCATACGGTTCAGCCAGCGGACCGTTGGCCTCATCACCCTGGCGGATGAGCACTACACCGAAGGGGGTTTCCTCCATCATGCAGCGCTGGATGAGGGCGCGGTAACGCGCCTCGAAGATGTGCAGCGGCAGCGGGTTGGTGGGGTAGAGCACCGTATTCAGCGGGAAAAGGCTGAGTTCATCCATGATCGGGTTAACTTTAACCGATGGCGGGATAGATTTCCATAGTCAATAGTATGCGTATAGTCGAATGTGGGTTTTAAGAGAAAGTTGGGGCGGCTGATTGGCGATCGAGGATTAAGGTTACAATGGACAGCAGTTGGTTGTAAATTTTCCGGTTTGTCTATAAAATTAATCCAGTCAAGAATTACTCCGTAATCGATCCGAATGGAGTGGGGGAGGGGGTACGGACCAAGGCATCCATGAAATCTTCCCGCCGCGCCATTATCTTCCGCATCATCCTTTTCTACTTCATCATCAGCGTGCTGTGGATCACCACATCCGACACGGTCCTTTTCTTGCTGGTGAGTGACGCCGATCTGGCACGCCAGATCTCAATCTATAAGGGCTATGCCTTCGTGGTGGTGACCGCCGCAATTCTGGCCAGTTTGCTGTACCGCGAATTAAAGTTATTGGAGGCAGCCCATGCGCGTATCGAGGAGAGCGAGCAGCGCTTCCGTTTGCTGTACGAGGACGCGCCGATCAGCTTACAGACGCTGGACGCCGCCGGTCGCATTCTGATCGTCAACCGGCAGTGGAGCCATGAGTTCGGCTTTAAGCAAGGAGAGGTGGCCGGCCGGCCGTTCGCGGACCTGCTCACCCCGGCAGCTCGTGAGCGCTTCAAACAAAACTTTAATGAAATGATCAGCAGCGGACGCACCGGTTATGAAGGCGAACTGGAGTTGATGCGCGCCGATGGCAGTGTGATCCTGGCGGCGGTGACCGGGCGGGTGGTGCGCATGCCACAGTCCGCGTCCGCCGCAGACAACCGTACCGGAGCCACCGTTGGTTCCTATAATATCTATTTCACCCTGCAAAACGTCACCGAGCAGCGCGCACTGGAGGCCGAAACCCGCCAGCAGCAGGAGGAATACCGCCGTATGCTGGACGCCATGCCCGCCATGATTTATTACCTGGACCGCGACCAGGTAGTGGTGCGGCTCAATCAGGCGGCAGCGCTGCAGCAGCGCAAGACTCCGGCAGAACTCACCGGGCGAACCATCCAGGAGATTTTCCCCGAGTATGCCAGCCTGATCGAAGACGGTTTTAAAGAGATCATGGAAAAGGGCAACCCCGTGCTTGGCAAGACCTACGAGACTGTTGGGCCGAACGGTGCGCCGTTGTGGCTGCAGGTGGACCGCATCCCGTACCTGGCGCCCAGTGGACGCCCGCAGGGGGTGGTGGCTTTCATCACCGACGTCACCGACCACGTCCGGCGCGAGCGCGACCTGGAAAGCCTGGTGGATGTGGCTGCCGCGCTGCGCGGGCTGTCCAACCGGGCCGACATTTACCGCATCACCCTGCAGTACGTGCTGGACAATCTGCACGTTGAGGGCGCTTCGGCGGCCATTCGGGCGGTGGGCAACGATCATCTGGTGATCGAGGCGGCACTCGGGCGTTGGGAATTGATGGCCGGTTCTCCAATCACCTACGGTCAGGGGATGAGCCAGCGGGTGGTGCAGAGCGGACAGGCCGAGTTGACCCAGCAGGTCAACTCAGCGGATTCGATCAACGGCCAGCCGTATCTGGATGAGATCCGGGCTGCCGGCGCTGTGCCGCTGATCGCCGACCGGCACACACTGGGGGCGTTGTGGGTTGGCAGCCGCTACCCCATCCCCGAGGAGGATTTTCGCTTGCTGCGCGCCATCGCCGATATTGCCGCTGGGGCGCTGCACCGTACCGTCATCTCTGACCAGACCCAACTGCGCCTGCGGCGGGTGAGCGCGCTGCATTACATCGACATGGCGATCTCGTCCAGTTTCGACTGGCACGTGACGCTAAACGTGCTGCTCAGCCAGGCTGTGGCTATGCTGGGGGTGGACGCGGCTGCCATTCTGACTTATAACCCGGAGACCCAGGCACTCACCTACGCAGCCGGCATCGGCTTTGCCAGCGGGGAGATGCAAAAGGTGGTGCTGCGGTTGGGCGAAAGCCAGGCCGGGACGGTGGCGCTCAAACGAGAGGTGCGCTTTATCCCCGACTTGCATGTTTTGGACGACCGCTCGATGGCCAAATTCCTGCTGGACGGCGAGGATTTCACCACCTACTGCGCAGCACCGTTGGTGGGCAAGGGGCAGGTGAAGGGGGTGATAGAGCTGTTCCACCGCTCCAGTTTTAGCCCGGACCCGGAGTGGATGGATTTTCTGGAGATGCTGGCGGCACAGGCGGCGATCGCCATCGATAATGCCGAGCTGTTCGAGAATTTGCAGCAGTCCAACAGCGAATTGCGGCAGGCTTATGATTCGCTGATTTTGGGCTGGTCGCGGTCGCTGGAGCTGCGCGACGCCGAAACGCAGGGTCATGCCAACCGGCTGGTGGATCATACTGTGCGGCTGGCGCGCCGTATGCGCATTCCGGAGAGCCAGCTGGCGCACCTGCGCCGCGGGGTGCTGCTGCACGATATCGGTAAAATGGGCATTCCGGATGCGGTGCTGCTCAAGCCGTCGGGGTTGACAGAGGAGGAATGGCTGGTGATGCGCCAGCACCCGGTGTATGCTTTCGACCTGCTGTCGTCGATCGCGTACCTCAAGCCGGCAATTGACATCCCGTATTCGCATCACGAGCGCTGGGACGGCTCGGGGTACCCGCGCGGGTTAGTGGGAGAGGATATTCCGCTGGTGGCACGCATCTTCGCGGTAGTGGACGTGTGGGATGCGCTGACGCATGACCGGCCGTACCGTCAGGCCTGGGACGAGCAGCGCGCCGCAGCATATCTACGCGAGCAAGCCGGGGAAACGCTGGACCCGCGGGCGGTGGAGGAGTTTCTGGCGATGCTGGCAGAGGAGTAAGGCGGACTCCGAGATACTCAGATCGTCACGCTATCCTGGTCGGGGGACTGGATGGGCATGAGCATGCGTTCGACGGGCAGGGGAGCGGCGGAGAGACCCGGCGGGGGCACACTGCCAGCCAGCAGCCCGGTCAGTTGGTCGAAGGGAATAGTGATGCGCTGCGGACCCGCGGCATAGGCGGTGACCTGGTAGACGTCAAAAATCAGGGTCAGGCCGCGATCATTTACGACCCAGTGCTGGAAATTCTCGGCTGTGGGTTGCAAGCCTCCTTCAAACAGCAGCGAGCCGCGCGCTTGCAGCTGCTCCTGTGCCAGTTCGGCCAGACGCTGCAGGTAATCCATGCCAGGGGCGAACAGATCCGCCAGCGTCAGCGGTTGACCGGATTCGAGGTTGAAGGTGACCGTCAGCGTAGAGGGCAGGGGGTGGGCGGCGCCGGCATGGTAGATGGATAGGTCCATCTCCAGGCTGACCAGCGACTGGGTAGCGGCGTGGATTTGATAGCCGGAAAGGAAGGTGGAGGGATGATCAAAGCCAAAAGGATTGTTGCGGCTGGAGGGTACGTCGATTTTGAAGGAAGCCAGCTCCTGCAGCAGCAGACCCTCGACGGCATTATTGAATGCAAAGATCGTCTCCTCAGCCAGACTGCCGGCCAGGTAGGGATAATTGGAGAAGACAAAATAATTGGGGCGGCGTTTTTCCTCGCTCAAGGTCCGCAGCTCCAGGCTGCCGCTGCCGGGTTCCTGGGCAGGCTCCCCTTCGGCAAGCTCAGGGGCCGAGGCCGGGGTGGGGGTAGGGGCATCGGTCGGGAGACCTTCGCCAATGCTGGGTGCGGCGCAGGCGGAGAGCAGACTGAGCAGAATCAGCAGCGAGAGCAAGCGGAACCGAATCACAAGCGCCTCCAAACGTCAAAATAACATGACCGAGTTGGTCATATATTATCACAGACAGAAAAAAGGGGCAAAATCGGGTCATTTTGACCCGAAAAACGATATCTACGCGAATTAATGTGGGTTTCTAACGCAGGGGACGACTTCTGTACCGAACTGTTCAATTGGAGGTCTTGGTTATGGGAAGAAACAAAAAGTGAGGTTAATTCTCGAAAATATTAACTACGCGAAATATAGAGTGTCAGGTATCACGTGCCAGGTGTCAAGGCTCGCAGTGTTCAGGTAACGTGTTGAATGGGGATTCAAGCAGTTTAGGCAAAGGTGAGTTCGTGAGTGTCGTGTGTCAAGGATTGATTGCCGTGATACGTGACACCTGGCATTTAAGACGTCTATTTACATGACCCAAAGGACGCGTTCGTGGGCGGAGAGGTCGCCGTAAATGCCGTCCATTTGCTCGCGGGAGAGGGCCATGAAAGCTACATGGACTGCCAGGTACTTGCCGCCGTTGCTTGGGCGCAGTTCCAGATTCTCGGCCCGCAGCTCAGGGATGAAGGGGAGGAGACGGTCAAGGATGAAGGCGGCGAAATCGTCGTCGTTGCGGCCCACGATGCGCAAGCGGAAAAATGTCGGAAATTCCATGCCGGCTGGATCAGGCATAAGCTACTACCTTTCAAAGAGGGATATTATAATCGGGGAAACTGTGTCAGGTGTCAAGTACCAAGTATCACGGCCAATGGAAAGTCGGGTCGAATCATCGTTCAGGTCAGGTTAAGCCGCTTCCAGCGAAAGGTTTGAATGGTAGACAAATGAAGACTGCTTCGTTCCCCGTAGTGACAAAGACTGTGTCGTCCTGATATATATTTACAATTAAGCAA